>Ga0070739_10000873_pt1 | contig 50522 bp, 46 predicted proteins | sample Coa_R1_7_FD_66445 | JGI IMG/M metagenome (GOLD analysis project Ga0070739, IMG submission 66445) | Surface soil microbial communities from Centralia Pennsylvania, which are recovering from an underground coalmine fire - Coalmine... | ecosystem: Environmental > Terrestrial > Soil > Unclassified ...
CGCCAAACCGTTCGACTGGCGCTACACCCGCCGCGACCTGCAGAACACCCTCAACCGGATCACAGCCCATGAACAACTCCGCGCCGCCGCCTAACCGTACTTCCGGGGACGACCACTAGGAGGAGGCTACGGCGAGCCCGTGCTCCCGCCGACCGCTGGCAGTACTGAACCGCGTCCGCCCGCGGCCCCCCGCCTGACTACCCAAACCCCCCGCCGCGCCCCTCGCCCGCCCGGAAGCGCTCGATCCCGGCCTGCGCCTCGGCCAGCGAGCGCAGCCCGTGCTCGAGCTCGCCGGCCATCGCGGGCTCCTCGGAGAGCCCCCACTGCTCAAGGGCCGAGAGGCGGTCCTGGCGCAGGCAGGTCTGGGGGAAGCGGGCGAGCTCGCGGGCCAGCTGCTCGGCGGCGGCGCGGCTCTCTCCGTCGGGCACCACGCGGTTGACGAGCCCCATCGCCAGCGCCTCGCTCGCGCTCACCGGCCGGCCGGTGAGAATCATGTCCAGGGCACGGCTCTGGCCGACCAGCCGCGGCAGCCTGACCGTCCCGCCGTCGATCAGCGGCACGCCCCAGCGCCGGCAGAAGACCCCGAACACCGCGCCCTCCTCGGCCACCCGCAGATCGCACCACAGCGCCAGCTCCAGCCCGCCCGCCACCGCGTGACCGGCCACCGCGGCGATCACGGGCTTGGAGAGCCGCATTCGGGTGGGGCCCATCGGGCCGTCGCCCTCGCGCTCCACGCGGTTGCCCTCCGCCGTCCCCGCCGCCTTGAGGTCCGCGCCGGCGCAGAAGACCCCGCCCTCGCCGTGCAGGACCGCGACCGCGGCCGCCTCGTCGGCCTCGAACGCCCGGAAGGCGTCGGCCAGCGCCGTCGCGGTCGCCCCGTCGACCGCGTTGCGCCGCGCGGGGCGGTGCAGCAGCACGGTGAGCACCGGGCCGTCGCGCTCGACGCGCACCGCCTCGCCGCCGCCGCCCACCACCTCGTCGCCGCCGCCGCGGACCGCCTCGCTCACTGCCCGGCCCCCACCGCCCGGCGCACGAACGTGCGCAGGGCGGCCACGATCGCCGCGCTGTCCGGCCGGGGGTCGACCGGCGAGAGCGGCCCCACGAGCACTTCGCCGCACCCCCCGACCAGCGCCGCCGCGGTGAGCTCGGCGTTCTGCGCGGGCACCTCGCCGGCCGCGATCGCCGCTTGGAGCGGCTCGGCGACCATGGCGGCGTAGCGCTCCCGGTAGGCCAGCCGCTCGGCGTCGACCAGGGGGTCGACCGGCTCGGCGAGCAGCGCCCAGGCCAGGCGCGGGTTGCGCAGCGCGCGCTCGGCGAAGGTGGCCAGCACGACCTCGAGGCGCTCCACCTCCCCGTCCGCCGCCGCCCGCTCGGCCGCCGCCCGCATCGCCCGCTCCTCGCGGGCGCACACCGCGCGGAACACCTCGACGAACAGCTCCTGCTTTGACTCGAAGTGGCGGTAGAGCGTGCCGACCGCCACGCCGGCCCGCTCGGCGATCGCCACCACCGAGGCCCTCGCGTAGCCGCCCTCCTCGATCAGCTCCCGGGCGGCGCGCAGGAGCCGCTCGCGGGTGGGGGCCAGCACCTCCTCGGTCATGCCCCGCGGGCCGAGCCGCCGTGGTCCCCGAACGGCTCGTCGCGTTCGCGCACCGCCTCGCGCCACCCCGCCTCCGCCGCCCGGGCCGCGAAGGCGTACCCCTCCCGCGTGTGACGGGCGATCCCGTCGAACACCGTCCCGATCAGCTGCGTGGCGTGCAGGCCCTGCGCGTACAGCGTCTGGTTGACGAGCAGCTTCATCATCTGCAGCTGGTTGAGGGGGACCTGGGCGATCCGCCGGCAGAGCGCCTCGGCGCGCTCGTCCAGCTCCCCGGCCGGCGGGGCCTCGATCGCCAGCCCCCACTCCAGCGCCTGCGCGCCCGACAGCGAGTCGCCGGTGAACAGCAGCCGCTTGGCCCGCTGCGGACCGACGCGGTAGGACCACAGCGCGGTCGTCGGCGAGCCCCAGACCCGCGCGGGCGGGTAGCCGACCTTGGCGTCGGCGGCGATCACGAGCAGGTCCGAGCACAGCGCCAGGTCGGTGCCGCCCGCCACGCAGAAGCCGTGGACCTTGCAGACGACCGGCTTGGTGCAGTGAAAGAGCGACATGAACGCGCGCACGTTGCGGCTCATGCCGGCGTAGTCGAGCATCGGGTCCCACGGCTCGGAGGGGTCGTGGTTGGGCAGGGAGCCCTCGGCGCTCCAGACGAGGTCGTAGCCGCCGCAGAAGCCCTTGCCGGCGCCGGTCAGCAGGATCACGCGGACGTCGGGGTCCTCGTCGGCCTGCTGCACCCGCGCCTCCAGCTCGCCCAGCAGCTCGGGGGTGAGGCCGTTGCCGCGCTCGGGGCGGTTGAGGGTGAGCCGCGCGATCCGCTCGCCGCTCTCGTACTCGACGAGCGCCATCTAGGCCGGGAGCGCGCGCTCGATGATCGCCCCGGCGTCGACGCCGGCCGGGAGCGTGCCGTACGCCCGGCCGCCCTCCCCGGCCAGCCGGGTGGCGCAGAAGGCGTCGGCCACGGCGGCCGGTGCGTGGCGCACGAGCAGCGAGGCCTGCAGCGCCACCGCCAGCTCCTCGACGATCCGCCGCGCCTCGAACTGGGGGTCCGGGCCGGAGAAGACGGCGGCGGCGCGCTCGCGCACGGCCGCCAGGTGGGCGTCGAGCCGCGCGTCGGCGCCCGCCGCGAGCTCGCACTCGGCAAGGAACGCCGGCAGCCCGTCGGGCTCCCTGGCCATCGCGCGCAGCACATCGAGCGCGGCGACGTTGCCCGATCCCTCCCAGATCGAGTTCAGCGGCGCGTCGCGGTAGAGCAGCGGCATGCCCGAGTCCTCGATGAACCCGTTGCCGCCCAGGCACTCGAGCGCCTCGGCGGCGTGGCCGGGAGCCCGCTTGCACACCCAGTACTTCATCACCGCGGTGGCGAAGCGGCGGAAGGCGGCCTCCTCGGGCTCGTCGTAGGAGCGCGCGACGCGCATCGCCGCGGCGGTCGCCGCCTCGGACTCCACGGCCAGGTCGGCCAGCACGTTGCGCATCGCGGGCTGCTCGACGAGCAGCGCGCCGAAGGCGCGGCGGTGCCGCGCATGGTGGATCGCCTCGAGCGTCCCTCGCCGAAGCCCGGTGGTGGCGCCGAGCAGGCAGTCCAGGCGCGTGTGGTTGACCATCCGGATGATGGCCGGCACGCCGCGCCCCTCCTCGCCGACCAGCCGGCCCGCGATGCCGTGGAACTCCACCTCGGACGAGGGCAGCGACCGCGTCCCCAGCTTGTCCTTGAGCCGCTGGAACTCCATCCCCGGGCCGCGCTCGACCAGGAAGCACGACAGGCCGCCCGGCGCCTGCGCCAGCACCAGGAACACGTCGCACGGCGGGTAGGAGCAGAACCACTTGTGGCCGTGGATCTCGTAGATGCCGTCGCCCGCCGGCTCGGCGCGGGTGATGTTGGCGCGCACGTCCGAGCCGCCCTGGCGCTCGGTCATCGCCATCCCGGCCAGGGCGCCGGACTCGTAGTCGGGCCGGGTGAGCCGCGGCTCCCACTCGGCCGCCAGCTCGGGCGCGCCCTCGCGCAGCGCGGGGATCGCCGCGTAGGTCATCGAGACCGGGCACATGACGCCGTCGTTGGCGTTGCCCCAGAGCATGAACAGGGCGGCGCGGACCGTGTGGCCACCGGACCGCGGGGCGCCCGCCTCGCCGCGCTCGGCCCGCCACGGCAGGCTGTGCACCTCCCGCTCCACCGCGCCGCGCAGCAGCCAGTGCCAGGAGGGGTCGAGCTCCACCTGGTCGATCCGCCGGCCGTAGCGGTCGTGGGTGTGGAGGATCGGCAGGTTGCGCTCGGCGCGGCGCGAGTGCTCGCGGGCCTCGACCCCGCCCGCGGTCGCCCCGGCCTCCCGTGCCCGGTCGACCCCCCAGCCGCCCCCCTCGCGCTCCAGCGCCTCCCGGAGCGCGAGATCCACCTCGAACAGGTTGACCGGCTCGAGCGGCGGCGCCTGGTTGAGCACCTCGCGCGCCGGGTCCTCGACCCCGGCGCTCGCGTGCTCGCGGATGTCGGCGGTGGTCATCGGCGTCTCCTCGCGGGCGGCGTGATGGGCGGCTCACGAGCTTAGTGAATCCGGATTCACATGGCAAGGCGCCCGCGCCCCGTAGGATGCCGCCGATGAGCATCTGGGGCCGAGTCTTCGCCGCGCTGTATGACCGCACGCTGGCGGCCAGCGAGGAGGCCGGCCTGGCCGAGCGCCGGCGGGCGCTCCTCGCCGCCGCCCACGGCAGGGTGGTGGAGCTCGGGGCGGGCACCGGGCTGAACCTCGCCCACTATCCGCCCGGCGGGATCGAGGAGCTGGTGCTGGTGGAGCCCGAGGAGGCGATGGCGCGCCGGCTGAGGCGCCGGCTGGCCTCCAGCCCGCTCCCGGCGCGGGTCATCAGCGCGCGCGGCGAGTCGCTCCCGCTCCCCGACGGGCACTTCGACGTCGCGGTGGCGACGCTCGTGCTGTGCACGGTCGGCGACCCGACCCGGACGCTGTCGGAGCTGCGCCGCGTGCTCAGGCCGGGCGGCCGGCTGCTGTTTCTCGAGCACGTGCGGGCGGAGGAGCCGAAGCTCGCGAGGTGGCAGGACCGCATCGACCCCGTCTGGTCGCGCGTCGCCCACGGCTGCCATTGCAACCGCGCCACGCTCGGCGCGCTGGAGCGCTCCGGCTTCGCGGTCCGGGAGGTGGAGCGCGACCGGATCCCCAAGGCCGCCGCGTTCGTCCGCCCGATGATCGCGGGAGCCGCGGAGCGCGACTGACCGGTGGCCGGTTGCGCTAGATTGCCCGCCGTGGGCATGCCGGTGAAGCGCGCCACGGGGGCAACCATGCTGGTCGGCGTCGCGCTGGCCGCCGCCCTCGTGACCTTTAGCGGTGGCAGCGCCCTGGCCGCGCGCGCGCATCACCCCGCGGCCGACTGCCAGCCGTTCGCCGCCACCCCCTGCCTGCTGCCGTTCCCCGACAACCTGTTCACGGTCCGGGACCGCTCCACCCCGACCGGCCTGCGGGTCCACCTGCCGCCCGCCGCGATGCCGGTCAACACCAGCGGCCAGAGGATCGGCGTGAGCCAGTACGACCGCAACGACGGCTTCAGCCCGGGCAGCGCGATCATCGTCCACGTCCCGGGGCTGGACAACCCCCGCGCGTTCGCCCGCACCGGCGCGGTGGGGCTGCTGAACCTGGGGCGGGCGTTCGCCAAGAACCAGCCGATCGTGGTGATCGACGAGGCCACCGGGCGCCGCCAGCTGATCTACAGCCAGCTCGACGCCAACGCCCCCACGCCGCAGGACACCAACCTGATGATCGTGCCCGCGCGCGAGCTGACCGAGGGCCACACCTACGTCGTCGCCCTGCGCCGGCTGCGCAACGCCCGCGGCCGGCTCCTGGCCGCGCCGAGCTGGTTTGAGAAGCTGCGCGACAACCGGCCGCTGCCCCGCGCCGAGCGCTCCCAGCGGGCCCGCTACGCGCGGATCTTCGCCGCCCTGCGGCGCGCGCGGATCGCGCGCTCGCAGCTCTACGAGGCGTGGGACTTCACCGTCGCCTCGCGGCGGAGCCTGACCTCGCGCCTGCTGGCGATCCGCAACGACGCCTTCGCCCAGCTCGGCGATCGCAACCTGGCCGACGGGGTCGTCCAGGGCCGGGCGCCCGCCTTCGCGATCACGAGCACGGCCACGCTCAGCCCGCAGCTGCGCGACGTCCAGGGGACCTTCCAGGTGCCCTGCTACCTGATCACCTGCGGCGAGAACGCCACCACCGCCTTCCACTACAGCTCGAGCCGGCCGGACGCCCTCCCCACCCAGATCCCGGGCAACGTCGCCACCGCATCGTTTGAGTGCGTGGTCCCCAGCTCGGCCACCCCGGGCTCCCCGGCGCGGATCTCCCTCTACGGGCACGGCCTGTTCGGATCCCACGCCGAGGTCAGGAGCGCCGCGGTGGAGGGGCTGGCCACCGGCTACAACATGGCCTTCTGCGCCACCAACTGGTGGGGCCTCGCCGCGCCGGACGAGGCGTTCGACGCCGGCGTGGTGGGGAACCTCAACCTGTTCCCGGTGCTCGTCGACCGCCTCCAGCAGGGGGTGCTGAACACGCTGTTTCTGGGGCGGCTGATGCTCAACCCGCAGGGGCTGGCGTCAAGCCCGGCCTTCCAGTCCGGCGGACGGCCGGTGATCGACACCTCGCACCTCTACTACTACGGCAACAGCCAGGGCGGGATCGAGGGCGGGCTGACGACCGCGGTCTCGCCCGACGTGCGCCGGTCGGTCCTGGGGGTGACCGGGATCGACTACGGCAACATGCTGATCCAGCGCAGCACGGACTTCGCCCCCTTCAAGGCGATCCTGGAGCACGTGTACCCGGACCAGTCGCTGTACCCCGTGATCACCGACCTGCTCCAGCAGCTCTGGGACCGGGGCGACCCGGACGGCTACGCGCCCCAGATGACCAGCCACCCGCTGCCCGACACCCCCTCCCACACGGTGCTGATGCAGGTCGCCTACGGCGACTTCCAGGTGAGCATGTACGCCGCCGCCGCCGAGGCGCGGACGATCGGCGCCAGCGTGTATGAGCCCGCGCTGGATCCGGCGCGCTCCCGGGACCGCAACCTGTTCTACGGCATCCCGGCGATCGGACACTTCCCGTTCTCGGGCTCGGCGATCGAGATCTGGGACAGCGGGCCGGGCAGGGTGAAGCCGCCGCCGGTCGGCAACGTCCCGCCGACGGCCGGCCCGCACGACATCGACCCGCACGAGGACCCGCGGGTCACCCCCGCCGCCCAGAGCCAGATCTCCCAGTTCCTGGAGCCGGCGGGCGTGGTGGTCGACGTGTGCGGCGGCAGGCCGTGCCACACGTCGGTGTTCACGCCGTAGCTGGGCTCGGGCGCGCCCAAGGCGCCGTCGGCCGCGCAAGCGATCATGTGGTGATGACCAAGGTCGACGAGCGCGCCGTGGTTCCGCCGGTGGACGAGCCCGCGCGCGAGCGGCTGGCCGCCGCGCTGGATGCGCCCGGCGTGGTGTCGGCACTCCTGTTCGGCTCGCAGGCGCGCGGCACGAGCACCCCGCTCTCGGACGTGGACATCGCGGTGTGGCTCGATCCGCAGATCCCGGCCTCGCAGCGCCTCAGCTGGCAGCTCCGGCTGACCGGAGCGGCGGCCGAGGCCTTGGGGACCGGCGAGGTGCAGGTGGTGATCCTCAACGACTCCCCGCCGCTGCTCGCCCACCGCGCGATCCGCGACGGCGTCCGCCTGGTGGAGCGTGACCACGCGCTGAGGGTCCGTCTCGAGACGCGGGTGATCCTCGACTACCTCGACACGGCGCCGTTGCGCGCGATCCTGGCTGCCGGTCTGAAGCGGAGGATCGAGGAGGGCCGCTTTGGTCGACGGTGAGGGCGTCACCGACCGTCTGCTCCGGCTGGGGCAGCTTCTCGATGCGCTCGAGCAGGTGCACGCTCAGGGACTCGATGCGTATCTCGCCGACGAGCAGCTGCGGATGGCGACCGAGCGCCGCCTTCAGCTGGCGGAGCAAATCTGCATCGACATCGGCGCCCAAATCCTGAGCGACCTCAATGCCAAGCCGCCCTCCGACTACGCAGGCGTGTTCGCCTCACTGGCCGACGCGGCCGTGCTCGACCGCGCCCTCGCCGACCGGCTGGCGGATGCGGCAAGGCAGCGCAACCTGCTCGTTCACCTGTACCTGGACCTGGACGACCGCATGGTGTTCGCCACCCTCGGGCATCTCGATGACCTGCGCGCGTTCGCCGCCGTCGTGCAGGGCCTGCTCGACGAGCGCCGATAGCGGCCTCAGAGTCGGCCGCGATCGGGCATGTGCTCAGGCCACCGCGCCCGCGCTCCGCAGCGTCTCAGCCGCCACCCGATCGGTGGCGTCCTCGGTGCCGCCGAGCAGCCGCCGCGAGAGCTGGGCGCGGCGGAAGAACAGCGGGGCGTCGTGCTCCCAGGTGGCGCCGATCCCGCCGTGTACGTTGATCATCGAGCGAGCGGCGAAGTCAAGCGCGTGGCCGGCCGCCGACCGCGCGGCGCTGGCGGCGAGCGGGAACTCCTCCGGCTTGCCGCGCCGCGCCCAGCCGGCGTAGTAGCCGAGGCCGCGCGCGTTCTCCAGCCGGCGCAGCACCTCGGTCAGCTCGTGCTTGATCGCCTGGTAGGAGCCGATCGCCCGCCCGAAGGTAAAGCGATCCTTGGCGTACTGCACGCTCACGTCCAGGCACGTCTGCACCGCCCCGATCGACTCGGCGGCGATCAGCGCCTGGGCGACGTACCAGGCGTCGGCCAGCTCCTCGGCCCCGACGTCCAGCCGCCGCCCGCGGGCGCCGTCCAGGGTCACGTGCCCCAGCGAGCGGGTGGCGTCGTAGCGGACGACGGGCTCGATCGACACGCCCTCGCCGGCCGCCTCGATCACCGCCGCCACCGGGGCGCCGTCCTCGCTCTCCCCGACCGCCACGAGCAGGTCGGCGCCCGGGGCGTCGGGCACGAACCAGACGCGGCCCTCGACCGTGACCGCCTCGCCCTCGCCGCTCACCCTCGGCGCCTGCGCCCGCCGCAGGCCCGCCTCGGGCTCGACCGTCCAGGCCGCCTCCAGGTCGCTCGGCGGCCGCGCCGGCAGATAGACCGGCCGCATCTCGCCGCCGGCGACGGCGGGCAGCGACTCGTCGCCCACGGCATCCAGCAGCGCCGTCGCGGGCACGAGCCCTAGCAGCGGCACCGGCGCCAGCACGCGGCCGCACTCCTCGGCCACGAGCATCGCGTCGAACACGTCGAGCCCGGCGCCGCCGTGCTCCTCGCCGATCAGCAGGCCGGGCCAGCCGGCCTCCACCGCGACCGGCCAGAGGTCGGGCAGCTTCGCCGGGTCCTCGAGCGCCTCGCGCGCGGCCTCGACCGTCTTGTGGCGGGAGAGCGCCCCGCGCGCCGCCTCGCGGAGGAACTCCTGCTCGTCGGAGAGCGCGAGGTTCATGACGCCACCGCCTCCTTCTCGCGGGCGCGCAGCTCGGAGAACGGCACGCCCTTGTCCAGGCGCGGCTCGGGCGGGAGGCCCAGCACGCGCTCCCCGATCGTGTTGCGCAGGATCTGCTCGGTGCCGCCCGCCGACTTCAGGCCGGGTAGGAAGGAGGTGAGGTAGGACCACTGGCTCTCGGCCTCCAGCGCCTCGGGGCCGATCACGTCGACCGCCAGGTCCATCGCGGCGATCCCCGCGTTGACCATCGTGACCTTGGCCAGGCCCGCCTCCGGGCCGGGGATCTGGCCGCGCTGAAGCTGGGTCAGCGCGCGGTAGCCGTTGAAGCGCACGGCGGTCATCTCGGTGATGATCTCGCCCAGGCGCCGCCGGACCTCGGTGTCGGCGCGCGCGGCCTCATCGCCGGCGACCGCCTCGGCCAGCCGGGCCGGCGAGCCGAAGGACTCCGAGCCGAACCCGATCGTCAGCCGCTCGAACATCAGCACGGTCAGCGCCGTCCCCCAGCCGTTGCCGACTCCGCCCACCACGTTCTCGGCCGGGAGCCTGACGTCGTCGAAGAACACCTCGTTGAACTCGGCCTCGCCCGAGATCTGCCGCAGGCCGCGCACGGTCACGCCTTCGGCGTCCATCGGGACGATGAACATCGTCAGTCCCTTGTGCTTGGGCACGTCGGGGTCGGTGCGCGCGAGCAGCAGGCCGAAGGAGGCGAACTGCGCGTTGGTCGTCCACACCTTCTGGCCGCTGAGCGACCACGTCCCATCCTCGTTCTGGCGCGCCCGGGTCTGTACCGCGGCCAGGTCCGAGCCCGCCGCCGGCTCGGAGAAGAGCTGGCACCACACCTCGTCGCCGTGGAGCATCGGGCCCAGGTAGCGGCTCTTCTGCTCCTCGCTGCCGTGGGCGATGATGCAGGGCCCGAGCATCCCGATCCCGATCACGTCGAGGATCCCTGGCACCCCGGCCGCCGCCAGCTCCTGGTTGACCGTCACCTGCTCGATCGGCCCCAGCCCCTGGCCGCCGTACTCCTTGGGCCAGGTCACGCCGGCCAGGCCGCCCTCGGCGAGCCTGCGCTGCCAGGCGCGGCGGGCGTCGATGTAGGCGCTGTCCTCCGCGGACCCCGCGCGCGGCGGCGCCTCGTCTCGGTGCTGCTCCAGCCAGGCCCTGACCCTGGCCCGATACCGGGCCTGCTCGGGAGTGTCGTTCAGATCCACACGTGCTCCTCGGTTCGCGGTCGGCGGACGCCCTATGGCAGGGGCGTGAATCGAGATTCACGATGATATAGGCGAGCGACGGGTCCGGCCTCGGAGGAGCTCGTGGGCCGCACGCGCCCCGCTACCCGAGCCGCCGGCGCCGGCCCCGCATGCGGTCAAGGCGCGGGCGCCGCCGCCCGCGCTGCTCGGGGCGCGGGGCGCGCTCGCGCCGGCGCTCGCGGTCCTCGCTCAGCCCCACCTCGTAGAAGACGAACGCGGTCGCCAGCACCAGCCCGAGGCTGACGAGGACCAGCGCCAGCACCTGGCCGAGCGTGCCGCTGAACGCGATCGCGCCGGCCAACCCGAGCGCGACGAGCAGCCCGCAGGAGCCGTAGGCGTAGAGCCGCAAGCGGCCACTCATCGCCACGGGCGCCAGCCGCGCCGCCGGCGCGCGACGGCCTCCGGCGCCGCAGGCAGCGGCCGCCCCTCGATGATCGCCAGCGGCGCCGCGCTGGCCATCCACAGCGCCCGCTCGTCCCCCACGAGCTCGGCCGCTGCCGCCACCGCGTCGGCGAGCACCCCCACCGGGCGCCACTCCTCGCCGCGATGGCCGTCGGAGGCGATCACCTGGACCAGCCCCCGCTCGCACAGCCGCTGGACGAAGCCGCGCCCGCCGTGCCGGGCGCGCAGCAGCGCCCCGGCGTTGAGCTGCCCCAGCACCCCGCGCTCGCGCAGCTCCTCCAGGAGCTCCGGCTGGTGGTGGAAGGCGGCGCCCCGCTCCGGGTGGGCCAGCGTGATCCGCAGCCCACGAGCCAGCAGCGGCTCGAGCAGCTTGGGCAGCACGCTCGCGTTGCTCGGAGTCTCGATCAGGATGTCGGATCCGCGCTGCCCGTAGGTCGCCAGCCGCAGCGACTCCTCGTCGGCGTTCAGCGCCCAGGCAAGCGACACCTCGGCGCCCTCGACGATCCGAAGGGCGACCCCGGCCTCTTCCAGCTCGCCGCGCAGCCGCTCGCACCGCCGCGCGATCTCCCCCACGTGCACGTCGGGAAAGTCGGAGCGCAGGTGGGGCGTGACCGCGATCGTCTCCGTTCCCGCCCGCACGGCGGCGCGTGCCATCGCCACCGCGCCCTCGACGTCGCGCGGGCCGTCGTCGATGCCCGGCAGCAGGTGGACGTGGATGTCGGTTAGCCCGGGCAACCTTGGTTGCTCATACGACTGTTTACCCGCACTCTTTCCGCGGCAAAAGACGCACCGCAAAGTGGAAAATCTCGCTGCAACTGCATATACTCCCCCTTTCCCCACACGCCCCGATGGTCTAGGATTCTCTCTGGCATCTATTGGGGTGGGCCTCCGGGCCGATAGAAGGGGCAAAACCGACTCAATCTAGGGGCTTCCCGGGAGGCGCCGAAAGGGGCGAAGGGCAAGTATGCGAATTCTGGTCACGGGTGGCGCGGGGTTCATCGGATCGCACGTCGTGCGACGGCTCCTCGAAGAGGGCCGCGAGGTCCGCGTGCTCGACGACTTCTCGACTGGACGCGCGTCGAATCTGACCGACGTGGCGGACGACGTCGATTTGCACGAGGGCGATCTGCGCCGGCTGGGCGACGTGGAGGCGGCGATGCGCGGCTGCGAGGCGGCCATCCACCTCGGGGCGGTGCCGTCGGTGCCGCGCTCGATCGCCGACCCGGTGACCACCCACGAGGCCAACGCGACGGGAACGCTGAACGTCCTGCTCGCGGCGCGCGCGGCGGGCGCATCGCGCGTGGTGCTCGCCTCCTCCTCGTCGGTCTACGGCTCCGGGCGCGAGCTGCCCAAGCACGAGGCCCTGCGCCCGGAGCCGATCTCCCCCTACGCGGTCTCCAAGCTGGCGGCCGAGGCCTACGCCCGCAGCTTCTTCGAGGTCTATGGGCTTGAGACGGTGGCGCTGCGCTACTTCAACGTGTTCGGCCCGCGCCAGGACCCGCAGTCCGAGTACGCGGCGGTGATCCCCAAGTTCATCTGGTCCTTCCGCAACGCCGAGCCGCCGGTGATCTTCGGCGACGGCGAGCAGTCGCGCGACTTCACCTACGTGGAGAACGTGGTGAAGGCCAACCTGGCGGCGCTCGAGGCGCGCGACGTCGGCGGGCGCATCTACAACATCGCCTGCGGGGAGCGCGTGACGCTCAACCAGCTGGCGGCGATGCTGCGGTCGGCGATCGGGGCCGAGGTGGAGCCGGTTCACGGACCGGCCCGGCCCGGCGACGTGCGCCACTCGCTGGCCGACGTCAGCCGCGCCCGCGAGGAGCTCGGCTACGACCCCTCGGTCACGCTAAAGGAGGGGCTGCGGCGGACGGTGGAGTTCTTCGCCGAGGCCGAGCTTCGACCGGCCCAGGAGAGGCGGCATGGGCTGCGACCCGTCCGCCAGAGCGCCGTGACTCGGCACGCCGTGCCCGCCCCTCCCAGCCGTCCGGAGCGCCGGCGCGGCCGCCGCTACCTGATCACGGGCGGCGCCGGCTTCATCGGCTCCCACCTCCTCGACGCGATGCTCGGCCGCGGCCAGCGCGAGGAGGTCGTGATCCTTGACGATCTCTCGACCGGCTGCCTGGAGAACATCCAGCACTTCCTGGAGGAGGACAACGTCCACTTCGTCGAGGGGTCGGTGACGGACGCCTCACTGGTCGACGAGCTCATGAGCGGCACCGACGTGTGCCTGCACCTCGCCTCGGCCGTGGGCGTGCAGATGATCGTCGGCGAGCCCCTGGAGACGCTGATGAAGAGCGTCCGCGGCTCCAACGTGGTCATGCACGCCGCGCAGGCCCACGGCGTCAGGGTCCTCTTCAGCTCCACCTCGGAGGTCTACGGCAAGCACACCAACGGGGCGCTGACCGAGCAGGACGACCTGATCTTCGGCTCGCCCTCCAAGGGCCGCTGGACCTACGCGATCGCCAAGAGCTTCGGCGAGGCGCTGATCCACGGCTACCACGGCCGCCGCGGCGTGGACGCGACGGTGGTGCGGCTGTTCAACACGGTGGGGCCGCGCCAGACCGGCCAGTACGGGATGGTGCTGCCCCGCTTCGTCCGCCAGGCGCTGAGCGGCGAGGACCTCACCGTGTTCGGCAGCGGAACCCAGACCCGGTGCTTCACCCACGTCCGCGACACGGTCACCGCGCTGATGCTGCTGGCCGAGCACGACGAGGCTGCGGGAAGGACGTTCAACATCGGAAGCTCGACCCCGATCGCGATCATCGAGCTGGCCCGGCGCGTGATCGCGCGGGCGGAGAGTGGCAGCGGCATCGTCCTGGTGCCCTACGAGGTGGCCTACGGGGACGGCTTCGAGGAGCTTGGCACCCGGCGGCCCGACACGACCGCGCTGCGCAACCTGACCGGATGGCAGACCCGCTACACCGTCGATGACGCGATCGACGACGTGATCGCGCATGAGCGGGTGCGGATGGCCGAGGCGGCCAAGGAGGCGCCGGCGCCGAGAGACGCTGCGCGTGTCGCCTGAGCTATCCGCCGCCGCCGCGTTCGCGATCGCCGCCGTCGCGACCTATCTGGCCACGCCGGTGGCCATCAGGGTGGCCGTCCGCACCGGGTTCTTCGACCTGCCCGCCGGCTACAAGGGCCACAGGCAGCCGACCCCCTACCTGGGGGGGACCGCGATCATCGTGGGCATCCTGGCCGCGGTGTTCTCGGTGCGGGGATTCAGCGCGAGCCACTGGACGATCGTCGTCGCCGCGGTTGCCATCTGGGCGATGGGCACCGCCGATGACCGGCTCAACCTGCCGATCTCGGTGCGCACGCTCGCCGAGGCCGGGATCGCCGTCCTCTTCTACGCCACCGGGCGCGGATGGGACGTGTTCGGCTTCGGCCCGGCGGATTTGGCGCTGACCATCGTCTGGGTGGTCGGCGTGATGAACGCCTTCAACTTGATGGACAACATGGACGGGGCCTCGGCGACCACCGCTGCGGTGTCGGCCGCGGGCGCCGGCGCCCTGGCGCTGATCTCCGGCGACACCTACCTCGCGCCGCTGGGCTTCGCGGTGGCCGGCGCCTGCTTCGGCTTCTTGCCCCGCAACCTGGCGCGGCCGGCACGGATCTTCATGGGCGACGGCGGCTCGCTGCTGCTCGGCCTGCTCGTCGCGCGGGTGACGATGGCCGCCGTGACGCGCTCGTATCTGGGGCCCTCAGGGGTCGTGGTGGCGGCGCTGTTGGTGGGGATCGTGATCTTCGACACCACGCTGGTGACGGTCTCCCGCTCGCGGGCGGGCGTGAACGTGCTGAGCGGCGGGCGCGACCACCTCACCCACCGGCTGGCGCGGTGGCTGGGGACCCCGAGGCGCGTGGCGATGGCGCTCGCCCTGGTTCAGCTCGCGGTGTGCGGGATGACGATCGGCGTGGCGCAGGCGGGGATCGGGTGGGTGCTGCTGACCGGGGGGATGATGGTGGCCGCCGGCGTCGCGCTGATCTGGCAGTTCGAGCGCTCGATGATGTTCGGGAGGGATGCCCCGGCCCGCTCCGCGGGAGCGCCCCACGCCCCCGGCGCTTTGCCCTCCCCTTCCGGGGCGCTGGCCGCTCCGCCTGCGCCGCCGTGGCCTGAGCCGGCGGCGGGGGGCACCGAGCTCGCCCCCGGCAATCTGACGCTGGCGGTCACGCGGGCCGAGTCCCCAACGGATTCTCGACCCTGACCCCGGCGCAGCGCGCCGTGGGGGTCCCCGCCGGTCAGGTTCGCCGACCCGGCCTGTGTGGCATGCGACCGTGCCCTACGGCCTTAGCGCCGCCAGACCAGGCTGGTCTCGCCTCCCACCGTGGCGCGGAAGTTTCCCCGCAGCCCCGCTGGGACCTTGCGCAGGAACACGGCGCCAGCGATGGCGTGGAGCGTGAACAGGGTCACCCACCTTTGCCCGCGCTGGCGCTGCACCCTCAGCGCCCCCGAACGAGGAGCGATGCCCCAGGCATCCTGCTTGCGCCCGGCCGGGAAGACCACGAACGGGAAGCGGAAGGCCTCAAACGACGGCTTCCTCTGCCCGGTGTTGAAGTACACGCCCGAGTAGTAGTTGACGTTGAAGTTGCGACCCGGCTGGTCGGAGACGAGGTACCAGACGGCGGTGCTCACCCCCTGCTTCCAGAAGAGGTAGAGAGCCTCCTCCAGCCAGCGCGCCTGGGTCGCCAGCGAGACGGCGCTCGGGTTCGGCGGGTTGGACTCATACGAGAACTCGGTGACCCACAGCGGCTTGTGCCGGCGCGGCAGCGCCCGGCCGCTGGCCACCGCCTTCTTCACCACGCGGGTCAGCTTGCCGAGGTCGGGGGCCGAGACATCGTCGGCGTTGATGGCGTGGTCAAGCGGTCCGAGCACCTCGTAGGGGTCCATGGCCAGGACGTCGAAGCGCGCCGGGTTCGGGCAACGCTGGGGCACAAGGCGCTGGCCCTTCAGGCACAGCAGGTCCCGTTCGAACTCCACCGGGTGCATCCGGCAGCCATTCCCGTAGCCGCTGGGCGGGCAGGCCCCGGGTGGGTCGCCGTAGGGCCCGAAGCCCGTCGTGACGACGACGTTGTCGGAATGGACGCTCTTGATGCCGACGTAGAACGCGTTCAGCATGCTCCGGTACCAGGCCGGCGCGAACGGCACCCATCGCCCCCCCTGCTTGACCCATTGCGGGGCGAGGTGGACGGTGAAGTTGGCCTCCGCCCAGGCCTGGAAGTACCTGACGCGCGGCAGCGCGTGGCCGGGGCTCGCCGGATCCGGGTAGGAGCCGGAGTAGCGGCGGGCGAGAGCCGTTGCGAGCTGGCCGAAGGCGACGGGGTTGGGCTCCCAGGCGCCGTCGGCCTCGAGCGTCGAGGGCCCGCCGAGTGCCTCGGCCCACTGCGGGGCGTCGGTGACCAGCAGCGCCACCTGGATGCCCGTGGCGGCGAACTCCTTGATCCGGCTGTCGAGGTAGCCGAAGTCGAACTGCGGCCCGGCCGGGTTGGTCGGGTCCAAGCCAGCCGGAGGCGCGTTCGTCTCGACTGAGATCCAGTCGACCTCGAGCAGCACGAGCTTGGCGCCGGTGGCCTCGGTGCGCACCACCCACCGTCCGTTGGTGGCCGGGTCGTTGCGGAACCACACGTCGTCGGTGAACGCCCGGGTGAACGACGCCGCTTGAGCACGTTCCGCGAACGTCGACGCCGCCAGCGCGATGAGCAACGCCGTCCACGCCAGCGCAACCCCACGTGCACGCCGCCGTGCCCCCAGGCGATCCATGTGCCCGAGGATACCCGATCACCGGGCGGGCGACCGCACATCGCACCGCGCCATAACGATGCCCTACCCGGGGTCCCGCCGTGTACGATGGCGCTGGGTGAACGAGTCCGCGCGCAGGCATCTCGGGCGCTGTCTCGTGACAGGCGCTGGGGGCTTCATCGGCAGCCACCTGGTGGAGGAGCTGCTCGCGCAGGGCCACGAGGTGCGGGCGCTCGTGCGCTACACCAGCCACGGGGGCCGCGGCTGGCTTGAGGAACTCGACGCGGAGCTGCTCGACCAGGTCGAGGTCGTCCCCGGTGACGTCCGGGACCCCGACCAGATGCGGCGGCTGGCGGCGGACTGCCAGACCGTGTTCCACCTCGCGGCGCTGATCGGCATCCCCTACTCCTACGACTCGCCGCGCCAGAGCCTGGACACCAACGCTGGCGGGACGCTCAACCTGCTGGAGGCCGCTCGGACCACCGGAGTGGAGCGGTTCGTCCACACCTCCTCCAGCGAGGTGTACGGCACCGCTCAGTACGTGCCGATCGACGAGGACCATCCACTGGTCGGCCAGTCCCCGTATTCGGCGAGCAAGATCGCCGCCGATCAGCTGGTTGTCAGCTACGCGCGCGCGTTCGAGCTGCCGGCGGTGACCGTGAGGCCGTTCAACACGTTCGGCCCCCGCCAGTCGATGCGGGCGGTGATCCCCACGATCATCGTCCAGGCTCTGTGGAGCGACCGGATCCGGCTGGGCGCGCTCGACACCACGCGCGACTTCACGTTCGTCCGCGACACGACCGGCGGCCTCATCGCCGCCGCCGAAGCCGGCGGCGTGGAGGGTGGCGTCTACAACCTGGGGTGCGGTGAGGAGATCTCGATCGGCAGCCTCGCCGCGACGATCCAGGAGCTGGTGGGGCGCGAGCTGCCGCTGGAGCAGCAGGAGGTCCGCATGCGGCCGGCGGCGAGCGAGGTGGAGCGACTGCTATCGGACCCGTCCCGGGCGCGGGGAGCGTTCGGCTGGAATCCAGCCCACACGCTGCGCGAGGGGCTGTCGCTGACGATCGACTGGATCCGGGCCAGGGGCACGACGCGCTCAGCCGAGCAATTCGTGGTGTGAGCTTCCAGGCGGTTGTGTTGGCGGGGGGCAAGGGCAGCCGGCTACTGCCGCTGACGCACGTGTTGCCCAAGCCGCTGCTCCCGATCGGCGAGCGCCCGATCCTCGACGTCGTGCTGAGCCTGCTGGCGCGGAACGGATGCACGAAGGCTACGCTCGCGGTCGGCCACCTGGGGCACCTGATCGAGATCTACTGCGGGGACGGCGAGCGGTGGTCGATGGAGATCGAGTACTTCCACGAGGATCAGCCGCTGGGTACGGCGGGGGTACTCGCCCGGATCGAGCTCCCCGCCGAGCCGTTCGTGGTGATGAACGGCGACGTGCTCAGCGATCTGTCGTTCGCCGACCTGCTCGCCTCGCACGCCGCTCAGGGCGGGGAGTTGACGATCGCAAGCTTCCGCCGCCGGGTCCGCGACGAGCTGGGAATCCTCGAGACCGGCCCCGATCACCGGCTGCTCGCCTACCACGAGAAGCCCGAGCACGAGTACCAGGTCAGCATGGGCATCTACGCGCTCGAGCCCTCAGCCGTGGAGCTGATCCCGGCCGGCCGGCCGATGGACTTCCCCGATCTCGTCCAGGCCCTGCTCGACGCCGGTCGCCAGGTCTCGACCCACCCCCACGAGGGCTACTGGCTCGACCTCGGCCGCCACGACGACTTCAGGCTCGCCAACGAGGAGGCCGCCACGATCAGCGAGCGGCTGGGGGTCTGAGCGATGCCCGAGTGGCGCGTCCCGCTGTCGGACCTCGACCTGGGCGAGGAAGAGCATGACGCCGTGGTCAGGGTGATCCGGAGCGGGTGGCTGACCGCCGGGGCCGAAGTGACCGCGTTCGAGCGCGAGTTCGCGCAGTTCGCGGGCGCCGCCGATGCCGTGGCGCTCTCCAGCTGCACGGCGGCCCTCCACCTCGCCTGCGTGGCGCTCGGCGTCGGACCGGGGGTCGAGGTGATCGTGCCCACGCTGACGATGGTCGCCACCGCCAACGCCGTGGCACTGGCCGGCGGCCGACCGGTGTTCGCCGACTCGATCGGGGAGCAGGACCTGACGCTCGACCCCGCCGACGTGGAGGCCCGGATCACCCCGGCCACGAGGGGGATCATCTGCGTTCACTACGGCGGGTTTCCGTGCCGGCTCGATCAGCTTCTGGCGATCTGCGACCGCCACCGCCTGTTTTTGATCGAGGACGTCGCCCACGCCCTGGGCGCGACCTGGAACGGAGCGGCGCTCGGAACCATCGGCGACGTCGGCTGCTTCAGCTTCTTCGGGAACAAGAACCTCACGACCGGCGAGGGGGGCATGGCCCTGGCCCGCGACCAGACGGTGAGCGACCGGATCAGGCTGCTTCGCTCGCACGGCATGACCAGCACCAGCTGGGACCGCTTCAAGGGTCACGCCAGCGACTACGACGTGGTGATGCCCGGGTTCAACTACAGGATGGCCGAGCTCCCGGCGGCGGTGGGGCGGGTGCAACTGAAAAAGCTCCCCGCCAACAACGCTCGCCGCAACGAGCTGCTGGAGCGCTACCGCTGGCAACTGGGAGAGGTCGACGGGATCCAGGTGCCGTTCACGGGGCGATCCGGGGTGGCCCACATCGCGGTGGCGGTGGTGGACGAGGCCTCACGCCGCGACGGCCTGCGCCGCGCGCTGCGCGAGGCCGGGATCCAGAGCAGCCTCCACTATCCCCCGGCGCATCTGTTCGACCACTACCGGGCGAGCCTAGGCTACGGCCCCGGCGACCTGCCGGTGGCGGAGGAGCTCGCCTCGCGCCTGGTCACCCTGCCACTCTACCCGTCGATGCTTCCGGAGCAGGTGGACGAGGTGTGCGCGTGCGTCGCGGCCCACATGTGACGGAGCTCGCCGAGCTGGGCGCCGGCGAGTGGGACACCACGCTCGCCGAGTCCGGGCTCCCGTTTCGCTTCTCCCACCGCGCCGCGGCCGGCCAGGCACTCGGGCGGATGTATGAGTCCTACCGCTTCACGCCGCTGCGCGTTGAGTACGACGACGGGGTGGTGCTGCTGCTCCCTCTCGTCCGGGTGACCCGCCGCATCGCCCCGCTGTCGATGGCGCTCGCGCTGCCGCTGGGGCTGGAGGGACGCCCGCTGGCACTTGCGGGCACGCCCGGGCCGGGGCACCTGGAGGCGCTGTTCGACGCGCTCGACGGCTGCGGCCGACTCGACGTCGCGGGGGGCGCCGGCGGCTCGCCGCCGGCGGCCGGCGAGGTCAGCCTCCAGACGACCCACGTCCTGGACCTGAGCCCCGGCTTTGAGGAGCTGTGGGCGCACGCGTTCGGGGCCAAGACGCGCAACATGTGCCGCAAGGCCGAGCGCGGCGGCGTGACCGTGACCCCGGAGTCGCGCCCCGAGGCGGTGGCGGTCTATCAGTCCCTGTACCGGGCGAGCGCGCTCGGCTGGGGCTACTCCGTCCCCCCCTACCCGGATGCGCTGTTCGCCGCGCTGTTGTCCAACGAGCACGCCGAGCTATGGCTGGCCAGGGCGGGGCACGAGGCGGTGGCCGGCGCGGTGATGCTCCGAGGGAGCGAGGACCTGCTGTACTGGAGCGGGGCGATGAACAGGGAGTTCCGGCATCTGGCGCCCAGCAACGCAATCATCCGCGCGGTCGTGGAGGACGCGTGCCGGCGCGGCATCGCCTACCTCGACTTCGGCTCCAGTGCCGGCATCTCCGGCGTCGAGACGTTCAAGCGGAGCTTCGGCGCGCAGGAGCGTGAGTACCGGACGGTGTCGCTGACCACGCTGCGCTACCGCCAGCTCGAGCGTGCCAGGCGAGCGGCCGGCCGGCTGGGGGCGGGGGCCGCGGCTTGAGCGGGCCGTTCCTGGAGGCCCGCCGCCGCGCCGCCCAGCGCCGCGCGCTGCTGCGCCTGCGAGCGAGCGCCCCGGGGGTCAGGATCGACGACACGGTGCACATCCGCTCGCCGGACCGGCTGCGACTGGCCGAGGGCGTGTTCATCGACGCGGGGGTGGTGCTGCACTGCGGAGGGATGGACTGGTCGCCCGAGGACGGCGGGATCGAGATCGCAGAGCACGCGTACGTCGGCCCCAACTGCACGCTCTTCGGCGCAGCCGGGATCGAGATCGGCGCCTCGGCGCTGATCTCTCCGGGCGTTGTGATCACATCACACCAGCACAGCTACGCGCGCGAAGACGTCGAGATCCGTCTACAGCCGCTTCGCTTCGGCCGCGTCGTGATCGAGCGAGATGTCTGGATCGGCGCAAACGCCACGATCCTCCCGGGCGTCCGCCTGGGCACCGGGAGCATCGTCGGTGCAGGGGCGGTCGTCACCCGCGACGTCCCCGCCAGAGTGATCGCGCAGGGCGTTCCGGCACGCGTGGCACGTGAGCGCTGAGCGGCGTTGCGAGGTCTGCGGGTCAAGTGAGGCCCGGCGGCTGTACGAGGTGAACGGGTTCCCGATCGTCCGGTGCCAGGGCTGCGGCCTGGTGTACGTCGGTCGTGCGCCGAACGACCAGGAGCTGCTCGCGCTCTACGACGAGGCCTACTACGAGGATGCCAACGCGGCCGGTTACGGCGGCTATGCCGCCGCCGAGGAGCGCAAGCGCCACCACGACCGAACTCTGCTTGACGAGATCGAGCGCCTTAGCGCCCCCGGCGACTTGCTGGAGATCGGCTGCGCCTACGGCTTCTTCCTGGACGAGGCCCGCCGGCGAGGATGGCGCGTGCGCGGCGTCGAACCCTCCCGCCATGCGGCCGCGAACGCCCGCCACCGGCTCGGACTCGACGTGTCCGGGGAGCCCTTCACCGAGCTCGCGACCGAGTCCCAATCGCTTGACGCGATCGCACTGTGGGACGTGATCGAGCACCTCCCCAACCCCCGCGAGACGGTCGAGCGCGCCCATGCCTGGCTGCGAACCGGCGGGGTGCTCGCGCTGTCCACCGGCAACGTCGAAAGTCTCTCGGCCAGGCTCCACGGCGCCGATTGGAGTCTGATGACCCCTCCCTGGCACCAGTTCTACTTCTCGCGCAAGACCATCCGGCGGCTGCTGGAGGGGTCCGGCTTCGAGCTCGTCCGGTTGGGCGGCGACGGGAATGTGGCGATCGACCTGAGCTCTCCACGGCCGCGGCTCCGCGGTCCCCTCGCATGGCTGCTCGGGTCCGCTCCTGTTCGGCGCGGGGCTCAGAGGCTGGGTGCCGGCTCGATCATCTTCGCCTTTGCGCGCAAAGCGGCAGCATGAGGATCTGCTACCTGGGGGATGCCAGCTCGATCCACACCCAGCGGTGGGTCGAGTGGTTTGCCGCTCGGCATGAGGTGGCGGTCATCTCGACCACCCCGTTGCCGGGGCTCGAGCGCCATCGCCTAGGCACGCTCCCGGGCCCGGAGTCACGGCTGCGCCTGTTTCGCTCGATCCGAGCGACCCGCCGGGCAATCCTCTGCCTTGAACCTGACCTCGTGCACTGCCATTTCATCAACGAGGCGGGCTGGTTCGGTGCGGCGGCTGACCATCACCCGCTTGTCATCACCGCCTGGGGATCGGATCTCTACCGCGCCCCTCACGAGTCCAGGCTGGCGCGTTACCTGAACCCATGGTCGCTGCGCCGTGCCGACCACGTCACCTGCGACTCCCACGCTCAGGCGACCGTCATCCGCCGCTGGGGGGTGCCCGAAGAGCGGCTCGACGTGATCGGCTGGGGGGTGGACCGCGCCGAGTTTCACCCGGGAGTGGACGGCGCGCGCCTGAGGGCGTGTCTGGGCGTTCCCGGCGACGCGCCCACGGTCCTCTCGCCGCGCCGCTGGCATCCCAATTGCAACATCCCCGCCGTGATCGACGCTCATGCCAAGCTGCCCGACGGCATTTTCCTGCTCCTCAAGCGCTTTACGCCGGCCGACCGCGGCGTGGCCGAGGCGGTGGACGGCGCAGTCGACTCAAGCCCGGCAGCCGACCGGATCCGGTTCGTCGACGAGCTGGGCGCTGACGAGCTGCCCGAGCTGTATGCAGCCGCGGACGTCGTCGTCTCGCTGTGCGAGACCGATGGGACGCCGGTCAGCGTGCTCGAGGCTATGGCCACGGGCCGCGCGGTCGTCGCGCTCGAGAACGCCAGCCTCGCGGAATGGGTGAGCGAGCCCGGCGGCGTCCTCGTGCCTCGCCCCGACCCGGAGCTCGTCGCCGACGCACTGCGGCCATTCCTGGATGACGGAATCCTGCGCGCCCGAGCCCGAGAGCACAATGTGGCGATCGTGGCCTGCAGGGCCGACCGCAACGCCGAGTTCGAGCGAATGGACGCGATCTACCACCGGCTGGCCGACGATCGGGGAGGAGCCCGATGAGCGTCGAGGCGCGGCCGCACAGCCCCTTCCGGGAGCTGGTGACTCACACGATCGTCTACGGATCGGGCTATGTGACGACAGCGGTGGCGAGCTTCGCGCTCGTGCCGATCTACACGCGACATATGAGCCCCTCTGACTACGGCCTGCTGGGGCTGATGCTCGTCCTCTACGGGCTGATGACCCAGTTCTACGATTTCGGCTTCACCAACAGCGTCGGCAGGTTCTTCTTCGACACCAAGGAGTCGGGCGAAGGGAGGACGCTGTATCACGTCCGGACAACTGGGCTGGCGTTCCTGACCGCCTTCGGCGGGCTGCTCACGCTGATCCTGTGGGTCTTCGCCCCCGAGTGGTCGCGGCTGCTCACCCAGTCCTCGCACCACGGGAATCTGGTCCGGATCGTCGCGGTCACGCTGTACGCCGAGTGCCTGGCGATCGTTCCGCTGACGCTCATCCGGATGCAGGAGCGCTCACGGCTGTTCGTGGCGATTACCCTGTGTCGTTTCGTCGTCACCCTCGGGCTCAGCATCCTGTTCGTGGTGGGTCTCGGCTGGGGGGTGAGGGGCGCCCTGCTGGCCAACGCCGCCTCGGCCGTCGGCGTGCTGGTCGTGCTCGCGCCCGATTACCGCGTGGCGCTCCGGGGGCGTGCATCATTTCCCCTCCTCCGTCAGATGCTCGCCTTCGGTGTCCCCTTCTTCCCGGTGTTGCTCAGCTCGTGGTTCATCGAAGCCTCCGACCGCTATCTGCTCGGCCTGTACAAGGGCCATGCACAGGTCGGCTGGTACGTCCTTGGCTACAAGGTCGCGCAGGTGATGCAGATCGCCTTGGCTGCGTTCACGATGGGCTGGGCGCCGCTTCGCTACAAGATCTACGAGCGCCCCGACGCCAAGCAGACGTACCGCCAGCTCACCTCGTACTACGTGGTGGCGGCCGGTCTGCTGACCGTGTTCCTTGCCGTCTTTGCCCGCCTGATCGTGTCGGTCATCTCACCCGCGAGCTACGCGCCCGCTGCGATCATCGTCCCCTGGATCGCCTTCGGCTACGCGCTCAACGGGCTCTACGTGATCATGGTGACGGGGATGGGCGTGGTGAAGCGAACCGTCCCCATGGCCTGGGTGGTGACTGTCGCCGCATTAGCCAACATCGGGATCAACGTCGTGGCGATACCGGTCTGGGGGATGAGGGCGGCGGCGTGGACCACGGTCCTGGCCAACGTCGTGATGGTCGTAGGCAGCTGGCACTACTCTCAGCGAGAGTATCCGATCCCCTACGACTGGTCGCGGGCCTTCCGCGTGACGCTGTCGGGAGTGGCGGTCGTATCGGCGAGCGTATGGCTTGCGCCAGGCAGCGGGGCCCAAGGCCTCCTGTTCGCTGTCCTGGCCTGCCTCGCGTTCGTTGTGCTGCTCGTGTGGAGCGGAGCGATCCGCCTCTCAGAGCTCGCTCGAGCTCACCGATACCTGCGATCGCGCCTCCGGCCACGCCGGGCGTCCGCGCCGCAGGAACTGTGGTGATGATCGACCCGGCGGCGCTCGAGTTCCCGCCGCTGAACGCCTCGCGGGATTCGGTCCTCGGTGACTACTACCAGGACATGACGGCGGCGATTGCGCTCGTCGAGAGCGGCTACCACGGCCCGGTGAATGAGCGAGGGATACCCCTGCTCGCGCTCAAGGGCCAGGGCGACGTCGCCAGTGTCGTCACAACCGCCCAGTATGCGCTGGCCAACATGACCGCTCTGCGCCACGGTGATCGAGCAAGAGAGGCGCTGGCCCGGGCGCAGCTCGACTGGCTGGTCGAGAACCAGGAGTCAGACGAGCCCTGGACGGGCTGCTGGGTGATGCGCCACGACGACCCTAAGTACCCATGGCTGCGTGCCCCGTGGACCGGATCGCTCGCTTTGGGCAACGCTCTTTCCGCGCTGCTGCGAGGGCACGAGCTGTTCGCCGACGGTCGCTACCTTGCGGCTGCCGACGCCGCATACGCCGGACTGCACGCGGAGCGCGGCGCGTGGACGCTCTACCGTGCAGACGGGGATGACCTCTGGTACGAGGAGTACCCCGCCGAGCAGCCGCTGCACGTGCTGAACGGCCACATCTACACCCTGCTCTCGGTGCTCGACTACGCCCGAGCAAGCGGTGACGGCGGGGCCTGGGAGCGTTGGGAGCGGGGCGCGGCCACAGTGCTGCGCCACCTCGCGGAGTTCGACACCGGCTACTGGTCGATCTACGACCTCCGGTTTCGCGAGCCCGCCAACGTGCACTACCACAAGAACATCCACCTTCCCCAGCTCCGCATCTTGGGATCGCTCACCGGTGATCAGACGTTCAGCCGGACGGCGGATCGGTGGGAGCGCTACCTCGCCAGCCCGGTTGCCCGTCTCAGGCTTTGGGCGTGGCTGCGGATTCGAGCTCGACTCAAACGATGAGCAGCTCCGGCTTCGCAAACGCAGCGGCCCCCCGAGTGGCCATCGTCGACTACGGGATGGGCAACCTGCACTCGGTCAAGCGGAAGCTCGAACGGATCGGAGTCGACCCGCAGGTCACGTCTGACCCCGACGATCTGCTCCGTGCCGACAAGCTCGTGCTCCCGGGCGTGGGCCATTTCGGCAAGGCGATGAAGCATCTGGCGACGCTGGGCCTCGTCGCGTCGCTGAACGAGGCCGTGACCGTCAGGAACAAGCCGATTCTCGGGATCTGCCTGGGGATGCAGTTGCTCGCCTCAAGAAGCGAGGAGGGTGACGCGGAGGGGTTGGGCTGGATCGACGCCGACGTGGTCCGCTTCGCGATCCACGATCGGCGCCTCAAGGTGCCTCACATCGGCTGGAACGGCGTCCGCGTCAGCCGATCCGACGCGCTGCTGGAGGGCGTGACGGCGGACACCGAGTTCTACTTCGTCCACGCGTACCACCTGGTCTGCCGCGATCGTCGCGACGTCCTCTGTGAAACCGACTACGGATACCGGTTCACCTCCGCGGTGGCACGTGGAAACGTCTACGGCGTCCAGTTCCACCCGGAGAAGAGCCATGACGCCGGGGAGGCCCTGCTGAGGAACTTCGTCCGCATCTGCTCAGGAAAATGACCTCGGCCAGGCGGCCGCCGGTGGCGTGATGGCCGAGCGCTTCGGGTTGTGCGATGGGTCGTTTGGTGATGCGTCCGGGGTCGCGGCGAGCGTGGCTTCCGCCGGCGCCCGGTCCAGCCGCTTGGATCCGTCGCGGGCGCGGCCGGAGCGGCGTTTGCCGACGGACTGGTCGTTGCCGGGGCGTCAGCCGGGCGGGCCGGCGAGGTGTTGGCGGTCGGGAACACGCTCATATCGACGCCGATCTCGGAGACGATCACCTCGGCGGCGGCCGTTGGGTGCCGGGGATCGCGCACCGCAGCTCAACGGCTTTCTCGAAAGCCGCGTCCGGCTGATCAGCCACCGCGCCCACGGCGTCCACCCCGCCGGCGTCCATGATCGCGATGATCTACCTCGGCTGCGCCGGCGTCCACATGGCGCTCCTTCACCGTTGAGTCACCCCCAAATCGAGAGGAGAGCCCGAAAATGCGGGCGCTCTATCAAAGGCTCCGATACACCGCATAAAGCCGCTCTCCGCATGAACCCAACTTCCCGGACGCTGTACTTCTAGGCGATGTTCAGGCCCCGCGTCATCCCAGTGCTGCTCCTCCGCAACGGAGGCCTGGTGAAGACGGTCGGCTTCGGCAAGCCGCGCTACATCGGCGATCCGATCAATGCGGTCCGGATCTTCAACGACCACCGCGCGGACGAGCTGGTGTTCTTGGACATCCTCGCCACTCGGGAGGGCCGGCTGATCCCGCTCGAGTTCGTGCGCGACGTCGGCGAAGAGGCAAACATGCCGTTCGCGGTCGGCGGAGGCATCCGCTCGCTCGAGGAGATCCGGGCGATCCTGTCAGCGGGAGCCGAAAAGGTGGTGCTCAACTCGTTCGCCGCCGAGAATCCGGACTTCATCGCCCGAGCGGCGGACTCGTTCGGCTCCTCCACGATCACCGTTTGCATCGATGTCAAGCACAAGCGCTTCGCCGGCCTTCAGACCTGGACCATCGGCGGGACACGCGCCACGGGATACACTCCCGAGGACTTCGCACGACTGGCTGAGGAAAGGGGGGCGGGAGAGATCATCGTGCAGTCGATCACGCGTGACGGCACGATGGAGGGGTACGATCTCGATCTGATCGGCAGGGTCTCCGAGGCGGTCACGATTCCCGTCGTGGCCCTCGGCGGCGCGGGAACGCTGGACCACCTGAGGCAGGCCTATCACGAGACTCACGTGAGTGGCCTGGCGGCCGGGAGCATGTTCGTCTTTCAGGGTCCGAGGCGAGGCGTGCTGATCAACTACCCGGATCGCGCCGAGATCGCCGAGCTGAAGCTCATAAGCTGAAAGCGGATGCAGACGAGGCAACCCACACCGCCGCTCGAGTGGCACGACAGGACCACTCGCGTCTGCTCGCGCTGCGTGATGTCTGATACCGACCCGGACATCACCTTCGACGCCGAGGGGCGCTGCAACCACTGCACCGACTACTTCAAGCGGCTCGCCAAGAGCACCTACAACGCCGGGACCAGCGAGCGCGAGCTCGAGGCGGTCGTCGACCGGATCAAGGCTGCAGGCCGGGGAAGGGAATATGACTGCGTCCTCGGCATCAGCGGCGGAGTGGACAGCTGCTATGCCGCGTATGTGGCAAAGACCCTTGATCTGCGCCCGCTGGCCGTTCACATGGACAATGGCTGGGACTCGGACACCGCCGCTCGGAACATCAAGCGGGTGACCGACACGCTCGGGATCGACTACCAGAGTGTCGTCCTTGACTGGGAGGACTTCAGGGACCTCCAGCTCGCGTTCCTGAGGGCCTCGGTCCCGGAGATCGAAACGCCGACCGACATCGCCATTCCGGCGGTGCTTCATCGCGTCGCCGCGGAACACGGCGTCAGATTCATCATCAGCGGGGGAAACTACGCGACCGAGGGCATCCTGCCCCACGCCTGGCACTATGACGCCAAGGATGTGCGGTACCTCAAGGCGGTGCACCGGCAGTTCGGGAGTCGCAGGCTCCGCAGCTTCCCGACGTTCGGCTTCGCCAAGGAGGCCTACTACAAGTTCGTCAAGCACATCCGGTTCCTTTACATCCTCAACCTCGTCCCGTACTCGCATGAGGAGGCGATCCCGAAGCTCCAGGAGCTGGGGTGGGAGTACTACCGCGGCAAGCATTACGAGTCGGCGATCACCGGGTTCGTCCAGTCGTACCTCCTGCCTGTCAAGTTCCGGATCGACTACCGTCGCGCGACGCTTTCCAGCCAGATCTGCGCAGGCGAGATCACGCGCGATGAGGCGCTCGAGATCCTGAAGTCGCCACCGTTCGATGCGGCCCGCGTGTCGCACGAGAGGGCCTACGTGGCAAAGAAGTTCGGGATCTCGATCGAGGAGCTGGACTCGATCCTGGCGGCGCCGCCGCGTACCCACCGCGACTACCCGAACAACGAGAAGTTCCTGCAGTTCCTGTACGGCACCTACCGTCGGTTCATCAGTCAGTAGGGCAGAAGAGTCGCGCGTGCGGAAGGTGCTGATGGTGTCGTATTACTTCCCGCCGATCGGCGGGATCGGGAGCATTCGCGCTGCAGCATTCGCGAAGCACCTCCCGGAGTTCGGATGGGAGGCGACGGTCCTGGCGCCCGCTCACACGCCACATCTGTCCGATCCAACCCTCGACGTCGACGCGGTCCCGGTCGTGCGCGCTCGCTCGTTTGAGCTGGGCGGCCACGCGCACGGGCGCGCCACCGGCTCGGGCGACGCCGGACCCCCGGCACCGAACCGCGCGGTCGTGCGTTCCGCGGCGTCACGGCGGCTCCGTCGCATTGTGAAGCACGTGATCTTCCCGGATCCTCAGATCGGCTGGTATCCGGCGGCGGCCGCAGCCGGCCGACGAGAAGTTCGCCGGGGGAACTTCGATCTCATCTTCTCCTCCGCCTTTCCGATCACGAGTCACCTCGTCGCGTGGACCGCGTTGAGACGCCCACCCCTGCCCTGGGTCGCCGAGTTTCGCGACCCGTGGAGCGATGATCCGGAGTTTCGCTTCGTCTCGACCCTGGCGCATCGACTCGAGCGGGCGATCTCGGCGCGGGCCGATGCAGTGGTTCTGCCCAGCCAACGATTGGCTGAGTACTACGCGTCGCGGTGGGGCGTGGAGGCCACGGTGATAGGACATGGCTGTGAGATCACATCCCGGCCTCCAGTTCGGCGGCCGAGCCCCCCGGTGCTGGCGCATGTGGGGTCCTACTACCCGGGCCGGCAGAGCCTGGAGACGCTGTGGTCGGCGCTGGCCGAGATGCGCTGGCGAGGCGACGCGAGCCCACGGCTGCGATGGGTCGGCGCCTTTCCCGATGAGGCACGTGCCGAGATCGAGCGTCACGGCTTGGGCGACATCCTCGACTTGATCGGATTCGTGCCGCAGCCTGAGGCGCTGTCCCTCATGTCCGGCGCGTCGGCCCTGATCGCCTCCGACTTCGTGGACACGAGCCCCCTGAGCCTGGGATGTCTGCCGGCCAAGTTGCCGGAGTACGTGGCGTCTGGTGTCCCGATCGTCTACGTCGGCCACCCGGCAGGCGAGGCCGCGCGCGTCCTCAGCAGATATCCGGGCTGCCACGTCGTCCCGTTCGGGGACGTCGACAGCGCAATCCAGGCGGTGCAAGCCGCCGTTAACGAGGAGGTCCACCAGCGAGATGTTTCGGACCTGACCCGGAGGGCCAGGACGGCGGAGCTGGCGGAGCTGTTCGACACCGTCGTGGCCCGACGAGCCGGGTGAGCGCGGCCGGCGAGCGTCATGTGCGGCATCTGCGGCTTTGTCCATCGCGATCCGGGCACGGCCGCGACCACGGTCGAGCGCCAGCTGGCCGTCCAACGCCACCGCGGCCCCGATGCCGAGGGTCATTTCGACGGCGGGCGGGGAGTGATAGCCCAGAACCGGCTTTCGATCATCGACCTGGTCCACGGCGACCCGCCGATCGTGAACGAGGACTCCACGATCGGTGCCGTCCTCAACGGGGAGATCTACAACTTCACCGCGCTCCGAGACGCGCTACGGGCCGCAGGCCACCGGCTGAGCAGCGACGGCGACACCGAGGTGCTCGTCCACCTCGCCGAGGATCACGACCCCGTCGCGCTGGCCCGTCGCCTGGACGGGATGTTCGCCTTCGCCACCTGGGACAAGCGCCGGGAGCGGCTCGTGCTCGGCCGCGACCGCATGGGCAAGAAGCCGCTCTACTACTGGCGCTCACCCGACACGTTCGTGTTCGCCTCGGAGATCAAGGGGGTCCTGGCTCACCCCGTGGTCCCCCGCCAACTCAACCCCCGGGCGATCGACGCCTACCTCACGTTCGGCTACGTCCCCACGCCCGAGACGTTCTTCGCCGGCATCCACAGCCTGCCGCCGGCGCACGTCCTGACGCTCGAGCCCGGTGGCCAGCCCCTGATCGAGCGCTACTGGCAGCTCGAGGTGCCGGGGGTCGACGGCGCGAGGGAGTCGCTGGATCTCGGGCTCGACGAGGCGGCGCACGAGGTGAGGCGCCTGCTCACCGAGTCTATCCGGCGCCGCCTGGTCTCCGACGTGCCGCTCGGCGCGTTCCTGTCGGGCGGGATCGACTCGAGCGCGATCGTCGCGCTGATGGCCAGCGTGATCGGCGAGCCGGTGAAGACGTTCACGATGGGCTTCGAGGATCGGGAGGGCTTCGACGAGCGGCCGTGCGCGCGGATCGTGGCACGGCGGTTTGGCACCGAGCACCACGAGGAGGTCGTCCATCCGAACGCGGTCGAACTGGTCGAGCGGCTGGTCTGGCACCACGATCAGCCGTTCGGCGATTCGAGCGCCGTCCCCACCTACCTCCTCAACCAGCTTGCCCGCAACCATGTGACCGTCGCGCTCTCGGGCGACGGCGGAGATGAGCTGTTCGGGGGCTACGAGCGATTCGCCGCGGGTCTGGCCGTGGACCGGGTGCTGGGTCTTCCCAGGACGGCGCGAGCGGCTGGGCGTCGACTCCTCGGCGCGCTCCCGCCCGCGGGCCTGAGGGGACGGGTCGGCCGCGCCCAGCGGTTCGCGGCGCAGGTCGAGGAGGGCATGCCCTGGGCCTACCTCGCCTGGATCAGCTACGTCCCGGAGACCTGGCGCCAGCGGCTGCTGGACCGTCCAGACGGCTGGGCGAGGCGCGACTACGGACGACGATGGGAAGCGACCTCAGGCGCCCACCCACTCGACCGCCTGCTGGCGTTGAACATCGAAACCTACCTGTTGGACGACCTGCTCGTGAAGATGGACCGCACCAGCATGGCCCACGCGCTCGAGGTTCGCTCGCCATTCCTGGACACGGCGCTTGTACAGTTCGCGGCGAGGCTGTCGCCGTCGCTCAAGGTGCGGGGGCTGTCGCTCAAACGGGTGCTCAAGCGAGCGGTGGCCGACCTTCTGCCGAAGGACATCCTGAGCCGCCCGAAGCGCGGGTTCGGCGTTCCCCTGGATCGCTGGTTCCGCGATGACCTGAAGTCCTATACGGAATCGATGCTGGGCGCAGGTGCCCACGTGCGCGCGCATGTCAACGGCCTGGCCCTAGATCAACTCCTAGCCGAACACGGGGCCGCTAGCGTCGACCATGGCCACGCCCTCTGGACTTTGTTGACGCTGGAGCTTTTCCTGCGCAGGTACGGGTGGTAGAAGAACCACGATGAGCGTGACCGTGACGGGCTACCGATTCGAGCCGGTCACATCGTGCGTGATGTGCGGCAGCAACGACTCGAAGGTGCGTGGTCGCAGGCTGAGTCGGCACCAGGGGCTCCGTCCTCGCCAGGTGGTTGGTGTGGCTACGACGGTGGTCCAATGCCGCTCGTGTGGGCTGGTGTATGCCAATCCTCGGGTGGTGCCGGAATCACTCGCACAGCATTACGACCTCGATCCCCGGGATTATTGGCGGGAGACTCAACTCGACCACAATGGCGCCGATCCCGGACTCCCGCTCGCCTCCTTCCGCCGGCATTGGTCAGGACGCGATCCTCGAGCCCTGGAGATCGGCGCCGGCCTTGGCCAAGCCATGATGGCGCTCGCCGCGAAGGGCTTCGACACCTACGGGCTCGAGCCGTCCCCGGCTTTTCGTGACGAGGCTATTCGCCGGGGAGTAGACCCCGAACGGCTGCAGTTGGCCGCCGTCGAAGACGCCAAATACGAACCCGGCGCGTTCGACCTGATCTCGTTTTGCGCCGTCCTCGAGCACCTCATCAACCCCGCCGCCGCGATCGAAAATGCGATGCGCTGGCTGGCACCCGGTGGCCTTCTATTTGCCGAGGTGCCGTCGGCGCGATGGCTTCTCGGGCGCTTGCTGAACCTGACCTACAGGCTCCAGGGCCTCGATTACGTCACAAACCTCAGCCCGATGCACCCGCCGTACCCCTGTACGAGTTCACGTTGGATTCATTCATCCAACACGGCACGCGCGCGGGCTATGACGTCCTCGAGCACGAGTTCCTTGCTTGCGAGACGTTCCTGCCCCACATTCTCGACTCGGTCGCGCAGCGGCTCATGACCGCAACTGACACGGGAATGCAACTGCAGGTTTGGCTCAGGCCACAGAAGCCCGTCGACCCCGGCGATGAGCCACGGGCGCCGATGTAACGGCCGCCATGGAGGGGACCGTCCGCCGCTGCTGCCCTTGGACGAGGATCGTCACGGGAGGGATCCCCGGCTCGGCTACCGTCGCTACGCAAGCGACCGCAACAGCTCAGCCAGCCTGGGCGTCCACCGCGCGTAGGAGTACTCGCGCTCGACGAAAGCACGGGCGGCGGCGCCTCGCTCACGCCGCTCCTCGGCGTCACCGATCAGGCGCTTGAGCGCAACTCGCCACTCCTTCGCGGAGGAGGCGGGCAGCCCCCGCTCACCCCCACCCACCAGCTCGGCCGCCACGCCCACCGGGCTGGCGATCGCCGGCACCCCGGCCGAGAAGTACTGGAGGATCTTGTAGCCGCACTTGCCCCGGGCCCAGTCGGTGTCAGGCATCGGCATCAGCCCGACGTCGAATGACGCGAGCACGTCCGGCTCCGCCTCCAGCGACCACGGCCGGTGCTCGATCCAGCTCTCTCGCCACCCGGTGTCGCCGCCGACCACCACGAGCCTGGCCGCCAGCCGGGCGCGGTTGAGCGTCGCCATGACCGGGAGGACCGGCGCCAAGTACCCGACAGTCGTGTGCGAGCCGATCCACCCGACCGTCACGACCTCTCTGGGGCCGTGGCGCCGTACCGGCTGCCGCTGTGGGTCCACGCAGGTCGGGATCACCTCCACCCGGGTCGCGTGCTGCCGGGCGTGCCCGGCCAGGAAAGCGTTGCCCGCGATCACCAGGCGGGCGCGCCGCAGGCAGGCCACGCAGCGACGGGCCTCCTGCTTGGCCCACTGAAAGCGCCGGTTGATCTCGGCCGGGGAGCCCAGGAACAACGCGTCGTCGAGGTCGTAGGCGTCCAGCCGTCGCGGCGGATCGACCCCGGGGAATGGACTGAGCAGGCGCAGGCGGTGGACCAGCAGGACGTCGTGCGGCGGGCGCTCCAGGGCGGCCCGGGCGGCGCTCCTGAGGATGGCGCCCGCCTTCTTCGCCGGCGAGACGCCCGAGGACAGAAGCCGGTACTCCTCGGCGCTCAGCGTCGGGCTGAATTCCAGCTCGAGGCCCCGATCGGCCAGGAACGGCACGTAGTTGGCCACCCGCACGCGGGCGCTCGCGGCTGTCCGCGGATAGGCTGTCTGGCCGAGGATCCGAAGCGGGGCTTTGCCTTCCACGACCAGATCCCAGCCTACCAGCGACCGTCCACGCGTCTTCTACGTCTCCTACGACGGGGTCCAGGAGCCGCTTGGGGCATCCCAGGTGCTGGCCTACCTGAGGCGTCTGGCGCCCGAGTACGCGATCACGCTGATCTCGTTCGAGAAGTCCGCCCATCCCGACCACGAGTTGCGCGCGGAGCTTTGCGAGTTGGGGATCGAGTGGCGGCGCCTTCGCTATCACAAGCGCCCCCCCGTCCTGTCAACGCTGCTCGACGTCCTGCGCGGGCGCCGTGAGCTGATCCGGGCCACAAAGCAGACGGGCCCGCCGGCGATCCTCCACGTGCGCAGCTACGTCCCCGCGCTGATGGCCTCCCTGGCCAGGCCCCGAATCGGCGGCAAGCTCCTGTTCGACATCCGTGGCTTCTGGGTCGACGAGCGCGTCGAGGGCGGGATCTGGCCTGCCGGCGGCGTCCTCTACCGGGTCGCCAAGCGGTGCGAGCGGCGGTTCTTCGCCGAGGCGGACGCGATCGTCACTCTCACCCACGCCTCCGTGCCGCAGATCGAGGCGTGGACGGGCGGGCGCCCGGTCCCGATCGAGGTGATCCCCACCTGCGTCGAGCTCGAGCGCTTCGAGGAGCGCCCCACGCGGCCCGACGGCCCCCACGTCGTGTGGTGTGGCTCGATCGGCACCTGGTACCGATTCGAGCTCTCATGGCGTGTGGCGGCCGCCTGCGGGATGCCGCTGACCGTCATATCTCGAGAGGCCGAGGAGGCTCACCGGCTCCTCAACGGCTTTCCGGCAACAATCAGTGCCGTGGAGTCCCGTGACGTTCCGCAGCAGCTTCACGCAGGGGATGTCGGTCTCTGTCTGATCGCAGCCTCGTTCTCGAAGCTCGCGTCAACCCCCACCCGCTTCGCCGAGTACCTCGCCTGCGGGATGCCGGTCGTGGTGATGCCGGGTACCGGAGACCTCGAGGCGCTCGTCCAGCGGCATCGAGTCGGTGCCGTGCTTCGAAGCGAGGACGAGGATGCGCTCGCCACCACGGCCGCCGCGATCAGGACTCTGAAAGAGGACCCGGACCTCACCGACCGCTGCCGCCGCCTGGCGCGTGACCGGTTTGACGTCCAGGCCGGCAGCGCCGCCTACGCTGCCCTTTACCGGCGTCTTCTCGTCTGAGAGCCGCCCCGTCCGAACGGCTATTCGTCGCCTGGCCGGGGCGCCGCGCTGTAGTCCTCAGCGCCCTCGTCCACGCGAGCGCCGTCCAGTGATCCGTTCGCCGAAGCCGACCGCGGCTCCGAAGCTTCCGAGACCTTGCGACGCCGCAGCCGGGACTTCGATTCTCTCGCCCCATTGCTGGCGTAGTACTTCGGGTAGTAGTGCTCGTACCCGGGGGTCGCCGAGACTCCGGTGGCCACGACGCCGAGCAGCGTGCCCTGCGCCTGCTCGATGATCCGGCGCAGGCGGCGGATCATCTGCCGGGTGGAGCGGTTCATGCGGGCGACGACTACGATGCCGCTCACCCGCCGCATCAGCGGCAGGGGATCGCTGACGGCGAGCGCGGCCGGCGTGTCGATGACGACGAGGTCGTTGTCGGCCTCGAGCTCGCGCAGCAGGCTCAGCGCACGGTCGGAGCTGAGAAGCGCGGAGGGATTCGGCGGCGGGTGGCCGGCCGGCATCACGAGCAACCGGCCGTCGCCTGTCTTCTCTGGCAGGTCGCATTCGACGAGCGCCTCACCGGGGGAGAGCTCACCCGACAGCACCGCACCCAGGCCAGCCTTGGGGTGCAGGTCCAGCCGGGCGCTCACCTGGGCACGCCTGAGATCCGCGTCGACGAGCACCACCTCCAATCCCGACTGTGCCGCCGCCATCGCCAGACGGGTGGCGACGGTCGTCTTGCCGTCCTTTTCACCGGGGCTCGTGATCATCACGCTGGCCAGCGGCTTGTCGACGTTGAAGAACGTCAGCGACGTGCGAAGCATCTGGAAGGCCTCGTCGTCCTGGGGACCGGTGTCGAACTTGCCCGAGAAGGCGCTGGGCGCGACCGAGGCCAGCAGCGGCAGGTCGGTGGTTCGCTCCAGGTCCTCCGGCGTGCGCAGGCGCCGGTCTGAGCTCTCGGCGAGCGTGACCGCACCGATCGCGAGCAGGATCCCGATCAGCAGCCCAAGCTCAACGGTCCGGCGCTTGTGCGGCCCGACCGGTGATGTCGAGGGCGTGGCGGCCTGGAGGATCGCCGCCTCGCCTCCCTGGGTCTGCAGCGAGGCGTTGAGCTGACTGAGCTGTTGTTCCAGGCTGAGCCGATTCGGGTCGTTCTTCTTCAACGTCGCGAGCTGGGCCTGGATGCCCTTGATCGTGCTCTTGATCTGCGCCACCGCCGACTGCTGGAGGTTCTTGCTGATCGCCTGGGCGAACGCGTTGGCGATCGCGGCGGCCCGGCGAGGGCTTCGGTCCTGCGCGGTGATCGTCACGAAATTGGTCGTCGGGTCGCCGCTGGCCGAGACCTCGCTGACGATCTGAGCTGGGTTGGCCGGCGGGCTGATCAGACTCGCCGCCAGGTCGGCCACCGGGGTCGTCGTGACCAGTTGTGCGATCGCGGTGACGTTGGTGGTCTGGAAGCTCCCGGAACTGTTCAGCAGGGAGGTGTTGACGGTCGTCTGGTTGACGCCCACCAACGCGCGCGACTGGTAGATGTTCGGCTTGCCGGCCTCCAGTGCGTAGGCGGCGGCCGGAGCGGCCACGACGAACAGGAGGATCAGCAGCTTCCAGCGCCAGACGATTCGCAGGTAGGAGCGCAGGTCTCTGGTTCCGGCGGGTTCCCGCATCACGCCCCTCTGGTCTGAGTAGTCATCTCTTGCCTTGCGTCTGGCCTGAGTCGAACGTCCCTGCCCGGAGGACCGCTCCCGCGCGCATGCGTCAGCGTGCGACCGGTCCAGGGTACATCATCGGCAGTGGGGCCCATGACCTATACCGCCGAGGGGAGCGGATCCACCCGGTCTGCCGTGTCGCGGCCGGGCGCGGGCACGACATCGGTCGCCCGAGCCCGTCTTGCGTGCTCGCGCAGGATGGCCATCGCCGCGACGGCGAGCGTCACGAGATGGGTGCGATAGCGGAATCCCGTGCCCGCGTTGCCGACGCTCAGCGAGTAGGCGACCAGCAGGAAGAACAACGGATAGAGCGCGGGCCCGGCGCGGGCGAACACCTCGCCGCGGTTGCTCCATGCGTAGCGGATCAACAGCACCAGGATCGCGTAGGCGATGAGGGTTCCGAGCGCCCCGAACCTCTGGCTCGTGTCGTGCAGCCGCCAGGGGTAGGGCTCCAGGATCAGGTCGCGGATCCGTTTGGGCAGGTTCTTGATGATCTGGCCGCGGGTGGAGAAATCGACCTGCTCGAGGGCGAGGTTGTCCCCGTTGGCGGCGCCCGGTCCGCCCGAGGACTCTCCCGCGCCGGTGGCGTTGGCGTTCTGCGAGACCTGAAGCTTTTGGAGGCTCTGCTTGGAGCTCAGCTGAAGCAGGACGGGCGTGACGACGAAGATCACCGCTATCACGCCGTAGATGACGGGCATCGCCCGCAGCGGGCGATCGATGTTGCGCAGCGCCGCATGCAGCGTCAGCAGGACGGCGGCCGCGACGAGGAACCATCCGGCGTAGGCGCGCGTCTCAACGGCGATGAACCCCCCCAGCGCACAGATCAGGACTCCCCTGATGTCCAACCGCCGCCAGATCCACGCCCCTCCGAACACCACCAGCCCCGCCGCCAGCTCCATGTTGGGATCCTTGTGCAGCGCGCTGTCGAAGAAGATGCTGGCCGGTTCGAAGGCGAAGATCCAGGCGGCGAGCCGGGCTGCCCGGCCGCCGGCGAAGTCGTAGACGACGGCCAGGATCAGGATCACGCCGGTCAGCGCGATTCCCACCTGGACGATTCGCATCGCGCCGACGGTCAGGAACCCGAGCTTGAGCTCGAGCGCGAACAGCACGACGTGAAGCTGGTAGGCGCCGTGTGGAAAGTAGCCGTGACCGAGTGGCTGGTTGGCGAGGAAGCGAGCGGCGTCGAGGAACGTCGTTTCGTCCCCGCCCCGAAGCGCCGCTTCCAGCCCGGTCGCGCTGATTCCCGCGATCGCCATGAGCCTCAGCCCGAACGCCACGGCAAGCGGCAGGCCGACCGCGAGCTGCGGACGGGTGCGTCGCAGCCTCATGACCACAAGCCACATCAGCAAGCCGACGAGCAGCAGGGTCAGCACGACCCCCTCGACGTGCTCCACCGAAGCTCCTTGCGTGCTCACTTATCTGCCAAGGCGAGATAGGACGTCCGCTACGACTACATCCGGCTCGCCGCGCTCACCTTCGAGCAGCAGGGCACCCACGGTGGAGCGCGCGAAGACCGACAGCGCCTCCTGGTGGCGAAACAGCACGGCAAGCGTGTTGTTCAGGAGCGCGAGGGCGGCACGACCGGGCGTGAGCTCATGCGGCTCCCAGGTGGCATCCGGGCGGTAGCTGGTCACGACCACCGCTCCGACCGGCATCGCTTGCTCGCCGGAGGCACCTCCCAGGTCGCCTACGTGAACGTGAGATCGCCCGTTCTCGCCTTCCCGGAAGGCGAGGCGCGTGAGAAACGGATGGACGCGTCCCTCCCCGTCGAAGATGGCGAACTCGTCGGAGAAATAGATCGCCCCCGCCTGGACGAACGCCCTGACCAGGGTTGTCTTTCCGGCAAAGCTGCGGCCCGGGAGGACGATCGCTCGGTCCTCGACGGCGACTACCCCGGCGTGCACGAAGATCCTGTTCGGCGCCTCTTGTCCGAGATAGAGGCGGATCTGGATCTCCATCAGGGTCAGGCCGAAGTCCAGCTCGAGGTTGCGGGCGACCGGGCTGCCGCTGCGGGTGAAGACGTATGCGCCGTCCTCCTCGCCCATAAGGCCGAAGGACTCCTGGACCGACTCGACGGGGCAGGGTTGGGCGCCCGGGGGGAGAACATCGGCGAGCCGAGCCGCGACCTCCGGCCGGTCGGTCGCCACCCCGATTCTTACGCCGTGTGATTCAAAGGCGATGTCGTGCATCTCGCCGGCCCCCTTTTCCAAGCACCATCGCTTGCGATGATGGCAGAGGCTCGGCCTCAAGCGAGCCCGGGTTTGGTCGATACCATTATCGATTCATGGATGCGGTGGCTTTAGGGGCGCGTCTTCTTCTCGCGCTGGTGTTTTCGGTCGCGGCGGCGGGCAAGCTCGCCAACATGACCCGCACGCGCAAGACCCTGAGCGACTTCAGGGTTCCCTACCGGCTCGTCCGCCCGTCCGCCTGGTTGCTGCCGCTCGTCGAGCTGTCAGTGGCCGTCGCGTTGCTCGTGGGCCCGGCGGCACGGGCCGGGGCGATCGCCGCGACGGTTCTGCTGATCCTCTTCATGGCCGGGGTGGCCGCGGCCATGTCGCGCGGAGAGACCCCCGACTGCAACTGCTTTGGGCAGATCGGCTCTGCGCCCGCGGGGCGCGGGACGCTGATCCGCAACACGCTGCTGGCCGCCATCGCGCTCGTCGTCCTCGCCCATGGGCCGGGCGCCAACCCCGGGTCGTGGGTGTCTGAGCGCTCGCACGCCGAGGTGCTGGTGATGGTGCTCGGACTGGGCACCGCGGCCCTGTCGGTCGCGACGGCCCAGCTTTGGGGCGAGCGTCGCAGCCTGCTCGCCGACCTGGCCCGCGCGAACCGTTCGCTCGCGGCGTTCCCGCCCGGGCTGCCGATCGGTGCTCCCGCGCCCGACTTCACGCTGCCGACGACCGCCGGCTCGACGACTTCGCTGCGTGAGCTGTTGGAGCGAAACCGGCCGGTCGCGCTCGTGTGGGTCAGTCCCTCGTGCCGGCCGTGCCGCTACATGCTGCCCGACATCGCGCGCTGGCAACGAACCCTGCCCGACCGACTCACGATCGCGCTGATCGCGCACGCGTCAGCCGGCGAGGCGCGCCATATGGTCGAAGAGTTCGGTCTCCGCGACGTGCTCTACCAGCCTGGCGAGCCGGGCGTGTTCCGCGCCTACCGTGGATCGGCAACGCCCTCGGTTGTGCTCATCACGCCCGAGGGGCGGATAGCCAGCCGCATCCGCTCCAGCCAAGGCGTGGTCGAGAGCATGATCCGCACCGCCCTCCACGGCGCGGGAGAGCCGGACACGGCTGAGCACGCGGGCGATCTGCACGATCTCGATCCCCGGAGCCTCGTCGTGAGTCAGTGGTCCGCTCCGAGTGGCTAGCGGAGCCGGCGGCGAGGACGCGCGGCGGTGGCGGCACGAGGAGTTCGTCGCCCGGGCGGCGCTGATTGCCCATACCGCCCGGCTGGATGCCGTGGCCGTCAACGCGTTCGAGGCCTTCCGGCAAGCCGAGGTGGACGCGATCCTACTCAAAGGACCCGCGCTGGCCCGCCTCCTCTACCGAGCGGATGAGCCGCGTGGTTACGCCGACGTCGACGTGCTCGTCTCGCCCGCCCAGCGTCTCGCCGCCGGCCGGGTGCTCTCCGAGCTCGGGTTCTACAACTTCAGCGAGACGCGGGGGGTCGACGACGTCGGCGGCGTGCTCCATGCCGAGGTCTGGCTGGGACCCGTGGCCGCCGGCCACCGCCGTGAGAGCATCGACCTGCATTGGCGACTGGAGGGCTGCCAGGCACCCGACACGGTCGTATGGGAGGCCTTAAGCAGGGACCGGGGCAGCATCGAGCTCGCGGGGGCCTCGATTCCCACCTTGGGCATTCCCGCGTCCGCGCTGGGCGTCGCGCTGCACGTCGCCCAGCACGGACCGGCCGATGTCAAGGCGATGGGCGACCTCAGGCGCGCGCTGGAGCGCTGGCCGCTCACGATCTGGCGCCAGGCCGCTGAGCTGGCCCGCGAGCTCGACGGCAACGAGGCGTTCGCGGCCGGCCTCAGGCTGCTCCCGGCTGGGGCGAGGCTCGCCGACCGTCTCGCGCTGCCGTCAGCCGAGCTCGCTCTGTGGGACATCGCTCATCGGAATTCACGACCTCGCGGCGTGTTTCACGTCGGCGCGCTCGCACAGGCGCGGTCTCCGGGAGCGAAGCTCGACATCGTACGCCGCGCGCTGCTGCCGAGCCGCGCATGGATCAGGTTGGAGATCGGCTGGGCGCGGCGCAGCGCCATTCACCTGGCGGGTGCCTACCTCGTTCACATCTTGCGCTCGCCCGTGTGGGCGGCTCGGGCGCTGCGCCACAGACGACGGCGACCCGCGTAGGCGCCTTTTCAGCGGCTAGCGCCGACGAGTCCTTTGAGTCGAACCGCGCCGGCCTAGGCGCACTGCGAGCTGGCGCAGATCGGGTTGCCGTTCGAATCGGTGGTGCAGCAGTCCTGGCCCGTGGTCGGGCTGACGTATGGGCAGGGAGCCTTGTTCTGGTTGACGCAGCCCGGCACCCCGCTGCTCCCGCACGTGCACGTCGACTCAGTCCCGGTGCCGCCGCAGTGCGCGTGGATCAGGCACGGGTTGCAGAACGTCGTGCTGCAGTCGGCCGTACAGAGCTTGTTCGAGCCGCTCGTACCGGCCCCGCAGCAAACACAGCCGACCTTGAAGCAGCTGCTGCACCCGGTCTGCCCGTTGCTTGCCGAGCATGGGTTGATTCCCAGGCAGAACTGCTGGCTGGCCGCCAGCGCCGGCGCGGGCGCCAGGACGGAATAGATCAGCGGAGCGGCGGCGGCGGCGCCCCCGACCTTCGCCATCCGGATGGTGGCCTCGCGGCGGGTGATACCGGGGGGAGGCGCGCTGTCGAGCAGGTTGCACCGGTCGAGCTCCTCGATCGCCAGCTGAACGGTGGCCGACTCGAGCCCAAGCGCCGTCGCCAGCTCATCGGGACCGGTTCGCCCGTCGCACACCCGCCACACCATCGCCGCCTCGCGGCTCAGGCAGTGTGCCTGATCGGTGCGCTGGTCGTAGACGAGCACCTCATCGCCGACGTCCTCTACTACCAGTTCAGCGCTGCGGGCAAGCGGATGCGAGCTGCTCGATGCGTGCTTGCCGTTGTCTTTCCACCGTAGGAAGCTCATGCTGTCACCTCTGGTGCTCCGGTCCGCGTTGGAACTTCATGGCACACGACGTGCTCTTGCTGAGCCCACTGGTGCCCCGTGGCACTGCATACTAGCAAATCGAACGCCCACGTGCCCCCTTTTCTTTCAGCTGTGCATGATAGAGATGATCGATGTCCGCCACAAGCCTTTCGAGTCGATAGCGCGCCGCTGCGTGCTTGCGGCCGGCCTCCGCCATCGCTCCCGCCCGGGCGGGATCGCGGAGAAGCCGCCTCACGGCGGCGGCGAAGCCCGCTTCGTCCTCGGCGGCGGCCAGGATCCCGGTCTCTCCGTCCACCACGGCCGAGCGCACCCCCCCGACGTCGGTCGCAGCCACGGGAACCGCGGCGGCTTGTGCTTCGATCAGGCTGACCGGCGTCCCTTCGTTGTCGGAGGTCAGCACGACGACGTCTGATGCGAAGCAGACGTCGGGCATGTCCCGCCGGAATCCCGCCCATACCAGGCGGTCGCCCAGCGCCCTCGCCTCGTCGGAGGCGCGCAGCTGCTCCGACAGCTCGCCGTCGCCGACCACCACAAACCGCGTGCCCGGCCGCCCGTCGGCGATCAGCCGCGCCACCCTTAGGAACCGGTCCACCCGTTTGATCGGCACCAGCCTGGCGATCAGCGTCACGACCTGCTCTCCGGGTGAGACGCCCCACTCCGACCGAACCGCCGCACGGCGCCTCGCTCGATCCGAGTCGTCCAGAAACGGGCTCAGATCGAATCCGAGCGGGATCACCGAGAACTTCTTCGGCGACGCCACGCCGAGGGCCACCAGGTCGTCGCGCACCTCCTCTGAGACAGCCACCAGCACGTCCGTCCGCCGGGCCAGGACCTTCTCCACGCCGCGATAGAAGCGGGCGGTGCGCCCCGCGAAGTACCCGGTCAGCGAGTGGCCGTGGAAGGTGTGGATCACGACCGGCCGGCCGCGCTTGCGCGGGAACGCGATCAGCGTCGCCAGCCGCCCCAGCGTTCCCGCCTTGGCCGCGTGGGTGTGGACGATCTGCGGGCGTTCCCGCCGCAGGATGCCGACGAGCATCCACAGCGCCCGCAGGTCGCCGGGGCCGGGGTCGCGGCGCATGCTCGGGATCAGGGTGGGCTCGACCCCCATCGCGCGCGCCAGGTAGTCCATGCTCCCCTCGCTTGGGCCCTCCGTCCCCCGGACCAGCCGCGTCTGGTACCCGCGCTCATCGAGCAGCCTGGTGAGGCTGATCGCCTGGATCGCCGGCCCGCCGACGTTGAGCCGGGCGACGATCCGGACGATCCGGACGGGATCTTGCCGGTCAGCCACGGCGCTTGGTCGATACTCCCGCCGGCATGGGAGCCCCGGGCACGCTACAGACGACGGTCGTCATCCCCGTGTGGGACGCCTACGTCGCCGATCGGCTGATCGACGCGGTCAGGAGCCTCCGCGAGCAGGATGTCCAGACGCGGATCATCGTCGTCGACAACGCCTCGCAGGTCGCGCTCCCGATGCTCCCCGGCGTCTCGGTCGTGCGCAGCCGAGCCCGCCTGTCGCTGGGCGCTGCCCGCAACCTCGGCCTGGCTCGCGTCAGCACGCCATACGCGATCTTCTGGGACGCCGACGACGTGATGCTCCCCGGGACGCTCGCCTCCCTTCAGAGCGCGATCGCGGCCGATCCCGGGCTGATCGCCTTTGGCGAGGCGATCATCGAGGATCCCCCGGGCCGCCGGCACCGCTGGCCACGCCCCTGGATCGCGAGGCTGACGCGCCGACCGCGCCTCTTCGCCGTGCTCGACGCAGTCTGGTCGATGTACCCCACCACCGGCGCGACGATCATGCGGGCTGACATGGTCCGAGACGCCGGCGGTTACGCCGACAGCGACAGCGGCGAGGACTGGTGCCTCGGGGTCGGACTCGCCTTTCGCGGCCGACTGGGATGGAGTGAGCGACCGGGGCGCATCTACCGCATGCACGCGGGATCGGTGTGGGCCCAACACATGACCGCCCGCCACCTGCTCGCCCACGCCGCCGTCGTGCGCGAGCGCCTGCGCCACGATCAGGCCGTTCCCGGCTGGGCGCGCCGCCTCCTCCCGCTCATCCAGCTCGGCCAGTACACGGCGCTGTTCGCGCATCAGCTCGTCGTGCTTTCCCGCCGGCTCGCCGGCACGCGGAGGTGAGCTCAGAGCGAGGGTTGCGTCGGGCCCGAGCCGTGCCGCAGCCGCCACACGCCCGCCGCGATCGCCGCCAGCAGAGATGCCACCAGGAGGATCGGGAGCAGGGCACCCAGGCCACCCGAGCCGCCGAGGGCGTGCGAGACGGCGCTGGCAGGAGAGTCCGCGGTGACAGCGGGGATGGCGACGGGATGCGGCGAGGCCCCCCGCCCGCTCGGGCCGCCGGCGCCGCGGCCCGTGCCCCGCGCGGGTGCCGGCGCGGTCTCCTGCGCGAGCGTGGCCGCGGCCTGGCCGTCCTTCCCGAGTCGGGCCAGCGCCGCCGTGCCGGCCCGCCCGCGACCGAGCGCGGCGATCGCGCTCGGCGGGGAGACCGCGCTCCTGCCGTAGGTCGGCGGCGCGCTGCTGCCCTGTGCGCTCGGGATGTTCTCGAAGTACTGGTTGGCGCCCGACTTCCCGGGCGGAACGAGAATCGCGCCAAACGCGCTCGTCGAGAACGCCAGGCTCGCCGTCGTGGCGAGAGCGACAACCGCCTTGCCCACCCCTCGATGGTACTCCCCGGTCAAGCGCGAGCGGCCGTGGCGGCGTCACCGGAAGATCGGCGAGGTCGGGTTCAGCGACCGCGCGCGCCGGTAGTCGGCCAGCGCCTCCCTCGGCCGGTCCCGCTCGGTGGCGATCCGCGAGGCCACAAGCCAGATCCGCCAGTCGGTCGGCTCGCGGGCCGCCGCCTGGGCGATCGCCGCCGCGGCGCCGCCGACGTCGCCGAGCTGCTCGAGCAGCAGCGCGCGCTGAAGGCGCGGGCTGGCGGCGCCCGGCTCGAGCCGCTGGGCGGTGAGCGCGTCCGAGAGCGCCGCGCCGTAGTCGCCCCGTTGAGCGGCCGACTGGCTCGAGCGCACCTCCGCGGTCGTCGCCAGCGGCCGGATGATCGCCCACAGCGCGGGGAGGGCGATCGCCACCAGCGCGAGGCGCGCGAGCGCCCCGCCCAGGCGCCGCCGGCCGTCCCCCTCGCGTCGCCGGCCCCTGGGATCTCGCGCTCCCAGCGCCACCGCCACCAGGAGCATCGCCACGAACGGGATCGCCCCGAGCTGCCAGACCCAGTCGAAGGCGGCCGCGGCGCAGAACGCCGCCAGGCCGGCGGTGGCGCTGGCGAGCAGGAGCCGGCGCCGGGGGTCGGCGCCGAGTGCCCGTGCGCAGCCGCCGATCACCGCGAACGTGAACAGCCCGCCGATCAGCGCGAGGCCCGGGATCCCCAGCTCGGCGAGGGTCTCCATCCACAGCGAGTGCGCGTTGCGCACGAACTCTCCGAGGTGCTGGTGCTGGGCCCAGTAGAACTCGAACGTCCCCGGCCCGATCCCCTTCCACGGGTGGGCGTTGAAGGCGGCCGAGGCGACCTGCCAGTACTGGTAGCGGTGGCTGCCCGCGATCGAGAGCAGGCGGAGGTACTGGTTGTGGACGCGCGGCGGGTTGGGCTCCTTGAACTGGTGCCACAGGTGGCTCGCCTCGCCGGTCGCGACGACCACGCTGAGGGCGATCACCACCGCCGCCACGATCGCGCCCCGGAAGGCCGAGCCCGCCCACCCAAAGCGGCTGCGCCCGGCCCGGTCCAAGCGCCCCAGGAGCAGCAGCGCCCCCGCCTGCGCCAGCCCCGCGCCCAGGCAGGCGAGGATCAGCACGATCAGCATCGTGTGGCGGTCGCCGGCGGGCGCCGCCGCCACGAGCTGGTCCCGCAGGCCGGGGTGGCCGAGCAGCACCGCCAGCTCGATCGCGCTCGCCGCCGCCGCGATCGCCAGCGTGAGCAGGCTGCGCAGCGTGTCGGTGACCAGCGCGAGGAAGAAGACCGCGCCGACCGCCACCGCCAGGATGCCTCCGCGGGACACGGTCATCGCCACGCACAGCGCCACCGCCGGCAGGCCAGCCGCGCCGAGGGCGCGCCCGACCAGCGTCCTGGCGCCGACGGCGACGAACAGCAGCAGCGGGACGCCCAGCGCCGCGAACTCCCCCACCCCGTCTGAGTAGTCGAACGGGTAGCGCAGCCGGGTGGTCGCGTAGAGGTTGGCGGTGCTGTCGGCCGGAAACCAGCTCGGGATCAGCTTCGAGAGGACGGCCAGAGCGCAGACCACCGCGATCGCCGAGGCGAGCCCGTAGAGCAGCCACCGTGCGCCCCTCCGCGTGAGCAGGCAGAGCCCCGCCACGAGCACCGCCAGATAGGCGCTCACTCGGCCCGCCTCGACCAGCGTCCGCTCCTCGCTCTGGCTCCATCCGGCCGCGACCCAGGTCAGCGCGAGGAACGCCGCCAGCAAGGCGACGGCGACCCAGGCCGGGCCGCTGAGCCGGCGCCTCGGCAGCACGCCGACCACCGCGCCCAGCAGCACGATCCACCACAGCAGCAGGCCGATCTGGCTGCGCTCGACGATGTCGTAGCCGCCGCCTGAGAGCGCCAGGTACACGGTGGGGGCGAAGGCAAGCAGCCAGGCCGCCGCGTGCTCGGGTCTGACCGTGCGCAGCGCGGCGGGCCACGAGGCGCTCGGCCGTGTGCGCGCGGTCGCCTCCATCCCGGGCAGCATACGATCCGGCGCGGGCCTCTCCGCGCGCGCCGAACCGCCTCCCGCGCGGTGCGAAAACCTCTCGCCGCCGGCCCGATCATGGTAGAGTCGCCTCTCGTTGACTCGGGGCAAACGTCGCAAAGGGGGAATTCCCATGCGGAAGTTCATCGTCACGCTGGTGAGCGTCTTCGTCGTCGCGGGGCTCACCGCCAGCATCGCCACGGCGCGCCATGGGAAGGCTCACTCCTCGGCGCCCCCCGCCCTGTGCGGGACGCTCTACAAGCCGGCGTGCGCGCCGCCGGGCGCGGTCTTCAGCTCGATCGCCGCCTGTCGCGCCGCGGGCGCGGCCGTGGGCGTGCCGATCCGGCTCCACGCGATCGCCGGCCTCAAGAGCGCCACGGTGCTGCTCAAGGGTCACAAGGTCAAGACGTTCAACTTCAAGGGCCGTCCGCAGAACCGCAGCGTGCGCGTGGCGTTCAGCACCAGGGGGCTGCGGCCCGGGCTCTACACGTTCACGGTGAAGGTGACCGATGTCCGCGGCGTCACGCGCAAGCGGATCGGGCACTTCTCGATCTGCAAGCCCAAGCCGAAGTTCACCGGGTGATCGTCGCTCAGCGGGCAGTACCGGGCGGCCGGCTCGCGCTCGCCGCGTGCCTGGCCACGCTCGCGCTGCCCGCCGGCGCGGCGCGCGCGGCGCCCGGCCCGACGCGGCCGGGCGCGGTTTACTCCAGGCCGGCCGCCGTTCTCTCCAACGAGACGACGCGGAGCACGTGGACGGTGGCCGACTACTCCTCGATCATCCGCAGCGCCCCCACCCCCCGCGCGCGGGGGGTGGGAAGGCTCGAGTTCCAGACCCCGGACGGCTTTCTGCAGTCCTACCTGCTGCTGCGGCAGCGGTGGACGCGGCAGGGAGCCTGGGTGCTGCTGCGGATACCCGGTCGGCCCAACGGGCGCGTCGGCTGGGTCCGGCGGGGCGCGCTCGACAGCTTCCACCGCACGAACATGCAGATCGTGGTGGACCGTGAGTCCGAGCGGCTGACGCTCTACCGTAATGGCCGAGCGATCTTCCAGGCCCCCGTCGGCACCGGAAAGCCCAGCACGCCGACGCCTCCCGGCCACTTCTGGATCACCGAGTCGTTCGGGGGCTTCGGGGACCCGTTCTACGGACCGTGGGCGTTCGGGACCAGCGACTACTCGACGATCAGCGACTGGCCCGGCGGCGGGATCGTGGGGATCCACGGCACCAACGAGCCCCAGCTCGTTCCCGGCCATCCCTCGCACGGCTGCATCCGGATGCACAACGGCGACGTCCTCACGCTCGAGCGCCTGCTCGGCGGCGAGAGCGCGATCGGGACGCCGCTGCTGGTGAAGTAGGGCGCGCGAGGCCCCCGGTCAGGCGACGCTCGCGAGGCTCCCGTTCGGGCGACGCGCGCGAGGCCCCCGCTCGGGCGAAGCTCGTCGGCTCCGGCTCAGCCGCGAAGGCGGCGGCGGTGGCGGCCGTGACGGCGCAGGTGGTGCTTGCGGTGGTGCTTGCGCCGCTTCCTGTGGTGCTTCCTGGTGTGGTGCTTCTTGCGGTGGGAGGCCGCCGCCGCGACCGCCAGTCTGGCGCGCGGGCGCCGCGCAGTGGCGCCGGGCGCGGGAGCCTGGACCGCCCGGCTCAGCCCGGCCCAGCGGGCCGCGGCGGTGGCGCCGGTCGGGTAGATGCTGTAGGTGTCGCTACCCGCCTGGCCGTAGGTCCCCGGGAAGGACCACCACAGGATCAGCTTGGGATGCGCGTGCAGCAGCGTCTCGTTGCGGAGCTGGAGCTGCGCCGAGGGGCTCGGGTACTGGAGCTTGTCGTAGCAGCTGAGCTGGGTGTCGCTCGGGCTGCAGACGCCGATCGCCTGGCCGTCGTCGACGTTGTCACCCCAGGTGAAGGCTTGGAGGATGAACGCCGACTGCTTGCCGTCGCGGTTGGCGAGGCTCTGCGCGTCGATCGCCGTCTGCGCCACCGAGTCCCACATGTCCTGGTTGGCGGCCACCGGCATCAGCGAGGCGTTGGTGACCGGGTAGATCTCGGTGCCGATCAGGTCGGCCATCCCCTGGTACTGGCCCGCCTGCGCGCCGTCGGCGGCGCCGATCATCACAGTGTGGCTCGGGTCGGCCTGCTTGATCGCGTTGACGTAGGCGGCGACGCCGGCCTGGTCACCCGGGCTGAGCATCGAGTCGTCGGCCGCGTAGTAGCCGTAGGTGGCGGGCTGGGCGGCGAGCCAGTGGACCACGTAGGCGAGCAGCTGGCCGTTCTCGACGCAGCCGCACGCGGCGGCGTAGGCGGCGAACTGGCCGTCCATCGAGGTCGCGGTCGACGGGTCCTGCCACCAGCCGGGGCTGCTGAGCTCCCACATCACCGACATCCCGAGCGCGTGGGCGGCGGCGGCGTAGGTGGACAGCGAGGCGAGCGAGGCGCCGTAGCCGGGGATCACCACCACCTGCATCCCGCCCTGGCGCATGGCCTGCAGGCGCTCGAGGCAGGTGCTCATCTCCGTGTCCAGCGGGCATCCCTCGAAGATCCCCTCCGGCGGCAGCGACGCGGCCCCCGCCGAGGTGGCGCCGAGCGCCAGGACGGCCGCCAGCGCGATGAGCGCGGCGAGGGCGGTACGCCGCAGGCGGGCGATGAGGCGGGGGGACGGCACTCTGCCCCATCGACCCCTCCAATCCGAGCGGCCGGGGCCCCCTCAGCGCCCTGGACGGATGTTCGAGCCGGGCTGCGCATGTGTTCTAGTACCGACGGCAACGCTCAAGTCGTACTGACCGAAATGCTCGAGTCCGGCCCCCTCCTGTTCAGCCCCCGGATGTCCGATACTTCCGCCGATGAGGAGAGTCCTGCAGCTGCGTGGCTACCGCCGGCTGCTCATCGGGACCCTCCTCAACCAGCTGGCCACGGAGATCAGCGCGGTGGCGCTGTCGCTGCTCGTCTACCGCCGCACGGGCAGCGCGCTCGGCGCGAGCGCGTTCTTCCTCTGCGTCCAGTTCGGCCCCGCCCTCCTCTCGCCGCCGGTGGTGGCCAGGCTCGATCAGCGCTCGGCCCGCCTCACGCTCGTCCTCCTCTACGCGCTGGAGGTGGCCGTCTTCATCGCCCTGGCCTGGCTGGCCCATCACTACTCCACCGTGGCGGTCCTCGCCCTCACGCTGGTGATGGGCACCCTCGCGCTGGTGGCCCGAGTGCTCACCCGCGCCGCCTGGACGGAGATCACCTCAGGCGAGGGCCTGCTGCGCGAGGCCCAGGCGATCACCAACACGATGCTGTCGCTCGCATACATGGCAGGCCCGGCGATCGGCGGCGCCGTGGTCGCGGTGGGGGGGACGCGGGCGGCGCTGCTCGTGAACGCCGGCGTGTTCCTCGTCATGGCGGTGAACATCCTCACCTCCGTCGGGCTGCCGCCCGCGCGCACCGACCAGGAGTCGGCGCGGGGCCGCGTCCGCGCGGCGGTCGCCTACGCCCGGGCCCACCCGCTCGCGCGGCGCCTGCTCGGCCTCCAGGGGGTCGCGCTCCTCTTCTTCTCCATCTCGATCCCCGTCGAGGTCGTCTTCGCCCGCCACTCGCTGCACACCGGCTCATCCGGATACGGCGGGCTGCTCTCCGCGTGGGGCGCCGGGGCCGTCCTGGGCAGCGGCGTCTACGCCCGCTGGCGGGCCTGGCCCGGCCGGGTGATGATGGTGTTCGGCTCCGTCCTGTTCGCGGCCGGGTTCGCGTGCATGGCGGCGGCGCCGAGCCTCGCGGTGGCGCTGGTTGGCTCCGGCATCGCCGGCGTCGGCGAGGGCGTTCAGTTCGTCGCGGCCCGGAACGCGCTGCAGGAGATCGTCTCCCGGCGCTGGATGGCGCTCATGCTCAGCTTCAACGAGTCGCTGATCCAGGCCGTCTTCGGCGCGGGCATCCTGCTCGGCGGCGCGATCGCGGCGACCGCCGGGCCCAGGGCGGCCCTCGCCGTCGGCGCGGCGGGTTCCCTGGCGATCGCCGCGGCGCTCAGGCTGTCGCTGCCCGCACAGATGGGGCGGGAGCCCTCGGCGGCCTCAGAAGCAGGCCTCGAGGGTCCCGACACCGATCTCACAGCCACCGCTGGACGCACCTAGGAGCGTGGGTCAGTAATCGTCCGGGCGGTGCCGTCCGGGGCGTTTAAGACGATTCCTGCTGCACACGACCAGGAGGATCGGATGGCGGTGGTTCAGGAGCGGCTGGTGGAGGTG
>Ga0070739_10000881_pt1 | contig 50258 bp, 38 predicted proteins | sample Coa_R1_7_FD_66445 | JGI IMG/M metagenome (GOLD analysis project Ga0070739, IMG submission 66445) | Surface soil microbial communities from Centralia Pennsylvania, which are recovering from an underground coalmine fire - Coalmine... | ecosystem: Environmental > Terrestrial > Soil > Unclassified ...
CGCATCGCGGTCCGCGGCGAACGCGGGTGAGTACAGGATCACGGCGAGCTGGCGGTAGGGCTGCATATCGGCCCCGATGCGGTAGTAGATCACGCCCACGCCGGACTGCTCGATGCGCGTGGCGAACGGCTCGGGCGGCGTCGCGATGTCGATGCTACCATTGGCCATCGCTGTGGGCGTGTCGGGGAACGGCATGAGCGTTAGCTCAACATCCTGCAGGGTGAGGCCGTACCGTGCCAGATACTGCACGAGCGTGACCTCGTTGGAGATGCACTCGGCGGCCATCTGGAAGCGGAGCCCCCGGAAGTCGGCCGGGCTGCGCACGCGCCCGCTGTCCACCAGCTCCTTGCGGACGATCACGGCCCCGAAGCCGTTGTCACGGCTGCGGTCGGCCACTGCTCGCAGCGGGACGCCGCGGGCGATGGCGTTGTAGAGTCCCGCCGAGAGCGCGCCCGCGCCCACATCGAGCTGGCCCGCGCTTAGGGGGGCGATCACCGCGGCACCGCTCTGGAAGACCGTGAGCTCGAGCTCTAATCCCTCTTCGCGGAAGTAGCCCTGCTCCTCAGCGAGGAAGATGGGAGCATCGGATAGAGCGTTGTTCACCCCGACGGTGACGCGCCGCAGCGGCGCGGGAGCAGCCGGCGCAGCCGCCGTCGGACCAGCCACCGGAGGTGCAGGCGCCTGGTTCGCTGCAGGCGGGCCGGAAGGACCGGCTGGCGTGGGGGTGCAGCTCAACCCTCCTACCACCAGCCCGGCTAGGAGAACGGCCTGCCAGCGCCGGTGCAGCGCGCTCATTCGGCCCCCTCCGCGGGTTGGGAGTTCCCGGCGCGGAGCGCCGGCACGACCTGCTCCGTGAAGAGCTGGAGCGAGCGCAGGATCCGCTCGGTCCCCAGGCTACCCCAGGCAAACACGCCGGCGAAGTAGTTGACGCCCGTGAGCGTGAGGATATCCTGCAAGCGGGCGCGCACCGTCGCCGGCGACCCCACCAGCATCAGGCCCTGCTCTACCAGGGGGTCGAACTCCCGCAGCCGCTCCACGTAGGGATCGCCCCGCAGCGCGAACAGCCAGTTGAAGTTCGCGAAGAAGTCCTGATAGGCCGCCCGCGCCACCCGCAGCGCCTCGCTGTCGGTCTCCGCCACGTAGACATGGCAGGCGAAGCCGTACTTCGGCTCGCGCACGTGGGCGTTGATGCGCTGGGGATCGTGTCCGTGCTCCCGCTGGATCCGCCAGTAGGTGCTCACGCGCTCGGGGAGCGCCCGGGGCGGGCTGAACAGCGCGCCCGCAATGGTGTTGAAGCCCTCCCGCGCCACCCACTCGATCTCGGGGCTGCTGGTGGGATACCACAGCGGCGGATAGGGCTGCTGGTAGGGGCGCATGACGACCGGCACATCCCGGAAGGTCAGGTACTGGCCCTCGTAGTCCACCCGGCCGGTGCGGAGGCCCATGAGGAGCACCTCCAGCGCCTCGCGGAAGATGGCGCGCGACTCCTGCGGGTCGACGTTGTACAGCCGCAGCTCCCACGGCTGGATGCCGCGGCCTACCCCGACCTCTAGCCGGCCCCGGCTCAGGTGGTCGAGCATGCAGATCTCGTCGATCAGCCGCAGTGGGTTGTAGAGCGGCAACAGGTGCACCAGTGAGCCCAGGCGGAGCCGACGCGTGCGCTGCGCGGCCGCGGCGAGAAAAACGCTCGGCGAGGGGGCCCGGCTGAGCGGCGTGCTGTGGTGCTCGGCGATGTGGTAGCAGTAGTAGCCGGCCCGGTCCGCGTACTCCAGCATCTGGAGCCGCTGCTCGTAGACATCGGCGATCTCCAGTGACGGGCACTGATCGAGCCAGTCGAAGATCCCGAACCGGAGCGCGGTCGAGCCCCCACCGCCAGAGGCGGGGGCCGCGCGTGGCGTCGAATCCGACATGGGTTGTGTCCTCCTCCGACTGAACCGCCCGACGCGCGCGCTGGCTAGCCGCGATCCCTCGGCCCAGCGCGCGCCACAGCGGCTGGCCGTCCCGCTTTCTTGGCTACGCATCATACCACCGGTGGCAGGGTGGGGAGGCGGTCGGCCGGTTGTACCGGCCGCCCTTACCGGGGCGGCCGGCCTGGAGACCGGGCGGGCCGCCCCGTATACTGGGGCTACGCGCTTGGGCGCGCCGCGCCGGACAGGAGGGGGCCGGCGACGCGCCGGGCCATGAGCGGACGCGCTGCCGGCAAACGATGGACGGAGGCAGCACCATGGCGCGCTGGATGGCGGCCTTGCTCGCCGGGCTAGGGCTGCTGGCCGCCTGCACTCCACCCGCTGCCTCGCCGGGCGCCGGCGCCCCCGCGAGCAGGGCAGCGACACCCAGCGATGCCGCGGCATACCGCCAGCAGGTGATCGAGGGCGCCCGTGCGGAGGGCGAGGTCAACATCCTCCTCAGCAACATCTGGACGGACGAGGCTCTCGCCCGCGTCGCGGAGGCCGTCGAGCGGGAGTACGGCGTGCGGCTCAAGATCAACCGCACGCCGAGCACCAACTACCCCGCGCACGCGGCGACGCTCCTGAGCGAGCTGGCAGCGAACGTCACGCCATCGTTCGACATGCACCAGAGCGGCGACGTGAGCTCCGCCCTCCTGCTGCGCGCCGACGCGCTGGAGCCGGTGGACTGGGCAGCGCTCCTGCCGGCGGGAACGCCGCCGGAGGTCATCCAAGGGGATGGGCGCCTCCTGGTGACCTACACCGCTTTCAGCGGCCTCTGGTACGACCCCGCCGTCGTCGCCGAGAGCGAGGTGCCGCGCTCGCTCCAGGAGCTCGCGCATCCCCGCTGGCGCGGCCGGGTGATGCTCGCCATGTACCCCGACACCTACATGCCGTACGTGCTCAAGCGCGGGCGCGAGGAGACCCTCACGACGCTGCGCGCGGTGATGCAGAACGGCGCGCTCGTCGGCACCTACTTCGATATCCAGACGCGCCTTGCCGCCAGGGAAGTCGCGATGGGCACGGTGTCCAGCATCATCTACCACTCGGCGCAGCGGCGCGGCCTGCCGGGCACCTTCACGCTGCTGGACCTGGCCATCGAGCAGCTGCACCACGTCTCCGTGCCGCGGCGCGTAGCGCACCCCAATGCAGCCAAGCTCATCGCGGCCACGCTCGCCGGGCCCGAGGGCCAGCGCATCGCGGCGGAATACATCGGCGCCAGCAACCGCTACTACACCGGTTCGACGGAGCACCGCCTCACGGAACAGGCCAGGGCAGCGGGCATTCCCGAGTTCTCCTGGGCCAGCGAGCCGGACGTACTGGACTTCCTGCTGTCGCCGAGTGGCGAGGAGGTTCGGAAAGAACTCTCGACCATCCTCCAAGGTGGCTAGGCGTTAGCCTACCCGCGGCACCGCCCGCACCTCATGGCGGAGGAGCGCACCTAGCCGCCGGTGAGCCGGGCGGCTAGGTGCTATAGGACAAGGAGAACGCCGATGACGAGCAGCCCCACCGGCCTCAGGCCACGCCAGCGCCCGTCTACCCCTGCGCGTCGGCCGTTCGATCTCCCGCCGCGGCTCCAGAGCTACCTGGAGCAGGCCCGCGCTGCGCTGCGGGAGGAGTTCCGCGGTATCACCACGGATGGCACGGTGGTGCCCGGCCTCTTTCCCCTCCAGCGCACCGGCATCTCCACCCAGCCCATCAAAGAGGCGGCCGAGGCCTTCCTTGCCTCGCTCGCCCCGGAGCAGCGTGCCAGCGTCCTCTTCGACGTAGAGAGCGAGGCCTGGCGAGCCTGGAGCAACATCCACCCCTACATCCTGCGCCACGGCCTGTGCCTAGAGAGCCTGAGTCCGCCGCAGCGGGAGCTGGCGCTCGCCCTGCTGCGCACCAGCCTGAGCCTCAGCGGCTTCGAACTCGCGCGCAACGTCATGAAGCTCAACGAGCACATCGGCGAGATCACCAACCGGTGGGATGAGTACGGCGAGTGGCTCTACTGGCTGAGTCTCATGGGCACGCCCTCCCTCGAGGAGCCGTGGGGCTGGCAGATCGATGGCCACCACCTGATCATCAACTGCTTCATCCTCAAAGATCAGCTCGTCCTGACCCCGAACTTCATGGGATCGGAGCCGGTGGTGGCGGAGACGGGCAAGTATGCCGGCACGCGCGTGTTCCAGGCCGAGGAGGCGAAGGGCTTGGCGCTGATGCGCGCCCTGACGCCCGCGCAGCGGGAGAAGGCCACCATCGGGATGGAAACGCCCTTCGACGTCTTCGCGACCGCCTTCAGGGACAACCTCGTGCTGCGCTACGAGGGGATCCGCTACGACGCCCTGACGACCGAGCAGCGAGCGCTGCTGCTCGACCTGATCGCAACCTATGTCGGGCGCCTCCGGCCTGGCCACGCCGAGGTGCGGCTCGAGGAGGTGAAACGGCACCTCGCGGAGACGCACTTCGCCTGGATCGGCGGCTACGACGACGTCAGCCCGTTCTACTACCGCGTCCACAGCCCGGTCATCCTGATCGAGTTCGACCACCAGCCCGGGATCGCGCTGGACAACGACCAGCCCTCCCGCAACCACATCCATACGCTGGTCCGCACGCCGAACGGCAACGACTACGGCAAGGACCTCCTGCGCCAGCACTACGAGCAGTTCCACCGCCCGCCGCCGGCCCCTGCGGGGCAGCCGCCCTCGCGCGGCGGGGGATAGCAAGGTGGTCAGGATCCTCAGCCGCCGCTGAAGGTTTCTACACGAACTTTTGGCTAGACGGGCGCCGCGCCTTGGTCTATCCTGCCTCTAACACAGGGATATAGCCGTTGTTGCGCCACACGTTCTTGTGCTTGTGACAGATCCTGTGGGACCGGCAGGCCGGTTCGCCCAGCAACCGGCGCCCGCGTGGCGCGCAGAGCACTGTGGCGGGTGCGGCGCGCCAACTCCCGCCGCGCCCGAAAGGAGGCGGACGATGGTGACGAACGCTGCCGACGGACGGCATCCGCCCACTCCTGTGTCGATGAGGCGACCACCCGTCCGGCTGAGCCATGACGAGGCCGTCGCGCGCGCCCGCGCCCTGGCGCCCGTTCTCCGCGAGCGGGCAGACCAGACGGAGGCGCTGCGCCGCCCGCCGGACGCGACCCTGCACGACTTCATGGAGGCCGGGCTGTTCGGGATCCTCCAGCCAGCACGGTGGGGCGGCTCGGAGCTGGACCTGCGCACGTTCCTCGAGGTGGGCACCGAGCTGGCGCGCGGCGATCCCTCGGCCGCCTGGGTGTACACGGTACTCGAGAGCCACTTCTGGATCGTGAGCCTGTTCCCCGAGCCGGCGCAGCAGGACGTCTGGGGCGAGCGTCCCGAAACGCTCGTCTGCACTTCGGTCGCCCCAAGCGGCGGGGTGCAGCGCGTGGCCGGCGGCTACCGCCTGCACGGCCGCTGGGCCTTCTCCAGCGGCTGCGACTTCACCGAATGGGCCATTCTCGGCGGGATAGCGCCCCCGCCCGACGGCGCGGGGCCGCCGGAGTGGCTGTGGTTCCTGCTGCCGCAGCGCGACTACACCATCGTCGACGACTGGTTCACCCTGGGCATGCGGGGCACTGGCAGCAAGTCGCTCGCGGTGGAGGAGGCGTTCGTGCCCGAGCACCGGGTGGTCAAGGTCATGGACCTGATGCAGGGGCAGTCGCCCGGTCGCGCCGTTCACTCTGCTCCGCTGTACCGCGTCCCGCTCGTGGCGGCTTGGCCGACGACGTTCATGGGCCCCACCATCGGCGCGGCGCTCGGGGCCTACGAGGCCTGGCGGGAGCTCGTGCGCACGCGGGTGAAGGGCTTCACGGGGATGGTGCAGGCGGAGCACGCCGCGACGCAGCTGCGGCTGGCGGAGAGCTATGCGCAGATCGATGCCGCGCAGACGCTGATGCGGCGCAACATCGACGAGGTGATGCAGGCCGCGCGCGCCGGGCAGGAGCTGAGCCCCCAGCAGCGGGCGCGCATGCGGCTGGGGTTCGCGTACGTGCTGCGGGCGTGCACGGAGGCGGTGGACCGGCTGTTCGCGGCGAGCGGGGGCGCGAGCATCTACGAGGGGCACCCGGTGCAGCGGTACTGGCGCGACCTGCACGCCATCGGCGCCCACCGCGCGCTGGACTGGGACGACGCGGCCGAGCACTTCGGGCGCACCGAGCTCGGCCTGCCGCCGACGAGCTCGCACGCCTAGCTCGGCTCCCTGCGCAGAGGCGACTGCACGGCGGCGAAGCTAGGAGGGAGGCCGCATGGACAGCCGCTGGAACCGCGCCCTGAGGATGCTTGTATGCCTCGCGCTCGCGTGCACGGCCGCGCCCTCTCCGCAGCGGACCGTGGCCGAGGCGCCCCCAGCCGCTGGGCCGCCGGCCCAGAGTGAGCTGGCCGCATCGCCCGCTGCGCCTGCGAGCGGGCGCCTGGCGACGGTCCCGCTCGATCCGCCGCAGACTGTGCGCCTCGTGAGCGTGGGGCTGATCGCGCAGACCTCCTCTTACCTCGCGCTCGAGCGGGGCTACTTCCGGGAGCTGGGACTCGAGGTGCAGCTAGTGCCCCTAACCGGAACGAGCGATGTGATCGCGCTGCTGGGGACGGATCAGCTCGATGTGGGCATCGGGCAGATCTCGCCGGGCTTCTTCAACGCCGTCGCGCGGGGCATCGGCATCCGGATGGTCGCCGACCACGGCACCAGCTACCCCGGCCCGGGCGCCGCCCACATCGCCGTGCGCGCGGACCTGCTCGAGGCGAGGCCCTGGGCCGGCTTCCAGGACCTGCGGGGCTTGCGGATCGCGCTGCAGGAGGTCAACGCCCAAGCGGAGTACTTCCTCGAGCGCGCGCTGGCGCTCGGGGGGCTGCAGCGCAGCGACGTAGAGATCATCGCACCCATGTCGTATCCGGACATGGCCGTGGCGTTCGCGAACAAGGCCATCGACGCCGCCGTCTATCAGGAGCCGTGGGGGACCATCTCGGAGCGGCAAGGTGTCATCAAGAAGGTGGCCTACCTCGGGGATATCGAGCCCGGCGGGCATATCGCCGGGCTGCTGTTCAGCGAGGCCTTCGCCCGCAACACCCACGCCGCGCGGAACTACCTGGTGGCCTACCTGCGCGGTGTCCGCGACTGGTGGGACGCCGCCGACGGGCGGGCAGATTACCAGCCGGTGATCGCGGTGCAGCAGAAGTACACGACGCTCAAGGACGAGGAGCTGCTGCGCCTGATCCCGCCCGGCCGCCAGAACCCGGCCGGCTACCTGGATCCGGCCAAGCTCGCGGCCTACCAGGACTGGTTCGCCGAGCGGGGCCTAATCCCCCAGAAGGTGGCGATCGAGAGGGCGTATGACCCGAGCTTCGCCGAGTATGCCAACGCCGTGCTCGGCCCATACCAGCCGGCGGGCGACATACGGCCCTGAGCCGGCGCGATGGGCGGCAACTCGAGCAGGGCGTGTAGGGAGGAGGCGTAGCATGCAACATGCCGCGCAGGGCAGCGAGTCGACGAGCAGACGCGAGCAGCCAACCGCCGTAGAGGATGGACGTGAGGGGGGTGGCGGCTGCTGAGGGGGACCGAGGATGCGCGTGTACGAAGCCGTCGGCGAGACGCTCAAGCAGCTAGGAGTCGATGTCCTCTTCGGCCTGCTAGGTGGCGCCAACCTACAGCTGGTGACGTACTGGCAGACGGTGCTGCGCCGTCCCTACTATGCAGCGCGCCACGAAGGGAGCGCAGTCGCGATGGCTGACGGCTACGCTCGCGTGTCGGGTCGTGTAGGTGTGGCCACCGTCACCGAGGGGCCAGGTGTGACCAACACGCTTACGGCACTGACCGAAGCGGTGAAGGCCAGCTCCCCACTGCTGCTCATCGCAGGCGACACGCCGACACGCCTCCTGTACCACCCGCAGGCCATCGACCAAGCGGCGGTGTGTAGCGCTGTGGGCGCTGCGGTGCAGCCAGTGCATGGCCCAGATATGATTGTGTTCGACCTCGTGCGCGCCTACCAGCGGGCACTGCTGGAGCAGCGCCCGGTAGTGCTCTCGCTCCCGACGGAACTCCAGACCGAGGCGTGCGCCGCAGAGGCTCTCACCGCAGTGAGTGTACCGTGCCGACAAGCGGTGCGCCCCACCGACGAGGTAATCGCGCGGCTGGCCGATCTAGTGCAAGCTGCCCAGCGCCCTGTGATCCTTGGCGGCCGGGGCGCCGCTCGCGCCGCGGCGCGAGAGCCGCTGGTACGGCTGGCCGATCGCATCGGCGCCCTCCTCGCCACTACCGGCCAGGCCAAGGGGCTGTTTGCCGGCCACCCGTACTACATCGGGAGTTCCGGTGTGTTCGCGTCGCCGCTAGGCGCCCAGCTGCTCGGCCAGGCGGACCTGCTGCTCGCCTTTGGCGCGAGTTTGAACCACTACACCACGCGTAATCGCGAGCTATATGCGCGGAGCGCCAGGTTCGTGCAGGTCGATATCCGTGCGGCAGCCCTGGGGGCGCTCACTCCGATCGACCTGGGCGTGGTGGGCGACGCGGCGGCAACAGCTGAGGCACTCGATGCTGAGCTGGAACGGCGGGGATTCACCTCGACCGGCTTCCGCTCTGCGGCATTGGAACAGGCGATCGCACAGGATCGCGCACCTGGCGAGTTCGTCGATCAGAGCAACGGGCAGACGATTGACCCACGCACCCTGATGCTGGCGCTGGAGCAGTGGCTGCCACGGGACCGCACAGTGGTGCTGGATAGCGGCCACTCGATGGGATGGCCGACAGTCTATCTGACCGTGCCCGACGCCACAGCGTTCGTCTTCGCGAACGACTTTATGGTGGTCGGCCTGGGACAAGCAATGGCCTTTGGCGCGGCCATAGCCCGCCCTGAGCGGCTGACAGTGGCGGTGATCGGCGACGGCGGCATGATGATGAGCCTGGGCGAGCTGGATACCATCGTGCGCTACCAGGTGCCGCTGCTGATCGTGGTGATGAACGATGCAGCCTACGGTATCGAGGTGCATCTGCTCGCCCGCGCAGGCCAGCCGATCGAGCCGGCATTGTTCCCCGACCGAGATTTCGCCGCCATTGCTCGGGCGGTGGGAGCCCAGGGATTTACCGTGCGAGACCTAGAGGATCTAGCGCCGCTGCACGACTGGCTACGCGAGCCGGTGGGGCCGCTGGTGTTGGACTGCAAGCTCGACCCCCGGCTGCGCGCTGACTGGCTCAGCGCAACTCTCGCACCCGACTCCTGGTATGCACGCCTGATGCGCCACGGCGCAGCAGCTAGCGGCCGGTGAGGGCGAGCACTCGGAGAAGAGGAGCTAAGTATGGTCGCACTGCAGATCCTCGGCGGCATCACGGGCCTGCTCCTGGTAGCGGCATGCGTGCCAGGCGCTGCTGCCCCGCCGGTCTCCTCTACCCCGCCAGCAGCGGCCACCGCCCCGAGTGATACCCTCTCAGGGCTGATCGAGGCGGCGCGTGCAGAGGGACAGCTCACGCTCATCTGGACGCCCAGCATCGGCGGGCGTACCGGGGCTATCCAGCGCTGGGGCGAGGGCTTCAACCGAATGTACAACCTGAATCTCATGTTCCACTACACGCCAGGCCCCACGATCCCGGAGATGCTGGCGCGGATCACGCAGGAGATGCAGGCCGGGCGGCCGGCAGCGAGCGATGTCTACCTCGGGGCCGACACAAGCTTCGCCCAGGCGCTGCAATCCGGCGTCCTGCTGGCAGTGGACTGGATAGCCTGGGCTCCTAACATCCGCGATCCCGCGCTGCTTGTGCCAGGCGGGATCGGTGTCGCGTTCGCCACGCGTACGCCCGGCATCACCTACAACACCAACCGCGTACGGCCGGACGAGGTGCCCACCGCCTTGCAGGACCTCCTCAGACCGCAGTACAAGGGCCGCGTGGCCGCTTCGGTGTTCATCGGCTCGAATCTGGAGACGCTAGCAAGCCCGGAGATCTGGGGCGAACAGCGAACAGTAGAGTTTGTCACACGGTACGCCGACCAGATCGCAGGACTGATTCGTTGTGCGGAGATCGAGCGCATCGCAATTGGTGAGTTCGACATCCTTGCTCCTGACTGCGGCACGTTTCTTTCCCGTATGTGGCAGGCGCGCGGTGCCCCGCTAGCGGCGCGGATCCCAGCTGACGCCGCCGTCCTCGGCTATCTCTACCTCGGCGTTCCAGTCAATGCGGCCCATCCGGCAGCGGCAAAGCTATTCGTCAACTATATGCTCAGCCGCGAGGCACAGGATATCCTGTACGAGACCGAGTATCTGGACCACCATCGCGTCCCCGGCTCCAAGACCGCTCCCGAGATCGAGCAGCTCCAGGCCCGGGGCGTCAAACTCGTCGAGACCGACGTCCTGTGGGTGCTGCGTAACGAGCAGCGTGCAGCCGGCGAGGCTAAGCCAGACTTTGACAGGATCATCGGGCGGCCGTAGACTTGGGGGCAACCCACCGGTCAGCCGCACTCGTGGAGAGAGGAGCGCCCGATGGACATCGGCACCATCGGCATCTGGACCAACAAGCTGGAGTTTCTCCCAGCAGCACAGGCCCAGGAGCTGGCGCGCGAGCTGGAGGCGCTCGGCTACGGAGCCCTCTGGTTCCCGGAGACGCTGGGCCGCGAGGCCCTGACGCAGGCCGCCCTGCTGCTCGCCGCCACCCAGCGGATGACGATCGCGACGGGAATCGCCAACATCTGGGCGCGCGACGCGGTCGCGATGGCGAATGCCCAGCGAACCCTGACGGAGGCCTATCCCGACCGGTTCCTGCTCGGGCTGGGCGTGAGCCACGCGCCGACGGTGGAGCAGGTGCGCGGGCACCGCTACCGGCGGCCAGTGGCGTACATGCGCGCGTACCTCGAGGCGATGGATCGCGCCCCGTTCACCGCCGTCCCCCCGCGCACCGCGCCGCGCCGCGTGCTCGCCGCCCTGGGGCCCAAGATGCTGGCGCTCGCCGCCGAGCGCGCCTGGGGCGCCCATCCCTACTTCGTCCCCGTCGCGCACACCGCCCAGGCGCGGCAGCTGCTCGGGCCGGCGCCCCTGCTCGCGCCCGAACAGGCGATCGTGCTAGAGACGGAGCCGAGCCGGGCGCGCGAGGTGGCGCGACAGCACACCGCCCGGTACCTGCGCCTGCCCAACTACGTGAACAACCTCCGCCGCCTGGGGTTCACCGAGGAAGACCTGACCGACGGCGGGAGCGACCGCCTCGTCGACGCCATCGTCGCCTGGGGCGACCTGGACACCGTGGTCCGCCGCATCCGGGAACACCTGGCCGCGGGCGCCAACCACGTCTGCATCCAGGTACTAACCGCGGAGCCTGCGACCATCCCGCGAGAGCAGTGGCGGGAGCTGGCCGCGGCGCTGCTCCACTAGCCACCTCGTCCTGACCTAGCTGGCCGCTGTGGCGCCAGCCCGGGCGGCACGCGGGGCAGCTAAGAGCACCGGCAGGGATAAGCAGTTCGCGTTCGCTGCGCGGCCGAAGAGACCGGCCGCAAGCGCAGCCTAGCTCTGTACCCGCAGCTGGGTTCTTGTCCCCTCTTTCACCCAAGCGGCAAGGCCCGCGCCGGCGAAGATACCGATCAGCGGCAGCACATAGAGCAGGAACCGACCATCGTAGTCCGCATAGGTAGCAGCAACAACGGCTAGATGCCCCAGGATGACGGCAAGCAGCAGGTACGGTTAGCGGCGCGCGCCGGGTGCTCCGTACGCCGAGGATGGCCAAGATGTAGACAGGCACTAGCAGCATGACGATGAACAAGTTGTGGCGGACGCTGTAGTATGGCCGCACATGGCTCAGCTCAACGCCTACCCGCAAGCCCGCGAGGCGCAGCACGTCGAGCGGATGGCGGGTGACGTACTCCACCAGCGGGAGCCAGCCTCGCTCTGCCTCGGGCTCTGGCGGCATGGGCTGCCGCCACGGCGGATAGCCCCAGATCACGTCGCCGCGCCACAGCGCAACATCGGGCGCAGCCCAGGCGACGAGGCGCTGTCCGACCGGCAGGCTCGTCCCGGCGATCACCGCAGCAAGCAGCGCGGCAAGGCTCAGGGCGAGGGCAAGGCGGCGCTGCCGACCCCCACGGAAGGTCCAGTAGCCAAGCGCACAGGGCAGCAGCCACCAGCCGTTCGGCCGCACCAGCGCAGTTGCCACTACCACGAGCAGCGCCACCAGCGGAGCACGGCGGGCAGGACCGGCCGCGGCCTGAATACTCCAAACGGCAAGGACGACGCCCGAGATATAGAGCGAGTCGGTCAAGATATAGTAGTGCCACTGCAGCAGCTCCAGGTTGATGGCAAAGAGCGCGCCGGCCAGGAGCCCCGCCCCCCGGCCGGCGAGGCGCGTGCCCAGGTCGTAGAGGGCCAGCGTAGCCAGCGCGGCAGCGGCCACTTGGACCGCGCTATACGCCGCGAAGTGCGGCCGGAGTCCAGGGGTGTCAAAGTCGCGCTCGGTGACGGCGAAGCGCTCACTTCCGCGCACGATCGGCACGCGCCCCTTGAACTCGTCGAAGGTTATATAGACCCCGGCGCCGGCCAGGTGGGCCAGCGCGCCTTCCACTCCCTCGCGCGCCACCAGCGTCTGCAAGTCGCCCAGCTCACAGCCGGCAGCGCGGAGCAGCCGCCGGTAAGGGCTGGCCGGCCAGCTATAGACATAGCGCTCGACCAGCGCGAGGAAGCGAGCCGCGCGCGCGTCCAGCCGGCGCCGGATACGCTCGCCAGCCGCGGCAGCAGGGGTGAACCCGGGCCCCACTCCAGGTGCGCGGGCGCGCACGAAGCGCGGCACATCGCGGCAGAGGCGCGCCAGCATCGCCACGTCTTCGACGGCACCTACGAGCCCGTCCAGCGCGACCACGCGCCGGCCGCTAGCCAGCGCTGGGCCAACACCTCTCGTTTTCCCAAGCGAGCGGTCGCTCACAGGGTGCACCAGGCCACCCAAGGAGAGTCGGGCGTGGCAGAGGCATGGACACCCAAGACGCCATCCGCCAACACGTGTCAGACACGGGGCTATGCCGTTCGGCCAAGCCCCACGCTCGGAGTGTAGGCGCCGGTCGCCCACGCCGTCTTATCCAGCGCGGTATCTTAGCAAGCGGCCGGCGACACCACCAAGCAGAAGCAGAAGGCAGCAGTGCGCCGCCCGTGAGAAGCACGAGCAGCCCCTGCTCGCACCGCAATCTCCCTGCCCCCCAGCGCTCCGTGGCGCGGCCTCATCTGAGTTTCGTGACTAGCAGGCACTTCTAGGCACCCCGTGGCTTACCTTCCTAGGATGGAAGCAGAGCCCGTACCGCACCGGGGCAGCTACAGCAGCCGCCGGCCAGCGGCCCGGGTAACCAGATAAAGACGAGGTGGTAGCCAGCGACGTGTCGACCGAGCAGCCACGCTTCACACACCTGCACGTGCATTCCGAGTACTCCCTGCTCGATGGCCTGAGCCGCATCAAGGACCTGGTCCAGCGCACAAAACAGCTGGGCATGGACGCCATCGCGCTGACCGACCACGGCGTGCTGTACGGGGCGATCGAGTTCTACCTCGAGGCGAAAAAGGCCGGCGTGAAGCCGATCATCGGGGTCGAGGCCTATATCGCGCCGCGCCGCATGACCGATCGCTCCGCTCAGGAGGATAAGGTCGGCTACCACCTGACCCTCCTAGCCCGCGACAGCGAGGGCTACCGCAACCTCCTCCAGCTCGTCACCAAGGCCCACCTCGAGGGCTTCTACTACAAGCCGCGCATCGATAAGGAGCTACTGGCGCAGCACGCCGGCGGCCTGATCGCCACCTCCGGCTGCCCCTCGGGCGAGATCGCGCGCGCGATCCGCGAGGGGGACCTGGCCACGGCGCGCGAGATCGCGGCCTTCTACCGCGACCTGTTCGGCGCGGAGAACTTCTTCCTCGAGATCCAGGACCACGGGCTGGACTTCCAGCCGGCGATCACCCGGGGCAAGGTGGCGCTCAGCAAGGAGCTCGGCATCCCCCTGGTGGCCACCAACGACCTGCACTACGTCCGGCCAGAGGATGCGGCGGCGCAGGACATCCTGCTGTGCATCCAGACGAACAGCACGGTCGACGACCCCAAACGGATGCGCATGGAGGGCGGCCAGCACTACCTGAAGAGCCCGGCCGAAATGGCGCGCCTCTTCGCAGAGCTGCCGGAGGCGCTCGCCACCACGCAGCTCATCGCCGACCGCTGCAACCTCGAGCTGCAGTTCGACCGCCTCGACTTCCCCAAGCTCCCCTTCGTCCCCGAGAACGAGCACCCGCACGCCTACCTCGCCCGCCTCTGCCGCGAGCGCCTGCGGGAGCTCTACCGCCCCCTCCGGCCGGAGGTCGAGGCGCGTCTCGAGTACGAGCTCGGGGTGATCGAGAAGACGGGCTTCGCCTCGTACATCCTGTTCGTCTGGGACTTCGTGCGCTACGCGCGTGAGCGCGGCATCCCCTGCGGGCCGCGCGGCTCGGCCGCCGGCAGTCTCGTGCTCTACTGCCTCGGGATCAGCACCATCGATCCCCTCGAGTACGGGCTCACCTTCGAGCGGTTCCTCAACCCCGAGCGCATCCAGATGCCCGACATCGACATGGACTTCGCCGACAACCGCCGCGACGAGGTCATCGAGTACGTGGTCCGCACCTACGGCCGCGACCACGTCGCCCAGATCATCACCTTCGGGCGGCTGCTCGCACGGGCGGCGATCCGCGACGTCGGGCGCGCGCTCGGCTATCCCCCGGCCGAGGTCGACCGGGTGGCCAAGCTGATCCCCCCGCTCCCGCTCGGCATCACCATCGAGCGCGCCCTGCAGGAGAGCCCCGAGCTGAAGCAGCTCTACGAGACGCAGCCGCACCTGCGGCGGCTCATCGACACGGCCCGCTCGGTCGAGGGCACCATCCGCCACGTGTCGACCCATGCCGCAGGGGTGGTGGTGTCCGGCGAGCCGCTCGTCCACCACACGCCCCTCCAGAAGGGCGCCAAGGGCGACTTCATCATGACGCAGTACGACCAGAAGTCGCTCGAGAAGATCGGCCTCCTGAAGATGGACTTCCTCGGGCTGGCCAACCTGACCATCCTCGAGCAGGCCGTGAAGTTCATCAAAGAGAGCCGCGGCATCGAGCTGGACCTGACGCGCATCCCCGAGGATGACCCGCGCACGTTCCGCATGCTGTCCGAGGGAGACACCACTGGCGTGTTCCAGCTCGAGGGCGCGGCGATGCGGCGCTACATCCGCGAGCTGAAGCCCTCGAGCATCCGCCACCTCGCGGCGATGGTGGCGCTGTACCGCCCGGGCCCGATGGCCCACATCCCCACCTTCATCGCGGGCAAGGAGGGGCGCATCCAGCCCACCTACCTCCACCCGGCGCTCGAGCCGATCCTGCGGGAGACCTACGGCGTCATCGTCTACCAGGACCAGGTGCTGCAGATCGTGCAGGCGATCGCCGGCTTCAGCCTCGGCCAGGCCGACATCCTCCGGCGCGCGATGGGGAAGAAGATCCCCGAGGAGATGAGGCAGCAGCGCTCGAACTTCCTCGCGGGCGCGGTGCGCAACGGGGTAGACGAGCAGGTCGCGAACCAGATCTGGGAGTACATCGAGCCGTTCGCCGGCTACGCCTTTAACAAGTGCCTCGCCGGCGACACTGAGCTGGTGGACCTGCAGGGAAGGCGCCACCGCGTGGCGGACGTGCCTCCTGGCACCTGGCTCCTCAGCGTCGACAGCCGCGGCTACCTGATGGCTAACCGCGTGGTCGAGCGCTTCCCTACCGGCACGAAGCCGGTGGTGCGGGTTACCACCGCACAGGGACGGAGCGTGGTCTGCACGCTCGACCACCGCTTCCTCACTCCCGGTGGCTTCCGCCCGCTGCGCGACATCGGGCTCGGCGGCACGGTCCTGGTGGGCGTCGCGGCGCCCGCGCCCCAGCGCCGCGAGGCCGGCTCCCGCCGGCGCCGTGGCCCGGCGCGCGTGGGGAGCAGCGCGGGGCGGGGCGAGCAGCTCGCGCCCATCGCCGGTGGAGCGGGGCCCGCCGGGGCAGCAGCGGTCATCCCGGCCGCCGCGGAGCCCGGCCCGGCCGCGGCGGCCGACTACACCCCGCCCACCCACCTGGCCCAGGACACCATCGCGCGCATCGAGCCCCTGGGCCTGCTCCCCACCTACAACCTCACCATGGCTGCCCCCTACCACAACTACGTGCTGGCCAACGGGCTCGTCTCGGCCAACTCCCACGCTGTCTGCTACGCCTACGTCGCCTACCAGACGGCGTATCTCAAGGCGAACTATCCCGTCGAGTACATGGCGGCCGTGCTCTCCTGCCAGGGCGACGACACCGAGAAGGTGGTAGCAGCGGTCGGCGACTGCCGGCGGCTGGGCATCCCGATCCTGCGACCGGATATCCAGCGCAGCCAGAAGCACTTCACGGTGGAGGTGGTCGATACCGCTGCCGACGGCGAGCCTCGCCGTGGGATCCGCTTCGGCCTCTCGGCGATCAAGAACGTGGGCGAGGCCGCAGTCGATGCCATCCTCGCGGAGCGGGAGCGTGGAGGGCCGTTCCGCTCCTTCGACGACTTCTGCCGCCGGGTCGACCTGAAGGCGCTGAACAAGCGCGTGCTCGAGAGCCTGATCAAGGCCGGCGCGCTCGACGACTTCGGGCCCCGCGAGCAGCTCCTAGCCGGGCTAGACAGCGTCCTCGCCGCCGCCCAGGCGGCCCAGCGAGCCGAGGCACGCGGGCAGTCGTCGCTCTTCGACCTGATGAGCGGCGCGGGCGACGGGGAGGCTGCCGCCGTGCAGACCCCGCTCCCTCCGGTGCCGCCGGTCGCCCCCCGCGAGCGGCTCCGCTGGGAGAAGGAGGCGCTGGGCTTCTTCCTCTCCGACCACCCGTTCCAGGAGGCCGCACGCTGGCTCCGCCACCGCGTCACCGCGACCACGGCCGCTCTGAGCGAGGCCCCGATCGGCGAGAAAGTGGTGCTGGCTGGCGTGCTGAGCGGCGTGCGGCGCATCGTGACCAAGCGCAAGGAGACGATGCTGGTCGCCCAGCTCGAGGACCTGCACGGGTCGATCGAGCTGGTGGTCTTCCCGCGCACGCTCGAGCGCACCGCAGACCTCTGGCGCGACGACGCGATCGTCATCGTGGAGGGGAAGCTCGATCAGAAGCAGCTCGGCCGCGACGAGCGGGCGATCCGCCAGCTCATCTGCGAGAGCGCCGAGGAGTGGGTGCCGCCGGAGCCGGGCGCCGAGCCCCCAGAGCCGGCGGACGAGGAGCTGCCCGTGCTGTCTGCCCCGACGCTGCCGGCCTGGGCTATCGCGGATAGCGAGGAGCTCAATGGCGAGGCCGAGGCAGCCGATGAGGCCGAGCCCGCGCCGAGCGCGCCTGGCATGGCGGCATCGCCCGGAGCGGGAGAGGCTGACCGCCCCGGCCGGCTCGTGCAGCTGCGCTTCGTGCGGGCCGGCGACGATGCCGCTGACCTCGAGCGCCTCCGTATGCTGCATGCCCTGCTAACGCACCAGCCGGGCCCCGATCGCTACGAGCTGGTTGTCGTCCAGGGCGCGCGGCAGCACCGCCTCCTGCTGCCCGAGGCATGCATCGCCTATACCCCCGAGATGGAGCGCACGCTGCGCGGGCTGCTGGGCCCCGACAACGTGCGGGTACGCTAGCGCCCGATCCCTGTAGCCTGCGCGCGTATTACCCTATGGGCAACGGCGTAGCCGGTCGCCGTTGCTTCCGCGTTTGTGGGATACCGACGTCGCCTGGTAGACTCCCCACAGGCGCGCTACCGTGACGCGGGGAGTAGGGTGGTGGAGATCGACGGGCTCTCGCTGCTGAGCGCCGGGCTAGCATTTGCCGCGGGCGTGCTCTCGTTCCTCTCGCCCTGTGTGCTGCCGCTGGTGCCGGCTTACCTGGGGCATCTCGCGGGCGCCTCGCTGAATCCGGATGCACCCACGGTGAGCCGGACGACCACGCTCAGCCATGCCGTGGCCTTCGTGCTAGGTTTCACGACAGTCTTCGTGCTCCTGTGGACGGTCATCCGGCTCATCGATCTCTACCTGTTCCCCGGCTTCATCGCCTCCCTCCGCCAGATCGGCGGCGTCATTCTGATCGTGATGGGGCTGCACGTCGCGGGCGTGTTCCGGATCCCCCTGCTCTACCGCGAGAAGCGGTTCCTCGTCCTGCGCCCCCACGCCCCCAGCCTCCCGATGTCCTTTGTCGTCGGCGTGCTGTTCGCCGCCGGCTGGACCCCCTGTATCGGCCCGATCCTCTCCGGCATCATCGGACTGGCCACCTTCACCGACACGATGCTGCAGGGCGCGATCCTGCTGGCGTCGTATTCGCTCGGCCTTGGCGTGCCGTTCCTCGCCACTGCCCTGGCGCTCGGCTCCGCGGCGGTCGTTCTCAAGCGCTTCAGCCGCTACTTCGGCGTGGTGGAGGTGGTGAGCGGCATGTTCCTCATCGCCGTGGGGGTACTCATGCTTACTGGGCTCTTCCTGCGCCTGCCGCAGTACTTCAACTGGGGCATCCTGCTATAGACGGCGAGGGGCAGCGATGGATTGGCAGCGGCTACGCACCCGCCCGTTCGGAGCAGCGCGCGCGCCCCGGGCCTGGCGCGCGGGGGGCCTGCTCGCGCTGCTGGCCATCGCGGTGGCCTGCGGGCAGCCCGCCGCCGCGGCTCGTCTTGGCAGCCCGGCGCCCGACTTCGCGCTCCAGAACGTTGACGGGACAACGGTCCGGCTCTCCGAGCTGCGGGGGAAGCCCGTGGTCGTGAACTTCTGGGCGACCTGGTGTGCCCCCTGCCGCGAAGAGATGCCCGCGATGCAGGAGGTGTATGAGCAGTACCGGGACCGGGGGCTGGTCATCCTGGCGGTCAACATGGAGGAGGACGTCCGACTCGTGCGGCGCTGGATCGAGCAGGGCGGGTTCACGTTCACCTTCCTGCTCGATAGCGAGGGGGAGCTGGTCAAGCGCTACAACGTGACGGCCGCCCCTACGAGCTACTTCATCGGCCGCGACGGCGTGATCCGCGATCTCAAACTGGGGGCGCTCAGCCGCAGCGAGATGCAAGCCAAGGTCGAGAAACTGCTCGCGGAGAGCGGCGCATAGCAGCGCGGGGCGGCCGCCCCGCGCCCGCCAAGGAGGAAGGAGATGGGCACACGCTGGGGTTGGCTCTCGATGGCCGTACTCTTACTCGCCGCCTGTCAGGCGGCCAGCGCGACCGGGCCGAGTGCGGCCAGCGCCCCCGCCTCCACGGGGGCGAGCGCCGGGCCGGCTGCCGCAGCCGCGCCGGCGAGCGCTGCACAGCCGCGAGAGCTGCGCGTGGGCGACCGCGCGCCAGACTTCACGCTCCAGGACCAGAACCGCCAGGAGGTGCGCCTCAGCCAGTTCCGCGGCCGGCCGGTGCAGGTGGCCTTCTACGTCTGGGCCTTCAGCCCTGGTTGAACGCAGGAGCTCACCAACTATGCGGACCGTGAGTCCGCGTATGCTGAACTCGATACCCAGGTGCTCGGCGTGATCCAGGAGAACCCCTTCGTCGCCAAGGCCTTCGCTGAGCGGATCGGCACGACCCTGCCGGTGCTCGCCGACGTGCGACACGAGGTCGCGCGCCTCTACGGGATCTTCGACGAGGACCGCCACATGGTGCGACGCACGACCTTCACCATCGATAGCGAAGGCATCATCCGCGCCATCCACCAAGATCGCGAGGCCATCGACGTCGATCCCGCGCTGGAGGCCTGCCGCGTGCTCCAGCGCGTCGAGTCCACCTCGGGCCGCTAGCGGCAAGCGGCGGGGCGCGGCAACTCACCACCTACCGGAGAGCGTATTGCCTTGCTGCCGCGCCCCGCCGGCGCCTGGCGGCCGGTCCTCTCCCGCCTGGTAGCTGCGCCGGCCCCCTGGCCGCAGTACGCTGGCTCCCCTCCCAGCCGCTGCCCTAGACTCCTCCGTGTTCTGGCTGCTCGCCCCCTTCTTTCTCTATGCTCTCGGCGCCGCGGTCGAGGCCGGGCTCGCGCCACCGGACCGGCGCGCCTGGGCGCCGGCGGTCCTGTACCGCCGGCTCGCCCTCGGGCTCCTGCTGGCCGGCTGGGGCGGCACAGTCCTGGCTGAGCTGGGGCGCTTCGACCTCCGGCTGCTCACCCTCCTGCTCCTGGCGCCCGGCGGCGCGCTGCTCGCCGGCGCCGGGCGCCGCCGGGCCTGGCAAGCCCTCTGGTCCCTCGGCTGCTGGCCGCCATGGCGCGAGCTGGTAGCGCTGGGCGCGGTGCTGGCGCTGGCCGCGGCGCTGTTCGCCCATCCAGGCGAAGACATCCTGGGCGCCCGCGACCCGGGCATCTACTTCGCTACCGGCATCGCCATCGCCCGCCACGGCGCGCTGCTCCAGGAGGACCCCGCTCTGCGCGCCCTCGCCGCCGACCTAGGCGAGAGCAGCATCAACTACTGGCTGTTCCAGAGCGTGCACGGCTGGCCCCTCCGCTTCCCGGGCCAGCTGTTCGTCCGGGACCTCGGCCGCGGGCAGGTCGAGCCCGGCTTCCTCCCCTGGTACCCGGTGGCGGTGGCCGCAGCCGTCAGCGGCGCCGGCCCGGCCGCCGGGCTGTGGGTCAACCCGGTGCTCGCGGTGCTCGCCGTGCTCGCCGTGTACCTCACCGGGCGAGCCCTGTGCGGGCCGCTGGTGGGCGCGCTCGGCGCGGCCCTCCTGGCGGTGAATCTCGCCCAGGTGTGGTTCGCGCGCTATACGATGGCCGAGCCCGCCGCCCAGTGGCTGGTCTGGACCGGCCTGTACGCCCTGGTAGCTGCCAGCCAGCGCCCCAGCCTGGCGCTGGGCGTGCTGGCCGGCCTCGCCTGGGGCAGCGCGCCGCTCGCGCGCGTGGACACCATCCTGCTGCTCCCCGGCGTGGCCGCCTACCTGGCCTGGCAGGCCCGAACGCCGGCCCAGCGCCCTGGGGCGCTCATCGCCCTGGTGCTGCTCGGGCTCGGCGGAGTGCAGTTCGGGCTCCATGCCTGGCTGCTCGCGCCCGGCTACACCAGCATGGTGTTCAGCGGGGCGACACTGGCGGCCGCTGCGGGGGGCATCGCCGCGCTGCTCACGCTCGCGGGGATGGCCTGGGGGCTTGCCGTCTGGCGGCCGCCGCTCCGGCGCGAGGGGTGGATCGCGCTCGCCAGCGTGGCGCTGGCCCTGGTGGGCCTGCTCGCCTACAGCGTCCGCCCCAGCCTGCCCCTGCCGCCGCTCAGCGGCGAGGCCCGCGAGCTGGAGGTCGCCGCGCGCGAGAGTCTAGTGCGGCTGGGATGGTACGTTACCCCGCTCGGCCTCGCCCTGGCCCTCGGGGGCGCGGCGCTGCTCGCCTACCAGGGCCCCTGGCGGGCCGCCCTGCCGCTCCTAGGCCTGCTCGTGCTCTCGCTGGCCTTCTACCTGCCCAACCCGCTCGTCTCTAGCGACCACCCGTGGGCGGCACGACGCTATCTCCCCCTGGTCCTGCCCGGCCTGCTCCTGCTCGCCGCTCACGGCGCGGTCGGGCTCGGCCGCGTGCTTGGGCGCGGCTGGCGCCGCGGCCCCGGCGTCCTGCTCGCGGGCCTGCTCGTCCTGGCCGTCGCCTCCGGCGAGTGGCGCGCCACGGCGCCGATCGCCGACTACCGCGAGCACGCGGGCGCGCTCGAGCAGGTGTGGGCGCTGGCGGCGCTGGTGCCGGCCGAGGCCATCGTGCTCTTCCCGCGTTCCGCAGCGGGGATGCGGCTGAGCCTCCCGCTCCACTACCTGGGCAACCGCGCGACCTTCGTCCTGCCGGCGACAGGGCCGGAGGAGGGGGTGATGGCGGTGGTCCGTCGCTGGCGCGAGGCAGGCATTCCGGTGTACTGGGTGGTGCCGCAGGGCACGCGCTTTCCCACCCCGCCCGGCGTGCGGTTCGTCCCCACGGCGGAGTTCACCTTCGAGACGCGGCAGCTCGAGCGGCCCACCGAGCGCCTTCCCCAAGCCGCGCCGCCGCTGCGCTTCCCCCTCCAGCTCTACCGAGTTGAACTGGCGGCAGCCGCGGCGCGTTAAGCCTGGAAGGCCGGCCGGAGGTAGGTGATCAGCTTGAAGGGATCGCTGGACACCACGCTGCTCGCGTACAGCTCCATCGCGCCCATGTCTGCGGTCTTGTTGAGCAGCGCGCCGCGATCTACCAGGCGCGCGATCACGGGGAAGCCGCTCCAGTCCTCGGGCACCGGCGCTAGCGGCGGCATGTAGAGCGCGACATTGAAGCTGGTCACGCCGAGCTGCTGGACGTAGCAGTGCAGCACCCGATAGATTCCGTCGGCCAGCTCAGGGCCGACCGTATCGGCGAACAGCCAGACCTCCTTCTCTTTGATCGGTGTGAGGGAGACCATGAGCTGTACGCCGGGGCCTTCCGCCGTCAGGCCCAGGGCCGCGTGCGCGGCATAGAGGTCCTCGAAGTAGTTGGTGCCACAGCCCGCGCGATAGCTGAGCGCGGCGCGGCGCAGGTGCTCGACCCGCGCGTAGTGCATGCCGCGCGTGGCCGCCACCTGCGCGTGCCCGTGGAGGATCGAGGCGCCGCTCTTCCACAGGCAGTTCCACATGAAGAAGAAGTAGCGCGCCTCCGGGTCCGCCTCGAGCGCTGCCCGGCCCCAGCGGAGCCCGACATCGAGGTAGTCCGCGATCGCCTCGCGCGTGAACGCGAGCGGGTTATGCTCCTGGTAGATCACCACACCGTGGAAAGCATCGTACTTGGCCACATTGCTCGCGGTGATCGCGTGCGGCCCGCTCACGCGCCCGAAGAGGTCCTCCGGCGTGCCCTCGTACGGCCGGCAGAACGGGTCTCCCACCCCGCTGGTAACGATCTCGTCGAGCTGCTCCGGGATCTCCGACTCCATCGGGCGCGACGCGCGCAGCGCGTTGAACAGCGTTCCCTCGAACGTAACCAGGTTGGTGGTCTTGACGATCTTCTGCTTCTCGACCGCCGCCACCGAGCCGAAGAACCCCTCGATCCAGCGATGCATCGACGGCGGCGCCACGAGTACCCCGACCGCCTCGCTCACGTGGAACAGGCGCTCGAAGCGCGCGCGCTCCGGGGGTGGGAGCTGGGCGATGGCCGCGGTCAGCTCGGTGATCGCGGCCGGCTGGACGACCACGGACTGGTCTGGGGCTTTCATCATGCCCGGTTGGTCCCTCCTTAGCCCGTGCAGGCGGGCCCCTCGTCCGCGGCCCTCGCTCGAGCTCGGGTAGGCGGGCGAAGCCCACGGACGCGCAACACTTTTATTGTATTAAACGACCGGAGCGGCAAAAGGTTAACAAGCTATCGCAGAGGCGTAGAGAATTCAGCGGGCGCCCAACCGCGCCAGGCCCTCGCGCGCGCCCTGGAGGCCGGGATTGAGCTCCAGGGCTTTGGTGAACTGCTCGCGCGCCTGAGCCGGCTGGTTGTTGGCTAGGTAGATCCAGCCGAGGGCATGGCGATAAGAAGCGTTCCGCACCGGGTTGCGCTCTAGCTCGATCGCCCGCTCGAACAGGGGCTGCGCGCGGGCATAGTCGCGGCGCTGGTAGTAGATCACACCGAGCTGGCCGTAGCCGGTGGGGTAGTTGGGGTCGAGCTCGATCGCGCGCTGGAAGTGGATGATCGCGCTCTCATAGTCTTCCTGCTCGAAGTAGCACATGCCCAGGCCCGCCTCCGGCCGCGGGTCGGCCGGCGCGAGGTCCGCCGCGCGCGCAAAGACGTCGAGCGCCTCCTCGTAGCGGTGCAGAACACGCAGGGCATGGCCCTGGGCTACGTAGAGGTGGGCCCAGCCGGGCCGCACCTCGGCCGCACGCGCGTAGGCCTCGGCCGCCCCCGCGTAGTCCTGGTGCATCTCCCGCACGTAGCCGCTCACCCGCAGCACCTCGGGATCCTCCGGCGCGAGGGCCAGTGCCCGCTGCAGCGCCGCGTCCGCTTCGGCCAGCTTGAACTGGTCGGCCTGGGCCTCCGCGATGTAGGCGTGGGCCACGCCGTTGTTGGGATCGTACTGAACAGCCCGCCGCGCCGCCTCCAAGGCGCGGGCTGTCTCGCCGTCCCAGTTGTAGGCCAGCGCCAGAACCGCGTGGGCCTCACTGCTGCGCGGGTCGCGCGCTACCGCCTGCTCAGCCCACTGGATCGCCTCGGTATAGCGATGGGAGAACACCAGCGCGAGGGCCCCACGGCTGTAAGGCGCCGCCAGCTCGGGCTCCAGCCGGCTGGCGGCCGTGTAGGCGGCGAGGGCCGCCTCCCACTGCCCGGCAGCGAGCTGCTCGTCGCCTTGCGCGAGATAGTCGACCGCGGTCTCAGGCGCCGGCGAGGGCGCGACCAAGACCGGCTCCGCGGGCGCCTGGCTGCCGCGGCCGAAAATCGCGACGAGCAAGGCGCCCGCCGCCAGCACAACAACTACCCCACCCACGAGGTAGACGCGGAGCCCGCGCTTGGCCGGAGAGCTGTGCAAGGTTCGTCCATGTGTCCTGGCAACCCGCCCGGCCTTCCTGGCATCCCGCCGGGCGAGCCACGAGCTCGGCAAGCCGCGGCCGTCGGCTCACACCGCGCCCACTATAGGGGGTGGGCGGTATTCCGTCAATGTCTTATGGTGTTACAGTTATGTCACAACGATAAGCATCGATACGGTGCGCACGGCGCGGGGGTCACGGCCCTGGGGATGGGGGCGTCCTTGGCCGCGCGTAGCCGGTCAGCTCCACATAGCCTAGGCCGGTGAGTGGCGTGTCGCCCCGGCGGCCCTGCGCGGTGACCTGCCCCTCCCAGTAGGCCTGGCCGGTGGTGGAGAACGTTTGTAGCTCCTGGTCGAGCAAGGTGGGGACGAGCTCCAGGGCCAAGTCGAGGGCGGGCACCGTGATGTGCCAGCCGGAAGGATACACCGCGCCGGTGTGCGGGCTCGTCCATGTGCCCAGCGGGGTGACGGCGAACGCGTCGCCGGGCAGCTCGCTGGCGGTCCCGTCGCCAGCCACGAAGGTGCCCATGGTGAGCGCTGGCATCCCCTCCGGACTGCGGGTCAGGAACAGCATCAGCTCCGTTCCGTCGTCCAGCTGCACGCTGAACCAGTCCCAACCGCCCACGACCAGGAAATCGCCCCACTGGTGATCCATCCACGCCTGTCCCCGCACAGCGTGCGCGGTGTCCTCCACGTAGAGCGTGCCCTCGACCGCTAGGCGCGTCCGCGAGTAGTAGTACGAGTCGCCGACTGGCCCGAAGGAGAGATAGCCGCTGCCGCCGTGCAGGACCGGCGGCTTGGTCGCCACCAGGCGCAGGTCCAGCCCGTACTCGGCCCCCCGGGCGGTGATGGTGTCCTCGCCAAGCGCGCCACGGAGCGTCCAGCCACCCACCGTCAGCTCGATCCCGTCCTGCTTGCCAATCTGCGAGCCGAGCTGCGCGCGCTGGTCGTACCAGAAGCGGCCGCGCGCAGGATCCGTCACCGCGAGATGCGCCGCGTAGGCCACGGGGTAGCGGCCGCGTACGGCCTGGAAGATCACGAACTCGAACCCGTACCGCGCCCCTGCTTCGGTGAACAGGTGGCCGGTGTAGTACCACCACTCGGTCAGGTTGTCGTGGGGCGCCTCGTCGCGCGGGAAGCTGATCGGCTGGAAGGGCGCCCGCGGCGGGTCGGGGGCCCGCTCGGCTACGAGGGGCGCTGCCGGCCGCGCGCAGCTCACTCCGAGCACCAGCCCTAACACCCACACTACGGTCCACCTCATATCCGGAACTCTCTCCCCTCCAGGCGGTCGACCGGCCGGGGCGCCGGGGCACGGAACGGGAACGGCGCCCACCAGTTCCACTCGCCCAGCAGGCGCATGGTCGCCGGCACGAGCAGCGCTCGCACGACCGTGGCATCGAGCAGCACGGCGAGCGCCACCCCCAGGCCGAGCGCCTTGATCAGGACGATGTCGGCCGTGACGAACGAGAAGCCCACTACCACAATGATGAGCGCGGCGCTCGTGATGATGCGCCCGCTTCGCTCCAGCCCCTCGGCGACGCTGCGCGCGTTGTCGCCGGTCTGGTCGTAGGCCTCCTTCACGCGGCTCAGTAGGAAGACCTCGTAGTCCATGCTCACGCCGAAGAGCATGCAGAACATCACGATCGGCAGCGAGGCCTCCACGAAGCCGAGCGGCGTGAAGCCGAGCAAGTTCGCAAAGTGCCCCTCCTGGAACACGAAGACCAGCGCGCCGTAGCTCGCCAGAATGCTCAGCGTGTTCATGACGATGGCCTTGAGCGGGAGCACCACGGAGCGGAACAGGGCGAACAAGACGAGGTAGGTAGTGAGCATGATCAAGAGCGCCGCGCGCGGGAACTCGCTGTACAGCCGCGTCACAACGTCGAGCACCTCCGCCGCCCCGCCGTCGACCAGCGCCGTCAGCCCGTAGGCAGGCGCCAGCTGGCGGATGTAGCGGACGAGGTCTTTTGCCTCCTCGCTGACCGGCGCGTGGTGGCTGTAGACCAGCACCAGGGTCGTGTTGCCGCGCGCCAGGTCGGTCAGCGTCCGTGTAACGTAGGCGTCGCCCGCTGCCGCGACGTAGCGGTACAGGATGTGGTACTGCGCGCGGGTGAGGCGCGGATCGATATCGACAATGCTCTCGATACGGGCCACCCGGGCGTCGCGGGCGAGCGCGCGGGTGAAGTCGTACAGGCGATCGATGTTCTCCGGCGCTAAGACGGGGCCTGGCGTGTCGATAGCCACCAGGATGGGGTCAAGGAGCGCCGGGCCGTACTGCTCCTGCAGCAGGTCGTAGCCTCGCCGGGAGGGCGCATCGGCGGGCAGGATCGAGGCATCGGGCGAGCTGAAGCGCACTTGGAGGAAGGGCAGGCCCAGGAGGACTAAGAAGCCCAGCACCGGCACCAGGACCCGCCACGGATAGCGCATCACCCAGGCGGCCAGCTGGGCCCAGAAGCCCCGCCCGCCGGGGATGCTCGCAGGGCGCGAGGGCAGCACCGTGAACGCATCGATCCGCGGCCCCAACAGCCCGAGCAGCGCGGGCAGCAGGGTGAGGGCGGCCAGGACCGACACCGCCACCACCAGCGCGCCGCCGATCCCCAGCGACCGCAGCATCATGAAGTCGAAGGTAATCAGTCCCAGCAGGCCCACCAGCACCGTCAGGCCCGAGAACGCCACCGCGCGGCCCGCCGTGGCCACCGTGACGGCCACACTTTCTCCCAGCGGGCGCTGGCGCAGCTCCTCGCGGAACCGGTTGGTCATGAACAGCGAGTAGTCGATCCCCAGCCCGATGCCCAGCATGGTGGCCATGTTCAGCACGAAGATCGACATATCGGTCAGGTGCGCCACGCCGAAGAGCGCGGCCAGGGCCACGACGACGCTGGCGCCGCCCACCACCACGGGGAGCCCCGCCGCCACCACCGAGCGGAAGACGAGCAGCAGCGCGACGAGCGCGAAGGGGAAGCTGATCAGCTCCGCCCGCCGCAGGTCCCGCTCGCTGATCTCCTCGATGTCGCGGTAGAACGCCGGCGGGCCGGCCACCACCATCTCGAGGGGGCCTGGGCGCAACCGGGCCTGCACGGCGGGCAGGCTCCGCTGGAACCGCTCCAGTTCGAGGTCGAGCACTACCAGCGCGTAGGCCACGCGCCGGTCGCGTCCGATCTGGTTAGGGTTCTCGACGTGGTCGATGACGCGCGTCACGGACGGCAGCGTGCGCACGTCAGCTAGCGCGTCGGCCACGGCCGCGATGTACCGCGGGTCGTCCGCCGTCCACTCCGGGTGGCGGAAGATCACCTGCAGCACCGTGGCGTGGTAGCCGAGCGCCGCCTCGAGGTGAGCGCGCGCCCGGGCCGACTCGATCTCAGGGTTCGAGAATCCGCCTACTTTGAGCGCCGAGCTCGCACGCGGGGCCAGGGGGAGACAGACGGCGAGGAGCAAGAGCCAGAGCGCTACGACCTGCCGGCGCCAGCGATAGACCGCCTCTCCCAGCTGTAAGAAGGACAACCCGGTGGGCTCCTGCGGCGTGGTTCCGGCTCTAGCATGCCGCAGGGGCCGCCCGGGCCGCAAATCGCGCTGGCGCGCGAGGGGCGCGGGTGCACTACTCGCGCAGCGCGGCCAGCGCCGCTGCCACACCAGCGCCGCCGTCGGCCCGCCAGCCCTCGCGCCGCAGCGCCTCCGCCAGCGCAGCTAGCACGAGCGTGATATTGGGCTCGCTAGCGGAATAGCCCATCACCCCAATCCGCCACAGGCGGCCGGCATAGGGCCCCAGGCCACCGGCAATTTCGATGCCGAACTCGTCGAGCAGGAGGCCGCGCACGCGGGCATCGTCGACGCCCTCGGGGACCCGGACCGCCGCCACCGTGGCCAGGCGGTATGGCGGCGCCGCGAAGAGCTGGAGCCCCAGCGCCTCGAGGCCGGCCATGAGCGCGCGCCCGAGCCGCGCATGGCGCGCCCAGCGGGCCTCGAGCCCCTCCTCGAGCACCAGCCGGCAGGCCTCGCGCAGGGCGTACATCGTGAGGACCGGCGCCGTGTGATGGTAGATCCGCTCGCCCAGCCAGTAGCGCTCGTGGAGCGAGAGATCCATATACCAGCTCGCCACGGGCGTGCGGCGGTGGCGAATGGCCTCCATGCCGCGCGCGCTCACCGTCACCGGCGCCGCACCGGGCGGGGCACTGAGGCACTTCTGGCTACCGCTGTAGCACAGGTCGACGCCCCACTGGTCGCAGAGCACCGGGATGCCTCCCAGCGTGGCCACCGCGTCGAGCGCGAGGAGCGCCTCGTACTCGCGGGCGATCGCGGCGATCTCCTCGACCGGCTGGTGAACCCCCGTGGAAGTCTCCCCATGCACCAGGGCTACCAGCTTCGTTCGCCCGTCGGCAAGCGCCCGCCGCACCGCGTCGGGCTCCACGATCTGCCCCCACTCCGCAGGCACGGGCACGACCTCCGCCCCGATCCGCCGCGCGATCTCGACCATGCGCTCCCCGAACAAGCCGTTGACCCCGATCACGACGCGCTCGCCCGGCTCGAGCAGGTTCACCAGGCAGGCCTCCATGCCAGCGCCCCCCGTGCCCGGGAGCGCGAGCGTGACGGCGTTGTGGGTAACGAATACGTCGCGCAGCAGCGCGGCGAGGTCGTCCATGACCTGCAGGTAGGCGGGATCCTTGTGCCCCGTGAGGGGCGCGATGAGCGCCTGGAGGACCGCAGGCGGCAGGTTCGTGGGCCCAGGCGCCATCAGCAGGCGCGGGGGCGCCACCAGGGGCTTCCGTGCTACTGACCCAGGCACAACCGGCGTGCGCACCTCCTCAACCATCGGCAGGACTCGTCCTTTCTCACAGGATCGGCCGGAGCGAACGCTCGGCCCGGCTCATGAGCAGCGAGCGCCGCGGCGATGGCAGGCGCCCCTGGCCCATCAGGCGTCCCCAGTCTACCGGACCCATCTCAGGGGGAGCAAACCGCGTGTAGCCCCGGTCTAGCGCGGATGAGGGCTGCACCTTCCCCCCCATAGCGGCCCGCCCGGCTGTTCCGTGTAGAATGGGGCTACCGAGCGCGCCATCCCGCCTCCAGGCAAGGGAGGAGCTGATGGACAAGATCAAGTGCAAGCAGGGCTGGCTCTACCTTACGGACGACGAGCTGGTGCTGGAGCGCCACATCGTCGGCCTGGCTACCGAGTACATCCGCTTCCCGCGCGGCGAGATCGAGCGCGTTGACGCGCGCGTCACCGCGAAGGGCACGGACACAAGCCCGGAGATCTTCCACCTCACGGTCCGGCGCCGCAACGGCGAGCAGATGGACGTGAGCATGGTGCCCCGGCCGGACTACGAGGCGCTCATGAAAGAGCTGGGGCTGCCCGTAACCGCCTGACCGCCCTAGCCGCCCGCCATGGGGAGCACGATCATTACCTCCTCCCCATCGGCGACATGCTCCGCGGCCATGTCGGCGGGCTTCACCATCCGGTCGCGCAGGAAGAACGTGAAGTGGTAGTCGACCCCATCGCCAGCCGCGCCGGCGCTGAGTTCCGCGCGGAGCTGGGGGTAGGCCGCCTCGAGGCGCTGGACGAGCTCGGGCAGGGTGCACCGTTCACCCGGCGCTTCGATCTCCACCCGGCGCTGGCCGACGGCCCGCCAGAGCGGCTCACCGAGTCGCACTGTCACGCGCATCGCTTCGCCTCCCAGGTTTCGTGGCAGGGCGGTCGCACCAGCCACCCGGCGGGCCGCGCCGCCCCACCCGCCAGCCCACTGGGCCACGGCGCTAGCCGACCGCCGCCGGCACCGGCTCCTCCACCTCCAGGGGCACCTCGGGCTGCACGAGCGCGTTCAGCTCGTCGACCACCTGCTTGGGCGGAATGCCCTCGTCCGACCAGCCGCGCAGCCGGTAGTAGCGCGTGAGCATCTTGGCGAACTCCTCGCGGTCGATGCGGTGCCCCTTGGTGAGTCGGCCGGGCATCGGGTCGTCGAAGTAGCGCTTGGGGAGCGTATCGTCGGCGCGGCTGATCCCCTCCCGCAGGTTGATCATGCGCTCGAGATTGACGATGTTCGCGGCGACCTCGCGGAGCTGATCGGGGTCGTACTCCCAGCCCGAGTTCAGCTTGATCAGCTCGGCGAACCGCTCGTAGTCGATCATGTGGGGACTGTTGAACCCCTGAGTCACGAAGCGGCAGATACCGAGCGCGTCGCCCACGGCGAAGATGTCCTCGGAGAACTTGACCACGTACTCCTTGGTGTCGTACGCGGTCATGTCGGGGTTCGTCTCCGCGCCGTAGATCCGCGTGGTCACCTCCTGCGGCAGCTCGAGGATCTCGAGCGTGGGCCGGTTGCGCAGGTGATCTGCGCCGCGGGAGGCGACGGCGATGCCGAGCGCGAAGGACTTGATGTAGCGCACGTCGTGGGGGTCGGACTGCGGCAGCCCCTTGATCGCGATCAGGTAGTCCAGGCTCTCCTTGCCGAAATAGCGCCAGGCATGCGTGCTCTCGGCGAGGATGTTGCCGAAGCCCTCGCGGCGGTCGATCATGTACAGCAGCTGCTTGACGAGTTCGAAGTCGCCGAAGCGCAGCTCGAGCCCGCCGGTGATCTCCTTGTCGATGATCCCGCGCTCGTACAGCTCGAAGGCCCAGGCGAGGATCGACCCCGTGGAGGAAGTGTCGAGCCCCAGGTCGTTGCAGATGTTGTTCAGGGTCACGATGCGATCCGCGCCGCTGATCCCCAGGTTCGCGCCGATCAGCACCGTGGTCGAGTACTCCGGCCCCTCGCCCCCCTGCTTGTTCTTGTGGCGGCAGTGCACCGAGCAGCCGAAGCAGGAGACCATCTTCTCCGTCTGCGCCTCGATCTCCTCGGCGTTGAGCGTGTCGTCGAAGAAGTTCAGCAGGCTGTTGTGGGTGCGGATGGCGCCCAGGTGGTTGCTCGTATCGTACAGGAAGGCGGTCCCCACCGTGCCCAGCACGCGGATCACCTTCGAGGTGTACAGGTACTGCTTGTGGTCCATCCCCACCCGGACGAAATCCTTGTTGTCGAAGCCCGGGCGCTGCTTGCCGCGCGCCACCACCGCCAGCAGGTTCTTCGAGCCCATCACCGCCCCGCCGCCGCAGCGGGCAGAGGCCTTGAGCCCGGTGCGCACGCTCGCGAAGCGGACCAGCTTCTCACCCGACTGGCCGATCGTGGCCACCTGGATATCCGTGCCGAGCCGCTCGCGCAGGGCCTCCTGCTTCTCCTGGGTGTTGAGGCCGACTAGGAAGGACGCGTCGTGGATGGACAGCTTGCCGTCCTCGGCCAGCACGAACACGGGCTTCTCCGCCCGGCCCAGGAAGATGAGCCGGTCGAAGCCCGCCGCGCGCAGCCGCGCGCCGAAGTGCCCGCCGATGTTGCCGTCGCCCAGGATGCCGGATTCGGGCGACTTGAACGTTACGTTCATGCGGCTCGGGCTCGGGCTGGGCGTGCCGGTAAGCAGGCCGGTCCCGAAGATCAGCGGGTTCTCGGGATCGAAGGGGTCGGTGCCCGGCTTGAGGTACTTGTACAGGTAGTACATGTTCAGGCCGCGCCCGGAGAAGAACTTCCGGACGATGTGCTCCGGGGTGCGGTCGTAGCGGATCTCCCCCGTGCTCAGATCGATCAAGGCATAGGGAGAATCGGTGCGGTAGGCCATGACTCTACTCCCTTCCATCGCCGCGGCCATCGGCCGGCAGCCCTTGCGGCAGGGGCCCTGCGCCCAGCCGCAGGGAGATCTGGCGGGCCGCGGCTACCACGGCGTCGACGAGCAGCGCGAGCCGGGCGTCCGGAATGCGCGTGGTAAACCCCACCACCGTCAGCGCCGCCAGCGTGGCGCCGTCGGCGCCGCGGATAGGCGCCGTGACCGCGCGGACCCCATCGAGGTACTCCTCGTCGTCCACCGCGTACCCCCGCTCCCGCACCTGCTGCAGCAGCGCGCGGTACGCGGCAGGGTCGGTCACCGATCGCGCGGTGAAAGCGGGCGGCGGCCGGCGCGCCAGGAGCTGCTCGAGCTGGGCCGGCTCCAGATCGGCCAGCAAGACCTTGCCGAACGAGCCGGCATAGAGGGGCAACCGTCGCCCCACCGGCGCGGAGATCTTCAGGTCGCGCGGGGGCTCCTCCTTGTCCACGATCAGGATGCGCTCGCCATCCCGCATCCCGAGCAGCACCGTCTCACCGGTCTGCTCCATGAGCTGGCGCAGGAACGGCCGCGCCACCGCCGGGAGCGCGCTGCCCTCCCCGAGCGCCCCGACGTAGGCATACAGCCCGTAGCCGAGCCGGAACCGCGCGGTGAGCGGGTCGCGCTCGACCAGGCCATGGTGGTGGAGGGTCAGCAAGATGTCGCGCACGGTGGCCTTGTGCAGGCCGAGCCGCCGCGCCAGCTCCGAGATCCCGCCGGCCTGGGGATCGCGCCGCAAGGCATCGAGGATCCGGATGGCCCGATCGACCGCCGGCACGAGCCGGGGCGCAGCCGGCCGGGTGGATGGCTCGCCCATGCTCCCCGCCCGCTCTAGGTGTATGCTCTACCATACACCGTTACCCAGAGAATACAGTAGCGGAGGGCGGGCCGCCGGTCAAGGCGGCCACTCTGCTATCCTGGGCACAGGTTCAAGCCCCTTTAGGGAGGAAGCCGTGGATGCACCGATCGTTGTCGCTCTCTCCGATCGCCTCCGTGGCGCGCCGGCGGAGGCGGTGGCCCGCGTCTCGCCACGGATACGCATCGTCTGGGTGAGTCCGGCGGGAGAGCCTCTCGAAGACGTCTCGGCCGCCGAGGTGCTCTACCGCGGCGGCGGGCTGATGCCGCCCGGCCTGCGGCGCCTGCTCCCGCACCTCCCCCGCCTGCGCTGGGTGCACACCATGGGCGCCGGCGTCGACGGTGACCTCGCCCCCGAGCTCGTGGAGCGTGACGTGATCCTCACGCGCACCCGCGGGCTCCACGACAAGCCGGTGAGCGAGTGGGTCATGATGCTCTTGCTGGCCGTGAGCAAGCGCCTGCCCGAGCTAGTGCTGGCGCAGCAGGCGCGCCGCTGGCAGCCGCTGGACGTGCCCGTCACGCTGGCCGGACGGACCGTGGGCATCGTCGGCTATGGCGAGATCGGCCGGGCGATCGCCGCGCGCGCCCGTGGGTTCGGCCTGCGGCTCATCGCCACGCGCCGCCGCCCGCAGCCCGCCCCGGAGCTGGACGCGCTCTACCCGGCGGAGGCGCTCCCCGAGCTGCTCGCCCAGTCCGACTATGTGGTGATCTGCACGCCCCTCACGCGCGAGACGCGCGGCCTCATCGGCGAGCGGGAGCTGCGCGCCATGCGCCCGACCGCCTGGCTCATCAACGTAGCGCGCGGCGAGATCGTTCAGGAGGACGCCCTGCTGCGTGCGCTCCGCGAGGGGTGGATCGCCGGCGCGGCGCTGGATGTGTTCAGCCAGGAGCCGCTGCCGCCCGAGAGCCCGCTGTGGACGGCACCGAACCTCCTGATCACGCCCCACAACGCGGGGGTGCGGCACCCCCAGTTCGCAGCCGAGACGCTGGCCCAGTTCATCGACAACCTGGGCCGCTACGTGCGGGGCGAGCCGCTGCAGAACGTGGTCGACAAGCAGGCGGGCTACTGATCCCGCCCGGCCGGGGGCTCGCCAGCGGCGAGTGCACACGCCACCGCGCCGGCCACGGCCGCGTTCTCGCGCAGCAGCGCGGCGTTCGCCACCAGGGTGCGCCCGCCCGAGCGCGCGTGCAGCTCGGCGAGCAGGAAGGGGGTGAGCGCCGGCCCGCGCACTCCGAGAGCAGCCGCCCGCTCCTCGGCGGCGGCGAGCACCGCGCGCACCTCGGCCTCATCGAGCGCCGCCGCGGCCGGCACGGGCACGGCGAGGACGAGGCCGCCGTCAAGCCCCAGCGCCCACTGGGCGCGCGCCACCGCCGCCGCCTCCGCTGGCGAGTCGACCTGCGCCGCGACGGGCAGGCCGCTGGTGCGGCAGTAGAAGGCCGGCAGCTCGCTGGTGCCGTAGCCCAGCACGGGCACGCCCAGGCTCTCCAGCAGCTCCAGCGTGCGCGGCAGGTCGAGCAGCGACTTGGCGCCCGAGCAGACGACGAGGCAGGGCGTGCGCGCCAGCGCAGCCAGATCGGCGGAGATATCGAATGTCGTCTCGGCACCGGGGTGCACGCCGCCGATCCCGCCGGTAGCGAACACCCGGATCCCCACCCGCCCGGCCACGGCGAGCGTGCCCGCCACGGTGGTGGCGCCGTCGCCGCCGCGCGCCAGCGCGATGGGCAGGTCGCGCCAGCTCAGCTTGGGCACCGCCGGCGCCCGCGCCAGGCGCTCCAGCTCGGCGGGCGTCAGCCCCACGCGCACGCGCCCTTGCAGCACGGCGATGGTGGCCGGCACCGCGCCCGCCCGCCGAACCGCGGCCTCCATCTCCTGCGCGATCGCCAGGTTGTCCGGCCAGGGCAAGCCGTGCACGATGGCGGTCGACTCCAGCGCGACCACGGCCGCGCCGTCGGCCAGCGCCTGCGCTACCTCTGGGGCCACAGCGATCCACGCTTCGCCCCGCGGCCTGGTCGCGCCAGCGGAGGGCCCACCCGGCGTCATCGCGGGAACGCCTCCCGCACCCCGCCGTCCACCGTCAGGATGCAGCCGGTCGTCTTGGCCGAGCGGTCGGAGGCCAGGAACAGCGCCGCCTCGGCCACGTCCTCGGCGTACACCGGCACCCCGAGGAGGTTGCGCTTGCGGTAGTACTCCGGCAGCTCGTCCACACCGACCCCATGCGCCGCTGCCCGGGCCGCGCGCAGCTCCGGCGACCACAAGCGCGAGTCCTGGAAGACCGCGTCCGGGTTGATGATGTTGACGCGGACACCAAGCGGCCCGCCCTCGATCGCCAGCACGCGCGCCAGCTGCACCTCCGCCGCCTTCGCCGCGCTGTAGGCGCCAAAGGCCGCGCCGGGCGCCAGCGCGTTCTTGGTGGCGATGAAGATGAGGTTACCGCCTCCGCCCTGCGCCGCGAACAGGCGCAACGCTGCTCGCCCCACCAGGAAGTGGCCGGTGGCGTTCACCGCCAGGCTGTGCTGCCACTGCGCCAGCTCCGTGTCGACGATCGGCGCACAGGAGGCCACGCCCGCGTTGGAGACCACGATGTCCAGCCCGCCGTAGGCCAGCACCGCCGCCTCGAGCCCGGCCGCCACCGCTTCCTCCGACGCCACGTCGAGTCCCAGCCCCACCGCCCGCCCCGCGCCGTAGCGCTCGCTCAGCTCAGCGGCCACCTGCTCGGCCGCAGCGGCGTCGAGGTCGGTGACTACGACGTGGGCACCCGCGGCGGCAAAGCGGCGAGCGATGGCGCGGCCGATCCCGCTCCCCGCGCCGGTGATCAGGGCCACGCGCTGTGCCAGCTCACCCTCTGGCGGCCGCAAGGTGAGCTTGTACAGCTCCAGCGGCCAGAACTCGATATCGAAGGCGTCGGGCCGCTCCAGCGATGCGTAGGCGTCGATTCCCTCGGCCGCGCGCATCACCCAGATGGCGTGGTGATAGATGTCGGCCGCGATGGTTGCCGCGCGCGCGTCCTTCCCGATGGTGACCATCCCCAGCCCGGGGAGCAGCACCACGCGCGGCCGGGGCGCCGCCGCCTCGGCGAGCAAGGCAGGGGGGACACGGCCCCCCGCGGCTTCCGCCAGCCCGCCGCTGCGGCCGCCCTGGCGCACGTATGCGGTGTACGCGCTGGCATAGTCCGCCCACGCGCGCCGCAGCGCCGCCCGTGCCCGCTCCAGATCGGTGGGCGTCTCCCAGGGGACGTACAGCGGCCAGAGCTTGGTGTGCAGCGTGTGGTCCGGCGTCGCCGGCCCGACCAGCGCCAGCTGGGGGGCCTTCTCGCTACAGACGAACTCCAGCACGTCCTCGCTGTCGTCGAAGCGGAGCACGCGGTGGAGCCGGCCGGTAGGGCCGTCGGCTCCCTCCTCGAGCGGGGCGGTGGCCAGCTGGCGGATGGTCGGGGCGAGCGCCACATACAGGCGGCGGCGCTCCGCGGGCGCGAGCGGCGGCACCCGCACTCCGCCGAAGGGGCGCGGGGTGCGGGCGCGCGCGGCGAGGAACTCCTCCGCGCGCGTGCACACGTCGATGGTCGCCTCATAGGCCTCGCGGGCGGTCTCGCCCCAGGTGGTCAGCCCGTGCTTCTCCATCACGATGCAGCGGGCCTCGGGCTGCGCGGCCAGCGCCGCATCGATAGCCTTGGCGAGCGCGAAGCCGGGGCGCACGTAGGGAATGTAGCAGACCGCGTCGCCGAGCGCCTCGCGCGTCCAGCGCCGCCCATCCGGCGTGTTCGTGAGGCCCAGGATGGCGTCGGCATGGGTGTGCACGACGTACTTGGCCGGCAGCCAGGCGTGGAGGAGCGTCTCGATCGACGGCCGCGCGCTACCCGTCTCCACCGCGCATAGCGCCAGATAGGCCAGCATCTCGTCGTCGGATAGCGCGTCGCGGGCGCGGAGCCGCTCCACGTAGTCCAGGCGCAGCCCGGGGAAGTCGCGGTGCTGGACGCTCTTGAGATCCGAGCCGCTGCCCTTGACGCGCAGCACCAGCACCTCCTCGCCCAGCGCCGTGCGCTCGCGGCGCTTGACCGAGGTGTTCCCCCCACCCCACAGGACGAGCGCGGGCTCCTGGCCCACGAGGCGCGAGAGATACAACAGGCCGTCGAGGTCAGGCATGGCGGCCGCATCAGCATCCGACCAGCGATTCCGCATGGCGCCCCAGCTCCTGGCCGAGAGCTGCCTCCCGTCTCGGGCGCGGCGCTGCCTGCCGCCGCGCCGCCGTCGCGAACCCGGGAGCGCAGCGGTGCCGTCGCTCCCTTGTGACAGCACCTCGGCCGGCAGCATAGCAGGCCCGCGCGCGCGGGGGCAACGGCCGCCCGCGCGGCTTGCTGCAGCGGGCGGCTGCGGCGTACAACGCTGACGATCGCTCGGCTGGAGGGACCTGGGCGATGAGCCGCCCCATCGTTCTAGTAACGCGGCGCATCCCGGCCGCCGCCATCGAGCTGCTCCGCCAGACCGCCGAGGTGCGGCTGTGGGACTCGGACGAGGTCATGCCCCGCGAGGAGCTGTTGCGGCAGGTGGCCGAGGCCGACGCCCTGCTCTGCATGCTCACCGACCGGATCGATGCCGAGCTGCTGGCCGCGGCACCGCGGCTGCGCGTGGTGGCTAACATGGCGGTTGGCTACGACAACCTCGATCTAGCTGCCTTGGCCGCGCGGGGCATAGTAGCCACGAACACGCCCGGCGTGCTCACGGAGACGACCGCCGACCTGGCGTTCGCGCTCCTGCTGGCCGTGGCCCGGCGGCTGCCCGAGGGCGAGCGCTACGTGCGCGAGGGCCGCTGGACGACCTGGGGACCGCTCCTGCTGCTGGGGCAGGACGTCCACGGGGCCACCCTCGGTATCGTGGGCCTGGGGCGCATCGGCACGGCCGTCGCCCGGCGCGCCAGCGGCTTCGGCATGACGATCCTGTACACCGCGCGCAGCGCGCATCCCGAAGCCGAGGCCCAGACCGGTGCGCGCCGCGTCGGCTTCACCGAGCTGCTCGCGGCTAGCGACTTTGTTAGCATCCACCTCCCGCTGACGCCCGAGACCCACCACCTCTTCGACGAGCGCGCGCTGCGCCAGATGCGCTCGACGGCCTACCTGATCAACACCGCGCGCGGCCCGATCGTGGACCACCAGGCGCTATACCGCGCGCTGGCCGAGGGCTGGATCGCCGGCGCCGGCCTCGACGTCACGGAGCCGGAGCCGCTGCCCGCCGATCACCCTTTACTCACCCTGCCCAACTGCCTGGTCGTGCCCCACATCGGCAGCGCCAGCGTGGCCACCCGCACCCGCATGGCCACCCTCGCCGCCGAGAACATCCTGGCTGTCCTCGCGGGCCACACGCCCCCAACCCCTATCTCGCAGTAAGGGCGGGCCCACCAGCGGATCGCCCCATGCTAGCGCGAGTAGAACGCCACGATCTGCTCCTCGTCGACCGGCGTATCTATCTCCTCCCGGGTAGGGAGCCGCAGCACGCGGCCCGTGGTGCCTTCGCGCGCCAGCCACGGCGGGACCGGCCGTCCCGCGCTCAGCTCCTCGACCACGGTCGGCATCCGAGCCGCGGTCTGATCCAGGCTGATGGTCTCGCCCGGCTGCACGCGGTAGGAGGGGATGGTGACGCGCCGGCCATCGACCCGGACGTGGCCGTGGCTCACGAGCTGCCGGGCCATCGGTCGCGTGCGGGCGAAACCCAAGCGGTACACGACGTTGTCCAGCCGCCGCTCCAGCAGCTGGAGGAGGCTGTGGCCCACGACGCCGGGCTGGCGCTGCGCCTCGGCGAAGTAGCGCCGGAACTGGCCCTCCGCCATCCCGTAGATGGCCTTGGCCTTCTGCTTCTCCTCGAGCTGGCGGGCGTATTCCGAGCGCCGGCGCCGGCGCCCCCCTGGGCGGCCGCCCGGCAGGGTGCCCAGCCGGCGCTGCAGCGCCGCCCCGCCCGTGCCATAGACGTCGAGGCCGAAGCGGCGCGAGACTTTATGCCGCGGCTGCCGTCCCTTCGCCATCTCGTCACCTCCTGACGGCCCCTCGCGCGTGGGCCCTCCACGCTGCCTGGCGGCCGCACGGCCACCGGCAGCGCGGGTACACCGGCGAGCGCGCCGTCCCCGCGCAGAGGGCTCTTCCGCTACTATGTCGTAAGAGAAAGGCGCTGTGCTCGCTGCAGCGACGGGCACGGCGAGGGACAGGCCCGTCTACGCGGCAGCCGGCACAGGCTCTGCATGGGCAGGGCTATGGCGGGTGTCTCACCGGCGTGGTAGCCGGTCCTCCCGCGCACGGGCCGGGAAACGGAGGGCCTCGATGGAGAACTCGCTCAAGCTCGGCCGTGTGGCCGGCATCGAGATCGGCATCCACTACACGTGGCTATTCGCCTTCGCCCTGATCGCCTGGTCGTTGGCCGAGGGCTTCTTCCCGGCCTACTATCCCGGCTGGAGCGCCGCTACCTACTGGCTCGTCGGCGTGGTCTCCGCTCTGGCGCTGTTCGCCTCGGTGCTCGTGCACGAGCTGGCCCACTCCTTCGTGGCGCTCGCGCGCGGCCATGGAGTGCACAGCATCACGCTCTTCATCTTCGGGGGCGTCTCGAGCCTCAAAGCCGAAGCCGAAGACCCGAAGGATGAGTTTCTCATCGCCGTGGTGGGCCCGCTCACCAGCTTCGCGCTCGGCGCGGTGTGCTGGCTTGCGCGACAGGGGGTCACCCCCCCGAACGCCCCGCTTGCAGCGATGCTCACCTATCTGGCGTTCATCAACGTGACGCTCGGCGTGTTCAACCTCCTGCCGGGCTTCCCGCTGGACGGCGGGCGCGTGCTGCGGTCGCTCGTCTGGGCGGTAACGGGGAGCCTGCGCCGCGCGACCGAGATCGCGACTTACGTCGGCCAGGGCATGGGGTTCCTCCTGATCTTCTGGGGGGTGGCGCAGCTCCTGCGGGGCGACTTCCTCGGCGGGCTCTGGATCGCGTTCATCGGCTGGTTCCTCAACAGCGCTGCCGAGACCACCCGCCGGCAGCAAGTCGTGCAAGAGAGCCTGCGGGGCATCCACGTCGCGCAGCTCATGAACCCGCACCTTCCGCTCGTGAGCCCGGAGACGAGCGTCGAGGAGTTCGTCTTCGAGCATGTGCTGCGGGAAGGCAAGCGCGCCGTCCTCGTGGTCCACGACGGGCGCTTAGCCGGCATCGTCAGCATCACCGACGTCAAGAAGATCCCGCAGGAGGCGTGGGCCACCACCGCCGTGGCCCAGATCATGACCCCCGTGCCGTTGAAGACGGTGTCACCGGACACCGACCTGAACGTGGCGCTGCAGCTCCTGGTCGACGGCACGCTGAACCAGCTGCCAGTTGTCCAGGGGGAGCAGCCTGTGGGCCTGCTCAGCCGCGCCGACGTCCTGCGGTTCCTGCAGCTGCGCGAGGAGCTCGGCCTGCGGCGGATCCCGCCGCAGCAGGTGCGGCCGGCGACCGTGTAGCCGTGCGGAGCACACCGCGGCGAGGGAGGAAGCGGTGTCCGCTAGGCCGGGGCTCCTCGGCGTGCTGGCCGGCGGGGCGAGCGCCCTCGGGCCGACGGCCGCGGCAGCCCACGTCAAGTGGTTCGAGGAGCCGGCGCAGTACCCGCTGCGCACGGACCTGATCCTCAGCGAGCGCACGGCGCTCCTCGTTGTGAGCGCGCTCGTGGCCCTCGGCGTCCTCTACGGGCTCCAGCGGCTCCTGGGGAGCCCGCACTGGCCGGAGGTAGCGTTCCTGCGCCTGATGGCCATCGGCGGGCCCACGCTCCTCGCAGTCCAGGCGGCGATCGGCTTGATCCACGCCGGGGCGCATCTCGCGCTCTTCGCACCCAACCTGCCTCTGCCGCAGGATGCGCTGGGGCTCGGGCTGGCCGCTGTGCAGATCGTGATCGCCTTCAGCTTCATCACGGGCATCGGCGACTGGCTCAGCGCGCTCGCGCTGATCGCGCTCTGGGCGGCGGGCTTCCTGCTGTTCCCGCCGTTCGATGTGCTGGAGCAGCTCTTCTGGACCGGCATCGGCGTGGTGCTCCTGGTGATCGGGCGCTTCGCCATCGATGGGCGGGAGGCGCGCCCCTGGTTCCGGCAGCACAACCCCCGCTGGTCGCTGCGGGCCATCGCCGCGCTGCGCATCATCACCGGCCTATCGATCGTCGCACCCGCCCTGGGCGAGAAGCTCTGGAACCCCGAACTCGGCGCCGCCTTCCTCGCCCACCATCCGGAGTTCAACTTCCTGCGAACGTACCTAGGGCTGACATGGTTCACCGATGAGCGGTTCGTTCTGGTGGCCGGCCTCGCAGAGGCGATCATCGGGATCCTGCTGGCCAGCGGGCTCCTGACCCGCGTAGTCATCCTCGGCATGTGGCTGCCGTTCAACGCCGGTTTGCCGTTCCTGCCGCCACAGGAGCTGCTCGGCCACCTGCCGATCTTCGGCATCATGTATCTCCTGCTCGTGCACAGTGCGGGCATCGCGCCGGGCACGGCCCAGGAGATCTCCCGCGTCGTGCCGCTCGCCCGCTCCACGCCCAACCGGCGGCGCACCCTTTAAGCCCCGCCCCTCACAACGGAGGCAGATAGAATACGCGTCCCGCCCTGGGCATTCCCGGACGGTTCCGCGGGAAAGGCGTCCGCAACCCGCAGCAGTCCTGAGCGCTCTAGAGGGGCAGGAACTCGAAATGTTTGACAACTAGCTCCGCCTCGCTGGGGAGCCGGTCCGCATCGTAGATCCAGAGGTTGATTCGTACGTGCTCGCCGCCGGGGGTGGGCAGCTCGTCGCCGCTGTAGCTCCAGGCCGCGATGTGATAACTCGCGCTAGGAGGCTGCGCATAGTGGTCGTGAACGCTGCGGAAGTACACCCCTTGGGGGCGCCACTCGAAGCTGTGCGTGCTGTAGGTGCCGTTGAGCCGGAGCTGGAAGGAGTGCTGCCGCCCGTGCCGCTGCCAGGGCTGCACAACGAAGTGCGCGTTAGCGTAGGCGCGGTTGCCCCACCGCGAGAATTCGATGTCGATCTCGCGGTGGTGCTCCACTGGCGCATCATGCCAGGTGAACAGCCCGGCCACGACATTCTCGTGCAGCTGATCGACGGCGCTGGCCAGGTAGAAGAGGTAACGGCCGTAGCCAAAGGACTGGGCACAGATCACCTCGGCGCAGTACCAGCGACCGTTCCGCTCGGTGATCCGGAGGTGGAGCTGGCCCTGGGCATCGACATAGACGTTGTCGGGGCTATCCGAAAAGCGATTCGGCCCCGGCCCCGCCGGCACCTCGTTGGCGCGCACGAACCAGTCGTAGCCCGCAAAGGCTAGCATCCTCCCGCGGGAAGCTGTGGTAGCGCGATCGGACGCGACAGGGCGAGCCTGAGCACTGCGGTACATAACTCACTCGCGGGCCGCGCGAAGGGCGTGGCGAACCTGGAGCATCAGTGCTCTGCGGGCTCGGCGAACCACTTGACAAGGCGCCAGCGGTTCGTGCCGCGCTGGTCCCGTTGGTAGTCCAGCCGATCCAGCGCTGCGCGCGCGATGAGCAAGCCCATTCCTGCCTCAGGCAATTCCATTATCCCCCCTCCCTCCGACTCCAAAGGGCTGGGCAGCGCTGGGGGAAGCGCATACGCTCCCCCCCGATCCGTAAAGCGCGCCTCGACACGATCGGCATAGCAGCGGAGCTGCAACTGCAGGAGGCCCGGCGCGCTGCCCGGGGGATAAGCGTGCTGGACGATGTTGTTCGCGATCTCGATCACCGCGGTAGCGAACTGCAGCCGCATCGCCTCCTGCAGGCGCGATGGCAGCACGCGGTCGAGCGTGGCCCAGAAGCGCTCGAGCGCCTCGTGCACCGCGGCGAGCCGCTCGGGCACCGCCACTATCACGAGCGTACTTTCCGCGAGCAGCGGCGGCCTAGTAGCCAGCGAGCGCCTCCTCGACCGTAGCATAGGGCCGCAATACTCGATCGAGGGTGGTAAGGCCCAGCACGACCCGCCCCTGCTCTCCCACACGCGCCAGCCGCAGGTCGCCGCCCGCTACGCGCGCCGCCTTCAGGCCGCTGATGAGCGCCCCTAGCCCCGAGCTGTCGATGAACGAGACCTCCGCCAGATCGACCACCAGACGCGGATGCCCCTCAGCCACCGTCTTGGCCAACAGCTCCTTCACCCGAGGCGCCGTGACGAGATCCAGGCGGCCGCGGAGATGGAGGATTGCTACGCCGTCTGGCCGAACGTCCACATGAGCATCCATCGCTCATCCCCATCGCTAGTGCGGCTCTGCCTGCAGCGGGCGCGAGAGGGTAGGGCTCCCCGGCACCGTGGGCACCGCCGGCTGGTCCGCCGCCGGCTGATAGGTGAGCGCCTGGAAGATCACGCTCAGCATGAGCAGCTCATAGCCCGCCCAGCCGATGTTCACCCCGACCGGCACCCAATCGCCCAGCCCCAGCACGAGCCGCCCGAGGCCATAGAGGAGCCCGAGGGCGAGGAGCCCGACAAACAGCAGCTGGGGCCAGACGAGCACAAGCTGCCCGCGCACCTGCTGCCGCGTCTTGGGCGTGACGACAAAACTCAGCGGGCGCCCAAAATAGACGTTGGCGACCGCGCTGAACACACCCTGGATCCAGATGGGAAACAACGTCACATAGTACTGTTGGCCGCGCCAGATGGGCAAGCCCCAGCCGACGACGAGAAAGAGAAGCTGATTGACAGCGAGATAGGGAACTAGGTGGCCGAAGAAGTCGGCGGAGTAGGCCCGCACGGGCGCCCAGCTAAAGAACAGGTATAGCGGCGGCGCGGTGAGATAGACGAGAGTAGCAAACCCCGATAGATACTCCCACATGGTATAGAAGTAGGCCAGGCGCTGGCCCCAAGAGAGGCCCCGGACGAAGAGCGGGTTCTCGCGCAGCAGGACCTGGATCGTCCCCTGGGCCCAGCGGAGGCGCTGCTGTAGCGCGCTCCGCAGGTCCTCAGGAGCCAGCCCGCGCGCCAGCACCTCGTGGTGATATACCGAGCGCCAGCCGAGCGCGTGCAGCCGCTGCGAGGTGGCCAAATCCTCGGTCACTGATATCGTCGCCATGGGCATCACCGGCTGCGCCTCGCCGGCCCGGTCCACGTCCACGGCCAGCAAGAGCTCACGCACGGCCGCGATCGCGGCGAGCGGCGACCACTCCCGGCGCGCCAGCGCCCGGAGCGTTGCCGGGTCGTCGAGGTGATCGGCGAGACGCGGTTCCGCGCTCCCAAGCCCGGGCAGCTGCGCGAGCTCCGTCTGAAGCTGCACCAGCTGTTCCCGCACGAGGGGCAGCGAGAGCGCCTCGACCCGCCGCTGGAACTCCCAGGTCACCTCCTGGATCGTCCGGCCAGCTTGGAGAGCTGCCCGAGCGTCCCGCACGAGCGTGTGCAGCTCGCGGAGCGCGGTGTGGAGCGGCGCGCGCCCGTCCGGCGGGAGCTGCCGCTCAGCCGCGCGCAGCACGGTGTCCGCTGTGCGAAGCGCGCGGTGCACCTGCTCCGTCAGCTCCTGGGCGTAGCGGGCGATACCCAGCTGGATCAGCGCCTCGCGGCGCAGCACCGCGTTGGAGCCGCAGAGGAACGCGGCGTTCCAGCCGTCTTTCGCCTGCTGGATCGGGCCGTAGAAGAGCGGCGCCTGACAGCCCAGCGGGTCGTGAGGGGGCACGTTGTAGAACCACTGGGGCGTCTGGACGAAAGCGACCTTGGGATCGCGGAAGTAGCCCAGCGTGCGGTCGAGGATCTCGGGCGAGGGGATCTGGTCCGCGTCGAGGAGCAAGATGAACTCGCCCTGGGTCTGCAGCAAAGCGTTGTTCAGGTTGCCGGCCTTGGCATGGCGGGGGCGCCCGCGCCAGTCCACGCTGCGCACGATGTAGCCGACCCCCTCCTCCTCGGCCATCGCCCGGATGGCCGGCGACTCGCCATCATCGAGCACATAGGTCCGGTGGGGGTAGCGAATCGCCACCGCTGCCCGCACGGTCGCACGCACCAGCTCCACGGGCTCGTTGTAGCAGGTGATGAACACATCGACCGTGGCATCGGGCGGCGGTGGCGGCGGCTCTCCCCGCGGCCGCAGCCGCCACATCACCGTGCCGAACAGGAAGGCGCCGATGTAGCTGTAGGTCTCGGCGGCGAGCAGCGCCAAGGCGACCGGCCAGGCCGCCCAGTTGATCGAGTCGAGATACCGCCAGACGAGGTAGTTCAGCCCGAGCAGCAGGTTCGCAACGATGAGGACGCGGATTACGCCGCGGCGAAACACGGCGCGCGCCGCCGGTCCGCCGTGCCAGCCGCCGCGCCCTGTCTCAGGCCGGGGCATCCTGGTTTCGCAGGGCTGCGAGGCCGCCATGCGACGTCGCTATCTCCAGCAGTGGGCCACGCAAGCATCGCCCGCCAGCTGCGGGCAGCGCGGGAGACATGGCCAGTTCCAAGAAGCGCTGGGACGTACCGCATGCCCCAGCGCAGAGCGCGTAAAGATCCTATCACATCGATACGCTCTGCGCTACATCCTGTAACACTTCGCCAGCAGCGCCGTTTTCCTAACTGGAGATGGAAGGCCTCAGTGCCGCTATGCCACAGCGCTGCCAGCCGCCGTGTCATCCCTTACCAAACCTTAACGTAAACCCACCAAGTGTAGGAGACAGAAGATGTCTCGCTGGTTCCTCGCGTTCCTCGCGCTGGCCGGCGCGCTCGCGCCCGCTAGGCCAGCGCAAGCGCAGCAGCCGAACAACTGCGGCCCGTTGTTCATGCAGACGGTCGCGCCTATCCTCCGTCTCGCCAACCGCTACTACCCGGGTGGGATTTTCCCCTACGGCTACGCGCCGCTCACCCAGCCGTTCGTCTTCAACCCGGCCGAGTACACCCTCTACGGCTATCCGCAGCAGGGCTACCTCAGCGGCTACGCCGCCCCGCCGCTGCTGGGCGCGCTCGGCGCCCTCGTGGCGCCGGTCGATGCCAACCCGCAGCTCTCGGCACAGGCCGTGCTGGACGAGCTGCAGCGCGACGGGACCTGGGACCGCTTGAGCACGCTCGAGCGGGCGGAATGGCTGTTCCGGCTGGCTAGCCTGCAGCGCGACGAGTTCATGGAGCGCATTGCGGTGGCCAACTTGCAGCGCGAGGCCCAGCGCGACCTGGTGACCATTCGCCGCACCCCCTACGACCTCGCCCAGGCCTACCAGGACCGGGCGCGCACTTGGCACGACAGCTACGTGCTGGCCGCACAGGTCACGCTGAACCTGCTGCAGGCCGCGTGCAACCCCGCCACGGGCACCATTCCCGGCCTCATCGCTCCGGTCCCGCTCGATCTGGTGAACCTCGCGCTACTCTGTCGGGCGCCTAACTTCTTTAGCCTCTGCGCCGGGTTCCGCTGAGCCGCGCCGGCGAGCCCAGGGGGTGAGGCAATGACCGGATCCGATGCGCCGCGGGGGAGATCGTGCCTGCGCTTCCTGCTGAGCCGCGCCGGCTGGCTGCTCCTGGGAGGGCTGGGGGGGAGCCTGCTCACCGCCGGGCTGAGCGCACATCCGGGCGCGCTGGGGGCGGGGCCGTCTGGTGCGCTGGCCGGGCCCCCGCTAGCCGTGGCCTGCAGCGGCTGCCTCTTCGCCGGGCTCGCCCCGGCGTCTAGTGAGCTTGGCCAAGTCTCCCTAGGCCTGCCGGTGGAGGAGGCTGCGCCGTTCTTCGAGGAGCTCGCGGCGGTCAAGATCGCCGGCCGGTGGGGGTTCATCGACAAGAGCGGCCGCCTGGCGATCGCGCCGCAGTTCGAGGACACCACCGGTTTTGCCAGTGGCCTCGCGGCGGTCAAGATCGCCGGCCGGTGGGGCTACATCGACAAGAGCGGGCAGCTCGTCATTCCCCCGCAGTTCGACTACGCTAAAGCCTTCTTCAGCGGCCTGGGGGCCGTGCTGGTGGGGGAGCGCTGGGGCTACATCGACCGGAGCGGCCGGATGATCGTTCCGCCCCAGTTCGAGAGCGCCGAGCCGCACTACAACCGTGTGACCGCCGCCAAGCTGGATGGCCGCTGGGTGTACATCGACCGGAGCGGCCAAGTGGTCATCGCGGCGCTGCCCGCTCCCGAGCGCCAGCCCTAGGCGCGCTATCCGGTGGCTGCGGGCTCACGCCCGGTGGTAGAGCACGAGGATCGTCAGGTCATCCAGCGGGGGGCCCAGGCGCTCGGCTGCCTGCTCCAGCCGCGCGGCGAGCGCCTCCGCCCCCCGGGCGCCTGCCAGCACGCGCGCGAGGGGGGCCTCCCCCTGGGCGAGATCGGGCCGCGCGTCGAGCAGCCCGTCGCTGTAGACCACGAGCGCGTCGCCGGGGGCGAGCGTGACTGCGTTCTCTCGGTACGTCTCCTCGGTCAGCACCCCGAGCGGCAGCGCGCGGGGCCCGAGCGCCTCCACCGCGCCGCTCGCCCGCCGCACGAACGCCAGGCCGTGGCCGGCATCGACGTAGGTGAGGCGCTGCGCGGGCACCTCGAGCCGCGCTTGGAACAGCGTAACGAAGCTATCCGCGCGCGCCAGATCTGGCTCGAGCGCGGTGGCCACAAGCTGCACCGCCTCGGCTGGGGGATGGTGAGGAGCGACGGCGCGGAGCGCGGCGCGCACGGTGGCCATGAGGAGCGCCGCAGCCATCCCCTTGCCCATCACATCACCGACCGTCAGGGCGAGGCTACCGCGGCCCACCTCCTGCCAGTCGTAGAAGTCCCCGCTGACCTCGCGCGCAGGATAGAAGCGCACCGCCAGCTCCCAGCCCGGGAGCGTGGGCGCCGCGCGGGGCAGCAGCCCCGCCTGCACCTCCGCGGCCCGCGCCAGCTCCTGCTCGAGCTGCCGGCGCTTCTCGTCCAGCTCGCGCTGGAGAGCGGCATTCCGCCGGCTCAGCTCGAGCCGCCGGACGGTGCGCTCCAGAACCGCCGCGAACTCCTCGTTACTGAACGGCTTGCGGAGGTAGTCGTCCGCCCCGCCGCGGAGCGCCTCTACCGCCACCGCCTCCGATCCTGAGGCGGTGATCAGGATGACCGCCGTATCTAGCCCTTGAGCGCGTACCGCCCGCAGCACGTCGAGGCCGCTAAGGCCCGGCAGCGCCACGTCGAGGAACAGCAGATCAGGGGCGCGTCCTGCCAGGCGCTGGAGCGCCGCCTCGCCGCTCTCCGCGCTTTCGACCTGATACCCCCGAGCCTCGAGCACCCGGCACAGGAGGAGACGTGTAACCGGGCTATCGTCGACCACCAGCACGCGCGAGACCGCTGCTGTCTCGCTCACCTCCTGCCCCCTTCTGGTAGCCCGACACGACGCGACTAGGCCGGCGCCGCATCGGCCTGGCCCGAGGGCCCGTGGCCCGCCGGCGGCGCCGGCCCACCGGCGTGGGCGGCCGCGCCTCCAACCCATCGTTCCAGGACGGGACGTGCGCGCTCGACCGCGTGCTCCAGCGCCGCCAGCAGCTCAGCCGCGCCGTCTAGCGTGCCACTGCGGCCAAGTCGCTCGAGCTGCGTGCAGCACGCCGCGACCTCGCGTACGCCGAGCAGGCCGGCGTCGCCCTTGAGGCGGTGCGCCGCTCTCGCCAGGGCCTCGGGGTCATGCTGGACCACCGCCTCGCGCAGCGCGGCCAGCCGCGCGGGCAGGTCGGCGAGCAGCTGGGCGATGAGCGGCGTCACCACCTCCCTGGCGTCCTGCTGCGCGAGCTGCGCCAGATCGGCCCACGCCGCCTCATCGACCACTACTGGCGCGGTCACGGCTGCCGGCGCCCTCGCTGGCTCGGGCTCAGCAGCGGGTGGGCGGTGCGGCCCCGTCCCCGAGGAGACCCACTTGTTCAGAACGGCAGCCAGCTCTGGCAGACGGACGGGCTTAGCGATATAGTCGTCCATGCCCGCTGCCAGGCACTGCTCGCGATCGCCCGGCATGGCGCTGGCGGTCATGGCGATGATGGGGGTATGGCGGGCCGTCCCCTCCCGCCGCCGGATCTCGGCACTGGCGGTGAAGCCGTCCATGTCTGGCATCCGCACATCCATCAGCACCGCCGCATACGGGTACTGGGCGAGCGCGGCGATGGCCTCCTGACCGCTCTCCGCCACATCAGCTTGATAGCCGAGCTTGGCGAGCAGCCCGACCGCTACCGCCTGGTTGATCGGGGAGTCGTCCACGACGAGAATCCGGCCGGCGGCCGGGCGTGCCGCGCGGTCCTCGCCATCGGCCGCCGGTGCAGGCACGGGGGAGGGCGGCCCACCGTCGTGGGCGACCGCCTGGGTAAGCACGTTGAACAGCGCCGATCGCCGGACCGGCTTCTGGAGGCGCAGCACCCCCTCGGCCTGCTCCTGCTCACTGGCCTGGGGGCCGGTCAGCAACACCACACGCGTGCTCGCGATAGAGGGAGCCTTCTTGATCGCGTGCACGAGCGCCTGCCCGACGTAGTCGGGAAGCTGGGCATCGGCCAGCACGAGGTCGTAGGGCGTACCGCTACGGGCGGCCGTGAGCAGCCGGGCGAGCGCACTCGCTCCATCCTCGACCGTGTCAGCTGTAATCCCCCAAGCGGCGAGCTGCTCCCGCAGGCAGGCCTGCACCGCCGCATTTCCGTCTACGACCAGCACGCGCAGCCGCGGCAAGGCATCCCACGGGCTGGGATACTCCGCCGGCGCCGCGCGCTCGAAGCGAGCCGTGAACCAGAAGGTGCTGCCTTCGCCCGGCGTGCTCTCGACGCCGATCTCGCCCCCCATGAGCTCGACCAGGCGCTTGGCGATCGCGAGCCCCAGGCCGGTGCCTCCATATCGCCGGGTAGTCGAGCTATCAACCTGGGAAAACGGCTGGAACAGCCGCGCCCGGGCGTCCGGCGGGATGCCGATCCCGGTATCGGCCACCTCGAACCGCAAAACTACACTCTCGGGCGTCTCCGCGGCACATGCCACCCGCACCACCACCTCGCCGCGCGGCGTGAACTTGATCGCATTCCCCACCAGGTTGAGTAGCACTTGCCGCAAGCGCCCCGGATCACCGCGCAGCCGTTCCGGCACGTCGCGCTGCACGCAGGCGGTCAACGCCAGCGCCTCCGCATGTGCCTGCGGCGCAAGGATCTCGACCACCTCATCCACGACCTCGCGGACGTTGGTCTCGGTGATCTGTAGCTCGAGCTTACCGGACTCGATCTTGGAGAGATCCAGAATATCGTTGATGATCGAGAGCAACCACTCCCCGGAGCGCTGGATCGCCTCCGTGTACTCCCGCTGCTGGGACGTCAGCGGAGTGTCGAGCAGGAGCGTGGTCATGCCGATGATCCCGTTCAGCGGCGTGCGGATCTCATGGCTGACGGTAGCCAAGAACTCGCTCTTGGCCTGGGTCGCGCGTTCCAGGGCGCGATAGGCCTCCTCGAGCTGCTGGCGCGCCGCCTGCTCTTGGTTGTAGAGCTGCGCGTTGCGGATGGCGATGGCCGCCTGGTCGGCAAGCGCCCCCAGCCGCCGCGCCGCATCCGGCGGCACCGCGCCCGGCCGGGTCCAGGCACAGTTGAGAATGCCCAGCGC
>Ga0070739_10000883_pt1 | contig 50182 bp, 52 predicted proteins | sample Coa_R1_7_FD_66445 | JGI IMG/M metagenome (GOLD analysis project Ga0070739, IMG submission 66445) | Surface soil microbial communities from Centralia Pennsylvania, which are recovering from an underground coalmine fire - Coalmine... | ecosystem: Environmental > Terrestrial > Soil > Unclassified ...
GGTCAACTTCGAGCGCATCGCCCACTTCCAGGACCGGGTCACCCTGGCCCAGGGCGACCTGCTCGACGAGGTGTCGATGATCAACCTGCTGCGGGAGCACCGGCCCGACGAGGTCTACAACCTGGCGGCCCAGTCCTTCGTGCAGACCTCGTGGAGCCAGCCGGTGCTCACCGGGGAGACCACCGCCCTCGGGGTGACCCGGGTGCTTGACGCCATCCGGATCGTCGACCCCGAAATCCGCTTCTACCAGGCGAGCTCGTCGGAGATGTTCGGCAAGGTGCTTGAGGTGCCCCAGCGGGAGACGACGCCATTCTATCCCCGGAGCCCCTACGGCGTGGCCAAGGTGTACGGCCACTGGATCACCGTCAACTACCGCGAGAGCTACGGGCTCCACGCCAGCTCAGGCATCCTGTTCAACCACGAGAGCCCCCGCCGGGGCCTGGAGTTCGTCACCCGCAAGATCACCCACGGCGTCGCCCGGATCAAGGCCGGCCTCGACCGGTCGCTGCCGCTCGGCAACCTCGACGCCCAGCGGGACTGGGGTTTCGCCGCCGACTACGTGCGGGCCATGTGGATGATGCTGCAGCAGGAGTGCCCGGGCGACTTCGTCGTCGCCTCAGGGGAGACCCACTCGGTGCGGGAGTTCTGCGAGCTCGCCTTCGGCCACGTCGGGCTCAACTGGCAGGACCACGTGGTCATGGACGAGCGGTTCATGCGCCCGGCCGAGGTCGACCTGCTGGTCGGCGATCCGAGCCGGGCCCAGCACACCCTGGGCTGGAAGCCGGAGGTTGGCTTCGCCTCGCTTGTGCAGATGATGGTCGAGGCCGACCTCGAGCTGGTGGCCCGACAGGGCCGCTGAGGGCTCAGGCGACGCGCCGGCGCCGGTTCTGCAGCAGCCAGACGATGAGGGCCGAGCCGAGCACCGCCAGCACCAGCGAGACGGTGTGGCCGTAGAGGTGGGGGCCGAAGGCCAGCCTGCCGATCACCCCGCCGATCACCGATCCGCCGATGCCCACCAGGGAGGTAGTCAGGCAGCCCATGGGGTTGGGGCCGGGCACCACCAGCCGCCCCAGGGCACCGATGACCAGGCCGGCCACGAGCACGCTGAAGATCCAGATCATGCGGATAGTCTCGCCGCTGCTGGGTCAGGACGCGGGAGCGCCCAGGAGGCAGCGCAATGACCGAGGTAAGGGCAGAGATAGCAGCGAACGTCTGGCAGGTCCACGTGGCCGCCGGCCAGCAGGTGGCCGAAGGCGAGGTCCTGGCCATTCTCGAGTCGATGAAGATGGAGATTCCGGTCGAATCCCCCAGCGCCGGCACCGTCACCGAGGTGAGCGTCCAGCCCGAGACCCAGGTGCAGGAGGGCGATCTCATCGCCGTAATCGACCCTTGATCCGGTCCCAGCTCCATCCGGGGGAAGGTGGAGGGCCGGTGGCGTCGATCGTCATCGACCGGGTCGAGCGCCGCAATGCCCTCGACACCGAGTCCTGCCGTCAGCTGCACTCGGCGCTCACCGGGGCCGTGGCGGACGGGGCCAGGGCGGTTGTGCTGAGCGGGGAGGGCGGGAACTTCTGCGCCGGAGCCGACCTCGGCACCGTGCGCGACGCCGGCTTCGGCACCGCCCTGCGGTCGGTGCTCGATGCCCTGTGCGAGCTTCCGGTCGCCTGCATCGCCGCCGTCGAGGGATTCGCCCTGGGTGCCGGGGTGCAGCTGGCGGTGGCCTGCGACCTGAGGGTGGTCCAGCCTTCGGCCCGCTTCGGCGTGCCGGCCGCCCGCCTCGGCCTGATGGTCGACCACTGGACGGTGCAGCGGGTGGCGACCATGGTCGGCCACGCCACCGCCCGCGCCATGCTCATGGCGGCCGAGCAGATCGACGGGGAAACGGCCCTGCGCCTGGGCCTTGGCCAGCGGTCCGGGGGCCCGGTCGAGGCGCTGGCGTGGGCCCGGGAGATCGCCGCCCTCGCCCCCCTGAGCGTGGCCGGGCACAAGCTGGCCCTCAACCGGCTGGAGGCGGCGCCCTCGGATGCCGACGTCGAGGCCGCCCACCGCCGGGCGTGGTCCAGCGCCGACGTGGCCGAGGGGATGCTGGCCTTCCGCGAGAAGCGCCCGCCCCGCTTCAGCGGCTCCTGAGCGGGCGACGGGGCGGGCACCGCCCGGGCGTCAGAAGTCGGTGGGCAGCAGGCGGGAGACGTTCTCGAAGAAGAAGAACAGCAGCACCAGGAAGGGAAGAACCCCGACCAGGTAGGGCAGCCAGCGGCGCCGCCAGCGCCGGGCGGCCACCCAGGCGGCCAGCCACACGGCCGACGCCCCGAGGCCCCAGCCCACCGAGGGGCCGATGGCCCCGGAGGACCCCTCGTTGAGTGACGCCTCCACCGGCTTGCCCGGCGGGAGGTTGGCCACGTCGCGGTGCGGGGGCGCCACCGCCGGGGACACGCTCAGGTCCAGCTGGGCCGACACCACCAGGCGCTGGGCGGCGCTGAAGCGGGGGTTGCAGGTGGTGAGGGTCAGGCGGTCCCCGGTCGTGGGGGCGACCACGGCCACATCGGTCGGGGCCACGACCTGGGAGCCGGTGACGGTGTACTCGAAGCGGCCCTGGGCGGTGGTGATGTAGATCGGGTCACCGGCGACCAGCTCGTTGAGGTTGTAGAAGGGGGCGCCGTAGGTGGTGCGGTGCCCGGCGATGGCGGCGTTGCCGGGTTGGCCAGGCAGGGGCGTCTCCGGATAGTGGCCCGGCCCCCGCTTGAGGTCCTCCTCGCCCACCCCCTCGACCACCACCTTGTCCACCCCGATCTTGGGGATCTGGATCCGGCCCACCGCCCCGCCGGGCACCGGCTCCAGTGGCGGGACGGTCGTGGTGGTGGGGGCGGCGGTGGGCACCAGCGTGGTCGTCGGGGTGGGACGGGCGAGCTGGCGGTCCAGCTGCTGGCGCAGCGAGTTCTGGCTGGAGGCCTCGGCCAGGTTGGTGCCCCACAGCTGATAGGCGACGAAGAGCAGCATCAGCACACCGAGGGCGATGAGCGTCCTGCCTGTGCCGGCGACGATGCGGCGTGCCATCGCCACCGACCGTACCGTCCCCGGCCCTCGCCGCCGGGTCAGCGCCTCCGGGTCAGCCCTTCGGTAAGCGCCTCCGGGTCAGCGCCTCGTCGCCGCTTGGATGGCTCCACTGCGGCCCCCGTAGCATTGGCCCGCCTCTATGGCCGATGCCGTCCATCTCCGCTCCGTCGTCGCGCTCGTCGGCCGCTACCCCGCCCTGGCCGGGGCGGATCTCGACGTCGCCCCCGGCGAGGTCGTCCTCCTCCGGGGCGGCAACGGTGCCGGCAAGACCAGCCTGCTGCGGGTGTGCGCCGGCCTGCTTCGGGCCGCCGCCGGCGAGGTGGAGGTGCTGGGCCTGGACCTCCGGCGGGACCCCCGGGCGGTCAGGCGTCGGGTGGGCCTGCTCGGCCACTCCACCCACCTGTACGACGACCTGAGCGTGGCCGACAACGTCCGCTTCGCCGTGCGCGCCGCCGGCGGCAGCCGGGCGGCGGCCGACTCCGCCCTCGAGCGGTTCGGGCTGGGGGGCCGCCTCGGCGGGCTGCGGGCCGCCCATCTCTCCGCCGGCCAGCGCCGCCGGGCGGCCCTGGCCGCCCTGTGGGCGAGGGCGCCCGAGCTGTGGTTGCTGGACGAGCCCCACGCCGCCCTCGACGCCGAGGGCCGGGCCTTGGTCGACTCGATGATCGGCACGGCCGTGGCCGGGGGGGCAACGGTGGTGCTGGCCTCCCACGAGGACGCCGCCGTGGCCGACCTGCCGGTGCGGGCCGTCACCCTGGCCGGCGGCCGGGTCGGGGAGGTGGCCCTTGCTGCGTGAGGCCGCCCTGGTTGCGGGCAAGGACCTGCGCATAGAGCTGCGCTCGCGCGTCGGAGCCCAGCAGGTGGCCCCCTTCGCCCTGGTGGTGCTGGTGCTGTTCGCCATCGCCTTCGACGCCGACCACGCCCTGCTGCAGCAGGCCTCCGCCGGCCTGTTCTGGGTGGCGGTGCTGCTGGCCGCCGTGCTTGCGGTCCAGCGCAGCTTCGCCGTGGAGGCCTCCGACGCCGCTCGTGACGGCCTGCGCCTGTCCGGGCTCGACCCGGCGGCGGTCTTCGTGGGCAAGGCGGCGGCCATCGGGCTCCAGCTGGCCGTCCTGCAGGTGGTGCTGGCCGCCGGGGTGGTCGTGCTCTACTCCTCCGCCCTGCGCGACGCCCCGGTGGTGATCGGCTCGGCCGCCCTGGCCACCGTCGGCCTGGCCGCCGCCGGCACCCTCTACGGGGTGGTCGCCGCCAGCCTGGGGGTGCGTGAGACCCTCCTTCCCCTGTTGCTCCTGCCGGTGGTGGCCCCGGTGCTGCTGTCGGCCAGCAAGGCCTGGCAGGCGGCGCTGGTGCCCGGTTCGGGGGACCCCGCCACCTGGCTGCGGGTGCTGGCGGTCTTCGCCGTGGTGTACGTGGCCGCCGGCTTCCTCTTCTTCGGCTCCCTTCTGGAGGAGTCGTGACCGCCCTCGCCCACCCGCCGCCCCACCCGGGGCCCCTGGGGTGGCTGCTGCGGCGGTCCGGGGTGCTCTTGCGGGTGTGCGGGCTGGTGGCGCTGGCCGGGCTGGGGGCGACGGTCGTCCTCGGCCTGTGGCTGACCCCGCAGGACCGGGTGATGGGCAACCTGGTGAGGCTGCTCTACGTCCATCCCCCGGTGGCCTGGGTCGCCTACCTCGCCTTCGGGGTGACGGCGGTGGCCAGCCTCGCCTACCTGTGGCCCCGCACCAGGGCCCCGTTCTGGGACCGGCTGGCGGCGGCATCGGCGGAGGTGGGGGTGGTTTTCTGCGCCCTCACCCTGGCCACCGGCTCCATCTGGGGCCGGCCCACCTGGGGGGTGTGGTGGACCTGGGACGCCCGCCTCACCACCACCGCCCTGCTGCTGGCGCTCTTCGTCGGCTATCTGGCCCTGCGCCGGGTGACGGTCGACCCCGACGCCCGGGCCCGGCGCTCGGCGGTGGCTGGACTGGTCGCCTCGGCCGACGTTCCGATCGTGCACATGTCGGTCCTGTGGTGGCAGACCCTGCACCAGGCACCCACGGTGCTCCGCCCCGGCTTCGGCGACCCCACCCTGGCCACCCCGATGGCCTGGACCCTCCTCGTCTCCTTCGTCGCCTTCACCCTGGCCTACGTGTGGCTGGTCGGGAACCGCTACCGCCTGGCGGTGCTGGAGGCCAGGCAGGAGGACGAGGGACTGCAGCTCGCCATCGCCGAGCGGCTGGCCGAGGCGGGACCGGGCGGGGGCTCGAGGCCGGTGACGGTGGGGGTGTCGTGAGCTACGTGATCGCCGGCTACTCGGTCGTCTTCGCCACCCTGGGCGCCTACGCCGGCTGGATGCTGCGCCGCCGGCGCCGGCTGTCGCGTTCGCTGGGGGTCGGGTCGGGGCGCTGGCGGCCATGACCGCCACCGGGGAGGCCCCGGCGGTCACCGCCGACGACCGCCTGCCGTCCCGGCGCCGGCCGCCGTCGTACCGCCGCCGGGCGTGGGTGGCGGTTCTGGTGGCGCTGGGCGCCATCGGCTTCCTGCTGGCCAAGGGCCTCGGCAGCGCCACCGAGTACTTCCTCACCGCCGACCAGGCGGTGCACCAGCGGGCGACCCTGGGCGCGGAGCGGTTCCGCATCGAGGGGACGGTGGTGCCGGGCACGGTGACCAGCGCAGGCAGGCAGGTCCGCTTCGACATCGAGAACGCCGGCGTCCGGGTGGCGGTGGTGAACACGGGCTATCCGCCGCAGCTGTTCCAGCCCGGCATACCGGTGGTGCTGGAGGGCTACTTCTCCGGGTCGACCTTCGAGTCCGACCTGATCATGGTGAAGCACTCGGCCGACTACGTGGCCAAGTACCCCGCCCGGGTGCGCCAGTTCGTCGGCCGATGAACGGGCTGGTCGGCCACGGGGCGGTGCTGCTCGGATTCGCCGCCGCCCTCGCCGGCGGGCTGACCTCCGCCGTCGGGGCGGCCCGGGGGCGTCAGGCAACGGTCTTCCTGGCCCGGCGCTACGGGTGGCTGGTGCTGGCGGCGGCGGCGGTGGCGGTGGGGGTGATGGAGTCGGCGCTCATCGGGCGCGACTTCTCCCTGGCCTACGTGGCCGCCAACGACAGCCGGGGCACCCCGCTGCTGTTCCGGGTGACGGCCCTGTGGTCGGCGCTGCAGGGCTCCATCCTGCTGTGGGCGGCGGTGCTGGCCTGCTATCTGGTGGCCATGCTGCGCCGCTTCCGGGCCCGCACCGCCGACCCGGTGGTGGGCTGGGCCACCGCCACCGCCTTCGCCGTGGCCGCGTTCTTCTTCGGTCTCATGGTCGGCCCCGCCGATCCCTTCGGTGGGGTGGCCGGCTCGGTTCCGGCGGACGGGCCCGGGCCCAACCCGCTGCTGCAGAACAACCCCCTCGTCGCCTTCCACCCGCCGCTTCTGTACCTGGGCTACGTCGGCTTCACCGTGCCGTTCGCCTTCGCCGTGGGGGCGCTGGTGACGGGCCGACTGGACGAGGACTGGCTGGCGGCCACCCGGCGCTGGACGATGTTCGCCTGGGGCTGCCTGACCGCCGGCATCGTGCTGGGGGCGTGGTGGTCGTACCAGGTCCTCGGCTGGGGCGGCTTCTGGGCCTGGGATCCGGTGGAGAACGCGTCCCTGCTGCCGTGGCTGTGCGCCACCGCCTACCTGCACTCCTCGGTGGTGCAGCAGAGGCGGGGGATGCTGCGGGTCTGGAACATCTCGCTGCTGGCCTCGGCCTTCAGCCTGACCATCCTCGGAACGTTCCTCACCCGCTCCGGCGTGCTGCAGTCGGTGCACTCGTTCAGCGAGTCGACGCTGGGCCCGGCCATCCTGGCCTTCTTCGGGCTGGTGGTGGCGGTGAGCGTGGGTCTGATCGCCTGGCGGGGCGACGAGCTGCGCGGCGGGGACGGCCTCGACGCGGCGCTGTCGCGCGAGGGCGCCTTCCTGGCCAACAACCTGGTCTTCGGGCTGTTCGCCTTCGTGGTGCTTCTGGGCACGGTGTTCCCGCTGGTGGTGCAGGCGGTGAACGGATCGACGGTTTCGGTGGGCAGCCCCTACTTCAACCGCATGGGAGCCCCGCTCGCTTTGTGCCTGCTGTTCCTCATGGCGGTCGGGGTGGCGCTGCCATGGCGCCGGGCCCCGGCCCGGATGGTGTCGGGCCGCCTGCTGGCGCCGGCGGCGGCGGCGGTCGCCACCTGGGCCGGGTGCGTGGCGGCCGGGCTCCGGGGGATCGAGCCGATCACCGCCTTCGGGCTGGCCGCCTTCGCCGGTACGTCGGGCCTGTGGCGCCTCGGCGCCGACATCCGCCGGCGGTCGTGGCGCGCCCTGACCGGCCGCAGCGGGGGCGGCATGGTCGTCCACGTCGGGGTGGCCGTTGTGGCCGCCGCCTTCGCCGCCAGCACCTCCTACGGTCAGCGCACCGAGGTGCGGCTGTCGCCGGGGCAGTCGGCCCGCTTCGACGGCCACCGCTTCACCTACCTGGGCCAGCGGGACGTGACCTACCCCAACCGCAGCGCCCAGGAGGCCCTGGTGCTGGTGGACGGCGACTCGGCGGCTGCGCCAGGGGCGACCATCGCCCGCCCGGCCATCAGCCAGTACAGCCCCGATACCCAGGCGGTGGGCACCCCGTGGGTGATATCGGGGCCGCACGAGGACCTCTACCTCACCCTCGACGTCGGCCCGGCGGCCGCCGGTGGGCCGGCCGTGCTCGGTCTGGTGGACCAGCCGCTGGTCATGTGGCTCTGGGTGGGCGGGGCGGTGATGGTGGCGGGCACCGTCCTCGCCGCCCTTCCCGAGCGCCGTCGCCGGCGGAGGGCACCCGGTACCACCGGGGCCGACCGCGAGGGTGCCGGCGCCGAGCCGGTGCCGGTCAGGCACCCGGACCGCCAGGACGCCCCGGTGCCGGCCGGGGCCGGCCGACCCGGCGGGGGGGCGGGGGCGTCGTGAGCGGTCCCTCGGCGCCGGACGACGTCCGGAGCCCCCCCGGACGGAGTCGGCGAGGGACGAGGACCGTGCGGTGGGCGGCCCTCGGCATCGGGGTGGCCGGGGCGGCCCTGGTGGCGGTGCTGTCCACCCGGCCCCCGGCCCAGGTGGCCGAGGCGGCCAGCCCCATCGTGGGCCAGCCCGCCCCACCCACCGCGGGCACCGACATCGGCGGGGGCCGGTTCTCCCTGACCGACCTCCGGGGCCGCTTCGTGGTGGTGAACTTCTTCGCCAGCTGGTGCGGCCCGTGCCACCAGGAGCTGCCCCAGCTGGTGGCCATGGACCGGTCGGGCACGGCCGTGGTCGGGGTCGTCTTCTCCGACTCCGCCGGCTCGGCCCGGCGCTTCCTCACCGGGGGCGGGGCCCACTGGCCGGCCCTCGACGACGGGGAGGGCGCGCTGGCGCTGGCCTGGGGGGTGCGGGCCCCTCCGGAGTCGTTCCTGGTCAGCCCGGACGGGGCGGTGCTGGCCAAGGTGATCGGCCCGCTGACCCCCAACCAGGTGGGCTATTTCAACCGGGTGATCGTCCAGGCCAGGAGGGCCGGGCTGTGAGCCGCATCCCCCGCTGGCAGTGGCTGGCCTGGGCCGTGCTGGCCGTGGTGGCGGCGGCCAGCCTGGCGGTGGCGGCGGCGCCCCGGCCGGCCCCGCCCGGCCTCGACGCCCGGGTTCACGCCATCGCCGCCGAGGTCCGGTGCCCGTCGTGCTCGGCGCTGACCGCCGCCGACTCCGACGCCTCCACCGCCGTGGCCGTGCGCAACGCCATCCGCCAGCGACTGGTGCAGGGCCAGAGCCGCGAGCAGATCGAGGCCTACCTCGCCAGCCGCTACGGGCCCGGCATCATCCTGCGCCCCACCTCCCGAGGCGTGGCCGGCCTGGTCTGGGTGCTGCCGGTGGCGGCCGCCATCGTGGTGCTGGGCGCCCTGGCTCTCGCCTTCCGGCGGTGGCGGGCCGGGCCCGCCGTGGCCGGCGACGAGGACCGCCGCCTGGTCGAGGCCGCCCTCGCTGCCTCGGCGGCGGCGCCGGCCGGCGGTGGTGATCCGCAGTGAGCGACACGGCCCGGCGCCACGACGAGCGGGACCGGCTGCTGGAGCAGATCCGGCTGCTCGACGAGGAGCACCGCGCCGGCGAGGTCGACGAGGCCGACTACCGCCACCTGCGCGACGGCTACGTCGCCCGGGCGGCGGCGGTGATCCGCCAGCTGGAGAGCGACCCGGCGCCGGAGCCGCCCCCGGCGAGCGACGGCTCGGCCGCTCCGTCGGCGCCGGCCGCCACCGGGGCCCCGCCCGTCGGGGACCCCGCCACTCCGTCGGCGCCGGCTGGGGACGGCCAACCGGCCGGTCCCCTCGATGCCGCGGCGCCCGATCCCGCCCCGGGGGCGGTGGCCGGCGGGCGGCGACGGCGGATCAGGACCGTCGTCGGGACCGCCGGGGCGGTGGTGTTCGCCGTGGGCGCCGGCCTGCTGGTGGCCTCGGCGCTGGGATCCCGCCAACCGGGCCAGTCCTCCTCCGGATCGGTGCCCCCGACCCCGGCCCAGGAGCTGGCCTCGGCCCGCCAGGCCATGGCCGCCGGCGACGACCTCGACGCCGTCAAGCTGTACAACGCCGTGCTCGCCGTCGAGCCCGACCAGCCCGAGGCCCTCGCCTACCGGGGCTGGCTGCTGCGCCTGACCGGCGACGCCCGCAAGGACCCGACCCTCGTCGCCGAAGGGCTGGACTCGGTGAAGGCGGCGGTGGCCGCCGACCCCCAGTACCCCGATGCCCGGTTCTTCCTCGGGGTGATCCTGCTCGACGAGGAGCACGACCCGGCCGGGGCCGTGCCCCAGCTGGAGGCCTACCTGGCCAGCAGGCCCGGGCCCCAGGTGATCAGGGCCGTGCAGCCCATACTCGAGCGGGCCCGCCAGGAGGCGGCGGCCAGGAGCTGAACGGCGCCCCGCTCAGGCGCCGGGCGCTCAGCGCAGCGAGCGGAGACGGTCGACCACGGCGGCGAAGGCGGAAGCGAACGCATCCACGTCCTCCTCGGTGCTGGACCAGCCCACCGACACCCGCACCGAGCGGTCGGCGTCGACCCCCATGGCGGCCAGGACCGGCGACGGCTCGAAGGACTCCGAGGAGCAGGCCGACCCGGAGTGCACGGCCACGCCGGCCTGGTCCAGCCCGATGACCACCGCCTCCGCCTCCACCCCAGCCACCCCGAGGCAGACGATGTGGTCCAGCCTGCTGTCCGGATCGCCGTAGACGACGACGTCGGGGACGGAGAGGGCGGCAGCGAGCAGGCGCCCGGTGCGCCGGCGGGCGGCGGCCATCTCCTCGGCCAGCGCCGGCCCGCTCAGGGCCCGGGCGGCGGCCCCCAGCCCGATCTGGGCGGCGGTGTCCTCCATGCCGGCCCGCCGGGCCCGCTCCTGCTCTCCCCCGACGATCAGGGGCTCGACGCGCAGCCCCCGGCGGACCACCAGGGCCCCCGATCCCTTGGGAGCGCCGAACTTGTGGCCGCTGACCGACGCCAGGTCGGCCCCCACCCCGGCCAGGTCCACCACGGCGTGGCCGACGGCGGCGGCGGCGTCGACGTGGCACAGGGCCCCCAGGCGGTGGGCCACCTCCGCCACCTCCGCCACCGGCTGCAGGGTGCCCACCTCGTGGTTGGCCCACTGGCAGTGCACCAGGGCGACGGCGCCGTGGTCGGCCACCGCCCGACGGCCCGCCTCCTCCACCGCCTCGGGATGAATGCGCCCCGTCCGGTCGACCTCCACCTCCACCACCGGGGCGGACCGGGCCGAGGACTCCCGCACCGCCGAGTGCTCGACGCCGGCGCACAGCACCGCCCCCGGCCGGGCCCGGCACGCCCCCCACACGGCGGAGTTGATGGCCTCGGTGGCCCCGGAGGTGAAGACCACCTGGCGGGGGGTCACCCCCAGCAGGGCGGCGAGGGCGGCCCGGGCCTGCTCGAGGGCGGCCCGGGCCATGCGCCCCTCGGTGTGCACCCGGGCCGGGTCGGCGGCCAGCTCGCCGGTGAGGGCGGCGACCACGGCCTCGACGGCCACGGGGCGGGCCGGGCTCGTCGACGCGTGGTCGAGGTAGTGGCGGGCCATGCCGGCCGCCCGTCAGACGGCGGTGACGCAGGCGTCGTCGCCCAGGGCCCGCGACGAAGCGGTCTTGGGGGCGGTGTCGCCGTACAGGCCGGCCAGCATGCCCCGCACCATGCCCCGGTCCACGGCGCAGATCACCGGGTGCTGGGCGGCGGTCTCCCCGAACGGACACAGGTCCGACACGATGGCGATGGTGCCGGCCCGGGCCTCGGTGTGGGCGGCGAAGCCGTGGGCGGTCAGGGCCTCGGCCACGGCGTGGAGGGCGGCCCGGAGGGAGCGCTGGCCGTCGCCCGGGGCCATCTGGGCGGCCAGTACCAGGCCGTACTCCTGGCCGACCTGCTCGGCCATGGCCTCGGCCTGGTCGTCGGGCAGCAGGGCCAGGGCCCGGCCCAGCAGGGTGATGAGCAGGTCGTCGCGCCGGACGGGCAGGTCGATGCCGGTGCCGGCGGCCGATGCCCGGTAGCGCTTGGACGGCCGCCCCGCCCCCCCGGTGCCGGGGCGCTCGAGGAACACCTCGAGGTAGCCGCCGGCCGCCAGCTTGTCGAGATGGTGGCGGGCCACGTTGGCGTGCAGGGCGAAGCGCTCGGCCACCTCGGAGGCGGTGACCCCCGCCTCGGTGCGGGCGAACAGGTAGATCTCGCGCCTGGTCGGATCCCCGAAGGCCGACGTCACTGCCGCTACCACCGCCGAGAACTCCTCGTCGGTGAGCGGCCGCTCACCCAACGTCACGGGGTTATTCTACCTACGCGGATAGGGGAAATTGGTTCCCGCCCGTCCGTCGAGGCCAGCCATGTCCGATCCGCACGCCCATCCCCGCCCCCTCGGCCACGAACAGGGCCGGACCAACCAGTTCATGTCGCCCGGCTCGCCCACCAGGGTGATCGGGATCTCCTCGGGCAAGGGCGGGGTGGGCAAGTCGTCGGTGACGGTCAACCTCGCCGTCTCCCTGGCCCGGGCCGGAGCCGCCGTGGCGGTGCTCGACGCCGACGTCTACGGCTACTCGATACCCCGGATGCTGGGGCTCACCGAGCCGCCCGACATCGTCGACGAGCAGCTGATCCCGCCCCGGGCCCACGGCATCACCTGCATCTCGATGGGCTTCTTCGTGGGCGAGGACCAGCCGGTGATGTGGCGGGGCCCCATGCTGCACAAGGCCCTCGAGCAGTTCCTGGTCGACGTGGACTGGGGCGAGCCCGACTTCCTGATCGTGGACATGCCCCCGGGCACCGGCGACGTCGCCCTCTCCATGGCCCAGTACCTGCCGCGCTCGGAGGTGCTGGTTGTCACCACCCCCCAGCCGGCTGCCCAGCGGGTGGCCCAGAAGAGCGCCTACATGGCCCGCAAGGTCAACCTGCCGTTGCGGGGCGTGATCGAGAACATGTCGTGGTTCACGGGCGACGACGGCCGGCGCTACGAGCTGTTCGGCGCCGGGGGAGGCGACGCCCTGGCCGAGGAGCTGGGCGTCCCCCTACTGGGGCAGATCCCGTTCATAGCGGCGGTGCGCCAGGGGGGCGACGACGGCGTGCCGGTGACGGTGAGCGATCCCGACGGGGAGGCCGGCGCCGCCTTCGCTGCCCTGGCCGAGCGGGTGAAGGCCCTGGGCCCGGCCCGCATCTATCGCTCCGAGCTGCAGATCCGATAGCGCCCTTTTCGGCCGCGGTGACATCCGGCCGGGGGGTCGTCGCCGTATCTTCAATCAATGGCTACCGGCCCGCTCCTGCCCCCGGGGCCGGAGGCCGCCGACGGTCGAGCCGGACCGGCGCCGGTCGGGCGCCGGGTGTTCCTGGGCATGGTCGGCCTGGGCGCCCTCGGGGTCGTCGTCGGCTCGACGGCCCAGCGGCTGGTCGGCGACGCCCTGCGGCCGGTCACCTCGGTCGGGGGCGGGGGTCTGTCGGCCCTGGTGCCGGGGGCGGACCGGTTCCGCATCTACACCGTCACCGGCGGGATCCCGACCGTGCCCGACAGCCAGTACCGCCTGACGGTGTCAGGGCTGGTGCACCAGCCGATCACCTTGACCCTGGACGAGCTGCGGGCCCTCCCGTCGACCTCGCTGGTGCGGGACTTCCAGTGCGTCACCGGCTGGCGGGTGCCCGGGGTGCACTGGGCCGGGGTGCGGCTGTCGACGCTCCTCGACGCCGCCGGCCTGGCGCCCGGCGCCACCGCCCTCCAGTTCGACTGCTTCGACGGGGCCTACACCGAGAGCCTCACCCTGGCCCAGGCCCGCCGCCCCGACGTGCTGGTCGCCTACGAGTTCGAGGGGAAGCCCCTGACGGCCGAGCACGGGGGACCGGTCCGCCTCTACGTGGCCCCCATGTACGGCTACAAGTCGGCCAAATGGCTTTCCGGCATCCGGGTCACCGATCAGGTGATCCCCGGCTACTGGGAGCAGGAGGGCTACGACGTCGACGCCTGGGTCGGGCACTCCAACGGCCGCAGCGATGTCCCGACCAGCTGAGCCGGCGCCGCCGGGCGGCTGGCTGTCCCGCTTCGATCGGGTGGAGCGGGCCCTGCACTGGACCACGGCGGGGCTGTTCGGCTTCCTCATACTGAGCGGCGCCGCCCTCTACGTTCCGGCGCTGTCGTCACTGGTGAACCGCCGGGCCCTGGTCGCCTCCCTTCACGTGTGGTGCGGGGTGGCCCTGCTGGTGCCTCTCCTCCTGTCGGTGGTGGGGCCATGGGGCGCCCGCACCCGCGACGACCTGCGCCGGCTCAACCTCTGGAGCGCCGCCGAGCGGCGCTGGCTGCGCTCCTTCGGGCGGGTCAGCCTGCCCAAGCAGGGCAAGTTCAACGCCGGCCAGAAGCTCAACGCCGCCTTCACCCTCGGGGCCATGGTCGTCATGCTGGGTACCGGCTCGGTCATGCACTGGTTCGGGCCCTTCCCCGTCTCGTGGCGCACGGGGGCGACCTTCGTGCACGACGCTCTGGCCACCGCCGTGGTGGCGGTGGTGGTTGGCCACATCGGCTTCGCCCTCACCCACCGCGACGCCCTGTGGTCGATGCTTACCGGGCGCATACGGGCCCAGTGGGCCCGCGCCAACGCCCCGGAGTGGCTGGAGGAGGAGCGGAGCGCGGCCCGGGCGGCCCCGGCTCCCTCCGCTCAGACCCCGGCGGGCAGCCGCTCCGCGGTCCAGCCCAACTCGTCGACCGCGCTCTGACAGGCGAAGCGGTCGGTCATGCCGGCCACGTAGGTCACCGCCGCCCGCACGGCGGGCTCACTGCCCGGGCCAAGGCCGGCGCCGTCGCCGGGGAGGCGCTGGGGGCGGGAGGCGAAGTGGTCCACCAGCGCCCGCAGCAGGTCGATCACCTTGGCCGCCTGGGCCAGTGACTCGGTGCGCATGTAGACCCGGTCGTAGTTGAAGGCCCGGAACTCGGCCAGGGCCTCGGCCAGGTCCTCGGGCATGCCGACCGTTCCGGTGGTGGTGGTCACGTCGATGAGGCCGTGGATGAACCGCCCCAGCTGCTGGGTGCGGGAGCGGCCGAGGCGGCGCACGACCAAATCGGGCAGCATCGACGGGCTCACCACCCCGATGCGGCAGGCGTCCTCGAAGTCGTGGGCGGTGTAGGCGCACCGGTCGGCCCAGCTGACCACCAGGCCCTCGGGGGTGGCCGGAACGGGGCGGGTCCACGAGTGGTTGCGGATCCCGTCGAGGGTCTCAGCGCACAGGTTGAGAGGCGACAGGACCACGTCGGCGCCCCAGACGGCGTGGTCGAAGCCCTCGACCAGGTAGGGGCTGAGGGCGTCCTCGCTGGCGTGGCCCCCGGGCCCGTGGCCGCAGTCGTGGCCCAGGGCGATGGCCTCGGTGAGGGCCGGGTTGAGACGGGCGGCGCGGGCCACCGCCACGGCCACCTGGGCCACCTCGATGGCGTGGGTGAGGCGGGTGCGCTGGTGGTCGCGGGCCAGGATGAACGCCTGGGTCTTGCCTGCGAGCCGCCGGAAGGCGGTGCAGTGCATGACCCGGTCCCGATCCCGCTCGAAGCAGGTGCGGAAGGCGTCGGCCTCCTCTTCCCGCAGCCGCTGCCCGGCCCCGCTCGCCCGGGTGGCGCCGGCGGCGAGGGTGGCGTCCTCGTGGCCCTCCCTCTCCTCGCGGAACAGGGGGGCGGCGCTGCCCACGGGGGGCAGGGCCCCACCGTGGGAGGTCCGGAAGCCGTGGCGGCGGTGGCCGCTCGAGGCGGCCCAGCGCTCCGTCCGGGTCGGGGCCGGGTCGGGGTCGGTCGCCGGCACGGTCGGATGCTCCTGGGCCATGGGGCCAGTGTGGCTCGGGGCTGTGACGGTCCGGTTGGACCCGGCGGGCCGGGCCCTCCTCGGCTCGCCCGCCGGCGGGCGTCCAGCGGTGGCGCCGGGCCTGCCTACGATGGCCCGGACCGTCGGTCGGATCCAGACCCCACAAGGAGCAGCCGTGATCGTCGTGCGCGTCGGAGTGAGCCAGGCGCCGAGGGAGATAGAGGTCGAGCTCGCCGACGACGCCGACCGCGACGAGCTGGGCCGGCAGGTCGACACCGCCCTGTCCAAGCCCGACGGGGTGCTCTGGCTGACCGACCGGCGGGGCCGGCGCATCGGCCTCCCGTCAGGCAAGGTGGCCTACATCGAGATCGGCGCGCCGGGCGAGGACCGGCGGGTGGGCTTCGGGGCGCCCTAGTCACGGACCACCGACCGATGGTCGATCTCCTCGATCGCCGCCTGCTGTTCGTGAGCGGCAAGGGCGGGGTGGGCAAGACGACCGTCGCCGCCGCCCTGGCCCTGCTGGCCGCCGATCACGGCAAGCGCACCCTGGTCTGCGAGATCGACGCCAAGGGCGACCTGGCCGCCTCCTACGAGTGCGACCGCCTGCGCTATGCCCCCCGCGAGGTGCACCCGCGCCTGTGGGCCATGTCCATGGACACCGAGGAGTCGCTGCGGGAGTACCTGAGCCTCAACCTGCGCATCCCGATGGTCGGCCGCATCGGTCCCCTGGCCCGGGCGTTCGAGTTCGTGGCCACCGCCGCCCCCGGGGTGAAGGAGATCCTGACCGTCGGCAAGCTCGCCTACGACGTGCGCGAGCGCCGCTACGACCTGGTGGTGGTGGACGCCAGCGCCACCGGCCACATCGTGGGCCAGCTGGCCGCCCCCCAGGCGATCAACACCCTGGTCAAGGTGGGCCTGGTGCGTCAGCAGACCGGCTGGATGCTCGACATCCTGTCGGACCCGGCCGTGACCGGGCTGTGCATCGTGGCCACCCCGGAGGAGATGCCGGTGGCCGAGACCATCGACCTGGCCCACAGGGTCAGGGAGGAGACCACGGTCGACCTGGCGGCGGTCTTCGTCAACCGGGTGCTGCCTGAGCTGTTCACCCGGGCGGAGGAGGAGGTCTTCGACCGGCTGTGCGAGCCGGAGACGGCGGGGAAGCTCGGGGCCGCCGCCGGAGGTGACGCCGGGCCGATACTGGCCGCCGCCCGGCTGGCGGTCACTATGCGCCGCACCCGCTCGGGCCACCTCGAGCGCCTCCGCCAGGCGGTCGATCCTTCGGTGCCCATGCTCTACCTGCCCTACCTGTTCACCCGGGCCCACGGCCAGCGGGCGCTGCGCCAGGTCGCCGCCGCCCTGGCCGCCGAGCTGGGCCTGTGAGCCCCCGCCCCCGCCCGGGCGACGCCCGGGCCGCCTCCATCGACCAGCTGCTGGCGGCCAAGGAGATCGCCATCACCTGCGGGTCGGGCGGCGTGGGCAAGACCACCACGGCGGCGGCGGCGGCGGCCATGGCGGCGGTGAGGCACGGGGGCAAGGTCCTGGTGGTCACCGTCGACCCCGCCCGCCGGCTGGCCGACGCCCTGGGCCTGTCGGGCATCGGCAACCAGGAGCGCCAGGTGCCCCCGGACGCCTTCGCCGAGGCCGGGGTCAAGCCCAGGGGCGAGCTGTGGGCGGCCATGCTCGACACCAAGCAGTCCTGGGACGCCCTGGTGCACCGCCACGCCCCCGACAAGGAGACCGAGGCCCGGATCCTCGACAACCCCCTCTACCAGAACATCTCCTCGCGCTTCGTGCAGAGCCACGACTACATCGCCATGGAGCGGCTCTACGAGCTGCACTCGGCGGCCGACTACGACCTGATCGTGGTGGACACCCCGCCCACCCGCAACGCCATCGACTTCCTCGAGGCGCCGCAGCGGATGAGCGACTTCTTCAGCAGCCGGCTGCTGCGCTGGCTCATCGCGCCCTACCGCTCCCGCCTTGTGAACATGGCGTCGAGGCCCTTCTACCAGGTGGCCGATCGCATCCTCGGCAGCCAGTTCCTCGAGGACATCGCCGAGTTCTTCATCCTGTTCCAGACCATGTACGAGGGCTTCGTCGAGCGGGCCCGCTCGGTGTCGCGCCTGCTGCGCGACCGGCGGACGACCTTCCTCGTCATCAGCACGCTGGAGGCCTCCCCCCTGCACGAGGCTGAGTTCTTCATCGACGCCCTCAACGAGCGCCGGCTCCACCTCGGCGCCGTGGTGCTCAACCGGGTGCTGCCCGACTACCTGCTCGACGAGCAGGGGACCCGGGTGGCGGAGGCCATGGAGCGCTCCGCCGGGGACATCGCCGGCCAGCTCGGCGCCGGGGCAGGCGAGACCGCTTCGGTGGAGCGGGTGTTGGCCGAAATCGCAGCCAGCTTCCTCAACTTCCAGGTGGTTGCCCAACGGGAGGCCGAGCAGCGGGCCGAGCTGGCCGTGAGCCCGGAGGTGATCGCCACGGTGCCGCTGTTCGACACCGACATCGCCGACATGTCCGGGCTGCTGCGGCTGGGCGAGAGCATCTGGGGCTAGTGCCCACCCGGCACCCGTGGCGCCAGGCGCGAGGGGTCAGACCTGCAGGCGTCCGGTGCGGAAGGCGGCCTCCACGGCGAGGGTGACCTCGTCCGGTCCGGGGGCGGCGTCGAAGCGCTGGACGCTGGGCAGGGCCACGCGGTCGTACCGGGCGTGAAGGGCCTCGAAGGCCCTCAGATCCCAGTTGAACTCGGGGTCCCTGGTCCTGGCCCGGGCCAGGCACACCTCCAGCGGGGCACGTAGGAGGGCGTAGTGGACTTCGACACCCCGGTCCCTCCAGATGTCGGCCAGCTCGTCGGCCCCCGTCGGGAACATCGTCCCGTCCAGGATCACGAGGTAGCCGCCGAGGGCGAGCTGGCCGGCGGCCGATCCGACGGCGGCACCGACGGCCCGGTAGCGCCGGGCCCCCTCGGCCGACTCCGGATCCGGCCACGGGTCGTCGAACAGGCGGTAGAAGGTGTCCGCCGGCAGGTGGACCGCGGAGTCGAACCGGCCGGCGAGGGACCGGCTGACGGTCGACTTGCCCACCCCTGAGCACCCGCTGATGACGAGGATCGGTGCGGTCACCGGGGACCATCCTGCCCAACCGGGGCGCACCCGTCCGCGTGCCAACGTTCAAAGCGCCAAGGCCCTGCCCGGGTTGAATTGGGAGGGAACCTGGGCAACCACCGAACTCTCACGCGCCTCGGCTCGAGGAGACGGGAGCCGGCTGCCACGGGTGGAGTCGCGGACCCCGACCGATCTCAAGTCCAAACGGGGTGTCATCGCTGACCAGGCGGCCTTCGCCCGCCAACCGCGAGGCGGCGTCGTCGCCGCCCCGGACAAGCTGCCCCCCACGCTGCTGACCTGTCGGGCCAAGGGCCCCGTTCCTCGGCGTAGCTCTACGCGGGCTCAGGAGTGGGGCCTCGGCCGACGAGGTCCTGGCTCGGGCCGAGGAGGGCGGCGCTCCTTATGCGGGGGTCGGAGGAGCTCAGGCAGTGGGTGACTCAGGGCCTCACCGGGTTTCCCCGGGCCAGGCGCCGCCAGAGATCGGCCGTCCGTGAGGGAGCGCCCGCGGCGTGACGGGCAGTCTTTGGAGCGGGCTCCGGGTCGTATCCTCGGCCGGTTCGCCGACGGTAGCCCCGCCAGAAGGAGGAGCCCGGACCAGTGACTGATATCGTCGACCCGGCGGTCGAGGCCTACGCCGCCGCCCACACGACCCCTGAGCCCGCCTATCTGCAGGCGGCGGCGCAGACAACGAGGAACGAGCTCGGCCCGCTGGCCGGCATGATGGTCGGGGGGCTGGAGGGGCGGTTCCTCGAGATGCTGGTCCACATCTCCGGCGCCCGTCGGATACTGGAGATCGGCACGTTCACCGGCTACTCGTCCATCTCCATGGCGGCCGCCCTGCCCCCCGACGGGCGGATCGTCACCTGCGAGGTCAGCGAGCGCCACGCCGAGCTGGCCCGCAAGCACATCGCCGCCAGCCCCTACGCCGACCGCATCGAGATCCGCATGGGTCCGGCGCTCGAGACCATCGCCGGGCTGGAGGGCACCTTCGACCTGGTCTTCATCGATGCGGACAAGGGCAACTACCTCAACTACTACGAGGCCGTCCTCCCCCGACTCTCGCCGGGGGGATTCATTGCCGCCGACAACACCCTCTGGAGCGGCCGGGTGCTCACCGACGAGGGCGGCGACACCGCCGCCATCAAAGCCTTCAACGACCGGGTGGTCGCCGACGATCGGGTCGTCTGCGTGCAGCTGACGGTGCGGGACGGTGTAACCCTGATCCGCCCCCGGTCGTAGGCGGTGCTGGACTACCACGTCCACCTCTGGCCCCACGGCGAGCGGGCCCGGCCGGTCACCGTCGACGAGCTCGCCGACTACTGCCGGCGGGCGGCGGAGGCCGGGGTGGGCGAGATAGCCCTCACCGAGCACCTGTTCCGCTTCCGCGAGGCTCGGGAGCTGCTGGGGCCTTTCTGGGAGACGGCCGGGGACCCCAAGCTGGCGGCGTCGATGGCCCGCTACTGGGACGAGCACTGCCACGCCGGGCTGGACGAGTACGTGTCGGCCGTGAACGAGGCCAAGGACGCCGGGCTGCCCGTGGTGCTTGGGCTGGAGGTCGACCACTACCCCGGCCTCATGCACAAGGTCGGTGCCCTGCTGTCGGGCCTGCCCTTCGACGTCCTGCTCGGCTCGGTGCACTGGATCGGGGCGTGGCTGTTCGACTGGCTGGAGGACCCCGAGTCGGTGGCGGAGTGGGGCCGCCGGGGGGTCGACGCCGTCTGGGACGCCTACACCGAGTGCCTCGAGGAGCTGGCCGACTCCGGGGTCTGCGACGTGCTGGCCCATCCCGACCTGGCCAAGGTCGCCGGCCACCGGCCGGCGGCCCCGGCCGAGTTCCACGCCCGCATCGTCGAGGCCGCCGCCCGCACCGGCATGGCGGCAGAGGCGTCCTCGGCGGGGTGGCGCAAGCCGGCGGCGGAGGCCTACCCGGCCCCGGATCTGCTGGGCCGTCTCCGCGCCGCCGGCGTCCCCCTCACCACCGCTTCGGACACCCACGGCCCGCTGCAGCTGGCCCACCGCTTCGACGAGCTGCGCCGGCTGGTGGAAGGGGCGGGCTACCGCGAGCTGGTCTCGTTCCGCTCCCGCCAGCCCCGGCCGGTGGCCCTCTGATGGCCATTGAGGTCATGGAGGGCATCGCCCCCGACGATGCCGCCCACCTGCGGAGGCTGATGAGCGCGTGGGGGATGCTGGCCGACCTCTGCTTCGCCGACCTGCTGCTGCTGGTGCCGGACCGCACGCCGGCTCCCACGTCGTTCACCGTGGCCGGGCAGATGAGACCCAGCACGAACCCCACCCTCTACCGCGAGGACATGGTCGGGCGCCGCTTCACCGTCGAGGAGAAGCCCCTCGCCGACCAGTCGCTGCGGCTGGGCACGATCGTCGAGGGCGAGCTGCACTCCCCGGGCCAGGAGCAGGCCAGGGTGCAGGCGATACCGGTGCGCAGGCACGACCGGGTGCTCGGGGTGCTCACCCGCGAGTCGGCCCCCCAGGTGGGCCGGCGCCAGGGGGAGCTGGAGAGGGTCTACGTCGAGACCTTCGACCGCTTCGCCCGGATGATCGCCAGCGGCGAGTTCCCCTTCGCCGTCGGGGAGGAGCGGGAGGGGGAGTCCCCCCGGGTGGGCGACGGCGTGCTCATCGTGGACGCCCGCGCCCGCGTCGTCTACGCCTCGCCCAACGCCGTCAGCGCCCTGCACCGCATGCAGGTGCACAGCAATGTGGTCGGTGCCCGCCTGTCCGAGCTGGGGCTCGAGACCACCGCCATCGAGCGGGCCCTGGCCGCCGCCGTGCCGGTCACCGAGGAGGTGGAGCGCCGCCCCGACGTGATCGTCCTCGTCCGCTGCCTGCCGCTCCTCGAGGAAGGGTCGCCCACCGGGGGCATCGTGCTGGTGCGGGACGTGACCGACCTGCGCCGGCGGGACCGCCTGCTGGTCTCCAAGGACGCCACCATCCGCGAGGTCCACCACCGGGTCAAGAACAACCTGCAGACCATCTCCTCCCTGCTGCGCCTGCAGGGCCGCCGCCTGGGCTCGGCTGAGGGGCGCACCGCCCTGCAGGAGGCGGAGCGCCGGATCCGCTCGATTGCCGTCGTTCACGAGATCCTGTCGCGCGACCCCGGCGACCAGGTCGCCTTCGGCGAGATCGTTCATGCCCTGGTGCGCATGGCCGAGGAGAGCGCCATCTCCTACGACCGGCGGGTGCGCATCCGCAACTACGGCGAGGCCGGGGAGGTCCCCGCCGGGGTGGCCACCCCCCTCGCCGTGGTCATGGCCGAATTGCTCCAGAACGCCGTGGAGCACGCCTTCGTGGGGGACGGGCGCTGGGACGAGGAGGGCCTGCGGGTGGACGTCCAGTTCGACAACGACGGGGTGGAGCTGGCCGTGTCGGTGTCCGACAACGGGCGGGGCCTGCCCCCCGGCTTCGATGTGGCCGCCACCGACAGCCTGGGCCTGTCGCTGGTGCGGGACCTCGTCACCGGTCAGCTGGCGGGGAGCATCTCCATGGGGACGGCCGACGACTTCGGCACCCGGGTGGAGCTACACATTCCGCTGCCCGAGCCCGAAGGGCTGGCCTGAGGGCGGCGGGGGAGGGTGCTGGCGGGAGGGCGGACTCAGCTGGCGCGGCGCTGACGGGCCAGCCAGGACTTGCGCATCCGCCGGCGCTCCTCCTCCGAGGTCGCCCCCCACACCCCGGACTCCTGGTTGGTGGCCAGGGCGAACTCGAGGCAGGGCTCGAGGGCGGGGCAGGCGCGGCAGACCGCTTTGGCCGACTCGATCTGCTCGAGGGCCGGGCCGGTCGTCCCGATGGGAAAGAACAGGTCGGGGTCAGTGTCCCGACAGGAGGCGACGTCCCTCCACCCTTCCAGGTCCCAGTCGATGGTCCGGCTCCAGGTCAGCGCCACGATGTCTCCTCGGCGGTACTAGCTGGTTGAAATAGTGAAGGATTTCACAAGGAGCTACCCGGCACGTTACCGCCGGGTAAACAGGATGTGGGGATCATAAGATGAGAGGTATAGGAAAGCAAGGCTTTGGTTCGCCGAAGTCGGCGTTTTCCCTGCCCGACATGGAATTTCCGGCCGTGTTCGGACATCGGGGCCTGGTGCTCGAAGGGGCCCCGACCGGGCGGCGGGAGAACACCCTGGAGGCGTTCCGGACCGCCGTCGAGGCCGGCCTCGACGGGGTGGAGCTCGACGTCCGCCGCAGCGCCGACGGGGTGCTGGTGGTGCACCACGGCCCCGGCGTCGAAGGGGTCGGCCCCATCAGCGCCACCCCGGCCGGGGCCCTCCCCGAATGGCTGCCCACCCTCGCCGACGCCCTGGCCGCCTGCGAGCCGCTGCTGGTGAACGTGGAGGTGAAGGACCTGCCGGGCGAGCCCGGCTGGGACCCGGCCGAGCCGACCGCCCGGGCGGTGGCCGAGCTGCTGGCTGAGGCCGGCCTGGGGGCCCGGACCCTGGTCTCGTCCTTCTCCCTGGCGGCGCTGGACGCCGTGCGGGAGACGTCCCCCGACCAGGCCACCGGCTGGCTCACCGCCGCCCGCTACGACCAGTTCCGGGCCCTCAAGACGGCCGCCGAGCGGGGACACCGCGCCCTGCACCCCCAGCAGGCCTCGGTCACCGAGGGGCTGGTGACCGAGGCCCACCGAGCGGGGCTGCTGGTCGTGGCCTGGACCGTCAACGACCAACGGCGGATGGCGGAGCTGGCCGGAATGGGGCTCGACGTCCTCATCACCGACGAGGGCCGCCGGGCCCTAGAGGCCCGGCGGCAGTCGGCGTAGAGGCGCCTGGCTCAGTCGTCGTGATGGTGGCCGTGGCCGCCGGAGCCCGAATCCGTGGTGGTCGCCGGGGCGGTCGAACCGGTGGAGCCGGTCGAGCTGGTGCCGGTCGACGAGGTGCCCCCGCTGGTCGAGCCGGTCGAGGTGGCCGAGCCGTCGGAGTCCTCGGAGTCAGAGCCGTCGTCGTCGCCTGCGGTGGCCGAGCTCGACGTAGTGCCGGCCGAGGTGGTGGCGCCGGACGGGCTGGTGCCGGAGCCCGATGTCGAGCTGCCCGTACCGCTGGTGGTCGTGGCGGTGCCGGTTGTGCCCGAGGACCCGGTCGAGCCCGAGGCGGAGGTCGAGTCGTCGTCCTTGCCGCAGTCGGAGCGGGCGGCCTGGGAGACGGTCTGACCGTGCCCGGGCCCGTGGGAGTCGTGGGCGACGGAGGAGACGTACTGGCCGTGATTCTCACCGGCAGGGCAGTTGGAGGAGGTGCCCGAGCCCGAGGTGCCCGCTCCGGTGGTGGTGCCCGAGGCCGTGGTGCTACCGGTGCCGGTGCCCGTCGAGCCGGTGCCGGTGCCCGAGGAGCTGCCGGTGGTGGAGCCGGTGGAGCCCGTCGAGCCGGTGCTGGAGCCGGTGGAGCCCGTCGAGCCGGTCGTGCCGCTGCTCGAGCCGGTCGTCGAGCCCGTCGAGCCGGTCGTCGAGCCGGTACCCGTGGAGCCGGTGCCGGTGTTCGATCCGCTGGTCGACCCGGTGGTGGTCCCGCTGGAGGTGGTCGTGCCCGACGAGGACGGCAGAGAGACCCCGACGTCGGAGGCGACCGAGGCGACGGCCGACTGCACCGGGGTGGGCAGGCTGCCGGTGGCGGCAGCGGCTACTCCGCCGGCGCCGAGCACTCCGGCGGCGGTGACGGCGGCGAACTTGACGGTGGCGATCTTGCCGAGCACGGCGGTCCTCCGATGCTTGCGGGAGACGGTGGGAACGGACCGGTGGACGCTGTCGGCGAAGGCAGTGAAGGAGGCGTCGTCGGTGGGGACGCCGGCCACTATCGCCCGAGCCTGACCCAACAGCTCGGCGACGGCGCCATACGCCGGGGGAGCGTCCGCCGGTCCGAGATGCCCAACGAGCAACCGCTCCAGAGTCACGTCGTCGAGCGCGAGGGGTTCGTAATCCTCGCGGTTGCTCGTGGGCATCACAGAGCGGCTATCGCTGCCTGCTCCCCGACCGTTACGCGCTGGCGCGAAATCTCTCGACGGCTGACCGACTTGGCCGGGACCGGCTGGGCCGCCGGCGCCTCCGACTCGGAATCGACGAGGCGGAAGGCCTGGCCCGCTCCCAGTGCGACCGCCAGCGAGCGCAGCCCCCGGTGGGTCAGGACCCGCACGGCGCCGGGCTTCTTGCCCAGCACGGCGCCGACCTCCGTCGGGGTCAGCCCGCCCACCACCCGCAGCAGCACGGCCCTGGCCTGGTCGCCGGGCAGGTCGGCGATCAGGCGGACCGCCTCCCGGGTGGCGTCGCCGGCGAGCGCGGCCGCCTCGGGTCCGACGGACGGGTCGGCCAGGGCGGCGGGGTCGGGGCCGCCGGGCCCGGTGGCGTCCAGGGACTCAGCCGTCCGGCGTCGGTCCCTGCGCTGCTGGTCCACCAGCCGGCGGTGGGCGATGGTGAACAGCCACGAGCGGAACTCCGACTCGCCCCCCTGGAAGCGGGCCAGGCCGCGGCCGACCGAAATCCAGGTCTCGGAGCAGACATCCTCGGCGTTGCCCCGGTCGAGGCTGGCCACGTAGCCCCGCAGCCGTGGCTGGTAGGCCGACCAGATGGCGGCCAGGGCGGGGCGGTCACCGCCCGCGGCGGCGCTCAGCAGGCCCTGGAACTCGTCCGGCCCAAACTCCCCATCGTGTGGCACAAGGGCGGTGTCGAACTGCCGGCCCGGCCCCTTGAGCAATATGGCCAAACGGCGCGACGGCACCCCCCGATGGGGGCACTGGCGGACCAGCTAACTCCGGCCGTATCCGGGGTGGGCGGCCCCTGGGGCGGGGCCTCCCCCGGTCAGAGCGCCGGAACGATCAGGTCGAGCACTCCGGGCCGGAAACCGACCCGGAGGGAGGTGGTCTCGCCCAGGTAGTCCCCGTCGACCTGGAAGGGGAAGGGACCGAATCCCTCGACGGTGGCGTCGGTCACCTCGGTGGCGCTCCAGACCGCCGGGTGGGAGGCCACCCGCTGGCCCGATCCCAGGGCCCGGCCGGCGACCCCGAGCAGGTCGCGCAGGCGCAGGGAGCGGAAGGCCACCACCCCCAGCTCCGAGCCGAGGCCCCGACCGGGGGCCAGGTGCAGGGGGCGACGCCCCAGGTAGGTGTAGGGGTCGGAGTTGAGGAACACGGCGAAGCGGCCGTCCTCCAGGGCGTCCGGCACGTCGCCGCGGGCGGGCCGGCCCTGCGGAGGGTGGGCGGGATCCCCGAGCATCGGCTCGCCGATCTTGATGGCGAAGCGGGGCCGCGAGCGGTCGTAGTGGCGCAGCCAGGTGTCGACGGTGGCGGCGAGGAAGAGGGGGTGGCTGACGTAGCGCTTGAGGTGGCCCCGCCTCTCCACCCGATGGATGACGGCGGCGTCGAATCCGATGCCCAGGTGGAACAGGAAGTGGCGGTCGTCGGCGAAGCCCAGCCCGATCCGACGCCTGGAGCCGGCGTCCAGCGCAGCGAGCAGCTGCCCGGTCGCCTCGACCGGCTCCGGGGCGGTGCCGATGGTGCGGGCGAAGACGTTGGTCGAGCCCCCGGGCAGCACCGCCAGGGCGGTGCCGGTTCCGGCCACCCCGTTGGCCGCCTCGTTCAGGGTGCCGTCGCCTCCCAGAACGACCACCGCGTCCCAGCCGGCGGCGGCGGCGTCGGACGCCAGCTCGGTGGCGTGGCCGCGACGATCGGTCTCGACCACCTCGGTGCGGTGGCCGGCGGCCAGGGCCTGGGCGATCACCACCCGGGTCCGGGGGGTCACCGCCGAGGCCGAGGCGTTGATGACCAGCAGCAGCCGCATCAGATCCCGTCGGGGGACTCGGCCAGCGACCGCAGCTGGGCCAGGCTGCGCGCCAGCAGCCTCGACACGTGCATCTGGGATATGCCCAGTTGGTCGGCGATCTCCGACTGCGTCATGCCCTGGAAGAAGCGGAGGAACAGGATGCGTCGCTCGCGGGCCGGCAGCCGCTCCAGCAGGGGGCTGAGGGCGGCCCGATCCTCGGCCGAGGCCATGGTGGGGTCCTCCTCGCCCAGCTGGCTGGCCATGGTCGACGAGCCCTCGTCGTCGGGGCCGGGGGCGGGGGCGTCGAGGGAGGCGAAGCGATAGGCCTGGCCGGCCTCCAGGGCCTCCAGCACCTCCTCCTCGCTGGCTTCCACCTCGCGGGCCAGCTCGGCGATGGTGGGCGAGCGGCCCAGTTGCTGGGACAGGGTGGAGATGACCTCGCCCAGGCGCAGGTAGAGCTCCTGGAGCCGGCGGGGTGCCCGCACCGCCCAGCCCTTGTCGCGGAAGTGGCGCTTGAGCTCGCCCACGATGGTGTGGGTTGCGTAGGTGGAGAACTCGACCGCCCGGTCGGGGTCGAAGCGGTCGACCGCCTTTACCAGGCCGATGGAGGCCACCTGCACCAGGTCGTCCAGCGGCTCGCCCCGGTTGGCGAAGCGGCGGGCCAGGTACTCGGCGAGACCCAGGTGGGCGTTGACGAGGATCTCCCGCAGGGCGGGGTCGCGGGAGACGGCGAACTCGCTGAACTGCCGGCGCAGCAGCTCCCGCTCGTCCTGGCCGGTCGTCACTGGCCGCTCCGGACCGGGCGCTTGCGGATCCACACCACCGGCCGGCCGTCCTCGTCCGGGCGCACGTCGTGGCGGTCGACCAGGGCGGTGAGGATCTGGCGGGACAGCTGGGACAGGGCCACCGGCGGCCCGCCCGGGTCGAAGTGACCGGTGCCTTCGACGCAGAGCTCGTTGCCGTCGAGCACGAAGCGCAGGCTCAGTGCCCCTGGCCGCCCGGAGGCGCCGATGACGGCATGGCACAGCTCGTCCACCGCCAGGCGCAGGTCCTCGATCTCGTCGAAGCCGAAGCCGAGCCGGCTGGCCAGCCCGGAGGCGGTGACGCGGGCCAGGCGCACGAACTCGGGGCTGGAGGGCACCACCAGCCGCACCTCGTCGTCAGTTGCCAACCGTCCGCCTCGTCTAAACGCCGAACGCCGACGACAGGGTCCCCGGCTGCCCGGCCACCGGCCCCAGCCGGGCCAAAGGTAGTCCATGGGGGACCGGTCCCCCGCCGGCGAAGGCGGCCCGGGGCCGTCGCTGGGCTTCCCGGCGGGTTCGACTATCCGGCGCCGGGTCGGAAAGAATGCCCCCATGAACGTCGTCGTCTGCGTCAAGCAGATCCCGGATCCGGCCTCCCCGGGGGCCCTCGATTCGTCCGATCACACCCTGGTGCGCGAAGGCAAGCTAATCCTCGACGACTCCGACTCATACGGTGTCGAGATGGCCCTGCGCCTGGCCGAGAAGGCCGGGGGCGGTGAGGTCACCCTGGTCTCGATGGCCCCCAACGGCGAGACAAGCGGGCTGCGCACCGCCCTGGCCATGGGGGCGGCCAAGGCCATACTCATCAGCGACGACGCCCTGTCGGGCTCGGACGCCCTGAGCACGGCCAAGGTCCTCGCCGCCGCCATCAAGCGGGCCCAGCCCGATCTGGTCGTGGCGGCCACCGAGTCGACCGACGGCTACACGGGCACCACCCCGGTGCAGATCGCCGAGCTGCTCGGGCTCCCCTCGGTGACCTTCGCCAAGTCCGTCGACGTGGCCGACGGCCAGCTGACGGTCAACCGCCAGACCGAGGCCGGCTACGACGAGGTGTCCTGCCCCCTGCCCGCCCTGATCACCGTCACGGCCGGCGTGGTGGAGCCCCGCTACCCGTCCTTCAAGGGGATCATGGCGGCCAAGGGCAAGCCGGTCGAGCAGCTCACCGTGGCCGACCTGGGCCTTTCGGCCGACCAGGTCGGATCCCAGGGCGCCCGTCAGGAGATCGTGGAGGTGGCCCCGGCCGAGGAGCGCAAGGCCGGCGAGGTGATCACCGACGAGGGTGACGCCCATGAGCGGATCGTCGCCTTCCTCGAAGAGCTCAAGATCATTTAGGAGAGCGTCCCACCATGGCTATCGACAACATCTGGGTCCTCGCCGACACGGTCGAGGGCAAGCCCACCTCCGGCGGGCTGGAGCTCCTGACCGCCGCCCGCAACTTCGGCGCCACCCCGACGGCGGTGGTGTGGGGCGACCAGGCCGACCAGGCCGCCGCCGCCCTGGGCGCCCACGGGGCCAGCACGGTCCTGTGGGTCAAGGACCTGGGGGGAGGCCTTGCCGGTCCCCGGGTGGCAGCCGCCCTGGCCGAGCGGATCGGGTCGGGCTCCGCCCCCGACGCCATCCTGGCCAGCTCCACCTACGACTGCCGCGACGTCATCGGCCGGCTGTCGGCCCGCATCGACCGTCCGGTGCTGTCCAACGTGGTCGGCCTCGACAAGGACGGCGACGGGCTCGTCACCCAGCACGCCGTGTTCGGCGGGACCCAGATCGTGCGGGCCCGCTTCACCGGCGCCGGGCCCGGCCTGTTCATCGTGCGCCCCAAGACCTTCGCCGCCGAGGAGTCGGGCGGAGGGGCCCCCGAGGTCGAGCAGCTGGCCGCCCCCGAGGTGGGCGCCACCGGCGGGGCCAAGCTGGTCCAGCGCCACATCGAGGAGCGCACCGGGCCCACCCTCGACGAGGCAGCGGTGGTCGTCTCCGGCGGCAGGGGCCTTGGCTCGGCCGAGAACTACTCGCTCATCCAGGAGCTGGCCAAGCTGCTCCACGCCGCCCCCGGCGCATCGCGGGCCATCGTGGACGCCGGCTGGGTGCCCTACGCGTTCCAGGTGGGCCAGACGGGCAAGACGGTGAAGCCGACCCTGTACATGGCGTGTGGGATCTCCGGTGCCACCCAGCACATGGTGGGGATGAAGGGGGCCAAGAACATCGTCGCCATCAACAAGGACGCCGAGGCCCCCATCTTCACCATCGCCGACCTGGGGGTGGTCGGTGACGTGCACAAGGTCCTGCCCAAGCTCATCGAGGCCCTGAAGGCCCGGGCCTAGGACGGGCGCGCCCTCGGTGGCCGACCCGACCGCCGACCAGGCGGTGACCACGGCCATACCGCGGCCGCGCAACGACGCCCCCCGCTGGCGCAACTGGGGGGGCAACCAGGTGTGTGCCCCGACCTCGGTCGTCGAGCCGACCACCGAGCGGGAGCTCTCCGCCGCCGTGGCGGCGGCGGCCGCCTCGGGAGCGCCGGTCAAGGCCGTCGGCTCGGGCCACTCCTTCACCGACATCGCCTGCACCAACGGGGTCCAGATCCGCCTGGGCGACTACGACCGGGTGCTTCAGATCGACCCCCGGACCCACCGGGTCACCGTCGAGGCGGGCATAACCATCAACGCGCTCAACGCCGAGCTGGCCGCCGCCGGCCTCGCCATGGAGAACCTCGGCGACGTGGGCTACCAGACCGTGTCGGGGGCCATCTCGACAGGCACCCACGGAACCGGTGTGCACCTGCGGGGCCTGGCCCACCAGGTGGTGGGCCTGCGCCTGGTGGCCGGCGACGGCACGGTGGTGTCGTGCTCGGCCGACGAGGAGCCGGAGATCTTCGCCTGCGCCCGGGTCGGCCTGGGTGCGCTCGGGATCCTCTCCACCGTCACCCTCCAGTGCGTGCCCGCCTTCAACCTTCACGCCGTTGAGTCGGCCATGCGCATGGACGAGGTGCTCGAGCGCCTCGACGAGCTCGCCGACGGCAACGACCACTTCGAGTTCTACTGGGTCCCCCACACCCGCTGGGCGCTGACCAAGCTCAACAACCGCACCACCGAGGCTCCCCGCGGCCTGCCGCGGCACCGGCGGGTCTACGAGCGCATCGTGCTGGAGAACCTCGCCTTCGGCGCCGCCTGCCGAGTGGGGCGCTGGCGGCCGGCCCTCATCCCCCGCCTGGCCACCGCCGTGCCTTCCTCGGGGAAGCGGGACTTCGTGCTGCGAAGCGACAAGGTGTTCACCACCCCGCGGCTGGTGCGCTTCTGCGAGATGGAGTACGCCATACCACGGGCCGAGGCCCGCACCGCGCTCACCAGGCTGATGCAGGCGGTCGACGACCACGGCCTGCTGGTGAGCTTTCCGGTGGAGGTGCGCTTCACCGCCGCCGACGACATCCCGCTGTCCACCGGCTACGGGCGGGACAACTGCTACATCGCCGTGCACATGTACCGGGGAATGCCCTACGACCAGTACTTCCGCCTGGTGGAGTCGATCATGGCCCCCCTCGGCGGCCGGCCCCACTGGGGCAAGATGCACTACCGCACGGCGGCCGACCTGGCCCCGTGCTACCCGGAGTGGGACCGCTTCCAGGCCGTGCGCCGCCGCCTGGATCCCGACGGCCGCTTCGCCAACGCCTACACCGACCGGGTGCTCGGCCCCGCCTCGTAGGCGGCCTCGCCGGCGTCGACCGCCCACACCGCCCAGGCCAGCCCCGCCTCGGGCTCGTCGACGGCGAGGGCCAGGCGCCATCCGGTCACCGGCGAGGCCCGGTCCTCGAAGGTGAAGAAGCGCATCTGCTCGAGCGCCTCGCCCAGCTCGTCGGCCGGCGGGGGCCACTCCTCGCCCAGGCCCGCCAGGGCGGCCAGGGCCCACCAGGCGGAGAAGCGGCCGGCAGCCATGCCCCGGCGCCGTCCGTGGGCGCCCCCGCTCGCCCCCGCCCACGCCATCTGGGCCACCGCTGCCCGGGCTGACACGGGCAGCAGGCGGACGACGTCGACGTCGAGGGCGGCAGCCGCCCCGGCGGCGTCGGCCTCCACCGCCACCGCCCGGGCCCGACCGGCCGACTCGGCCGTCCAGGCGCCCGCCAGTTCGAGCAGGGCGGCCACGTCGGCCTCGTCGCCGGCGCCGGGGGCCGACGGCTCTCTCCCCGCCTCCACCGCCTCGCCCTGGGGGGCCAGGTCGGGGGCGGGGAACTCGGCCCGGTCGGGGTGGTAGGAGGCGAGGAGGTAGGCCGGCTCCCACCGGGCCAGGGCGAGGGGCACCTCGGCGGGGACGCCCAGGTCGGCGGCCGAGCTCAGGTCCTCGCCCCGCACCACCCGCTCCTGGGCCACCACCGCCCGGAGGGGCCCGGTGGGGAGGTGGGGGGCGAGCTCGGCCCAGGTGTGGGTGGAGGCCACCACCTCGGTGAGCGGTCCGGGTGAGAACCGGCCCCGCCCGGGCTCGACGGTGGCGGCCGCCCACCGCGGCGGGGCCTCCAGGGCGAGGCGGTAGTCGGCGTGGGCGGCGATGGGCCAGAGCTGGCGGCCCCGCTCGAAGGCGGCCCGGCAGCGGGCGGCCAGCTGCTCCACCCCGTCCCAGTCCGCATCGAGGCAGAGGGAGTTGACCACCCCCAGCAGCTCGTCGAGATCGGCCCGCTCGACGGCGGCGGCCAGGTCGACGGCCACCGCTACACCAGCGGCCAGGGGTAGGGGCGGCGGTCGGGGTCGGGGCTCGGGAAGACCGGCCGACGGGCCACCGCCTCGGCCCGGCGGCGGAGGGAGGCCATCTCGTCGGCCTCCAGCAGCTCGGCCAGGGCCCGGTGGTGCTCGCCGTCGCCCTGGGCCAGCCGGCACACGTCATCGAGCAGGTCCGGCGGCACCGGCTCGCCGGCGAACTCCCAGATCACCGTGCGCAGCTTGGGTTGGGGGTGGAAGCTGAGGCCGTTGTCGATGGCCCATATGTGCCCGTCGGAGTCGATCAGGCAGTGGCCGCTCTTGCGGTCGGCGTTGTTGAGCAGCAGATCGAAGGTGGCCACCCGACGCAGGGCGGGGTGGTTGGCCTCGTCCTCGTAGAGGGTGAAGTAGTGGTGCTCGAAGTCGGCGTCGACGAAGCGCTGTAGCGATCCGGGGCCGAAGGGGGCGTCGGGGCGCACCAGAGTCTCGGGCACCAGCCCCCATCCCAGCAGCTCGGACAGGTGCCAGGCGGCCGCCTCGCGGCGGTGCAGGCCCCCGGGGAAGTCCCACAGCGGCCGCTCGCCCCTGGTCGGTTTGTACACCGCCCCCATGGTCGCCTCTCCGCTGGTGACCGACACCAGGAACGTCGAGTTCGAGCTCCAGGGCATGCGTCCCTCGACCTCGATCTCGCCGGAGGCGAGCAGGCTCAGCGCGCTGCCGGACGGTGGCCGTTGGTGCGGGGACACACGTGTCCTCCGGGATCGAGGGGGAATCCGCACAGCGGGCACGGCGGCCTTCCGGCCTCCACCAGCCGGACCCCGCGCACGGCCAGCGCCGCCGCCTGCGCAGCGGTGAGTGTCAGGCGGGCCATCGCCGCCGGCTCGTCCTCGCCCACCGCCTCCTCGGCGACGAGCACGATGCGGGCGGACGAGTCGTCCCAGCTCAGGCCGAGCGATCCCACCACCCAGGCGGGCTCGGCCGGCTCCACCAGGTCGGGGGCATCGGGGGTCTCCGGCGGCCGGCCCAGCTCCCGCAGCAGGTCGCCCAGGTACTCGGCCAGCGCCGCCACCTGCGCCTTCTCCACCTTGAGGGTGACGACCTCGCCGGCCCTCGCTGCCTGCAGGAGGAACACCCGCTGGCCGACGGGACCGACGGTTCCCACTGTCACCTGCTCGACGTCGCCCAGATCCCATGAGTCGCTCATGACGGGTGCAGCTCCTGCTGGGGCCCGACCGAGTTCACCGCCAGCACGGTGGGCCCGGTGTCGCCGTAGGCGACGGAGCTCACCGAGGCGGGCGAGATCACGATGCGCTGGAACAGGTCGAGCGGGGTGCCCAGGGCGTCGGCCAGGGCGGCCTTTATGGGATCGGCGTGGGAGACCACCACGATGCGCCCGCCCCGGTGGCGCTCCCGCAGCCGGGCCAGGGTGTCCACCATCCTGGTCTGCATCTCCGGGAAGGACTCTCCGCCGGGGAAGCGGAACCCGCTGGGCCAGCGCTGCACCGTGCGCCACTCCGGCTTCTTGAACAGGGTCTTGAGCTCGGCGCCGGTCCACTCCCCGAAGTCGCACTCCAACAGGCCCCGCTCCACCGTCACCTTGAGCCCCAGCGCCTTGGCGATGGGGGCGGCCGTCTCGCGGGCCCGCTCCAGCGGCGAGGAGTACACCGCCGCGAACGCCCCGGTGCCGGCCAACCGGTCGGCGGTGGCCTGGGCCTGGGCCCGGCCGGCGTCGGAGAGATGCAGGCCCCTGGCCCGCCCGGGCAGCACCGTCCCGGTGGTGGGGGTCGCCCCGTGGCGGACCATCACCACCACGGTGGTCGGGGGGACCTGGGGGGCACGGCGGCGGGACCGCTGTCCGGTCGGCATGGTCCGACCACGCTAATGGCCGCCGGCCGGGGCTCCGCCGGCGGTCCGGCGGCACGGCGACGGCGGGGCGCCGGACGGTAGCTTGCCTGCGGATGCCTGCCGACTCGCTGCGCCGGGTCACCGCCGACATCGTCGGGTGCCGGGCCTGCCCCCGGCTGGTGGCATGGCGGGAGGAGGTGGCCCGGACCAAGCGGGCCAGCTTCGCGACCGAGGACTACTGGGGCCGGCCCGTCCCCGGCTTCGGGGACGCCCGGGCCCACCTGCTGGTGGTCGGCCTGGCCCCCGCCGCCCACGGCGGCAACCGCACCGGACGGGTGTTCACCGGCGACCGCTCGGGCGACTGGCTTTTCGCCGCCCTGCACCGGGCCGGCTACGCCAACCAGCCGACCAGCGTCAGGGCCGACGACGGCCTCACCCTCCTCGGGGCCTACATCGCCGCCGCCGTGCGCTGCGCCCCGCCGGCCAACCGTCCCTCCATCGCCGAGCGCGACGAATGCCTCCCCTATCTGAGCCGCGAGCTCGAGCTGCTCCGCTCGGTCAGGGTGATCATGTGCCTGGGCCACTTCGCCCACGACGCCGTGTGCCGGGTGCTGGGGGTGCGGCCCAAGCCCCGCTTCGCCCACGGCTCGGAGGCGACCCTGGCCGACGGGCGGATCCTGCTGGGCTGCTTCCACCCCAGCCAGCAGAACACCTTCACCGGCAGGCTGACCGAGGCGATGATGGACCGGGTGCTGGCCCGGGCCCGACGGCTGGGCGAGGCCAGGCCCTGACGCCCGCCGGCCGGGCGGGAGCAGGGATCAGCCCAGGCGCTCGACGGCCATGGCCATGCCATGGCCCCGGCCAGTGCCGCTCGGGGCCAGCACCTACCGCAGGGCCTCGATGGGGCCGACCCCCGGGAGTCAGACCTGGGCCAGGTTGGTCTGGCCGGGCGGGGCGTTGCGGGGCGGCATCAGCCGGGGGGCGGCCACGGCCGTCTCCGGCCAGCGGTTGCGGCTGACCCGGGCCAGCTTGCGCAGCAGGGCGACGGCGCCGGGGTCCTCGTCGGCCGAGCGCAGCTCGACGGCGCCGGCGGCCACCATGCCGTCCATGACCTCGCGGCCCCGATCCGTCCTCACGATGGTGAGGGTCCAGTCGTTGAAGGCTCCGATGCCCCCGGTGGAGATGTCGGCGTGCTCGGCGGCGAAGTCGGGGCAGCACTTGCACCCCTCGCGGGTCCAGGCGTGGCACTCCTTGAGCGGGATCTCGTGGTAGGCGCCGTCGCGCATCCAGATCTGGAACACGCCTTTGATGTTCATCTTCACCATGTCCTCCCGCTTGAGGCCGTACTTGGCCTCGAAGAGCTCGGGGAATATGGCGTCGTCGAAGGTCTTGGAGCAGAGAAGCCCGATGTTGAGGGTGAAGCGGCGCGCCACCTTGCCGGCCTTGCGGGCCGCCATGACCGGAGGGGCCGATGACATGCAGCTCATGCCGACCATGGCGATGCGCTCGGCGCCGCCCTCGATGGCCTGGGCGTAGGCGAGGGTGTTGGCGGAATAGGTGTAGCGGCTGCCCGAGGCGGCCAGCACCTCGGTCCGGTTGCGGGCCACCCCGGGGACGGCCTTCCACCCGGTTCCGTCGCCCTCGAGGTAGGACACCAGGGCGGCGTCGATGCGGTCGTTCTCGAGGGCCCACACCAGGATGGCCGACACCAGGCCGCCGTCCTGGCCCCGCTCGTGCAGCTCGGGGTCGGTGGCCCGGGCGAGGACGATGTCCTTGGACACCCCCTCGATCTCCTCGGGCAGGCGCTCCCGCCCGAACAGGAAGCTGTCCACCTCCGTCTCCCACTGGCGGAAGCGGGGGCAGGCCCGGGTGCACAGCGTGCAGCCGCGCTCGCCGTGGGTGCAGTCGTCGAAGCCGCCGTCGGCCTCGACGTGGAACGGCTTGTAGCGGCCGCCCCCGTCGTCGTAGCCGAGCACGTCGTAGGGGCAGGCCACCACGCAGGCGGCACAGCCGGTGCAGAGCCCCGACGTGACTACCTCGTTGAACAGGTGGGCCCAGTGCGGCTTCTCCGGCGGCATGGGGGCCACTGTATGTCCTCTACGTTCCCCGACCATGCCCGAGCTGGTCGAGGTGGAGGCCTACCGGACCCTGGCGGCCAGGGCCGTCGGCCGCACGGTGGAGAACGTGGAGGCGCCCGACGCCTGGTACCTGAAGGGGGGCCTGACCGCCCCCGCCCTACGGCAGGCGGTGGTCGGCCGCCGGCTCACCGCCGCCCGCCGGCGGGGAAAGGTGCTCCTCCTCGACACCGGCGGAGGGCCCACGCTCGGTCTCCGCTTCGGGATGACCGGACGCCTGATCCTCGACGGGGTGGCCGGGGTCGACGAGCTCATCTACTCCAGCCGGCGGCGGGAGCCGGCCTGGGACCGCCTCGTCCTCCACCTGCGGGGCGGGGGCGACCTGCGCGTCTCCGACCCCCGGCGCCTGGGCGGGGTCAGCCTCGACCCGGCCGAGGACCGGCTGGGCCCCGACGCCGCCGGCCTGGCCCCGGCCGAGCTCGGTCCCGTCCTCGAGGGCTCCCGCGCCCCCCTCAAGGCCCGCCTCATGGACCAGGGGCGCCTGGCCGGTCTGGGCAACCTGCTGGTGGACGAGATCCTCTGGAGGGCCGGCCTCGACCCCGCCCGCCCGGCTGGCTCCCTCAGCCGGGCCGAGGTCCGGCGCCTGGCCCGTCACATTGCTTCCACCGTGGCCGACCTGATCGCCCGGGGTGGCTCCCACACCGGTGACCTGATGCCGGCTCGTCGCCAGGGCGGGCTCTGCCCCCGCGATGGTGAGGCCCTCCGGCGCGGCGTCGTCGGGGGCCGGACCACCTGGTGGTGCCCCCGGCACCAGCTCTGACCGACGGCGGCGCAGGAGGAGCCAGGCCATCGCCGCCCACCCGCCCACGGTGAGCACCAGGGCGGTGACCTCAACCGCGTCCCAGAGCCGGGGGGTGGCCAGCCAGAAGAACTCGTCGGAGAAGCGGGCCATGCCCCACAGGGCGGCGAAGGCGGCCAGGGTCACCCCGGTGGGGCGACGCCCGGTGCGGCGCTCTATGCCCAGCAGGATCAGCCAGATGACCCAGCACTCGATGGACTGGAACAGGGGCACCGGCACCCGTTTGCCGACCTGGCCGGCGTAGGAGAGCCCGTACCAGGCGCTGGTGGGGTGACCGCCGCCGTTGATCATGACCTGGGGCCCCAGCAGCCGGCCCAGGGCCCACGAGGCGATCAGCACCGGCGCGGCCAGGTCGAGGCCGGCCATGGTGGTGATCTGGCGGCAGTGGCGGCGCTGGAACCAGATGGCCGTCGGAACCCCGAACAGGAGGCCCCCGAAGGACGACAGGCCGCCGTGCCACACGGCCAGGATGTCGCCCGGGTTGGACCGGTAGTAGGAGAGGTTGGCCACCACGTGGACCACCCGGGCGCCCACGATGGCCGCCCCCACCACCCACAGGAAGGCCCGGTTGAGCCACTCCCACGGCAGGCCGGCGGCCTGGAACCGCCGCCGCATGTACCACAGGGCGAACCAGAAGGTCAGGGCCAGGCCGATGCCGTAGGTGTGGATCTGCAGCGGTCCGAGGTGGAACACCACCGGTATGGGCTTCAACCAGGCTCCCGCGGGTAGAGGGCGCCCATATTGTTGCCGGTCCTCCCCGCTCCGGGGGCCCGCCCGCCACCACGGAGGCCCGCCTTGTCCGACCGATTCGTGACCGCCGAGCGCCGGCCCGACGGTGTCGCCGTCGTCCGCCTCGACCGGCCCCGCATGAACGCCCTGTCCTCGGCCCTGCTGAGCCAGCTCGCCGACGAGGTCGCCGGCCTGGTGGCCGACCCCCCCGCCGCCGTGGTCGTCTGGGGCGGCCCCCGCATCTTCGCCGCCGGGGCGGACATCTCCGAGTTCATCGATGCCGGGACCGGCCGGCCCAGCCCCGAGGTCGCCCGCAGCGTCGGCCGGGGCTTCCGGGCCGCCCTCGACGCCGTGGCGGCCCTGCCCGTGCCTACGGTGGCGGCGGTGAACGGCTATGCCCTGGGCGGGGGCTGCGAGCTGGCCCTGGCCTGTGACTTCCGGGTGGCAGCCGAGGACGCCCGCTTCGGCCAGCCGGAGATCCTGCTCGGCATCATCCCCGGCGGAGGGGGCACCCAGCGTCTCAGCCGGCTGGTGGGACCGGCCCGGGCCAAGGACCTGATCCTCTCCGGCCGCCAGGTCGACGCCAGCGAGGCCCGGGCCATCGGCCTGGTCGACCGGGTGGTGGCCGCCGCCGAGGTGCTCGATGCTGCCACCGGATGGGCGGCGAGCCTGGGCCGGGGCCCCCGGGTGGGCCTCGCCCTGGCCAAGGCGGCGGTGGACGGCGGCGCCGATCGGCCCCTCGAGGCGGGGCTGGATCTGGAGGCTGGGCTGTTCGCCGAGGTGTTCGGCTCCGACGACGCCCGCATCGGGATCGAGTCGTTCCTCAAGGACGGTCCGGGCAAGGCCAAGTTCGAGGGCCGCTGAGCCCGGTGGCCGGCCTGCTCCTGGTCGGGCTGTCGGTCGGGCTGTCCAACTTCGCCGGCGCCATCGGGATCGGCCTGGGCGGCGTCACCGCCGCCGTCCGTATCCGGGTGGCGGTCCTGTTCGGGCTGTTCGAGGCGGGAATGCCGGTGCTGGGCCTGCTCATTGGCCACCGGACGGCCTCCCTGCTGGGCGCCGACGGCGGCCGGTACCTGGGCGGCGCCCTGCTGGTGCTGACCGGCCTGTGGGCCCTGGTGGCCGCCCGGCGCTCCGGGGGTGCCCCCGCCGCCGGCACGAACAGGCGCCTGGTGGTCACGGCCGCCGCCCTCAGCATCGACAACCTGGTGGTGGGCTTCGCCCTCGGCACCCTGCACGTCAACCTGGCCGTCGCCGCCGCCGTCATCGCCGGGGTGAGCGTCGTCCTGTCCCTCGCCGGCCTCGAGCTCGGCCACCGGCTGGGAAAGGTGGTGGAGCGCTACAGCGAGGAGGTCGGGGGGCTGGTGCTGGTGGGGGTGGGGGTTGCGGTCGCCTCCGGGCTCATGCGGTGATGTCGACCGGGGCCGGGCTCTGGCCGGCCAGCACCCCGGCGATCCAGTCGGGCAGGACATGGCGCAGGATGCTCGAGGCCTGGGTCAGCAGGTGCCCGGAGCCGGGCAGGACCACCAGGTCGCCCTGGCCGGCGATCATCCTCACCATCTCGCTGCAGGTGAAGGGGAGGATCTCGTCCGAGTCCCCGTGCAGGAGCAGCAGCGGCCGGCCGTCCATGCCTTCGGCGACCTCGCAGCCGGCGGACTGGGTGGCCAGGGTGACCACTCCGGCCACCACCGCCGGCAGCAGTACCGCCGCCCGCACGGCGATGGCCCCCCCGAAGGAGTGGCCCATCGTCACCACCTGCTCGGCCCCCCGGCGGCAGGCCAGCTCGGTGACGGCGGCCAGGTCGAGGGTGCACAGGCCGATGTCGTTGGGCACCCGCCAGCCCACCCGGAGCACCCCGATGCCCCGACCGGCGAGCTCGTCTCCGAGGAACTGGTAGAGGCCCTCGGCCGGGCCAAGCAGGCCGCCCATGGCCCCCCCGCAGGCGACCAGGGCGCCGGCGGAGTCGGCCGGCCCGTGCCAGAGGACGGTCAGCAGGCCCTGACGGGTGAACAGCTCGATGTGGGTGAGGCCGGGGTGGACGTCGACCTCCTGGGCGGCCAGGACGCCCAGGCGCTCCAGCGGGGTCCGGTCGTCCTGCTCCTCGTCCACCGGCCCGGCCCGAGCGGGGTCAGGAGCCGCTGGAGCTGTGCACCTGGTCGCCCTCGGTATGGCTCATCCAGGTGGCGTACATGTCGGCGTAGCGCCCACCGAGCGCCACGAGCTCATCGTGGGCGCCGCTCTCCACGATGCGGCCTTCGTCCACCACCACGATGCGGTCCGCCTTCATGGCGGTTGTCAGGCGGTGGGCGATGAGGATGGCGGTGCGGCCCTCCAGCAGCACGTCGAGGGCGGCCTCGATCTTGGTCTCCGACAACAGGTCGAGGTTGGAGGTGGCCTCGTCCAGCACCAGCACCCGGGGGTGGGCGTGGAAGGCCCGCGCCAGGGCGATGAGCTGGCGCTCTCCCGAGGACAGCGACTGGCCCCGCTCGTGGACCACGGTGTGGATGCCGTGGGGCATGCGCTCGACGACCTCGACCAGGCCCACCGCCCGGATGGCGTCCCACACCTCGTCGTCGGTGGCCTCGGGGCGGGCGAAGGAGATGTTGTCGCGGATGGTGCCCCCGAACAGGAACGGCTCCTGGGGAACCACGCCGAGCTGGCGGCGCAGGGACCGGATGGTGACCGAGCGGAGGTCGTGGCCGTCGATGAGCACCCGGCCGGCCACCGGGTCGTAGAAGCGGGTTACCAGCTTGGCGATGGTGGACTTGCCCGCCCCGGTGGGCCCGACGAAGGCGACCGTCTCGCCGGCGTCTATGACCAGGTCCACGTCGTGCAGCACCGGCAGCTTGGGGTCGTAGCCGAAGGTCACCCCGTCGAAGGTGATGTCGCCGCGGATCGGCGGAAGGTCGATGGCGTCGTCAGCCTCGGGGACACTGGGGTCCGTCTCCAGCAGGCCCCGAAGCTTGTTTATCGAGGCCGTGCCCTGCTGGTACATGTTGTACTGCTGCACCAGCAGCTGGATCGGCATGAAGAACCGGTTCAGGTAGAGGAAGAACGCCACCAGGTCGCCGGGCGACAGGGAGTGGTGCAGCACCATGTTCCCGCCGATGGCCAGCAGGGCAGCCTGGCCCAGGTAGCCGAGCAGCTGGGTGCCCGGCCCGTAGACGGCGTTGATCTGCGCCGTGTACATGTTGGCGTCGCGGTAGGCGCCCACCACGTTCCGGTGGTAGATGACGTTGTGGCGCTGGCGGTTGTGGGCGGTGACGATCCTGATGCCGTGCAGGGTTTCGGACAGGTCGGCCAGCACGTTGGCGATGCCGTCCCGCACCCGGTCATAGCCCCGCTCGGAGCGGGAGCGGAACCACAGCGACATGGCCGTCAGGATCGGCACGATCAGCAGCAGGGTGATCAGGGCCAGCTCCACGTTCATCGACAAAAGCATTCCGGTGATGACCAGCATGGTCAGACCCTGTACGGCGAACTGGGCCAGGCCGTCCTGCAGCAGCTGCTGCAGGTTCTCGATGTCGCTGGTCATGCGGGTCATGATCACGCCGGCCTTCTCGTCGGTGTAGAAGTCCAGCGCCAGCCGCTGCAGGTGGTTGAAGATCTTGACCCGCAGGTCGTTCATGACCCAAGCCGCCAGGCGACCGGTGACCATCACCTGCAGCCGCTGGGCGGTGGCGGTGAGGACGATGGCGCCGACATAGAGGCAGCCCACCCACACGATGAGGCCGAAGTCCTTGTGCAGCATGCCCCGGCTGATTCCGATGTCGATCAGCCTCGGGCCGGCCTGGTTGGTCACGCTCACGATGGTCACCAGGAACGCGGCCAGTACTCCCAGCTGCCAGTGCTTGAAGATCAGCCCCCGCAGGGTGAGGTGCTCGGCCTCGTCACCCGCCTTGCGGTAGGAGAAGGTGGCGCTGGGCTCCGGGTGCTCCGGCTCGTCGGCCAGCAGCTTGTCCACTCCGTCCTGCAGCTCCGGCGGTATGCCGGCGAAGGGCAGGCCCTGGCCGGGGCTGGCCGACTGACGGGGCCCCATGCCGCCCCCGAACATCCCGCCCGGGGCGGACCCGCCACCGAACATTCCTCCACCCATGGCCATCAGACGATGCCTCCAGTCTCCGGGCTGGTGAGGTCGATGCCGCCGAACCGCCGGCCCCCGCGCCCGTCCTCGGCGTCCGAACCGTTGCGTCCCCGCCGGCCCGCCCCCGCCCTGGCCAGGGCCTTGCCTTCAGCGTCGTCGGGGGGGTGAAGGTCCTCCTCCTCGCCTTGGGCCAGCACCTCGACATAGAGGGGGCAGGTGGCCATCAGCTCGGAGTGGGTTCCCTCGGCCACGATGCGGCCCTCGTCCATCAGCAGCACCCGGTCGGCCAGGCTTATGGTCGACAGGCGGTGGGCGATGATCAGGGTGGTGCGCCCCTTGAGCAGCTTGCGCAGCCCGTCGTGGATGCGCAGCTCCACGTGCACGTCGATGGCGCTGGTGGCGTCGTCGAGCACCAGGATGGGCGGGTTGACCAGCAGGGTGCGGGCGATGGCGATGCGCTGGCGCTGGCCGCCGGACAGGGTGTAGCCCCGCTCGCCGACCACGGTGTCATAGCCCTCGGGCAGCTCGCGGATGAACTCGTCGGCCCCGGCCGCCTTGGCCGCCGCCTCGATGTCGGCGAAGTCGGCCAGCGGCTTGCCGTAGGCGATGTTGTCGCGGATCGACGCCGAGAACAGGAAGGGCTCGTCCAGCACGATGCCCACCTGGGCCCGGAGGCTGGAGAGGGTGAGGTCGCGCACGTCCATCCCGTCGATGCGCACCGCCCCTTCGTCCACGTCATAGAAGCGGGCCAGAAGCCGGGCCACCGTCGACTTGCCTGCCCCGGTGCGCCCGACCAGGGCGACGGTCTCGCCCGGGCGCAGGTGCATGTCGTAGCGCTCGAGGACCTTGGCTCCGTCCTTGATGTAGCCGAAGGTCACGTCCTCGAAGCGCACCTCGCCCTCGCATTCGACCAGGTCGACCGCGCCGGGGCGGTCGACGATGGTCGGTGCCTCGTCGAGGATCTCGTAGATCCGCCCGGCCGAGGCCTTGGCCCGCTGGCCCATCATGATGAGCATCCCGAGCATCTGGAACGGGGCCTGGAGCATCACGATCCACATGCTGAAGCTCAGAATGGCCCCCACCGGCAGCCCGTCGTGGATCACCAGGTATCCGCCCACGAGCAGTACCAGGGCCAGGCCGAGCTGGACCAGGTTCTGCACCATGGGGGTGAACCGGGCCCGCAGGTCGGCGTCCTTGACGTAGGACCACTGCAGGCGGTCGGCCGCCCGGGCCAGGCTCTTGAGCTGCTGGTCCTCGGCGGCGAAGGACTTGACCACCCGGACGCCGTTGATGTTCTCGTCGACGATGGTGGCGACCTCGGCCAGGCGCGACTGGATGAGCCACGAGACCGGGAACATCGAGCGGCGCATGCGCACGCCCAGTATGTAGATGAACGGCATGGTCGCCATGGCCACGAAGGCCAGGGCCACGTTGATCGACAGCATGTAGCCGAAGGCCACGACCGCCATGCAGCACTGAACCAGGATGTTGGGGGCGAAGGTCAGGTACATCTGCACCGAGCGGATGTCCGAGTTGGCCCGCGAGATGAGCTGGCCTGACTGCACCCGGTCGTAGAAGGGGAACGACATCCGGGTGAGGTGCTGGTAGATCGTGTTGCGGAGGTCGAACTCGATCTTGTAGGCCGTCGTCATCAGGAACAGGCGCGAGATGTAGCCCGCCACCCCCGCCCCGACGGCCAGGGCGATGGCGATCTTGACGTAGTGGCTCAGCGGCACCGGGTGCAACCCCGGTATCGGGACCTCGACCGCCCGGGCCAGGACGCCCCGCTGGAGGGCCTCCTGGAGGATCTTCGGTATCTGGACCTGAAGGATCAGGCCGGCCAGCGACATGGCCAGCGAGGTCATGAACGTCCATTTGTGGGACAGGACGATCGGCATGGCCCGGCGCAGCCACGACTTGGACCGGTCCGGGTCGATGTTGGCCCGGGGGGCCTGGTAGAGGGGCTGGACGGCCACGGGGACGAAGGGCGTGCCCTGCGCCTCCAGGGCCTGGTCGCCCGGGCGGAGCCTGCCGCTTGCCCTCATCGGGACGCCGCCGCTGTCGAGGCCTTGACGGCGTCGCGATAGGCGTCGAGGGCGTCGCTCCAGAGGCCCAGGGCGTCCAACAGCCGGTCGGCTTGGACCCGGTCGCCGGCGTGGGCGGCGATCTCCGCCAGTCGGCCGCCGACGGCGGCGTCGGCCTGGTCGAGCACCCGGGTGCCGGCCGCCGTCAGCACGTGGTGCACACGGCGGCGGTCCTCGTCATCGGGCCGGCGTTCCACCAGGCCCTTGGCCACCAGACCGTCGACCACGGCGGTGATGCTCGGCCGGCTGACGGTGAGGGTGTCGGCGAGGGCGGAGGCGGCGGAGCTACCTCGCCCCAGCAGGGCCAGCAGTCGGTACTGGGAGGCGGACAGATCGACCTCGCCCAGAGCCAGATCGACCTGTCGAGCCAGGCGGGCGGCGACCCGCGCAACGTTAGGACGTCCTTCGGGAGTCACATAGTTAGGTTATCAAATGATCTGGCGGAGGAGGAACCAGGGACATCCCGCAACGGCCGGGATCCCTGGCGGGCCGGCCGGCGGAAACTTGGGGCTGACGCGCCGGGGCCGGCCTCTCGGCCGGCCCCATCGGTTACAAGGGACATGTCGCTGGCGCCGGAGTGGTGCCCCGGTGTCTGTTTGGGGACCACGTCGTCGGCTGGGCCGGAGGTCCGGCCACCGCTACGGCCCGGTAATCAACCGGGGCCTACCCCGATGCCAGCCGGACGGCCGCCTCTTCAGGCGGCCGGGGCACGGTCGGGCGGACTGCCGTCCTCGTGCGAGCTCGTCGACTTCATCGTCAAGCTCCTTCCCTTAGACCTCGAGCACCCGAAGGGTCGCTGTGCTCAGTCTCAGTTGTCGCGCCGTGGACGCCGGATGACAAGAGGGCGAAGGCGGCTTTAACGACAACGCAAAGTTGGCCGGGGTCGGCCGGTCCGAGGCGGCCGGCACGGCGGCGACGGGAAGCGCTGAGCGCGGCGGAACTCCGCCCCCTCGTTGGTAGCTTCGGGCCGCCATGGCCCCGGCAGTAAGCGAGCGCCGTCCCCGGACCCGGGCCGAGCGCCGCGCCGAGTACCTGGCCAGCCAGCGGCGGGAGCGGGCCCGGCGGGCCGCCCGGGCCCGCAAGGCGGCCGAGCGCCGGCGGCGGGCCCGCTCGATCGTCCCCCGTCTCCTGATGGCGGCGGCCACCTTCGGGCTGGGCCTGCTCTGGACCGGGGCGCCGGAACCGTCGTCCGAGGTCGGTCTGCCCGAGGCCACCGTGGCCCTGTCCCACTACCGCATCGACTACCTCATCCGGTACCTGGGCGGGGTGATCAACACCGAGACCCACGTGGTCAGCCGGCCCTACCTGGGCCTCGACGAGTCGTTCAAGGGGGGCCGGTTGACTGCGGGCCAGATCTCCAACCGGTCCGGGCTGTGGACCTGGGCCACCGGTCCGCCGGCGGGGTGGGACCTCCTGAGCGGCGCCCAGCAGGTGGCGGTGTCGGACGCCTCCCCCGAGGCGGCCGTCGACTTCGCCATCGGCCGGGGCCTGGCGGCGGTGGTGGGGCGGGCCGCGGTGCTGGGCCGGCCCTGCTCGGTGGTGCTGACCGGCCAGCCCCTCGGAGAGTCGATCGACGCCCCCTCCGGATCGAGCACCGTCCGGCTGTGCATCGACCGGAGCACCGGGGCCGTCCTGTCCGAGGTGTGGCGCCTCAACGGGAAGCTGGCCGAGGACATGGAGGCGACCCGGTTCGACCCCGAGTACCCGACGTCACTGGCCACCTTCGACCCGAGCCCCCGCCTGCCGCCCAGGAGCGCCCCGCCGATCGTGGCCGTGCCGCTGACCGGCCGCGAGCGCCAGGGGCTGCATCCGGTCCTGTCCGTCCCCGCCGGCTACCACCTCGACCACTCGCTGCTGAGCGCGTCGCCCTCCCCGTCGGGAGGGCCCGGCTCGTATACCAGCACGCTGCTCTACTCCGACCGCTCCGGTCGGGTGCTCGAGGCCGACTACGTGGAGAGCCCGGCCGACACCACGGGTCTGCGCGTCGGCCTGCCCGGAGGGCGGACGGGCTACCTGCGCCTCGACTACTACCTGTCGTCCCTCTCGATCGGCACCAGCTCGATCGGCTCGGTGGTGCTGCGGGGCTCGGATCCCGACCAGCTCATCGCCCTGGCCCGCCAGCTGCGCTGGTGAGCACGACCGGCTCGCCCGGGTTCTACAGGCCGCAGTCCGCCCCCACCGTGTAGTCCCAGTTGGGCCCGCCGGTGTCCCCGTCCACCAGGAGGCCGGGGCCGCCCGACAGCAGGGCCGAGGGGGCGGAGACCAGCACGTCGGAGCGGGCGTTGGGGGAGCTGAGCACCGCTCCGGCCCCCGGAGGGGCGGTCATGGCCGAGCCGGAGCCGGTGGGGCTGACGATGTGGGTGAGGGGCTCGTCGATCTCCACCAGGGTGCCCCCGCCGGCCAGCGGCTTCATCGAGCCGTGGTCGTGGTTGACGGTGTTGACGCCGGGGCTGCCCGACGAGGCGTTGCCCACGTAGCCGTCGAAGTAGCTCACCGCCCCGGAGGCTTCGATCTCCATGGCGGCGAAGTACTCGACCCCGCCGAAGGTCCACTGGTCGTAGTAGACGACGGCGCTGCCGCCGGGGGGGATGTTCTTCGCCGTGGGCCGCCCGGCCAGCCTGAGAGCTGCCCGCAGGGTCCGCCCGTCGGGGGCCATGGCCATGTCGCCCTCGGTCAGGGCCAGCTGGGGGTTCTGCCCGGCCAGGGGGCCGGCCACCGGGGAGGGGCTGCCGGTGTTCTCGGGGATGGCGTCGGTCGGGTAGTCGTCGGTGCCGGGGGCCTGGGTCCAGAGGGGTCCGTGGCAGGTGAGGGAGGTGGAGGCCACCGTGCCTGAGGCGGATGCGGTCGCCCGTCCCGCCATCAGGAAGGCGCAGCCGGTGCTGAGCTCGTCGGCCGGCACCGTCTGGGGGCCGTCGTCGTACTGGGAGTTGGCCTCCAGTCTGGTCAGCAGCTGGCCGTTGAGCGGGACGACCGGGGCGCCGGCCTTCCTCTGCACGGCTGCGAGGTCTCCGTTGGTCAGCACCAGGGTCACCTGGGAGTGGGCGACATCGAACCTGTTGGCCCGGCTGGTGAGGGGGGCGGCGTCGATGGCGCCGGCGAAGACGCTGGGGGGCTGGCCGTTGCCCGCCGCCAGCTCGAAGCGGGTGCCGTACGGGACACCCGAGGGCGGGTCGGGGGGGATGTTGTCATCGACGGTCTCGCGGGCGCCGTAGATGGCGTACTGGGTCGGGCCCAGGTTGAACTCGGCCTCGAACAGGTCGCCCAGGGAGCCCGGCGCCCCCGTCTGGGGCTGGGCCGCCATCTTGGCCACCTTGATGGTGACGGCCAGGGTCGACCCCGTCGGGTCGGAGGAGAACGAGGCCGACGTGATGTCCAGGTCGGCGGGGGCGGTCGACTGCGCCGTCCCGCCGCCGGCGTTGGCTGCCGTCAGCTGGGGGGCGCCCCGGCACACGGTGGTGCCAGGCACGGCCGCCGTCGGCGCCCTGGTGGCGCCGGGGTCGGTGGGGGCGAGCGAGGGGTTGGCCGGGTCGAGGGACCGGGCCAGGCCCGTCACGTCCGGCACCCCCAGGCCCGACACGTAGTCCCAGCCGGTGGTGTCGGGGTAGGGCCCGTTGTTGCCGATGGTTATGTCGAAGAAGTCCCGGGCGTAGGCCTTGGCGTTGGCGTACTGGCCGTAGAGGGAGGGGGCGGCGAAGCCGAGGCCGGCGGCCACCCCGCGCACCAGGGGGCTGGCCGCCTGCACCCGGGCCCACATGCCCTGCCACAGCGGCGCAGACAGGCTGGTCCCCAGCACGGTGGCCTGCTGGCCCTGGACGATGATGTCGTAGCCGGAGAACTGGTCCCCGGACTGGGCCGCCACGTCGGGGATGGCCCGGCAGGGGGCGGTGGATTTCTGGACCGAGCCGGTGACGGCCAGGGTGGGCAGGCCGGAGAGCCGGTCGAAGGTGCACGGCGGGGTGGCCGGCACCACGCCAGAACCTCTGGGTGGCGGGGGCAGCTCGGCCGCCTGCCACGGCGGGGCGGGCTCGTTGTGGCTGAGGCCGCCGCCTGAGCTCACCCAGGAGTACTCGACGTCCCGTTCGGTGCGATCGCCAGGCCCGGCCTTGTCGGTGATCACCGTGCCGCCGACGGCCACCACCCACGGGCTGGCGGCCGGGTACTCCACCGATATCAGCGGGCTGTTGGTGGCCGTGTTGATGGCCACGCCACAGCCGGCGCCGGCGTCGCCGGTGGAGACGAACAGGGTCCGGCCCTCCACCACGGCCTGCTCGGCGGCGCTGTCGGTGGAGACCATGTCCCCGGTGATGGCGTCCACCTCCTCGCAGCCGCCGTAGGAGGCGCTGGCCTGCAGGGCACCGTTCGGGTCGTCGGCCCAGTCCTGGATGGCCACGTACTCGTCGGCCAGGGAGTCGGCGAAGTACATGGTGTAGCCGGCGGCGTCGGGCGCCATGCTGGAGGCGGCCTGGAGGTCGAGATCCCACTCGTCGATGCCCGACGTGTCGGTCGAGGTGACCCCGGCGTATACGGCCTGGAACGGGATCTGCGGCAGGGTGAGGTGGTTGGGTGCCCCCGAACCGGTCGGATTGGCCTCGTAGGCCCGCAGGTCCGAGACGATGGTGCGCATGGTGAGCGGTCCGGTCGTGTCGGGGCCGAAGCCCTCCGAGAAGCTGGCCAGGTGCTGGCCGGCCCCCCGGTCGTTGGCGGGCTGGTCGTAGATCGACCACAGGTCGGGCGGATCGGTGCTGGCCGACACCGGGAACGACGACGTGGCCGCCGTGCGGGGCTGGTCCAGACGGAGGTCGAAGTGGTGGAAGTAGGGGAAGGTGTCGAGGCCGCCCACCGCCGTCACCCCCAGCACCGCCGGCACCCGAGGGGCGTCGAGGGCGGCCAGGAAGCGGTGGCCCTGGGACTGGAAGACCGAGAAGCGGACGCCGAAAAGGCGGGCGACCTGGCCCTCGGTGCCGGTGGCCTGCAGGAGGGTGCCGGCGCCGGACTGGAAGGCGACCGACAGGCCCCCGCCAGCCAGCCACGAGCGGGCGGCGGCCGTCCGGGCCGCCTCGGCCCCGAACCGCTGGTCGAACTGGGCCGGGGTGAGGAACGAGTGGAAGCTCGGGCTGTTGGCCCGGTACTCGTCGGCGGCATACGCCGCCTCCGCCCGCGGGTCGCGCCCCTGCAGGGTCAGGGTCACCGTCATCGGGGTGGAGGCAGATGCCGGGCCCACCGGGCGCAGCCGGCCCGCCCAGGCGGGCCGATCGGCCTCGATGGCGACCCGCTGCGCCATGGCGGCGGGGGAGTACGACGAGGGCAGGGCCAGCGAGGCGCTGTCACCCTCCGGGGACGGGACCACGACGGCCTGCGCCGAGGTGGCGCGCCCGCCGGCCCGGACAACGCCGACGACGGCGGAGATACTCAGCACGGCCACTAGGACCGAAAGCGCCGGGATGGTGCGGTTGAGCTTCGACATGGCGTGGGCAGGACGGAGGTCCTAACCAGGCTTTTCGACCGGCGAGGACCGTTCTCCTGCCGCCGGGGCCGCGAGCTAGGGCGGGGAGGCCCGTCGTGTCGGGGCGTGGCCGGCCGGGCCCACGGATCCAGAGGGGCCGGCTGGCGGCGGGACGGCGGTGGCGGGCGTCGAGCGCCCCCCCATGAGCGTTGACGCCCCGCCACTGCCGTGTTCGGGGTACTTCGCCGGGGCCGGCCGGTACTCCTCCCCTCGCCTCCGACCGAGCCGGGGGAGGGGAAGCCCCTAAGTGACGTGACTATGTGTCAGTCAGCGGGCGATGAGGGCCGCCACCCGCTCGAGCAGATCGAGGGGGTCGAAGGGCTTGGTCACGTAGTCGTCGGCCCCGGTGGCCCTGCCCGTCCGGACATCGGCGTCCTGAGCCTTGGCCGACAGGATGATGATCGGGATGCCCTTCGTCTTCGGGTCGGACTTGAGCTTGGAGGCGGTCTCGATGCCATTCATCCTCGGCATCATGACGTCCATGAGGATCAGGTCGGGCCGCTCCTCGGCCACCTTCTCCAGTGCCTCCACGCCGTCGCCGGCCAGGCGGACCTCGTAGCCTTCCATCTGGAAGTTCACCTGCAGGAGCTTCTGGATGACGGGATCGTCGTCCACCACCAGGATCCGCCGGCTCTCTGCCACCCGGGCATGGTAGGCCGGTCGCCGCAGCGGGGAAGGCGAGTCCCCCCGCCCAGGACCAATAGAGTTGTTCGCCCCGCCCTCGTAGCTCAGGGGATAGAGCACCGGCCTCCGGAGCCGGGTGCGCAGGTTCGAATCCTGCCGAGGGCGCCCAGCGGAAATGGCCCTCTACCAGGGAAAAGTGCCTGGTAGTAGGGCCCTTTCTCTTTACCGCTGTGCACCGCTCCAATCCGCCCAAGACCGCCGACTTTGGGAGGACGTTGGGAGGAGCGTGGGAGGAGACCGCCCGCCAGCTGAGGAGAGCACCTCCCTGAACCCGGTCGGGGAGGTCGAGAACGCGGGCGGCCAGGGCCACGTCGTTGAGTCGCGCGGCGAACACCTTAGGGGGGGCTCCCAACGACGAACCTTGGCGTCATTATGTTCGGGTAGACACACCGATACTACAGACGAGATAACCGTCGATAGAGGTCACATCTCTGTCAACGGAGACAAGCAGAGCTCCGCTGCCCGCCGGGCGTCATCCCCGGCGATAGGGGTCGACCGATCGAGGCGCTTTATCCCAAATGCCGTCGGTAAATGTCGGTCTCCTGCCGGGTGCCGACCCGGGTGGCGTCCCAGCTTCGGTGGAAATTCGGACTGACGCAGGTTCCTTGAACTGATGCTACGCGGCGGCTGTGACGACGCGCTTCTTCCTGGTGGTGGTGACCTTCTCGACCGCCGG
>Ga0070739_10000884_pt1 | contig 50170 bp, 57 predicted proteins | sample Coa_R1_7_FD_66445 | JGI IMG/M metagenome (GOLD analysis project Ga0070739, IMG submission 66445) | Surface soil microbial communities from Centralia Pennsylvania, which are recovering from an underground coalmine fire - Coalmine... | ecosystem: Environmental > Terrestrial > Soil > Unclassified ...
GGCTCGCCGTCGAAGGAGTACGGAAGCCCGAAGCCGTACGCGATATGGCACGTGGCGTTCTCGTCGTAGAGCGTGTTGTAGAAGAGCGCGCCGGTCTGGCCGACCCGGGACTCCTTCGTGACGAGCGCCAGCTCGCCGAGCCGGTCCGCGTTCTCGATCGTCGCCAGGTGGGACCGGACGACATCTGCTCCCGCCTCGGCCTCCACCCGCACGATCCGCCCGTCCTGGAACGTGAGCTCCAGGCTGCGGATGAGCTGGCCGCCGAGGTTGAACGGCATGGTCGAGCGCAGCGTCCCCTCGGCTCGCCGGGAGTCGGGAGTCGTGAAGACCTCCTCGGTCGGCATGTTCGCGACGTAGTCGATCCCGCTCGCGGTGCGGAAGCGCGCGCTGCCCCACCGTGCGCTCGGGAGGAGGCCGACGGTGAGGTCGGTTCCCGGGCCCCGGTACCGGAGCGCGTCGGGGCGGCGCTCGGAGAGCGCGGCGGCTCGGGTGTCGAGCTCGTCGAGGTGCTGCCGCCAGGCCTGGACGGGGTCGGGCTCGTCGAGCCGGAAGCAGAACGCCACGAGCTCCCACAGCCGTTCGACGTCGGGCTCACCGAGGACTTGGCGTGCCCAGCCGGCCGTGGGCGCCCCCACGCCGCACCAGTTGACGCTATTGGCCCGATACTGCTCCCGGGTGATCTCGGCTACCTCGATGGCGTTGGCGCGGCCCACACGCCCGCCGTCGAGGTCCGCGAGAAGCTCCGGCTCGGGATTTCCCGACGTCCCCAGCCGGGCGTTGCCCGCCATCGACCGCGCGAGCGTCTTTTGCCACTCGGGCGAGTAGGTGAGCGCCTCGTCCGGGCCGAGCTCGATCATCGCCCGCTTCACGTGCTGGTCTTCGTAGGTGACGTTCACGTAGGACGCGCCCGCACGGTACGACTGGCGCGTCAACGCCCGCACGAGCTCGTGGTGCTCGACGAGCCCGCGGACGAAGACCTGCTGCCCGGGCTGGACGTTCGCGCCGACGCGGACGGCTAGCTCTGCGTACCGCTCGAGGCGTTCGTCCATCCCCGACGATCCTACGTGGACCGTTGCATTACGATCGATGGGTGCGCGAGCTGCGGCAAGGCGTCTGGCACTGGCAGACGCCGCACCCGGACTGGGACGACGAGCAGTGGTGGCCCGAGCTCGTGTCGTCGTACGCGATCGAGCTCGGGGACGACTTCGTGTTGTTCGACCCGCTCTCCGTGCCCGACGAGCTGTGGAAGCGGGCAACGGCCGTCGTCCTGACCGCGCCGTACCACGAGCGCGACGCGCGGAGTCTCGGCCTGCCGGTCCACACGCCGCCCGCGGACACCTGGGAGGACTGGGTGGAGAAGTTCGGCGTCGACCCGGACCGGGTTCGCGGCATGGAGAGCGAGGATCTCGCCTGGCTCCGCGCGGGCGAGAGCGAAGGACAGTTCCACGGCCCCGGAGCCTGGCCGTTCGGGATCGAGGCCTACGCGGGCCGAGAGGACAACGACCTCGTCCTCTGGGTGCCCGCGGTGAACGCGATCGTGGCCGGCGACTCGCTCTCCGACTTCGGCGGCGGGCTCGGGATCCAGATGGGCGGCCGCAAGCACCAGACCCCCGACGATGTCGCCAGGAAGCTCCGGCCGCTGCTCGACCTGCCGGTCGAGCTCGTTCTGCCGGCGCACGGCGAGCCGACGGATCGCGCGGCTCTGGAAGCGGCTCTCGCTTAACCCTAGGCGGCGCTCGCCGCCTCCGCCTCGTCACGCGGGAGGCGGCGCGAGACGACCTGCGACACGCCCTCGCCGCCCATCGTCACGCCGTAGAGCACGTCGGCCGCTTCCATCGTCCGCTTCTGATGCGTGATCACCACGAACTGCGCCCGGTCGGAATAACGGCGCAGGAGCTCGACGAAGCGGCCGATGTTCGTGTCGTCGAGCGCGGCTTCGACCTCGTCGAGGAGGTAGAACGGGCACGGCCGGGCGAGGAAGAGCGCGAAGACGAAGGCGATCGCGCCGAGCGCCTTCTCGCCGCCGGAGAGGAGCGAGAGCCGCCGCACGCGCTTCCCGGCCGGACGCAGCTCGACCTCGACACCCGCTTCCTCTTCGTCTTCCTCGGCCTCGGTCAGCCTCAGCCGCCCTTCGCCGCCGGGGAAGAGGGTCGAGGTCACCTCCGCGAAATGTCTCTCGACCGCGTCGAAGGTCTCAGCGAAGCGCCGTTCGACCGTCTCCGTCAGCTCGGCGCTGAGCTTCTGGAGCTCCGCGAGGCTGGCCTCGAGGTCGGCGCGCTGCGCGACGAGCTCCTCCAGGCGCTCCTTCTCGGCGTGGTACTCCTCGTGCGCGAGCGGGTTCACCTGGCCGAGCGTCTCGCGCCGCCGCTCGAGCCGCTCGACGGTTGCGAGGAGCTGGTCGCGATCGTCGCCCTCCGCGGGCTCGTCCGCGTTCGCGCTCTCGAGACGCCTGCGCGCCTCGTCGGCCTCGGCCTCGACCCGCGCGGCCTCGACCTCGACGGCCGACACGGCCTCCGAGGCGGCAGCGAGCTCCTGCCGCAGCTCGACCTCGGCGGCGCCGAGCCGCCGCAGCTCGGTGCCGAGCTCGCCGCTGCGTGCAGCACCGGCGTCCACCTCGGCGCGAAGCGGCGCCTCGAAGTGCGCCGTTGCCACCTCGAGCGCGCCCACGAGCCGCTCGGCGAGCTGCAGGCTGCGGTCCGTGACCGGATTCCGCTCGAGCGAGTAGGCGTCATCCGGAATCGGAGCCTCGAGTCGCGCCCGAAGCTCGTCCAGCTCCGTCGCGAGCGACCGGCGGCGCGCCTGCAGCTCGAGCAGCAGCGCCTCGGCCGTCTCCCCGGCGAACCAGAGCTCGCCGCGCTCGGGGTCGTACCCGAAGCCCTCGGGTGTGACCGCCGGCCCCGACGACGCGAGCAGCTTCTCCTTGGGGACGACGGGCATCCGGGCGACGAGTTGCGCCGGATCTCTCCCCACGAGGACGACGAGGCTGCCGAGGCCGGCGTCGCGCGCCCGCTCGAGCAACGCGAGCGCTCCGGCGTGGTCGTCGCGCACCACGGCAGAGGCCGAGCGGCCGAGCGCGGCCGCGGCTGCCCGCTCGCCGCCCGGCTCGACCTCGATCAGGGAGAAGGCGATCCGCTCGCCCTCCTCCGCCAGCGCGCGAGCAGCGGGCGGGAGCCCCTCCTGCTCCGCCAGCACCCGGTCGAGCGTCCGCAGGCGTTCCTCGACCAGGCGAATCTCGGCCGTCAGGGCAGCCCGCTCGGCGCGGACCCGCTCGTCGAGCACGCGCCGCGGGCGAGCGAGCTCGTCCCGGAGGCGAAGGAGGCGCGCCTCGGCCGACTCGCGCCGCAGCTCGAGACGCTCCGCCGCGCTCCTGAGCCGGTAGAGAGCCTGCAGGGCCTGCTCGCGAGCGCCGGCCGCGTCCGCAAGCTCCTCCTCTGCCCGGCCGCGCTCCGCGAGCAGCGCCTCGAGCCTCTCCTCCACTCCCTGCCGCCCGCCCCCCGCGGCGCTCCGTCGCGCCACGAGCTCGGCCAGCCGCTCCTCGAGCCCGGCCAGGTCGAGCTGCGCGATGCGCGCGCGGAGCCTCGCGATCTCAACCGCTAGCTTCTGCGCGCGCTCGGCTGCGGTCGCCTGCAGTGCGAGCGGCCGGAGCCGCTTGCGGACCTCCGCCTCGACGTCGCGGGCGCGCTCCACCTCGACCGCGACGCGCGCAAGCTTCAGCTCGGCGCGATGCCGGCGCGCCTTGAAGCGCCCGAGGCCCGCCGCCTCCTCGATCAGCGCCCGCCGCTCGGTCGGCCGCGAGGCGAGGATCGCCTCGACCTTCCCCTGGCTGATGATCGAGTGCATCCCCTGACCGAGCCCGAGATCGGCGAGCAGCTCGACGAGATCGAGACGCCGGACCGGAGTCCGGTTGACGAGATACTGCCCCTCGCCGCCGCGGTGCAGCCGGCGCGCGACCGAGAGCTCGGCATAGTCCACCGGCAGGGCGCCGTCGGCGTTGTCGAAGAGGAGCTCCACCTCGCAGTGCTCGGCAGGCCCGCGCGTGCCGCCGCCGGCGAAGAGGACGTCGTCGGGCTTCTCGGCCCGGAGCTCTGTGGGGCTGAGCGAGCCCGCCGCCCAGCGAATCGCGTCCGAGACGTTGGACTTGCCGGAGCCGTTCGGGCCGACGATCACGCCGACGCCCGGCTCGAGACGGATCTCGACCGGGTCGGGAAAGGACTTGAAGCCACGCAGCTTGACGGCGCGCAGATGCACCGGCGCCGAGACTAACGTCGAGGACGGACGCTACTGCCGGTCGTGCTCGTCGTCGGAGCGCGCAAGCGGAGCGTCTTCGTCCGCGTGCTCGTCGTCTGCGAAGATCTCGAGGATCCCACGCGGATCGGGATCGACCTCTTCCGTCGCGAGGCGCCGTAGGCGCAGCTCCGAGTTGGTGGGCCGCTTTTCAGCCATGAGGCTGGACAGGATGCCAGAAACGGCCGCAGGGCCGTAAGGCGCGATCAGCGACGCGTGCCGCTGACGAGGAGGTATTCGCGCTCGTCGAGGTAGCTGCCGTCGGGCTGCCGCCCCGACTCGAAATGCTTCCGGGCGACGCTCTCGAACTCTTCGCGGCGCTCGGGCTCGAGGTTGTCGAGCATCATCTTGACCGGCCCGAACCTCGGCGCGAAGTACTCCCAGGCATGCTCGGGAGACTCGTCCGTGAAGCGCGATATGCGTCGCTCGACCGACAGGTCGAATGCGTCGCCGAGCATGTTCCGGACGTGCTCCTCCCGGCCCCACTCGGCCGGTATCCCTGCGCCCGGCGGAGGCGGCGGTTGGAAGCTGGCGAACACCCTGAACATCTCGCCGACGGTGCCCTCCGGCGTCCAGGCCGAGAACGCGAGGCGGCCGCCGGGCCTGGTGACGCGGGCGAGCTCGCGCGCCGCGGCCTCGTGGTCGGGAGCGAAGATCATCGCGACCGACGAGACGACCTTGTCGAAGCTCGCGTCCTCGACGTCGAGGTTCTCGGCATCTCCGACCCGGTATTCGATCTCGTAACCGCCCGCCTGTGCGCGTGCGCGGGCGACCTCGATCAGCCGCGGTGAAAGGTCGACGCCGGTGACGCGCGCACCCGCGCCTGCTGCCAGCTCGGCGACGTTGCCGGCGCCGCAGCCGACGTCGAGCCAGCGCTCGCCGGGCTGGGGGTCGAGCGCCTCGATGAGGGCGACGTGCATGTCGCCGATCGAGTCGGCGACCTCCTCGAAGGCGCCAGCCGACCAGACGACGGACTGCATCTGCTTGAGCGCGGTGAAGTCGGGCATGGGCGGAACCTACTACGTCTCCTCCGCAGCGTCGAGCTTCGCGAGCGCCTCTCGCGCGGCCTCCTGCTCGGCGGCCTTCTTCGTCCGCCCCTCGCCGCGCCCGAGCTCCTCGCCATCGACGAGGACCGCGCAGGTGAAGCGCCGGTCGTGGGAGGGGCCCTCCGCCGAGATCTCCGCGTAGGCGAGCTGGTGGCCGCGGGGGAAGAGCAGCTCCTGCAGCTCCGTCTTCGGGTCGACGCGCTCCGTCACGGACTGTTCGATGTGGCGCGAAAAGGCCTCGACGACCGCCCGCTCGATCGCGGCGAATCCATGCTCGAGGAAGAGCGCGCCGAGCGCCGCCTCGAGCACCGCCCCGATCACGCTGGGCGTCTGCGCCAGCCGCTCGACCTCCTCGCGTGCCGGTTCCTCCGGGGCGCGGGCGGCAAGGCGGGCGCCGATGCCGAGCTCCTGCGCCACCTCAGCACACGTGGCGCGCGAGACCACGTGCGCGCGCGCCTTCGTCAGCTGCCCCTCGAGGAACTCCGGATGACGCTCGAAGAGCGCGTTGCCGACGGCGAGCTCGAGGACGCTGTCGCCGAGGAACTCGAGTCGCTCGTACGAAGCAGTGCGCTCGCTCGCCCACGACGAGTGGGTGAAGACGGGCTCCGCCAGCTCCGGCGGGAGTGCGTCGATCAGCTGCGCGAGGTCGGAGTCCGCGGCTACTGGTGCGAAGCGACGTAGTCGACGGCCTGGCCGACGGTCTGGATCTTCTGCGCGTCCTCGTCCGAGATCTTGATCCCGAACTGGTCCTCGAGCTCCATGATCAGCTCGACGAGATCGAGGGAGTCGGCGTCGAGGTCCTCCTGGAAGGATGCCTCCTCCGTGATGTCCGCCTCGTCGATCCCGAGCTGCTCGGTGAGGACCTCCTTGACCCGCTCGTAGACTTCCTCGCGCGACGCTGCCATGTCACCTCGTTGTGTCGGGGCCTGAAAGCGCGCCGATCATACAATCTTCGCCTCCTGCGGCAGCCGAGCAGCAAGGCGGCCGACGACGTCGTGATCGACGCCGCGGGCGGCCAGGCGGATCGCGTTGGCGATCGCGGTCGGCGAGGAGTTGCCATGCGCGATCACGACGAGCCCGCGCAGGCCGAGCAGGTACGCGCCTCCGTACGTATCGGGATCGAGGCGCGCGCGGAGTCGCCGCGCGGCCGGGCGAATGAGGAGGCCGCCCAGCGCGCCCGCCGTGCTCGCGGTGATCTCCTCGCGCAGCGAGTCGAGCAGCGTCCAGATCGTTCCCTCGACGGCTTTCAGGGCCACGTTCCCGGTGAAGCCGTCGGTCACGAGGACGTCGGCGGCGCCCTCGAGGATGTCGCGGCCCTCGGCGTTGCCGCGAAAGTCGAGGTCCGAAGCGGCGAGCAGGTCGTGGGCCTCGAGTGCGAGCTGGTTCCCTTTCTCCGGCTCCTCGCCGATGGAGAGAAGGCGCACCTGCGGCCGCGCGATGCCGAGTATCTCCTCCGCGAAGACCGCTCCCATCGTCGCGAACTGGAGGAGGAGCTCGGCTCGGCAGTCGGCGTTCGCGCCGGCGTCGATCAGGACGGAGGGGCCTCTGCGCGCGGGGATGGGGACGGCGATCGCCGGGCGACGGACACCTGTCACGCGGCGCAGGTGGACGAGCCCTGCGGCGAGGATCGCCCCGGTGTTGCCGGGTGACACGACCGCGTCGGCCTCGCCGTCGGCCACCGCCTTCACCGCCCGCACGAGCGAGCTGTCGGCCTTCGTCCGGAACGCATCGGCCGGCTTCTCGTCCATCCCGACCACCTGCGTGGTCGCCACGTGCGCGAGCCCCCGCGTCTCGAGCTCCGACGAGCCGAAGATCACCGGGACGATCTCGTCCGACGCCGCCTGCAGCGCACCGTCGAGCACGGCGGCAGGACCGCGATCGCCTCCCATCGCGTCGACCGCGATGCGAGTCATGTCCTAAGGGGCGTTGACCCGGAGCGGCTCGACCTCGCGGCCCTTGTACGTGCCGCAGGTCGGGCAGACGCGGTGGGGGCGCTTCGGCTGGCCGCACGTCGGGCAGACGTTGACCTTCGGAGCGCTGATCGCGTGCGTCGCACGCCGCTTGTCACGGCGCGACTTGGAGGTTTTCCGCTTTGGGACGGCCATGGGCGCGGGCCACTATAGCCTGCGGCGGTGGATCCGACCGAGATCTTGGAGCGCTTCGACGAGCAGATGCGGCGCCGGCCCGCGCCGGACGGTCTCTTCGTGAGCAAGGGCTGGAGCGCGGTGCTCTGGCGGCCGGACGACGGCGACGTGGAGCCTCTCGTCGCCCGCATGCGCGAGCTGCCCGGGCGCGTCGAGTGGAAGTACTACTCCCACGACGGGCCTGAGCTGCGCGAGCGGCTCCTCGGCGCCGGTCTCGAGCCCGAGGACGAGGAGACGGTCGTCGTCGCCGAGGCCGTCTCGATCCCTCCGCCTCCCGAGGACGTCGAGGTCCGGGTCGCAACCGACGAGTTCGACGAGCTCGCGGCGCGGGTCTTCGGCAGACGTTACGCGCTGCCGCAGCAGGCGGTCGCCGTGGTGGCCGTGGTCGACGGGCAGCCGGTCTCCGGCGGACGCGTCGACTTCGAGGAAGGCGTGGAGTTCGCCGGCCTCTTCGGCGGGATCACGCTGCCGGAGTACCGCGGGCGAGGGTCGTATCGCGCGACGGTCGCGAAACGGGCGGAGCTCGCCCGCCAGCGTGGCTACCGCTGGCTCTACTCGGATGCGCTGCCGACGAGCCGGCCGATCCTCGAGCGGCTCGGCTTCCTCGCCATCACACGGACGACGCCGTTCGTCATTCCCCCCGCAGCTCGCTGAGCTTCGCCCAGCGCGGGTCCACGCTCTCCTCCTCGTGCTCGTGCGGCTCGGCGTTGAGGTCCTTCCCGCAGACGGGACAGAGCCCCGCGCAGTCCGGACGGCAGAGGATCTTGTCCGGCAGCGCGAGCGCGATCGCGTCGTGCGTCCAGGCGGAGAGGTCGAGCCGGTCGTCCTCGAGGTACTCGGTCTGCTCCTCGTCGCCCTCGGGCTTCGTGGCCTGGTACTCGCGCAGCCCGAGCGACAGCGGCAGCTCGGCATCCTGCAGGCAGCGGAAGCACGGGCCGGCGAGCGTGACGTCGAGCGAAAGCTCGAGCACTGCGCCACTCGAAGCACGCGTGACGGTCAGCTCGGCGGGAGCCGGATTCGGCTGCGGCTCGTAGGTCTGGCCGCCGAGCAAGAGCGGCTCGAGCTCGATCTCGACCCGCTCGCGGGCCTGGTCGCCGGAGCGAAGTCGAAGCGTGCGGAGGTCGAACGTGGTCACTTCCGCACCGTAGCGCGGGCTCAGCGCGGCGGAACCGGGGGCGCGAGCTGCGGCCGGGGCTTCGGCTGCCGGCGCGAACGCTCGGGCATCCGCAGGCCGTTTGGCGTCCGGGCGAGCACGAGCATCGCGACCGAGGCGAGGATCACGGCACCCGCAGCGATCTCTCTCCTGCCGACCGCCTCGCCGGCGAATGCCCAGCCCAGCATGACGGCGACCGCGGGGTTCACGTACGCGTACGTCGAGACGAGCACGCTCGACGCGCCGCTCCGGAGCAGCCAGCCGTATGCGGTAAAGGCCACGATCGAGCCGAAGACGACGAGATAGCCGAACGCCACGGCGGAGCCGGCCGAGATCGCAGCCGGGTGGACTCGGCCGAGCTCGCCGGTCGCGGCTCCCGCGACTCCGAGGAAGGCGGCGGCGCAGAGCATCTGCATCGCGGCCGAGAGGAACGGCGGCTGCGGCAGCGGCGCGACGCGTCCGTAGGCCGAGCCGGCCGCCCAGGCGAGCGCGGCCACGAGGATGACTCCGGCGCCGACGGGATCGACGTGCGCGCTGGGACCGGCGAGCAGCGCGACGCCGAACAGGCCGGCCGCGATCCCGGCGAGCGCGCCGAGCGAGAGCCGGACTCCGAAGAACGTGCGATCGAGCAGCGCCGTGAACAGAGGCACCGCCGCGATGAGGAGCGCGGTCAGGCCGGAGGCGACCCGCTGCTCGGCCCACGCGACACCCCCCGTGTCCACGAAGAGGAGCAGCCCGCCAACGACGGCGGCGGCCGTCCACTCGCGCCTGCCGGGGCGCGCCGTTGCGACGTCGCCGCGCCACGCGGACCACCCGTACAGGAGCCCGCCGGCGATCGCGAATCGGACCGCGAGCATCAGCAGCGGCGGCAGCGTGCGATCGGCGACGGCGATCGCGAGATACGTCGATCCCCAGACGACGTAGACGATCCCGAGCGCGGTGGCGACCTTCGTCCTCATGCCTCCATGGTGCCGAGCAGGATCGATCAGAACAAGTTGAGTTATCGTTCATATTGATCATGAGCACTGATCAATGGCTGGGCATCGAGCTGCGCCACCTGGCCGCCCTGGAGGCGGTCGCGCGGACGCGTTCCTTCGGCCGGGCCGCGCGCGAGCTGGGGTATACGCAGTCGGCCGTCAGCCAACAGATCGCCCAGCTCGAGCGGATCGTCGGGCAGCGGCTCTTCGACCGTCCCGGCGGGCCTCGCCGAGTCGAGCCGACGGAGGCCGGCCTCCTGCTGCTCGGGCACGCGGACGCGATCGTCGCGCGCCTCGACGCGGCCCGAGCGGACATGGCCGCGCTCGCCGAGGGCTCGGCGGGAACGCTCCGCGTCGGCATCTACCAGAGCGTCGGCGCCCGTCTCCTCCCCGCCCTCGTCCGCCGTTTCCGGACCCAGTGGCCGCGGGTCGGCGTTCGCGTCCGGGAGGAGAGCTCCGCGACGGATCTCCTGCGGCTGCTCGAGCACGGCGAGCTCGATCTGACCTTCGCCGACCTGCCCCTACCGGAGGGTCCGTTCGAGTGGGCGGAGCTGCTGCAGGATCCGTACGTCCTGCTCGTCTCGGCCCGCTCGGAGCTCGCGAAGCTCGACTCGGCGCCGCCACTGCGGGAGGTCGCGAAGCTGCCGCTGATCGGGCGCCGCACGACCGACGAGCCGGAGCGCCATCTCGCCGGGCGCGTGCCCGAGCTGAATGTGATTTTCCGCACCGACGACAACGGCACGCTCGGCGCGCTCGTCGCGGAGGATCTCGGGGCCGCGATCGAGCCGCGCCTCGTCGTCGACCCGCGCGACCGCGCGGTGAAGATGCTCCCGTTCGGCTCCCGGATTCCACCGCGGACACTCGTCCTCGCGTGGCATCGGGACCGCTACCGCTCGCAGGCCGCCCAGGCTTTCGTCGAGCTGGCGCGCGAGCTCGCAGCGCCGTAAGTACCTCTATCTTGCATCGCAAGGCTTAGTGAACTACCATGCGACGCATGGCAGCTGAGAGCAGGCGCAGCCAGATGCTCCGTGGAGTCCTCGACCTCTGCCTTCTCGCGGTCGTCGTCGACGAGCCCGCCTACGGCTACGAGATGACGCGACGGCTTCGCGAGCGGGGGCTCTCCACCGTCGGGGAAGGCTCGATCTACCCCCTGCTGGGCCGGCTCGAGCGCGACGGCCTCGTCTCGACGCATCGCGCGGCGAGCGACGGCGGCCCGCCGCGCAAGTACTACCGCGCCTCGCCGAGCGGCCGGCGTGCGCTGGCCGAGGGGGTGCGCGCCTGGCGCGAGGTGCGGGGCGAAGTCGATTCGGTTCTGACGGCGGTCGATGCGGAGGTGGCGACATGAGTCCTTACGTCGAAGAGTGCCGGCGGGAGTGGAAACGGCTGGGGGTGCCCGACCTCCTCGCCGAGGAGATGGCCGGCGACCTCGAAGCCGACCTCGCGGAGGCGGAGGCCGACGGCGTGTCCGCAGCCGAGATGCTCGGCGAGAGCGATCCGCGGCGCTTCGCGGCCACGTGGGCACGCGAGCGCGGCCTCGTCTCCGAGGCGGCGCCGAAGAAGCGACGGCGGCGCATTTGGCCATGGATCGTCGTCGGCGTCTTCCTCCTCGTTCTTCTCCCAACCTGGCTGGCGCTCCAGACCGTCGGGTCCGGTCACGCGACCAACCACCCGGTGCGCGTCACGCCGCCGCGGCGAGCCACTGTCCCGAACGTCATTGGGATGAAAGCCTGCAAGGCCGTGCGGCTCGTGCTCCAGGCAGGTGTCGACGCGGTGCGCCTGCCGGGGCACACGCACGGCTACAAGTGCGAACTGGTCGTCGTCGAACAGGTTCCAGCGCCCGGACACGCCATCCGGCATCACGGCCACCCGACCAGGGTGACGTTGCGGCTCGGTCGGCGCTAGCGGCTAGAAGCGCTCGTCGTCGGCGACGTCGCCGTTCGCGCCGAGACCCGCGATGACCGTCTCCTGCGAGCGCTCGTGCAGCCGCTCGCGCCCCCGCCGGACGGCGGTGAGGAAGCGTTCGAGATTGACCTCGAGGGACGCGAGCTGGTTGTCGGCCCAATCCTCCATCTCGAGCTTCATCTCGCGTGCGCTCCGCCGCGCATCGTCGACGATCTCGTCTGCCTGCCGCTCCGCAATCTTGACGATCTCGGTCTGCGACGCCTCGCGCACGGCCTGTTCCCGTGCCTCGGCGAGGAGACGATCGACCTCGCGTTTCGCCTCGGCGAGCATCTCCTGCCGCTCCTTGACGATCCAGCGGGCCTGCTTGATCTCCTCCGGAATCGTCGCGCGCATCTGGTCGAGGATGTCGTAGATCTCCTCGCGGTCGATCCGCACCTGGTCGGTGAGCGGCACGGCCTTCGCGTTGTGGACGAGGTCGTCGAGCTTGTCGATCAGAACTAATACGTCCATTGGCCGAGCAGTGTAGCCCTCTGAGCGGAGGACGCGGTCATTCTCCCGGACGTTCGGGGGTCCCGGGCCGTCCGTTCGGGAAGATTTCCGCGAGCCTGCGGGCCACGGGGCCGGGCACGAGCTCGGACACGTCGCCGCCGAAGGCGGCGATCTCCTTCACGCCGCTCGAGGAGACGAAGCTCACCTGCGGGCTCGCCATCACGTAAATCGTCTCCACTTCGGGCGCCAGCGTCCGGTTGAGCTGATTCATCTGGAACTCCCACTCGAAGTCCGAGATCACGCGCAGCCCTTTGACGATCGCTTTCGCCTCCCATTTGCGGGCGAAGTCGACGACGAGTTCGCGGAAGACGTCGATCTCGACGTTGCCCAGCCCGGAGAGGGCGTCGCGTAGGAACTCGACGCGCTCCTCGACCGCGAAGGTCGGCTGCTTGTGGTGCGGCGTCCCCACCACGCCCACGACGACGCGGTCGAAGATGCCGGCGGCGCGTGTGATCACGTCGACGTGGCCGTTCGTGACGGGGTCGTAGCTGCCGGGCGCGATCGCGGTGATCACGTTCCCGCCTCGAAGAGCGTGACGCGGGTCTGGCCGTACTTGCGGCTCGTCCTGACCGGCAGCGGGAGCTCGGGCTCGGTCCGCGTGTCCGTCTCGACGACGAGCAGCCCATCCGCTGCGAGCAGCGGCGGCAGGTGACGCGCGAGTCGGGGCTGGATCTCCGTGAGCATGCCGTAGGGAGGGTCGACCAGCACGAGATCGTACTTCGCGCCCGCGGTTCCCTCCTGTGCGACGGTGCGGAGGACGTCGCCGCGGACGACGCGCGCGCCGGTGAGGCGCAGCCGGTCGAGGTTTCGCTCGATCGTCTGCACGGCCTCGGGGTCGTGCTCGACGAAGACCGCGCTCGCCGCGCCGCGCGACAGCGCCTCGATGCCGAGAGCGCCGGAGCCCGCGAAGAGGTCGAGCACTCGCGCGCCTTCGACCGGCCCGACGAGGTTGAAGATGTTCTCGCGGACGCGGTCGGAGGTCGGGCGGGTGTCGAGGCCGCGCGGCGCTGCGAGCTTGTGGCCCTTCCGGCTCCCGGCGATCACACGCATTCGGGGATCGTCGCATGGGACCCTTCGTAATCAGCCGCAAGCGCCTCGGACAAAGCACCGATGCGGTTCCCGGGCTTCCACCGCGACCCTGCAGAGGTGACGGATTCCGGCATCGATCTCTACTGGCTCCCTCTGGGAGCAGGCGGCCGCTCCGTGCGCTTCAACGGCCGTGTCTACGAGGCGTTCGTCGCCGCCCTCGAGCGGCGCGAGCGCTGCGCTCTCTACCACTCCGCGCTCGAGGTGCGTGTTCCCGACGGCCGCTTCGTGATCGAGATGACTCCGGTCGTCGGCGGCGGGAACGGCGACCGCGGTGTCGTCGCCGGGGGTGCAGTCGGCAGCCGCCTGGTCGGGCGGCTGGATCTCTTCCGCTACGAGGTCCGTTGCTGGCGCGACGGGCAGATCCCGGACGTGGCCGAGGCCGTCGAGAGCCCGCGGCGTATCAGCGACGATCCGGTCCTCGCGCGGCGGATTCTCGATCTGGCGCCGCTCGTTCCCACGCCGACCTGGGGCCGGGACGAGCTGAGCACCGGCGACATGTGGAACTCCAACTCGCTCGTTTCCTGGCTGCTCGTCTCCGCCGGGATCGGGGTCGCGCAAGCGGTTCTTCCCGTGGGCGGCAGAGCCCCGGGTTGGGATGCCGGTGTTGCGGTTGCAAAACGCGGACGAGCCTCACGCGAGCGTCTCCGGCTCGACCTCGGCGAAGAGCGCGGCGGCGGCGTCCTGTAAAGGCCCGGGCCCGACTTCTGCTGCGGCAATCCGCGCCCGCTCGAGCAGGTGGCGGTCACGGCGCAGCTGGGCGAAGCGGAGGTCGGAGAGCCCTGATTGGCGCGTGCCGAGCAGCGCGCCGCCGCCGCGCAGCTCGAGGTCGACCTCCGCGAGCTCGAACCCGTCGCTCGTCTCGCAGAGCGCCTGCAGCCGGGCGTGGGCGGACTCGGTCAGCTCCTCCTTCGCCCGCGAGACGAGCAGGCAGTACGACTGCTCGGCGCCGCGGCCCACGCGCCCGCGGAGCTGGTGCAGCTGGGCGAGGCCGAAGCGGTCGGCCTCCTGAACGATCATCACCGTCGCGTTCGCCACGTCGACCCCGACCTCGATCACCGTCGTCGCCACGAGCACGTCGAGCTCTCGCCCCTTGAAGCGCGCCATGAGGTCGCGCCGCTCGGCGGCTTTCAGCCGGCCGTGGAGGCAGCCAACCTGGAAATCGCGGAGCTCGGCACGCCGCAGCCGCTCGGCCTCCGCCTCGGCCGCGCGCGCGAGCGAGGTCTCCGACGCCTCGATCAGCGGGCAGACGACGTAGGCCTGCCGCCCCTCACGCAGCAGGCGCGTGAGCCGGGTGTACGCCTCGGAGGCGCGATCCTCGGTGATCCAGCTCGTGATCACGGGCTTGCGCGACGCGGGCGGCTTCGCGATCTCGGACACCGCGAGATCCCCGTAGACCGTGAGCGCGAGCGTGCGCGGGATCGGCGTCGCCGTCATGTGGAGGACGTGCGGCGCGCGTCCCGCAACGAGGGCCGAGCGCTGCTCGACGCCGAAGCGGTGCTGCTCGTCGACGACGGCGACGGCGAGGTCGCGCAGCTGGAAGCCCTCCTGGATCAGTGCGTGCGTCCCGACCACGAGGTCGGCGCCGAGCGCCGCATCGCGTTCGCGCTTGCGCGACGAGCTCGTGAGGAGCGCGCAGCCGATCCCGAGCTCGAGGCAGAGGTCGGCGATCGTCGAGAAGTGCTGCTCGGCGAGCGTCTCCGTCGGAGCCATGAGCGCGCCCTGCCGGCCGTTCTCCACCGCGCGCAGCAGCGCGTAGAGCGCGACGACCGTCTTGCCGGAGCCTACGTCTCCCTGCAGGAGCCGCTGCATGGGGACGGTGCGCGCCAGGTCGCCGTCGAGCTCGCGGATCGCCTGCTCCTGATACGGCGTGAGCGCAAAGGGCAGCGCCTCGCGGTAACGGCGGATGAGGTCGCCCGGCTCGCCGAGGGCGGGCGCAAGCGTTCTCTCGCGCTCCGCGGCACGACGAGCGATTCCGACCTGGAGGACGAGCAGCTCCTCGAAGGCGAGGCGCTGCCTCCCGCTTTCCGCCTCCTCGAGGTCGCGTGGCCGATGCACGGCGGCGAGCGCGTCGCGCTTGAGCGCCAGCCCTTCGCGCTCGCGGAGCTCGGCAGGCAGTGGATCCGGCACGTGGAGCGTGAGCGGCAGTGCCGAGTCGACCACGCGCCGCACCGTCGCGGCGGCGATCTCCTCGGCCGCCGGATAGACGGGCGCGAAGTCTGCTGTGGCGTGGGCCTCGTCGCCGATGTCGTAGGAGCGGGGCTCGAAGCCGAAGCGGCCGAGCCTGCCACGCAGCCGGACCTCCGTCCCCGGCCGCAGGCGATCGAGTAGCCACGGCTGGTTGAACCACGTCACGCTCACGGTCGCGGTCCCGTCGTCGACGCGCGCGATGATCCGTGTCCGGCGGCGACCGCGCATGGGGCGGCTCTCCACGTTGAGCACGCGGCCGGTGACCACCGCCTCGTCTCCGGGCTGCAGCGCCGCGATGGATACTTCGTCGGCAGCCGTCTCGTACCGTCGCGGCCGATGCTCGAGCACGTCTCGCACGGTCGCGAGCCCCAGCCGCCCGAGCTTCCGCCGGGTCGTGGCGGCGACCCCCGGCAGCGAGTCGACACTCAGCTCGAGCCGCTCCGGCCTGAGGGCGCGCGCTGTGCGCGGCCAGACCCCGGGCTGGTCCAGCCCAGCGAAGACCGTCTGTCGACGGGTGGTTGTCATCGTCCGCGGCACCGGGCAGCCCGAGTATTCCGCGCGGACCGGACGTCAGGGATGCGCAAGGACCTGGGGCGCCGCGTCGAACTCTTCGATCGTCAGCCGCACGGTCTCGCCGCAGCCAGGCCGGCCGCACTCGCAGCCGAATGGGAAGCCGGGGTGCTCGCGCGGCGCCTCCGGCGAGGCAAGCCACGCGCGGATGTTCGCAGCCGCGGCCTCGTTCTCCCAGCGGCGGACCTCCGCCAGATCGGCGGGGGGCTCCGGCAGCTCGAGCAGAGCTTCGACCTCGGAGACGAGGTCGCGGGAGCCGTCCATGACCAGCACGGGAAAGCCGCACTCACGCGCGAGCGTCGCGACCCGGTCAGCATAGAGCCGGTCCTTGACGAGCCGCGCCTCGAGGGCGCGAGCCGGGTCGCTCGAAGGCATCGGCCGGGGAACGAGCACCTCCCGCTGCCACTCCGGCGTGGGGTCGAGGAAGACCGCCTGGTCGCCCGCTGGGACGAGGTCGGGGAGGACTTGCGGGCCCTCGACCACGGTGGGCACGTCGGGGAGCACGGCAAGGTCGTCGAGCGCGTAGCTCATCATCCGTCGCGAAATCTCCTCGAACTCGATCGCCTGCACGCCGGGCGGCGTCTCGAGCCATTGCTCGTCGGGCGTCTTGCGCGGCTGCGCCCAGCGGGCGTCGTACGCGTACCAGAAGCTGTCGATCGCAAATCGGCGCAGCCCGTGCCGCGCTGCGAGGGCGCGGGCCGTGGTCGACTTGCCCGCCCCTGTTCCGCCGCCGATCCAGATCCGGCTACTCGTCATCCTGGAACCAGAAGAGCGCGAGCGTGCCGGGGCCTGCATGCGCTCCGATGACCGCGCCGAGGGCGACGACGAGCTCGAGCTCGGCCCGCGGCCGCCGCTCCCGCACCAGCGCCTCGAGCTCGGCCGCACGCTCCGGCGCCGCGGCGTGGGCGACGGCGAGCCGGAAGCCGGGCTCGTCTCGCGTCTGCGTCTCTAGCGAATCGGCGAGCTCGGCGAACGCCTTCGTCTCGCCCCGGACGCGCTTCACCGGCACGACCTCGCCGTCGCGGATCGAGAGGATCGGCTTGACCTGCAGCAAGGCGCCGGCGAACGCGGCCGCCTTGCCGATGCGGCCGCCGCGCGAGAGGAACTCGAGGGTGTCGACCGTGAAGAGCAGGCCACGCTCCCGGCGGTACCGCTCGACGAGCGCGTCGACCTCCTCGTCGCTCGTGCCCCGCGCGAGCCGGCGCTGGATCGCCAGCGCGAGCAGCGCGATCGACGCGGACGCGGTCTCGGTGTCGATCGCGCGCACGCGCCCGTCCCCGAGCTCGGCTCCCGCGGTCTCCGCGCTGGCGAACGTGCCGGAGACGCGCGCGGAGACGTGGAGCGAGACGATCCGCTCGTAGGCGCCAAGCTCCTCGTAGGTGGCGAGGAAGTCGCCGGGCGTCGGCTGCGACGTCGTCGGAAAGACGCTCGAGCCACGCAGCCGCTCGTAGAACTCAGCGGCGCTGATGTCGACCCCGTCGCGCAGGCTCGCGTCGCCGAAGCGGACGTAGAGCGGAACGACACGCCAGTTCGGGAAGCGCTCGGCTGCGTCCGGCAGGTCCGCGGTCGAGTCGAGGACGATCGCCGTGTTCTCGGCAGTGAGCCTCACCCGGCCGCGGCCGGAGCCGCGTCGAGAATCGCGGCCACGATCTCGTCGAGCTCCTGATCCTTCGCCAGGCAGGCGACCGCACCCGCGTCGAGCAGCGCCTCGCGCTCGGCATCGTCCGCTGACGCGGTCAACGCGACGACAGCGAGGTCGGGCACGGCCGCGACGACCTGCGCCGTCGCCTGGATGCCGTCGAGCGTGGGCAGGCGGTAGTCCATCAGCACGACGTCCGGCCGATGCTCGATCGCCGCGGAGACGGCCGTCGCGCCGTCGCCGACCGAGGCGACGACCTCGACGTCGGCGCGCATCCCGAGCAAGAGCTCGAGCGCATCCCGGAAGACCTCGTTGTCCTCGACGAGCAGGATTCGCACCGGTCGCATTCGTTTCAACCCTATTCCGCTCCCAGCAAGAGTGGGTAATGCGGCTGGCCGCCCTCGTGCACCTCGACCTCGAGCTGCGGCTGCGACGACGCGAGGACCTCGACGAGCCCGTCGAGCGGCGGCGACCCGGCGCCCGTGAGGAGCGTCAGGAGTGTCCGCGGCTGCTCGGTCAGGCGGGCGACCACGGCAAGTGCGACGTCCACGAAGTCGTCGCCTCCCGCCACGGGGTCGCCGTCTGCGAGGCCGAGCCAGTCCCCACGTCGGATGGTCAATCCGTTCAGCTCGACGTCGCGGGAGGCATGAGTGATCTCGCCCGTCGCCACGGCCGCCGCGGCCGCAGCCATCTCGGCGGCGTTCTCGGCAGCGCCGCGCGTGCCGTCGTAGGCCACGAGAGCGGCGAGCCCGGCGGGAATCGAGCTCGTCGGCACGACCGTCGCGCCGAGCCGCGCCTGCTCGGCGGCGTGCTCGGCGGCGAGGCGCACGTTCGGGTTGTTGGGCAGGACGATCCCCTCCTCGGCCTCGAGCTCCTCGAGCGCTGCGACGAGCTCTGCGGTGGACGGATTGGCGGTCTGCCCGCCCGCCACGACGCGAATCGTCCCAACGGGCTCCGCCAGCGTCTCGAAGAGCAGCCGGTTCCCCTCGCCCGCGACCACGGCGACCACCCCGCTCCGCGGGCGCGTCGAGGGAACGAGTGAGAGTCGCCGCTCCCGCTCCTCCTGCTGCACCTGCATGTTCGCGATCTCGACGCCCTCGATCGTGCCTGCGACCGTGCCGAGCGAAAGCGCGGCCCCGGGATCGTCCGTGTGGACGTGCACCTTGAGCGCGGTCTCGTCCCCCACCACGACCAGTGAGTCCCCGAGTCGCTCCAGCCCCGCTTCGAGCTCGTCGCGATCGAGCGCGTCGCCCTCGACCACGAAAACGGTGCAGTAGCGGTAGCGAGACGGCTCGAGGTGGATGGCGTCGGGCCCCGGCGCGGCCACGGGTGCAGGCGTCAAGGGCAACGCTTCGCCGCTGACCGCGCCCGCCAGCCCCCGCAGAAGCTCGACGAGCCCCGCGCCGCCCGCATCGACGACGCCCGCTTCTCGCAGCACGTCCAGCTGGTCGGGGGTCCTGGCGACCGCCTCCTCCCCGTGCCGGACCAGCTCGACGAGCATCGCGCCGAGCGGCTCGGGCTCGCCGGCGCGGCGCTCGGCCTCCTCCGCGAGCTCGCGGATGACGGAGAGCATCGTCCCCTCGACTGGGCGCCGCACGGCCCGGTAGGCGGCGTCGGAGGCTCCGCGCAGCGCACGCGCGGTGAGCTCCGGATCGATCCCGTTCGTCGACTCCGCGAGCACGTCGGCGACGCCGCGGACGATCTGCGAGAGGATGACGCCGGAGTTGCCGCGCGCTCCCATGAGCGCGGCCCGCGCGACCGCATGCGCGAGCGCAGGCCGGTCCGCAGCCTCGGTCGAGGCGATGGCGTCCGCGACCGCCCGAACGGTCAGCGCCAGGTTGGTGCCGGTGTCGCCGTCGGGCACGGGATAGACGTTGAGGTCGTCGATGCGGCTACGACTGGTCTCGAGCGAAGCAAGCGCAGCGCCGACGAGGCCGCGGACGAGCTCGAGATCTCCCTCGGCAGTCACTTCCCGCCGGTTCGCACGTCGTCGACGTGTACCTCGACGGCGCCGACCGGCAGGCCCGTCAGGCGCTCCACCTCGTAGGCGACGCGGTTGCTGACGCTCGACGCGACCTCGGCGAGGTTGAGGCCGTACTCGACGACGACGTGGAGGTCGATGGTCACCTGGCCTCCCTTCCGTCCGATCTCGATCCCGCGGGGGCGCCGGCGCGCGCGAGCGATCTGGCCGCGGAGCGACCCCTTCATCCCCACCACGCCGTAGCACTCGAGCGCCGTCTCCGCGACGATCTGCGCGATCGCCTCGCTCGAGATCGTGATGCGCCCCAGCCGCGAGGAGAGCGCGTGCCCCGCTTCCATCACGCCCTTGGACCGGCCGCTCCGCCCTACGGTTGCGCGAAAAGGAGCTGCGACCACTCGTCGCGATTCGCGATCCGTGCGTCGCCGAACCCGGCCTCGCGCGCGAAAGCGACCAGCTCGTCGTCGGCGTGGAAGTGGCCGCGGCTCGCGAGCGGATAGGGCGCCGCCGGAGTTCCCTTGGCCTCCGGCGCCGTGGTCATCACCGCGATCCGTCCACGTCCGGGATCGAGAACCCGCCGCATCTCGCGCAGCGCGGCGACCGGCTCCGCGAAGAAGAAGAAGGCAACGAGGCAGGAGACCGCGGTGAACTCGGCGTCCGCGAACGGGACGGCGGTCACGTCGGCGAGCTCGATCCGCGCGCCGGTCTTCGCTTGCGCGAGCCGCACCATCTCGCGGCTGTGGTCGAGCCCCGCGATCGCGCAGCCGCTCTCACGCGCGCGGCGGAGGAAGGCTCCGCCGCCGCAGCCGACGTCGAGCAGCCGGTCGTCGGGACCGAGTGCGAGCGCGTCGAGCACCGGCTCCCAGAGGAACGAGTGGGCGTCTTCCGCTCCGTACGTGGCCCGGGCCTTTCGGCCGTGCGGCCGCCGGGCGATTCGGTCCGTCATCCGGTCGATCCGCCACTCACGGAGGCGTTCCAGCACGTACACGTTCGCAGCGTGCCAGACCGGCGTCAGAATCGAGCCCGATGGCGAGGCTCGCGACCGCGGAGGAGATCGACGTCGCCGCAGGCGTTTTGGCGCGCGCGTTCGCTCGCGACCCGGTGCTCACGGCGTTCTTCGGCGCAGGCTCGGTCGAAACCGCAAAGATGGCTCGGTACTTCGAGCTCGAATTCCGAATTGCGCTCGCGGGCTACGGCGAGGTCTGGCTCGACGACGAACGCCTGGGCGCGGCCCTGTGGCGCCGGCCCGGCGGGTATCCAGAGCCCATGTCACTCCAGCTCCGGATGGTGCCTCGCTACCTTCGCCTGTTCCCGCGCCAGTTCTTCAGCGCGTCCCGCAGCCTCAACAAGCTCGCACGGCTCCACCCTCGCGAGCCGCACTGGTACCTCTTCGCCGTCGGCGTCGTTCCCGAGGCGACCGGCCAGGGCCGCGGCAGCGCCCTGCTCGAGCCGGTGCTGGAGCGGTGCGATGCCGAGCGGCTACCCGCCTACCTCGAGGCGTCGAGCGAGGACAACGCGCGTCTCTACGCGCGGCTCGGCTTCGAGCGGCGGGACGATGTCGAGATCATGGACGGGGTCCGGGTGCGGCCGATGTGGCGCGAGCCGCGCTAGAGCGCTTTCTGGACCTTGCCGGCCTTGAGGCAGCGCGTGCAGACGTACGCGCGCGTCGCCTTGCCGGCGATCAGGACGCGGACGCGCTGGAGGTTCGGCTCGAAGCGCCGCTTCGTGGCGACCATGGAGTGGCTCCGGTGGTGGCCGAAGCCGGGCTTCTTGCCGCAGATTGCGCAGACCTTCGACATCGGCGGCCCAGGATAGCGAGCCAGGCCGGGGCTTCGCGAGCCAGGAGGACTTGGCGAGAATCAGGCTGAGCCGCCGGCGAGCGGCTTTCCGCCAAACCCCTCCTACTAGCCGCGCGCCTGCTTTCGGACCTGGGAGAAGAGGTCCGCCATCTCCAAAGCGGCACGAGCGGCGTCTGCGCCCCTGTCGGCTCTCGCCTCCGCCTGCTCGGCCGTGTCGACCGTGAGGACGCCGAAAGCCACGGGCACGCCGGTCTCGAGCCCGGCGAGCTGGATGCCCGAAGCCGCCTCGCTCGCGACGAAGTCGAAGTGCGCCGTCTCGCCGCGGATCACGCAGCCGAGGGCGACGACGCACGAGTAGCGGCGGGTCTTCGCGAGCGCCATGGCGCCGATCGGAAGCTCGAACGCGCCCGGCACGGGCATGACGGTGACCCGCTCCTCCGAGACGCCTGCGGCCTCGAGCGCTTCGAGCGCCGACTCGAGCAGCCGGTTCGAGATCTCGCCGTTGAAGCGCGAGACGACGACACCGACCGTCCGGTCAGCTCCCGACGGCGAGCCCTCGAGGACGGCGACCCCGTCGGGGATGTCGAGCTCGCCGGGCGCATGCACCGGCACCGCAGCCTCAGGCTCCGGCTCCTCGTCCTCCTCCTCGGTCGCGGGCTCAGGCTCGACCACCGCCTCGGCGGCTGCCGTCGCCGTCGGCTGCGGCTTCTCGTTCGCCGCAGGCTCTTCGGCGTCTCCCTCGTCGTCGCGCAGCGCAGGCCATTCGGTCTCCGGTGCGTCTTCCTGCTCGGCAGCCGGGGCCTCGCCCGGCCAGAAACCCCCGCTCGCGCTCATTCGCCCTCCGACTCGAACTTGAGATCCTGGTGGTGCAACTTGTGCCCGAGCTTATCCCGCTTGGCGGCCAGATAGCGAACGTTCTCGGGATGGGGCGGCATCTCGATCGGCACCTGCTCCGTCACCTTCAGGCCGTATGCCTCGACGCCGGAGACCTTCTTCGGATTGTTCGTCAAGAGGCGCATGGTGGTGATCCCGAGCTCGGCGAGGATCTGGTTCCCGATCCCCCACTCGCGCTCGTCCGCCGCGAAACCCAGCGCGAGGTTCGCGTCGACCGTGTCGAGCCCGTGCTCCTGCAGCTCGTAGGCCTTGAGCTTGTTGAGGAGGCCGATACCGCGCCCCTCCTGCGCCATGTAGAGGAGGACGCCGTGCCCCTCGGCGGCGATCGCGGCCAGCGCCGCCTCGAGCTGCTCGCCGCAGTCGCAGCGGAGCGAGTGGAAGACATCCCCCGTCAGGCACTCGGAGTGCACGCGGACGAGCACGTCCTCGCCGACCTCGCCCATCACGAGCGCGAGGTGCTCGCGGCCCGTAAGCGTCTCGCGGAAGGCGATCGCGGTGAACGCGCCGAACTCGGTCGGCAGCTGTACCGAGACAACGCGCTCGACGAGCCGCTCCGTACGTCGGCGGTACTCGATCAGGTCGGCGACCGTGATCATCCTGAGCCCGTGCCGTTCGCAGTAGGGGACGAGATCCGGGACGCGGGCCATCGTGCCGTCCTCGTTCATGATCTCGCACACGACGCCGGCCGGAACGAGCCCGGCGAGCCTGGCGAGGTCGACGGCCGCCTCGGTCTGGCCGGCGCGGACGAGGACGCCGCCGTCGCGCGCCCGGAGCGGGAAGACGTGGCCGGGCTGGACAAGGTCGTGCGTCGTCGAGGCCGGGTCGATCGCGACGTGGATCGTGTGCGCGCGGTCGGCCGCCGAGATGCCCGTCGTGACTCCCTCTCGGGCCTCGACGGACACGGTGAACGCCGTGCCCAGGCGGGCCTCGTTGCGCTGCGTCATCGGCGGCAGGCCGAGCTGCTCGCAGCGCTCGCCGGTCAGGCAGAGGCAGATGAGCCCGCGCGCGTGAGTCGCCATGAAGTTGACCGTCTCCGGCGTCGCGAACTGGGCGGCGACGACGAGGTCGCCCTCGTTCTCGCGCTCCGGGTCGTCGACGACGACCACCATCTTCCCGTTCCTGATGTCCTCGACAGCCTCCTCGATCGAGGCGAACGGCGTGACGGCCGAGCTCACGGCAGCCTCGCTGCGACGAGGCGCTCGACGACCTTCCCGAGCACGTCGGCCTCGAGATTGACCTCCTCGCCCACCTGCAAGCGACCCAGCGTCGTCACCGCGAGCGTGTGCGGGATCAGCGCGACCTCGAAGCCCTCCTCGTCCAACGCGGCGATCGTCAGGGACACGCCGTCGACCGCGATCGAGCCCTTCTCGATGCAGTAGGCGAGGCCCCCTTCGGGCGCGTCGATCCACAGGCGCCGGCTGTCTTCCTCCGGGGCGACGGACCGGACGCGGCCGACGGCGTCGACGTGCCCCTGCACGACGTGGCCGCCGAGGCGGTCGCCGACGCGGAGCGAAGGCTCGACGTTGAGCGCGCGGCCCGCCTCGATGCTACCCAGCGCGGTGCGGGCGATCGTCTCCGGCACGACGTCGAAGGCGAGTCGCCCGTCCTGCACCTCGACGACGGTGAGGCAGACGCCGGCCAGGGACACCGAGTCACCGACGTCCGCGGTGGCCGCGGTCTCCGGCGCCGCGACCAGGAGCCGCGAGCCGTCGAAGGCGTCGACGGTCCCGAGCTCGCGGACGATCCCGGTGAACATGCGACAAAGGTTACGGCTCGTGGAGATATGCCTCCACGAGGACGTCCTCCCCGGACGGCTCTGTGCGGAGGTGGAGGAGCTCGAGCGGCGCGCCGAGCTCGCCGAGCACATGCGGGCCATCGCCCGCCAGGACCGGCGCGACGAAGAGGAGAAGCTTGTCGACGAAGCCGGCCGCGAGGAACGCCGTCGCGAGCGTCGGCCCGCCCTCGAGCAGCAGCGATTGCACGCCCTCTGCCGCGAGTGCGCGAAGCTCGTCCCCGAGCGGCCCACTGCGGAGCTCGAGCTCCGAGCCCTCCGGCAAAGGTCCGCCACCGAACGCGAGCCGCCGCGGTTGCTTCGCGGCGCCGACGCCGCGTGCGTCGAGGCGCGGCGCATCCGCCCGCACCGTGCCGATGCCGACCGCGACGGCGTCCGAGGCAGCGCGCAGCTCGTGCACCCGCCGCCTCGACTCCTCCCCGGACACCCAGCGGCGGCCGGGGACGGTGACGCGCCCGTCGAGCGTCACCGCAGCCTTGTACGTGACGAAAGGCCGGCCCAGCGCCTTCCAGACGCGCCACGCCTCGTTCTGGCGGCGCGCGGCGAGGTCGTCGAGAAGCTCGACCTCGATGCCCGCGGCACGCAAGCGCTCCAGCCCGCGGCCGTCGACGACCGGGTTGGGGTCTCGGGCGCCGACGACGACCCCGGCGACCCCCGCCGCGACGACCGCGTCGGCGCACGGGGGCGTGCGCCCGTGGTGCGAGCAGGGCTCGAGGGTCACGTGGAGGGTCGCGCCCCTCGCCGCCTCGCCGGCCTGCTCGAGCGCGATCGCCTCGGCGTGACGGACCCCCTCGTACTCGTACCAGCCCTCCCCCAGCACGACGCCGTCCCGCTCGACGACGGCGCCGACGAGCGGGTGGTCGCCGGTCTTGCCGCGTCCGCGCTCGGCGAGCTCGAGCGCGCGCGCGAAGTGGCTCACTGGAGCGCCTGCAGGAGGTGGTGGTACGCGTCGCTCAGGTCACGGCCTCCGAAGATCGCCGAGCCCGCGACGAGGAGCGTCGCGCCGGCTGCATGCGCCGGGCCGATCGTCTCGTTGTCGATCCCGCCGTCGACCTGGACGTGGACCCGCTCGGGCAGCGCGGCCCGTAACCGCCGGATCCGGTCGACCGCGTCCGGCATGAACTTCTGGCCGCTGTAGCCGGGGTGGATGCTCATGCAGAGGACGAGGTCGGCCTCCGCCGCGACGGCTGCGACGTCCTCGGGCTCGCTCTCCGGGTTGAAGGCGACCCCGACCTGCAGGCCGTGCTCGCGGGCGGCGGCGATCGTGGCTGCGACGTCGTCGACGACCTCGTAGTGGAAGGTGGCGCTGTCGCCGCCGGCGGCCGCGATCTGGGGGAAGTGCCGCAACGGATTGTCGACCATCAGGTGACAGTCGAGCACGCCGCCGGCCTCGTGCACGATCGGCGCAATCGACTCGAGCACGACCGGCCCGATCGTCACGGGCTCGACGAAATGGCCGTCGCCGACGTCGAAGTGGAAGATGCGGCACCCGGCGCCGAGCAGCGCTCCGATCTGCTCTCCGAGGCGCGCGAAGTCCGCCGCGTAGAGCGACGGCTCCACCTCGGCCCTGCTCACCCACTCCGGCCAGCTCATGCCGGCGATCGTAGGCGGGCGACGAAGAAGCCGCTCGTGCCATGGACGCTCGGCAGCGTGAGGAGGAACTCCGGCCGTGACGGGTGGGCGAAAGCGGGCCACTCCTCTCCCAGTGGCTCGACGCGCAGGCCGCTCGCGTCGACCACCGCCTCGCATTCGTCCGGGTCGAGCGTGCACACGGAGTAGACGAGCGTGCCGCCCGGCCGCACCCGTTCGGCCGCCGAGCGGAGAAGCGCGAGCTGGAGGTCGGGAAGCGGCTGCGCGCGCCAGCGCAGGTCGGGGCGCTGGGCGAGGACGCCGAGGCCCGAGCACGGCGCATCGACGAGCGCGCGGTCGTAGCCGTCGAGCTCCGCCGGGAGGGCGGTTCCGTCCGCCTCGACCACGGCGACGTCCGAGCGGCCCATTGTCGCGAGGTTCGCGCGCAGCTCGCGCGCGCGTGCCGGATCGATCTCCACCGCCGTCACCTCGCCGCGCAGCTGACCCGTCTTGCCGCCTGGCGCGGCGCAGAGATCGAGCACCCGCTCGCCGTCGCGCGAGCCGACGCAGAGCCCGGCGAGCTGCGAGCCGCGGCTCTGCGGCCAGATCCTCCCGTCCGCCACCAGCGAATCGTCCACCCGCTCGACGCGGTAGGCGCCGGGCACGTCTGTCGCTTCGGCGCCGGCCGGAGGATCGCCGCGCACGAGGCGAACGACCGTCTCGAGAGGCTCGTTCATCGCACGCATGAGCGCGAGCGCTCCGTCGGCTCCGAGCACGCGCACGAAGACCTCGTGGATCCAGTCCGGATAAGACTCCTTCAGCGGCCCCTCCGGCAGCGCCTCGAGGAGCGGCCGGATCCCGTCGGCAAGGCGCCGCATTACGGCGTTCGTGAACGGGACGGCGCGCTCGAGCCGGGCGCGCCGCACGAGCTCGACCGACTCGTTGACGGCGGCATGGGGCGCAGTGTCGGTGTAGCCGAGCTGGTAGGCGCCGAGCCGCAGCGCGGCCCGCACGGGCGGATCGAGCTTGCGCACCGGCCGTCGGCCCAGCGTCTCGATCGCGTGATCGAGCGTCCTCACTCGCTGGACGGACCCGTACGCGAGCCGCTGCGCGAACCCCCGTTCCCGCTCGTCGAGGCCTTCGGCCGCGCTGCGGAAGGCGCGGTCCGCGTACGCCTCGTGCTCGAAGACCCGCAGCAGCACCTCGTAGGCTGCCTGGCGCGCCGGGCTGATCACGAGCGGCAGACGAGGATCGCCCAGCCAAGCGACGCGCGCTGCCAGCGGAGATAGCGCTCCCGGCGGGCGGCCCCGAGCGCGCGAAACTCCTCCGCCTGCGGGTGCCTCGGGTTCGCCTCGAGCCAGCGGTCGAGCGTCTGCCAGTGCAGAGTCTCGTAGCGGTCCCAGTCGTCCTGGGACGAGTCGATCAGCGAGACCGCGCGCACCCCGGCCGTCTCGGCCCGCTCGACGGTCTCGTCCAGCGGAAGTAGCCCGCCGCGTTCCTCCGCGCCCTCCGGCGGCGGCGGCCAGACACGCCAGTACGGCTCTCCGACGGCGACGAGCGGAGCTGCGGCCGAAAGCCGCTCGAGGGTCGGCACGAGACCGTCGTAGACGAACGTTGCACCGAGACAGAGCGCCGCGTCGTAGCGCGCGAGCTCGAACTCGGCCGCGTCGCACTCGATGAGCTCGATCCGATCCGCGAGCCCCGCCGCCGCGACGCGGTCGCGCGCCGCCGCGAGGAATTCCGGCGCACGCTCGACGCACGTGAGCCGGCAACCGAATTCCTGCGCGAGCACGAGCGCAGGCCCGCCGCGGCCCGAGGCGATGTCGAGGACCCGGGAGTCCGGGCCGAGGCCGAGCCGTCGGCCGAGCAGACGGATCTTCGTCGCGCTCGTCGGGTTCTGGATCTCGTGCTCCGCCTCGGCGACCGCGTACCACCAGGTCATCGACGGCCTCGCAGGTACGCGTCGTACGCCATGCGGCGGCCGCCGGCCGGCTGCACCTCGAGCGGCTCGAACGAGCCGTCGTCCTGCACTCGCGCCTGCCAGACGAGGAGGTCGCCGAGCCGCGCGCCGATGTGCGGCGAGAGCGCTCGGACGCGGTTCACGAGCTCCTGCGCGGGCTGCGCGAGATCGAGCTGGCGATCCTCCGGTCGGATCTTCTCCGCATACGTCGCGCCGTCCTCGGCCTGCGGCTCGAAGGTCGGCTCGTCCTTGTCGAGGACGTCCCGAAGGAGCTCAGCCGCTACCTCGGCGGCGTGCGCGTAGACCGCGCCGGCATCGTCCTCCGGAGCGATCGAGAAGGCCCGCTGCGCCGCGATCGGCCCGGCGTCGAGCGCCTCGACCGTGCGGTGGATCGTGACGCCGGTTTCCTCGTCCCCGGCCATGATCGCCCGCTCGACCGGAGCCGCCCCGCGCCAGCGAGGCAGCAGCGAGGGATGGACGTTGAGCCACAGCGCGCGCTCGAGCAGCGAGCTCGGGATCAGCAGGCCGTACGCGCAGACGACGACGGTGTGGGCCGCGACTCCGACGGACGAGTCGAGCTTCGCCGGCTGCTCGAAAGGGATCCCGAGCCGCATGGCCGTCTCCTTCGCGGGCGGCGGCGCGACCCGGCGTCCCCGGCCCTTCGGTTTGTCGGGACGGGTGAAGAGCTGCACGACGTCATGCTCCGCGGCGAGTCGATCGAGCACGTCCGCCCCGAATTGCCCGGTCGCGGCAACCGCGATCCGACGGGCCACGGCGGCTAGCCGATGACGATGCGCGGGCGCAGGCTCGCGAGCGCCTCGCGCCGCGCCTCGGGCGTCGTCCGGTCGAGGATCAGGACGCCCTCGAGATGGTCGGCCTCGTGCTGCGCGACGCGCGAGTACGGCTCCTCGAGCTCGTACCGCACTTCGGCGCCGTGCTCGTCCTGCCCTGCAATCGCAATCGTCGCCGGCCGCTCCACGGGAAGGAGCACGCCCTGGATCGAGAGGCATCCCTCGTCCTCGACGGTGGTCTCCTCGCTGCGCTCGACGATCTCCGGATTCGCGAGCGCGACCGTCTCGTCCTCGGCAACCTGGAAGACGAAGAGCCGCTGCAGCACTCCGACCTGCGTCGCGGCGAGCCCGATCCCGTTGGCATCGACCATGAGCTGTTTCATCCGGTCGACGAGCCGCCGCAGGTCGTCGTCGAACTCCTCCACCGGGCGCGCGGCCATCTTCAGCGCCGCGTCCGGATACTGGCGGATCTGCGCGAGCGCCAGGCGTCGTCGCGCCTGCTGCTCGGGATCGAGCTCCTCCTCCTTGATCTGTCCCTCGATTTCCGCCATGGGGGCGGACTGTACCCTCGCAGGACGTGGATCCAAAGACGCTGCGGGAGATCATGAACCAGGGCGCGACGCGGCCCGAGACGCCGCGCGAGCGCCACGAACGCGAGACGCTGGAGGCGGATCTCGAGTCGAGTCCCATCCGCGGGACGCCGCTCCGGCAGCAGCTGCGCAACTTCAGGCCCGACCCGGCCTCGGGAGTGCGCGCGCTCGGCGGGCCGACGGCGTGGATGCGCCGTCTGCGCGCGATCGAGGACGCGGTCGAGCAGCACGAGCGCCAGCTTGACGAGGCGTGGCGCGCCCTTGCCGAGGACGTGGAGGATCCCGCGGCGTTCGCGGCCGCCTGGCGCGAGCTGGCCGGCAACTGGAGCTTCGCCCAGGTGAACGAGCTGATCGAGCGCCACAACCGCAACTTCCCTGCCGAGGCGCGGCTGGCCATGGATCCGCGGACGCGCGACTTCGTCCGCATCAACGGCCGGTCGTACCTGCGCGAGCCTCTCGACGAGCGCTGGGTGCTCGCCCGCTTCCCGCCCGACCGGGATGCGGCCCTGCGCGGCTAGCGCGGCCGGTTCTCGCGGTGCTGAGCCGCGCCCTCGACCTCGTGCAGCCAGGGCTCGCGGCGCTTGATCCAGATCTCGGCCTCGGGCCGTAGCTCGAACGGAGCGTCGTCGAGCGAGCCGAGCTGGAGCTCGACGTCCTCGTCGTCGAGGAGGAACAGGCGCGAGCCGCACCGGGGGCAGAAGCTGTCGTTGTCGTAGGTCGCGTACTCGCCCTCGACGCTGAACGCGGCGCGCGGCCACTGCCCATAGATGGTGTACGTGCTGCCCGACCGCTTCCGGCAGTCGCCGCAGTGGCAGCGGCCGACGTGGAACGGCTCGCCGCGAACGGTGTACCGCACCGCGCCGCAGACGCAGCCCCCGCTGCGGGTTCTCTCCTCCACCGTCGCGGACTCTAGAAGCTCTGTGGATCGACGTCGACGACGGCGCTGAGGCCGGCGCGGCGCATCGCGGGCGCTGCCGCCGCGAGCAACGCTGCGGCGCGGGAGGCAAGGGCGCGCGGGCGGTCGGTCTTGCCGACGAGCTGGGCGCGGTTCCGGCCGCGCAGCCGCAGGAGCGGCGCGGGGCCCAGCAGCTCGAACTCCGGGAGCCCGGACTTGAGCTCCTCGAGCGCGCGGGTGGCATCGGAGAGCTCCGGGCCGGAGACGAGGACGCGCACGAGGTGACGGAACGGCGGGTAGCCGAGCGCGTGCCGCCGCTCGAGCTCGCCTGCGAGGAAGCCGACGACGTCGTGGCGCGCCGCGTGCTGCACGGCGCGCGACTCGGGCTGGAAGGTCTGCACGAGGACGCGCCCGGGAGCGTCGCGGCCGCTGCGTCCCGCCAGCTGGGTCAGGAGCTGGAACGTGCGTTCCTCGGCCCGGAAGTCGGGGAGGCCGAGTCCGGTGTCGGCGTCGACGACGGCCGCGAGCTCCACGCCGGCGAAGTGATGGCCCTTCGCGACCATCTGCGTGCCGACGAGGACGGCGCGCTCGGCCCGCGCGAACCGCTCGAGCGCCTCGCGCAGCTCGTCGGGCTTCGCCACCGCATCGGCGTCGAGGCGGATCCGCTCGAGCTCGGGAACGTGCTTCTCGAGCTCGCGCTCGAGCCGCTGCGTGCCGGCTCCGATCCGCGCAAGCTCGGGCGAGCCGCATGCGGGGCACGTGTCCCCCGCGGGCTCGCGGGCGCCGCAGTGGTGGCAGCGCAGCGTGCCGTCCCCGTGCAGCGTCAACGCGACGTCGCAGTTCGAGCAGCGTCGGGTGGCGCCGCAGGCGCGGCAGTGGAGCGCGGGGGCAACGCCGCGGCGGTTGAGGAGGAGGATTGCCTTGCCGCCTCCCTCCGCGAGCCGTCCCAGCTCGGCGAGGAGCGGCGCGGAGAGCGGATACCCGGTCTCCCGGCGGAGGTCGACGACGCGGACCGTCGGCAGGGGAGCCGCGATCCGGCCGCCGAGCTCGAGCCGCTCGAGCGTGTGCCACGACTCCGGTCGCGGCGTGGCCGAGCCGAAGATCGCGACCGCGCCCTCGAGGGCGGCGCGCTTCGCCGCGACGGTGCGGGCGTCGTAGCGGGGGTCCGATTCCTGCTTGTACGAGCTGTCGTGCTCCTCGTCGACGCAGATCACGCCGAGTGACGGCAGGGGCGCGAACACGGCCGAGCGCGCGCCGACCACGACCGAGGCCTCGCCGGTGACGATCCGTTCTCGCTCGTCCCGCCGCTCGGCCTCCGAGAGGCCGGAGTGGAGCAGCGCGACGCGATCGCCGAAGCGGGCGCGGAACCGGCCGAGCGTCTGGGGCGTCAGCGCGATCTCCGGCACGAGGACGATCGCGCCGCGGCCCGAGGCGACGACCGCTTCGCAGGCGCGGATGTACACCTCGGTCTTGCCGCTGCCCGTCGCACCGGCGAGCAGGACGTTGCCGCCGCCGCTGGCCAGCAGGCGCTCGATCTGCCCGAGTGCAAGTTGCTGGGAGTCGGAGAGCCGCGCAGGCGCCGGCTCGGCGGGAAGCGCTGCAGCCTCGGTCACGGCGCGCCGCTCGCCGCGCCGCGCGGGCTGGTAGGGCGCGACGAGGGCGAGCGCGCGGGCAGGCGTCGAGCCGTAGTAGTCGGCGAGCCACAGGGCGAGGTCGACGAGCGCGGGCGGCAGCCTCTCGAGCACCCGGTCGGCGGCAACCGGCTCCACGTCCGGCGGCGCCTCTGCGTCGGCGTCGACCACGACCCCGCGACGCTTGGCGTTGCCGAAGCGGATCGCGAGGACGGCTCCCTTCCCGACCTCGTCCTCGATCTCGTACGTGAACGGCCGCGCGAGCGAGCGGGCGCTGACGATCGGATAGACCGAGGCGAGGCGAGACACGGGCAGCGAGCGTAGCCGCGACCCTGGTCGGAGCTCGGCTAGACGCCGGCGGCGGTGACGACGAAGTCGGTCGCGAAGCCGAGCAGGACGCCCGCGACGACTACCCAGGTGACGAGAGCGGTGCGCCCGTAGCTGCGATTGACCGCCATCAGCTCCTGCACGACGTAGAGGATCGAGCCGGCGGCGACGGCGAAGAAGACGACCGACATCGCCTCGCTCGACCACGCCTGCCCTAGCACGGTGCCGAGGAAGGTGGGCCCGCCGCCGATGAGGCCCATGGCGCCGAGGAATGCCCAGCTCGGGCGGCTTCCCTCGCCGGCCAGCGGCCCGCAGATACCGAAGCCCTCGGTCGCGTTGTGCAGCCCGAAGCCGACGATCAGCGTCACGGCGAGGCTGATCGAGCCGGCTGCGGCCGCCTGGCCGATGGCCAGGCCCTCGCCGAAGTTGTGGACTCCGATCCCGACCGCGATCAGGAGAGCGAGCTGCTTTCCCGGCGTGAGCTCGTCGATCCAGCGGCGGTGCGTGAACTCGTCGACCGCGGCGGCCCCGGGGCCGACCATCGCCGTCACCCGCCGGCTCGCGCGCCTGCGCATCCAGACGGCGTAGTGGACGAGGCCCATCAGGCCGAGGGCGAACCCTCCGGCGCCGAGAGCCGAGAGCCACGCGAACCGACCCCAGTGCCGAGCCTGCAGCGCCGAGTCGATGGGGCCGACCGCGCCCGTGAGGACGTCCCAGAACAGGAAGAGGAGGATCCCGGTCGCGAGCGCGGAGAGGCAGGCCCGGACGATCGGCGGAAACGTGTTCACGCGCGCGATGGGCAGGCCGAGAAAGATCGTGGCGCCCGCGATCGCTCCGAGCAGAAGGATGTGTCCCGTCGACATGACCAGTATTCGCCTGCCCCTGTAAGGGTGCCCTTACACGCAGGCGCGAGGGCAATATAGCGGCGTGCCTGCCGCCGGCCACTCGGTAGACGAGTACCTCGAGACCATCTATTTCCTTGCCTTTCCGATCGGGGAGTACACGCCGCACCGGCCGGGATCCCCACCGCTCGCCTCACGGGTCGCCGAGATGCTCCACGTCTCGCGTGCCTCGGCGGGAGAGATGCTGAAGCGGCTCGAGGCCGAAGGGCTGATCGAGCGCGGCAAGAAGAAGGAGGCGCTCCTCACCGACCGCGGCCGAGAGCGCGCCGAGCGCGTGGTGCGCAAGCACCGGATCATCGAGCGTCTCCTCACCGACTTCATGGGCTACACGGGCTACGAGTCGCACGAGCGCGCCGACGAGCTCGGGGACACGTTCAGCGACGAGATGATCGAGCGGATCGACGACAAGCTCGGCCATCCGCAGCGCTGCCCGCACGGCTGGCCGGTCGACCCCGCGGTCGAGCAGGCCGAGAACGCCGAGCTGGCGCCGTTGGCGACTCTGCCGGCGGGGACGCGCGCGACGATCGTCCGCCTCGCCGAGCACGACGGCGACCTCCTGCACTGGTTCTACGACCAGGGCCTCGTGCCGGGCACGAGCATCCTCCTGCGCGCCGCCGAGCCGGCGGCGGACGAGTTCACCGTCGCGATCGAGAAGGTCGGCGAGCGGGCGATCTCCGAGAAGGCCGCCGCCGGCCTCTTCGTCAGACCGTCGTAGGTTCGGCCAGCCCTGCAGCGGTCCGCAGCGCGTCGGCCCTGTCGGTCCGCTCCCACGTGAAGTCGCCGTCCTCGCGGCCGAAATGCCCGTAGGCGGCCGTCTTCGCGTAGATCGGCCGCCGCAAGTCGAGATCGCGGAGGATCGCCGCCGGACGCAGGTCGAAGTGCTCGCGGACGAGCTCCTCGATGCGCGGCACAGGGATCGCCTCGGTGCCGAACGTCTCGACGAGGACCGAGAGCGGATGGGCGACGCCGATCGCATAGGCGACCTGGATCTGACAGCGCTCCGCGAGCCCGGCGGCGACGACGTTCTTCGCGACCCAGCGCGCCGCGTAGGCGGCCGAGCGGTCGACCTTCGTCGGATCCTTCCCCGAGAATGCGCCGCCGCCGTGCGGGGCGGCGCCGCCGTACGTGTCGACGATGATCTTGCGCCCCGTCAGCCCCGAGTCGCCCATGGGCCCGCCGATCACGAACTTCCCCGTGGGGTTGCAGTAGATGAAGTCCCGGTCGTGGTCGAGGCGGCGCTGCTCGTACAGGTCCTTCGGCAGGATCGGCTCGATCACATGCTCGATCAGGTCGGGCTTGAGCAGGGTGTCGACGTCGAGGCCGTCGCGGTGCTGGGTGGAGACGACGACGCGCTCGATCTCGACCGGCCGCTGGTGGCCGTGCTCGTCGCTCTCGTACCGGACGGTGACCTGCGTCTTGCCGTCGGGGCGCAGGTATGGGAGCACGTCGGCCTTCCGCACCTCGGCGAGCCGGCGCGCGAGCCGGTGCGCGAGCATGATCGGGATCGGCATCAGCTCGTCCGTCTCGTTCGACGCGTAGCCGAACATCATCCCCTGGTCGCCGGCCCCGAGCTTGTCCAGCGGGTCGCTGTCGCCGTGCTGGTTCTCGTAGGAGTGCAAGACGCCCCGCGCGATGTCGGGCGACTGCTCGTCGATTGCGACGAGGACGCCGCATGTCTCGGCGTCGAAACCGAACTTCGCGCGCGTGTAGCCGATCTCGCGGATGCGGTCGCGGACGAGCCGCGGGATGTCGACGTAGCACTCGGTCGTGATCTCGCCGGCGACGACGACGAGCCCGGTCGTGATCAGCGTCTCGCAGGCGACGCGCCCCTCGGGATCGTTGGCGAGGACGGCGTCGAGCACGGTGTCGGAGATCTGGTCGGCCATCTTGTCCGGATGGCCTTCGGTCACAGACTCGGAGGTGAAGGAGAACGAGCGGCTTTGCATAGGCGCCAGGCTAGCGAACGGCTCCGGCGTCACTCCTCGGTGGGTGCTCGGCCCATGAGCCCCGCTGCGAGGTCCGTGATGCTCTGGCCGGAGAGGACGGCGCAGACTCCCTCCGTGATGGGCAGCTCGACGCCCAGCCGGTGCGAGAGGTCGCGGAGGATCGGGGCGGTCGTGAGGCCCTCCACGGTCTGACCGATCTCGGCCACGGCCCGCTCCGGCGTCAGCCCCTGGGCGATGAGCTCCCCCGCCTGGCGGTTGCGGCCGTGCCGGCTCCAGCAGGTCACGACGAGGTCTCCGATTCCGGCGAGGCCGGCGAACGTCTCCGCCCGGGCGCCCGCCGCCTCCCCGAGCCGCGCCATCTCCGCGAGGCCGCGCGCGATCAGGGACGCCTTCGCGTTGTCGCCGAGCCCGAGGCCGTCCACCCCGCCGGCCGCCAGCGCGATCACGTTCTTCGCCGCGGCGCAGAGCTCGACGCCCACGAGATCGGGGTTCACGTAGACCCGGAAGAGGCTCGAGTTGAGGGCTTGCTGCAGCTCGCCGGCCAGGGAGCCGTCCTCGCTCGCGATCACCGCCGCGGTCGGCAGGCCCTCGGCGATCTCCTCCGCCATGTTCGGGCCTGAGAGCACCGCGACCGCGCGGCCTCGAACTCGCGTCGACAGGCGCTCGCCGGTCTCCGGGTCGAGCCCCTTCGCGAGGCTGAGCACCGGCGCATCGCCCGGGAGTGCCTCGATGACGTCACCGACCGCGCTGCTCGGTACGGCAGCGACGACGACGTCGACCTCACCGGGGGCGTCGGCGAGCGCGACCGCTTCGGCCGAGCTGAGGTCGACACTCTGGAGGTAGCGCGGGTTCCAGCCCATGCTCGCGATCGCCTCGGCCTGCTCGCGCGAGCGGCAGGCGAGGACGACCTCGTGCCCGCGGTCGAGCAGCATGCGCGTGAACGCCGTCCCCCACGAGCCGGCCCCCGCCACCAAGAACCTCACGTCACGATCGTTTCACGAAGTCGATCGAGACCGGCACGCCGTCGAGGCCGAAGCGCTCGCGCAGCCGGTTCTCGACCCAGTAGCCGTAGTCCCGCGTGACGAGCCCCGGGTCGTTGACGAACACGCGGAAGCGCGGCGGACGCACCCGGATCTGGGCGCCGTAAAGGAGGTTGAGCCTGCGGCCGCGCGGGCCGCTCGGCGGCTGTCGCGCCTCGCGCAGCTCCGCGAACGCGCGGTTCAGCTCGGCGGTCGGGATCCGCGCGGTGTGACGGTCGAAGAGCTCGGCTACGCCGTCGAGCAGCCGCTCGAGGCCGCGTCCGGTATGCGACGACACCGCGACGAATGGTGGCCGCTGCCGCAGCCGTCGGCGCAGCTGCCCGCGAACCTCCTCGACGTTGATCGTCGTCACGTCCCACTTCGAGAGGACGACGAGGGTCGAGCAATCGGCGTGGCGCGCGACGTCGGCGACCGCGATGTCCTGCTCCACGATGCCTTCGGAGGAATCGACGAGGACGAGCGCCACGTCGGCCCGCTCCGCAGCTTCGAGGGCGCGCAGCTCCGAGTAGAACTCGATCCCCTGCCGGTGCCGCCGCTTGCGCCGCAGGCCGGCGGTGTCGATCAGGACGAAGGTCCGCTCGCCGCGCTCGAGCACCGTGTCGACGGCGTCGCGCGTGGTGCCGGGGATCTCGCTCACGATCAGGCGCTCCCGGCCGAGAAGCGCGTTGACGAGGCTCGACTTCCCGACGTTCGGCCGCCCGAGGATCGCGACGCGGATCGCGTCGTCCGGCAGGGAGGGGCGTCCAGCCGGCGCGAGGCGCTCGAGCTCGTCGATGACGCGGTCGAGCAGGTCGCCGCTGCCGGTGCCGTGCAGGCCGGAGACCGGGATCGGATCGCCGAGGCCCAGCCGGTGCAGCTCGAGGGCGAGCGGCTCCTCGCTCGGATCGTCGATCTTGTTCGCCAGCACCAGCACGGGCTTGTGCGCCTCGCGCAGGATCTGGGCGACCTCCTCGTCGCCCGGCGTCACGCCGGCGCGCGCGTCGACGACGAAGAGCACGAGATCGGCCTCCCCCATCGCCTCGCGAGCCTGCTGAGCGATCGCCCGCGTCAGCGGCGCCCGATCGGCGAGGTCGACACCGCCGGTGTCGACGAGGACGAAGCGCTTGCCCGTCCACTCGCACACGAGCTCCTTCCGGTCGCGCGTGACGCCCGGGCTCTCGTGCACCACCGCGGCGCGCGTCTCGGTGAGCCGGTTGACGAGCGTCGACTTGCCCACGTTCGGGAAGCCGATGATCGCCACCGCGCCGAGCAGCGGTGGAGGCGGGGGCGCGGGCAGCTCGCCCGCGTCGAGGTCCTGGATGTCCTCGGTCACGCCGGAAGCGTGACCGGTGCAGCGTCCTCACGCGTCGGCGGCGTCGCGACCCGCGGGCGTCCCGCCTCGTGCAGGTCGCGCAGCCACGCCCACAGCCGGTTCAGCTCGGCCTCGATCTGCCCCGACGCCTCGCGGTATCCCTTGGCGCCGCGCGGCAGGCCCTCGAAGCGCATCGGCTCCCCCCACGCGATCGAGACCGGCGCGAAGTTGCCGAGCCGCCAGTGCTGCGAGCCGTGGATGGCGGCGCAGATGACGGGCACGTTCTCCTGCAGCGCCACCATCGCCGCTCCAGGCTGCACGTGCCCTGGGACGCCGCTCCGCTGCCTCGTTCCCTCGACGTAGACGCCGAGGGCGTGCCCGTCGCGCACGACCTCACGCATCCTCCGCACCGCATCGCGGTCGGATTCGCCGCGCCGCACCGAGAGCGTGCCGAAGCCGCGGATGAGCTGCCCGAGCCCCGGCACCCCGTGCGCCTCGACCTTGGCGAGGAAGTAGAGATTGCGCTTGCAGACGAAGCCGACGCAGGGGATGTCGATCCAGTGGAAGTGGTTCAGCGCGATGACGAGGCCGCCGCTGCGCGGGATCCGCTCCGTGCCGTACGAGCGGAGCCGCGTGACGACCGACGTCGGGAAACCCAGCATGGGCCGCCCGAACGCCCAGACGACGTCCTCGGACCTCACGCGGGGGAACGCTCGCGCACGAGCGCCTCGATCCGGTCGACGACGTCCTCGACCTCGAGACTTGTCGTGTCGATCTCGATCGCGTCGGGGGCCGGCTGCATCCTGGCGGCGTCGCTCTCGTCGCGGAGGCGCATGTCGGTCGCGAGGGCGTCGGCGCCGATCCCGGGGCGCTCCACGCTCCTGCGCCGCGCTCGCTCGTCGCGGTCGGCGACGAGGAAGACCTTCACCTCGGCGTCCGGGACGACGACGGTGCCGATGTCGCGTCCCTCGACCACGACGTCACCGTCGCGCCCGAGCTGTCGCTGCCGCTCGCGCATGACCTCACGGACGGCGGGATGTCGGGCGACGACGGGCACCATCCGGTCGACGCGGGTCTCGCGGATCGACGAGGTGACGTCGGTGCCCGAGATCCACACGCGGTCGTCCTCGGAGAAGAGCACGGGATGCTCGCGCGCGAGCTGCGCGAGCGCGTCGGCGTTGCCCAGATCGAGCCCTCGCTTCATCGCGAGCCACGTGAGCGCGCGGTACATCGCGCCCGTGTCGAGGTAGCGGAACCCGAGGCGCTCCGCGAGCGCACGCGCCACCGTGCTCTTCCCCGCGCCCGCAGGCCCGTCGATCGCCACAATCACTTTCGGGGCCCCCGGAACATGCGAAGCATTTTTTGGGTCTGGGTCAAAGCTGCTTCACCGCCTCGTCACCGACTCCAGGAGCTCGTAGAAGCCGGGGAAGCTTATAGCTGCCGTGTCGGCGCCCTCGATCGCCACACCCTCCATGGAGGCGAGACCGGCGACGGCGGCGAGCATTGCGATCCGGTGGTCGCCGCGGGCGTCGACACGGCCGCCGCGGAGCCGCGCGGGGACTCCCGTGACAGTCCAGCCGTCGGAGCGTGAGCGGATCCGGGCGCCGAGCGGGCGCAGGCCGTCGGTGACCGCTTCGATGCGGTCGCTCTCCTTCACGCGCAGCTCGCCGGCGCCCGAGACCCGCGTCTCGCCCCGAGCGTGGGAGGCGAGGAGCGCGACGAGCGGCAGCTCGTCGACGAGGCCAGGCACCTCGTCCGCGCCGATCTCGGTTGCGATGAGCTCTCCGGGTTGCACCTGCACCGAGGCGACCGGCTCGCCGCCTGCGCGCCGGCGGTCGAAGACGGCGACACGGGCTCCCATCCGCTCGAACACGTCGAGCAGGCCGGTGCGGCGCGGGTTGACCCCGAGATCGTGGATCGTGAGGTCGCTGCCGGGAACGAGGGCGGCCGCGGCGAGGAGCGGCGCGGCGGAGGAGAAGTCGCCGGGGACGATCGCTTCCCCGAGCCGCAGAGCGGCGGCCGGCTCGACGGTGACGGACGTCGAGCTGCGCCGTAGGCGAACGCCGGCCGCACCGAGCATGAGCTCGGTGTGGTCGCGGGTCGGGATGCGCTCGATGACGGTTGTCGGCCCGTCCGCGTTGAGACCTGCGAGCAGGATCGCGGACTTCACCTGCGCGCTCGCCACCTCCGGCTCGATCTCGATGCCGCGCAGAGCGCCCCAGCCGCGGACGACGAGAGGCGCGTGGCCGTCGGTCGTCTGGACCTCGGCGCCCATCCGCCGCAGCGGGCCGGCGACCCGCTCCATCGGCCGCGGGGTGAGCGACTCGTCGCCGGTGAGCGTGAACTCGCCGTCCTGCCCCGCGAGCACGCCGGTCAGGAGACGCATGAGCGTCCCCGCGTTGCGGCAATCGACGGTCCCCGGCCGGAGCCCGCGCAGCCCCACTCCGTGCACGACGAGCTCGTCGTGGGCGACGTCTTCGACCTCGGCGCCGAGGGTGCGGACCGCGTCCACCGTCGCCTGCGTGTCGCCTGAGCGACCGAAGCCGCGCACCCGGGTCTCCCCTTCGCCGAGCGAGCCGATCAGGACTGCGCGGTGCGAAATGGACTTGTCCCCGGGCACGACGAGGTGCCCGACGAGCGCGACCGCAGGCTCGATCCTCAACCGATCGTGCGGCCCATGAGGGACGCGAGCGCGCGAATCTCGTCGGAGAAGTCCCGGAAGTCGGAGGTCGGGATCTGCTGCGCCGCGTCGCACAGCGCCTCCTCCGGCCGCGGATGCACCTCGACGATGATCCCGTCTGCCCCTGCAGCTACCGCCGCCCGCGCGAGCGGCAGCACGAGGTCACGGCGGCCGGCCGGATGCGACGGATCGACGATCACCGGCAGATGCGTCTCCTGCTTGAGCACCGGAATCGCGCCGATGTCGAGCGTGAACCGCGTCGCGGTCTCGAACGTCTTGATGCCACGCTCGCAGAGGATGACCTCGGAGTTCCCCTCCTTGACGATGTACTCGGCGGCCATCAGCAGGTCCTCGACCGTCGACGAGAGGCCGCGCTTGAGCAGGACGGGCTTCGGGGCGCGGCCGACCTCGGAGAGGAGCGAGAAGTTCGACATGTTGCGGGCACCGATCTGGATCACGTCCGCCGCCTCGACGACGGCCTCGACGTGGCGCGGGTCCATGAGCTCGGTCACGAGGGGCAGCCCCGTCTCGGTGCGTGCCTCCTTCAGGATCTCGAGCGCCTCGTCACCGAGCCCCTGGAAGGCATACGGCGAGGTGCGCGGCTTGAACGCGCCGCCGCGCAGCATCGTCACGCCCTCGGCGGCGACGACCCGCGCGGTCTCGAGCGTCTGCTCCCGCGTCTCGACTGTGCAAGGCCCGGCGATGAAGCCGAAGTAGCCGTCGCCGATGCGGCGGCCGCGCGCCTCGATCACGGTCGGGTCGGGGGACAGCTCCCGCGACACGAGCTTGTACGGCTTGAGAATCGGCAGCACCTGCTCGACGCCGGCGAAGCCCTCGAGCGGCAGCGTGGCGAGGAGCTCCCGCTCGCCGATGGCGCCGATCACCGTCGCCTCGCGGCCGGGCGTGACGAGCGCCGAGCACCCGGCCTCGTCGAGCCGCGCGACGACCTCGTCCACCTGTTCCTGGGTGGCGCTGGCGCCCATCACGATCAAGAGCTCGGGTGCGCCCGTGACAGCCATTGAAGAAGCTTAGGCAGAATCACTGCCCATGGCCGATCCGCAGCCAGCAGCCGAGCCGGCGAAGCCCCGCGTCTTCTCCGGGATCCGCGCGACGGGCGACAAGACGCTCGGCAACTACTCCGGCGGCTACCGGCAATACGTGGCGACGCAGGAGCAGGGCGAAGCGTTCTTCTGCATCGTCGATCTGCACTCGATCACGACCCCGATCGAGCCGGCCGAGCTGCGCGAGTACACGCTCGCCGGCGCGGCGATGCTCTTCGCGACCGGCCTCGACCCGGATCGCTCGACGGTCTTCGCGCAGAGCCACGTCGTCGCGCACGCCGAGGCCGCCTGGCTGCTGAGCGCGGCGACGAGCTTCGGCGAGCTCCGCCGCATGACGCAGTTCAAGGAGAAGTCCGAGGGGCAGGACTTCGTCTCGGCCGGGCTGTTCACGTACCCGGTCCTGATGGCCGGCGACATCCTCCTCTACCAGACCGAGATCGTCCCGATCGGCGACGACCAGCGCCAGCACCTCGAGCTCACCCGAGACGTGGCCGAGCGCTTCAACCAGCGCTACGGCGAGACCTTCACGATCCCGCGCGGCGTCTATCCCGAGGAGGGCGCCCGGATCAAGAACCTCCTGGAGCCCGAGCGGCTCATGTCGACCACGCGCGGCGCGCCGCAGGGCGTCGTCCGGATGGTCGACGAGCCCGACGTGATCCGGAAGAAGTTCAAGTCGGCCGTCACGGACTCGGAGAAGGAGATCCGGCACGATCCCGAGGCGAAGGCAGGCATCTCGAACCTGCTCGAGATCATGTCCGTCGCGACGGGCGAGCCGGTCGCCGAGCTCGAGCGGCGCTTCGAGGGGAGCGGCTACGGCGAGTTCAAGGAAGCGGTGGGCGAGGCGGTCGTCACGCTCCTCGCCCCGATCCAGGAGCGCTACCGGGACTTGCGCGCAAACGAGCGGGAGCTGCAGCGCCTGCTCGCGGTCGGGGCGGAGAAGGCGCGCCGGGCGAGCGAGCCCACGCTCGAGGCGATGTACGAGCGCATGGGGTTCGTCAAGGCCGAGGCGGGCCGGTTGTTCGGAGCTGCTCGACCTCGCGGTCTGTGAGGTCCCGCCACGCCCCGGGCTCGAGCCCTTCGAGCTCGAGATCCGCGTAGGCACTGCGGTGCAGGCCGGTCACCGGGTGGCCAACGGCAGCGAGCATCCGCTTGACCTGGTGCTTGCGTCCCTCGTGGAGGACGAGCTCGACGCGGCGTCGGCCGAGGCGCCGGGCCCGCGCCGGAGCGGTGCGGCCGTCCTCCAGCTCCACACCCTCGCGCAGCTGGTCCAGTGCGGCCTCGTCCGGGTCGCCTTCGACCTCGGCGACGTACGTCTTCTCGACGCCGTAGCGCGGATGGGCGAGCCGGTGGGCGAGCTGCCCGTCGTTCGTGAGGAGAAGCGCTCCGGTGGTGTCTGCGTCGAGTCGTCCCACCGGAACGACGCGGGGCTCGCTCGGAACGAGGCCGACGACGGTGGGGCGCCCATGCGGGTCTCGGGCAGTCGTGACGACGCCGGCGGGCTTGTGGAGCAGGACGTATCTCAGACGCTGGCGTGCGACGTCCTCCCCGTCCACCGCGACCCGGTCGTGGGCTCCGACCACCGTGTTGAGCCGGCCGGGCTCGCCGTTCACCGTGACCCGGCCGGCCTTGATCAGCTCGTCCGCGCTCCGGCGCGATGCGACTCCGGCCCGGGCGAGGAACGCGTTCAGCCGCATCCTGAGAAGATATTCGGGTGCCGCACTACATCTCGCTCATGCGGTGGACGTCGCAGGGGCGGCTGGGCCTGCCCGCGTGGCGCGACCGGATCGAGGATGGCGAGCGCGAGATCGAGGAGGCCGGCGGAAGGCTCGTGGGCGTGTGGGTGACGCTCGGCCGCTACGACGTGGTCGAGGTGTTCGAGGCTCCGGACGACGACACCGCGCTGGAGATCGTCACGAAGCTCAGCCACCACGGCGCCGAGCAGACGGAGACGCTGCGGGCGTTCACCCGCGACGAGGCCGAGAACATCATCAAGAAGCTGTGACGAAGTCGCGAGGGTGACGACACGGTAAGCGGTACCGTCACGTCTTCGTGACGGCGCCCGGCGGTCAGGCGCTGCGCTTCTCCGCGACCGCGTGCAGGCGGTCGCGGATCTCCGCGGCGTCGGCGCCGACGTCGTCGAGGCGCGGCAGCTCGGAGAGGCTCTCGAGCCCGAACACGCGCTCGAAGAGCGGCGTCGTCCGATAGCGAACGGCTCCGCCGGGAGCGTTCTCCCGGCCGGCCTCGGCGATCAGGCCGCGCTCGAGAAGGTTCGCGACAGCCGAGTCCGCGGCAACACCCCGGATCCTGGCGATGTCCGGCCGCGAGCAAGGGCCGAGGTAGGCCACGATCGCGAGTGTCTCGAGGGCCGCCTGGGAGAGGTTGCGCTGGGCCGGCCGCTCGAAGAGGCGCGCGCACGCAGCTGCCTCCTCGCGTGCGGCGCGGAACGCCCAGCCGCCCCCAACGTGCTCGAGGACGATCCCGCTTCGCTCCTCTGCGAACCGCTCGCCCACGAGGCGCAGCGCGTCCTCCACCCGCCCGGCGTCGTCGCCGGCTGCCGCGGCCAGCTCCTCCACCGACAGCGGCGCCGAGGCGACCACGAGCAGTGCCTCGAGCGTCCGCGCGAGGCGGTCGAGCGGATCCGGTGGGATCAGGCGGAGCGGGCGGTCCATGCAGCGGTCCTTTCTGCTTGAAGGGCGTTCTCCTCCGAAGTTCTCTTGACCCGGATCGGGGCGAACGGAGCCGCCTGCTCGATCACGAGCTCGCCGGCCCGCCGGAGCTCGAGCAACGCGAGGAAGGCAGAGGCCTGCTCGAGCCGGGTCAGCTCTGCGACCTCCGTTTCGAAGTCGAACCTGGAGCGCCGCCCGAGCAGCGCGCGGAAGCGCTCGAGGAACTGCGAGACGGGCGGAAAGCGCAGGGCCATGTGCGAGAGGGAGACCTCGGGCGGTTCCTGCGCGAGCAGCCGCAACGCGTGCGCAAGCGTGCCCGAATCCTGCGGCGCGAGCGGCGTCTCGACCTTCGGCGCGAGGGGCGCCGGGCCGAGCCGGAAGAACCGGTCGCCCTCGGTTGCGAGCCGCTCCCGCAGCCAGGCCGCTGCCTCCTTCGCCCGCCTGTACTCCGCGAGCCGCCGCGCGAGCTCCTCGGCCGCCTCCTCCGGCTCGAGCTCCGCGAGCTCGCCGGCCTCGTCGGGGAAGAGAGCGCGCGCCTTCAGCTCGAGCAAGGCCGCGATGAGGACGAGGAACTCCCCGCAGGCCTCGAGGTCGAGCTCGTCCCGCTCCGCAAGCCGCTCGAGGAAGGCGGTGACGATGCCCGCGAGGTCGACGTCGCGCAGGTCGAGCTCCTCCTTGAGGACGAGCGCGAGGAGCAGGTCGAACGGCCCCTCGAAGGCGTCGAGGTCGAGCTCGAGCTCCCGCACGATCACCTGCGGGACCCTAGTGCCGTTACCGGACGCGGCTCTTGGGGACGGCCATGCGCGGGCCCGTCGGCACCGGACGGTGCTTGACGACCGGCTTCGCGGACGGCCGGCGAACGAACTGCCACCAGACGAAGAAGGCGACCGACAGCACCCAGATCCCGAGGGAGACCCAGAAGTTGACCCGCATCCCGAGGAAGTGGTTGGACGGGTCGATTCGGAGGACTTCCTCGAAGGTACGGAAGGTCGTGTACCAGGCGACATAGAGCGCGAAGAGCGCCGGCCGCCGCAGCGTGAAGCGCCGGTCGATCCAGAGGAGGACCCCGACGCCGAGCAGGTCCCAGATGAACTCGTAGAGGAAGGTCGGCTGGTAGTAGCCGAAGTTCCCGGAGGACTGGTAGCGCGCCTGGATGCCGCTCTGGTGCGCCTTGTCGATGCGCAGCGCCCAGGGCAGGCTCGTCGGCTTGCCGTACAGCTCCTGGTTCCAGTAGTTGCCCCAGCGGCCGATGCCCTGGGCGAGGAGGAGGCCCGGCGCGACGGCGTCCATCATCAAGCGGATGCTGTTGCCCGAGCGCCGCACGACGAGGGCGCCGACGGCCACGCCCGCCGGGATCGCCCCCCAGATCCCCAGGCCGCCGTCCCACACGGCGGCGAAGCCCCACCAGTGCTGATGAATCGCCGGATCCTGGTTCCAGCTCGTGATGTCGTGGTAGGCGCGCGCGCCGATGACGCCGGCGATGACGCCCCAGAGCGCGACACGGAACACGAGATCCCAGTCGCCGCCCCAGCTAACCCAGCGACGGCCGGTGAGCCAGATGCAGGCTGCGATGCCGATGAGCAGCATCACGCCGTACATGTGCAGCGTCAGCGGCCCGAGGCTGAACGTGCCGCTCGACGGAGATGGGATGGAGCCCAGGACGACGCCGGTCACGGGGCCATTGTGCCCGACTGTCGCTTCAGCCGAGAATCCGGACCGCGAGCTCCGGCGAGCAACCGCGCTGGATCAGCTCGATCGCCTCGTGGAGGTCGACGTCCAGACGGGCGGCCAGCCTGACCGCATCGTCGCCGGGGAAGCCGACGCGCATCAGCTCGGCAGTGCGCCAGCGCTCGACGCGCTCCAGCTCCGTCTCGACGATGTCGTGTGCCGCAGGCATTCGCAGGTTCCGCTCTCACTTTCGGGAACTCGCGCGGATTGGATCTCCCCCTCCGGGGGGATTTCGCCTGGACTACTGGATGGCCGCTGCGCCCAGCAGGTGCCTGACCGAGGCGAAGAAGTCGGGCTGCGGGTCGACGCGGTAGTCGGGGCCGAGCTCGAGCAGCCTCGAGCCGAGCGAAGTGACGAGGTCGACGTACACCGGCGCCTCGCCGGGGAAGTCGCGAACGACGCCCGCGAGCTCGCGGATCACTCCGGCCGGCGCGCTCCGCGCGTCGACCTTCAGGCGAACCTCGCGCCGCTCCGGCGTCGCCTCGAACGCCGCCACTTCCAGCGCGATGAGCTTCGTCTCGCCTTGCTGCTTGTGGTCGACGCGGCCCTTGACGACGAGGACGGCGTCCTCGACGAGCAGCCCATGCGCGGCCGCGTAGGTCGAGTTGAAGACGACGACCTCGACGGATCCCGTCATGTCCTCGAGCTGGACGAAGGCCATCGGCTCGCCCTTCTTCGTGGTCGTCGTGCGTACGGAGGCGACGATGCCGCCGGCGACGACGGTCTCGCCTTCGCGGCGGCGCTCGAGCTCGGCGAGCGCGCAGTCGGTGCGCCTCCGCAACTGGTCGCGGATCGCGCTGAGCGGATGCTCTGAGACGTAGAGCCCGAGGCTCTCCTTCTCCATGCGGAGCAGCTCCGCCTTCTCGAACTCCTCGGTCGAGAGGGCCGGGTACTGAGCCTGCTTCGGCTCCTCGCCGAGATCGAAGATCGATCCCTGGCCGAACCGTCGTGCGTCGTGCGCGGCGTTTCCCGAGCCGAGCGCCTGCTCGAGCACCTCGAGCATCGCCTTGCGCGAGCCGGGCAGCGCGCCGGCCTTGATGAGCGACTCGAGCGCGCGCCGGTTGACGACCTGCGGGTCGACGCGCTCGGTGAAGTCCCAGACCGACGCGAACGGCCCGCCCTCCTCCCGCGCGGCGACGATCGCGCGGCACGCGTTCTCGCCGACGTTCTTCACTGCGTTGAGGCCGAACCGGATCTTCCCCTCGACCACGGCGAAGTCGACCTGCGACTCGTTCACGTCGGGAGGCAGCACCTCGATCCCGAGCTCGTCGCAGGCGTTGACGTAGAAGGGCACCTTGTCCTTCGTGTTCATCACGGAGGAGATGAGCGCGGCCATGTACTCGCGCGGATGGTTCGCGCGCAGCCAGGCGGTGCGGTACGAGATGAGCGCGTAGCAGGCGGCGTGCGACTTGTTGAAGGAGTAGTCCTGCGCCTGCTCCATGTCCTGCCACAACTGCCGCGCGACGCTCTCCGACGTCCCGCTCGCGGCGCAGCCCTCGAGGAACTTGCTCTTGAGGGAGGCCATGAGCGAGTGGATCTTCTTGCCGATCGCCTTGCGGAGGTCGTCGGCCTCTGCCGGCGCGAAGCCGGCGATCTGCTTGGCGATCTCCATGTACTGCTCCTGGTAGATGCAGATCCCGTGCGTCGAGGCGGTGATCGACTTGAGGCGCTCGTCGGGGAACGTGACCGGCTCCTGGCCGTTCTTGCGCCGTGCGTAGACGGGGATGTACTGCATCGGCCCCGGCCGGTAGAGGGCGACGAGCGCGATCAGGTCCTCGAACTCGGTCGGCTTGACCTGACGCAGCGCGTCGCGCATCCCCGAGCCCTCGAACTGGAAGACGCCTATGGCCTCGCCGCGCGCGAGCATCTCGTAGGTCTTGCGGTCGTCGAGCGGGATCGCGGAGATGTCCAGCCCCGGGACGAGCGCCACCGCCTTGTCGATCACGTCGAGGTTGCGCAGGCCGAGGAAGTCGACTTTGAGGAGGCCGATCGACTCGATCGTCGTGCCGTCGAACTGGGTGACGACCTCCTGGTCGGCGCCCTTCTGCTGTACCGGGACGAGCTCGGTGAGCGGCCCGGCGCCGATCACGACGGCGGCCGCATGGATCCCGTCCTGGCGGGTCAGCCCCTCGAGCGGCCGCGCCAGCTCGACGATCTCCTTCGCGGCCGGGTCGGAGTCGTATGCCTGCTTCAGCTCGCCGCCGGGCTTGAGGCAGTCCGCGAGCGTCTGGCCAGGCCCTTCCGGGATGAGCTTCGCGATGCGGTCGACGACGCCGTACGGGTGCTCGAGCACCCGGCCCGCGTCGCGGACCGCGGCGCGCGCGGCCATCGTCCCGAAGGTGATGATCTGCGCAACGCGGTCGCGGCCGTACTTCTCGCGGACGTAGTTGATGACGCGCTCGCGGCCCTCCACAGCGAAGTCGATGTCCATGTCCGGCATGGACTTGCGGCCCGGGTTGAGGAACCGCTCGAACAGGAGGTCGTAGCGGATCGGGTCGAGGTCGGTGATGTCGAGGCAGTAGGCGACGAGGCTGCCCGCCGCCGAGCCGCGGCCGGGGCCGACGCTGATGCCGTTTCGCTTCGCGAAGCCCACGAAGTCGGCGACGATCAGGAAGTAGTCGGAGAATCCCATCTCCTTGATCGTCTTCAGCTCGAACTTGAGCCGCTCGCGCAGCTCGGTGGTGACCGTGCCGTAGCGCTTCGCGGCGCCGACCTCGACGAGCTCGACGAGGTACTCGAAGGCGTCGCGGCCCTCGGGGGTGTCGAACTTCGGGAGCAGGATCCGCCCCAGCTCGATGTCCACGTGGCAGCGCTCGGCGACCTCGAGCGTCCTCCGCAGGGCATCGTCGCGGCCGGGGAAGTCGGCGGCCATCTCCTCGGGCGTCTTGAAGTAGAAGTGGTCGGTCTCGAAGCGCCAGCGGTTCGGGTTCTTGAGCGAGTCGCCGGACTGGATGCACAGCAGGGCCTCGTGCGCGCGCGCGTCCTCGTGGCGGAGGTAGTGGACGTCGCCGGTCGCGACCGTCGGCAGGCCGCGCTGCTCGGCGAGCGCGAGGAGCTGCGGGTTGATCCGCTGCTGCACCTCGAGGTGCGCGTTCTGGAGTTCCACGTAGACGTTGTCGCGCCCGAAGATCTGCTCCAGCCGGTCGAGCTCCGCCTCGGCGTCGGTTGCGCGGTTCTCCTCGAGCGCCTTGCAGACGCGGCCCGAGAGGCAGCCAGACAGCGCGATCAAGCCCGCGCGGTGGGTCTCGAGCAGCTCCCAGTCGACGCGCGGCTTGTAGTAGTAGCCCTCGAGGTAGCCGAGCGAGGAGAGCTTGATCAGGTTGCCGTAACCCTCGTTCGTCTCGGCGAGCAGCGTGAGGTGCGCGTATCCCTTCTGCTGGGCGCGCCGGTCGTCGGCGACGTAGACCTCGCACCCGACCACCGGCTTGACGCCTTCCTTCTGCGCCGCCTTGTAGAGGTCGACCGCGCCGGCGAGCGAGCCGTGGTCGGTGAGCGCGACCGCCGGCATCTCGAGCTCGGCGGCGCGCTTCGCGAGGTCCGGGATCCGGCATGCGCCGTCGAGGATCGAGTACTCGGAGTGGACGTGGAGGTGGACGAAGGGCGCTTCGGGCACGGGAAGTCGAGGATAACGCCGTGCCCGGAAGGCGCCGACCTCGCCGCGGCTGCGAAACTCGATGCGTGCTCGGGCGCCGCGCCATCCCCCTCGCTCTCGCCGTCACGGCCCTCCTTGCCGTGGTCGCGCTCGCGGCGCACGGACGTCCGCTCGGCGCCCGCGCAGCCCACGGGAACGGACTGCCCCTCTCGTTCTGGGACTACGTCTACACGAGCCTCGTCATCCTCGCCGTCCCCCTCCTGGTCGGCGTGCTGGCGGCCGTGTTGCTCCTCCGTGGGAAAGGCGGAAAGCGGCCGACCTTCGGCAAGAGGCTCATCACCATGGTCGCCCTGTATGCGCTCCTCCTCGTCCTAGTGTTCGCCCTGCGCCACGCGCACCCCCATCTGCACCGGCAGACGCAACCGCCTGCCACCGTGGGCCGAGTGAAGACGCCCCAGAACGGACGGCCCTCGCCCGGCTCGCACACTCTCCGGTTCCAGTGGGACGAGCTCGCGATCGTGCTCGGCGTGCTGCTCGTGCTGGCGACGGGCGCCGTCGTGGTGGCGAGGCGATCTCGGCGGGATCCGGCCACGCCGCTCGAGCTCGCTCCCGAGGCGCTCGCCGCCGCGCTCGACGAGTCGCTCGACGACCTGCGCGCCGATCCCGACCTGCGCCGGGCGATCGTCGCCGCCTACGCCCGGATGGAGACCGCCCTCGCCGCGGCCGGGCTGCCACGACGACCGGCCGAGGCCCCGCTCGAGTATCTCGAGCGCGCCCTCCTCGCTCTCGACACGAGCGCCGGGGCGGTGCGGAGGCTCACCGATCTCTTCGAATGGGCTAGGTTCAGCCAGCATGAGCCGGAGCCGTCGATGAGGGACGAGGCGGTGGAGGCGCTCGTCGCGGTGCGGGACGAGCTCCGCGCCACGGAGCTGACCCAGGCGTGAGGCTTGCCTGGCAGTTCGTGCGGCCAGCGACGGCGGCCACGGTGGTGCTGGCGGTCCTGCTCGCGCTTCCGCAGGTCTCGACCTCGCGCGCGCTCGGGATCTGGGTCGTCCTCGTCGCGGCGCTCGTGCTCCTCGTGCTCCTCCAGCACTCACGCGAACGCGGCCGGCCGAGGCGTCCCGCTCGCTTCGAGGAGGCGCTCCGAGGGCGAAGCGCCGCTGACCCGGAGCCCGTGGAGCTCCGGCGGATGGAGCGAGAGCTCGAGCTCGGGATCGCGAACGCGGAGCACGGGCATCGGCGCCTCCTGCCACTGCTGCGCGCCGCGGCGGCCGCGCACCTTTCTGCCCGGCACGGTCTCGACCTCGAGCGCCGGCCGGAAGCGGCACGCGCACTGCTCGGCGAGGACGCCTGGGAGCTGGTGCGCCCCGACCGGCCTGCGCCCGAGAACCGGCACGGGCCTGGCGTGCCGCGAGAGCGCATCGCCGCCCTGATCGAGCGGGTGGAGTCGTTGTGAGCGAGCTGGCCCAGCTCCGCACGCGCGCCGATTCGATCCTCG
>Ga0070739_10000889_pt1 | contig 50065 bp, 38 predicted proteins | sample Coa_R1_7_FD_66445 | JGI IMG/M metagenome (GOLD analysis project Ga0070739, IMG submission 66445) | Surface soil microbial communities from Centralia Pennsylvania, which are recovering from an underground coalmine fire - Coalmine... | ecosystem: Environmental > Terrestrial > Soil > Unclassified ...
CCGCGCCGGTCGCCACCCGGAGCGCGCCGGACGCCGCCGCGATCTCCTCGAGGTACGCGCGCTTGAGCGCGTTGCGGGCGACCGCGACGACGGGCCGCCCCACCGAGAACGCCTCCAAGACGGCGAGGTACGACGTGGCGACGACGACGGTCGAGGCGGCCGCGACGCCGCGCGGGTCGTCCGTGACGCCGCCGACCCGCACGGCGCCGCCGGCGAGCTCGCGCAGCGTCTGCTCGAGCGGGCCGAAGCCGTAGGTACGCGCGGCGACGCCGCGCGTCTCGGCGAGGATCCGCAGCGCGCGCACGACGTCGGGCGCGTCGGTGTCGGCCGCGTAGCGTGCGACGAACGAGACCGCCGGCGCGGGCGGCTCCGCGACCGCGCCGACCGCCTCGACCCCGCCGTGCGTCACCAGCGCCGAGCGCGTGCCGTAAAACGCATCGACGTAGGCGCCGACGGCGATCGAACGCCGCGCCGCACGCGCGGCGAGACGGTGGCCGAGCACGTGATGCGGGCGCAGCGGCCAGCCTTCGTAGCCGTGCACCGTCGCATACAGCGGCGCGGCGCGCCGAACGGCGCGCAGGGCGAGCGCCGCGGCGAGCGTCGGGACGTAGTCGTGCGTGTGGACGACGTCCGGGGAAAGCCGCGCGATCGTCCGCGCCAGCCGCGGGATCGCGAGCGGCAGCGCCCGGGTCGGCCCGAGCGCGGTCACCGCCGTCGCGACGCCCCGCGCCTCCAGCTCGCGGCGGACCGCCTCGACGTGGCGCTCCACCCCGCCGACGCGGCGATGGGCGGACGTCGCGACCATGAGCACCGAGCGCACCGCGCTCACGGGCGCCGGGTCCGCGCCTCGGAGACCCCGCGTAGAAAGCCGGCGAGCCGCGCCGGCGCGAGCGCGCCGAGCGCGACCGCCACGCCGGCGAGACCGCGCGCCGACGGACCGAACGCTTCGACGTAGCGCGCGGCGAACGGGGCCGCCGCGAGCGTCCACAGCCCGAGCGCCGTCCAGCGCGCGCGCCCGCGCGCCGCGATCAGCGCGAGCTCGAGCCCGCACACCGCGCCCACCGCGGCGTGGTAGCCGAGCTGGATCCCGGCCCGCCCGTCGCCCGCCCCGTAGCGAAACTGCTGCCGCATCGCCGCGCCCAGCGTGGCGCGCGGCGGCCACGCGACCACCGCGTCCGCGGCGATCCGCCAGCCTCCCGCACGCTCGACCGCGAGGTCGAACGCGGTGTCCTCCGCGGTGCCGAGCGACTCGTCGTAGCCGCCCAGCGCCTGCCACAGCGTCTTTCGATACGCGACGCTTCGATGCGAAGGGAGGAAGCGCCGCTGCCCCGCGCGCGTCGGCACCCAGCTGTAGGCCGCCACGACCTTCGCCCACGCGGTCGCGGCCAGCGGAACGTACGCGCCGCCGACCGCGACGACCGCGGGATCGGCGAACGGCGCGACGAGCCGTTCGAGCCAGGCGGGCTCGGGGACGCAGTCGGCGTCGGTGACGGCGACGACCTCGCCGCTCGCGAGGGAGACGCCGTGATTGCGCCCGGCCGAGATGTTGCCGGGGCGGAGCGCCGTGCGCAGCGGCAGGCCGGCCTCGGCCGCCGCCCGCGTTACGACGTCGAGCGTCGCGTCGGTGCTGCCCCCGTCGACGAAGACGATCTCGTCGGGCCGGCGCGTCTGCGCCGCGATCGCGGCGATGAGCCGCCCGGCGTGCGCGGACTCGTTCAGCGCCGTGACGACGAGCGAGACGCGCACCGCGCGGTCAGACGGCGACGGCCGTCCGCACGCGCTCCATCTCGCGGCCGAACTGCGCCGCGAGCCGGCGATAGTCGAACGAGGCGCGGCAATGCTCCGCGCCGTCGCGGGCGAGCTCGAGCCGCGTCTGCGGATCGTCGAGCAGATCGCAGATCAGCGCCGAGAGCTGCGAGGCCTCCAGACGCTCGACGAAGCGCACGTGGCGAACGTCGACGAACTCCTTGATCGCGGGCAGTCCGGTGGTGACGACCGGCACGCCCATCGCGAGGTATTCGAACAGCTTCACCGGGACGCACACGTCGGTCGTCGGCGTCGACGGGAACGGAACGATCGCGACGTCGGCCGCCGCGATCAGCGCCGGCATGTCCTTGAAGCGCTGGAAGCCGGCGAACACGACGCGCTCGCGCAGTCCGCGCGCGTCGAGCTGCGCGACGAAGTCGACCGCGGTCGACCCGTCGCCCACGAACAGGAAGCGCGCGCGGGGCCGGCGCTCGACGACGCGCTCGATCGTCTCGACGAGCGCGTCGATGCCGGACCACAGCTCGAGCCGGCCCGAATACAGCACGACGTCGTCGCCCGGCGCGAAGCCGAGCGCCTCGCGGCGCGAGACGACGCGTTCGGGATCGAAGTGCACGACGTCGGCGCCGTTCGCCACGACCTCGATCCGTGCCCGCGAACCGAGCGTGCGGATGTAGCGCGTGAGGCCGTCCGAGATGCTGACGATCGTATCGCAGCTCCGCGCCACGAGCCGTTCGAGTCCACCGAGCAGCTTCGCGCGCAGCCCGTCCGGCCGCAGCCCAGCGGTCTCGACCGCGAGCGGCGTCCACGCGTCGGGATAGTCCAGCAGCACCGGGACGCGATGCAGGCGCGCGGCGATCAAGCCGACGAGCCCGCACAAGTACGAGGGATGCGCGAGCACGACGATGTCGGGACGGACCTGCGCGAGATGCCGCGATGCGCGCTTCACGAGGTACGCGACCGTGAGGACGTACGCGAGCGGCATCGGCAGGACGCGCCACGCGGCGTAGATCCAGTGCCGCAGACGGAAGTAGTGGCCGTGCAGGCCGCCCGCCTCGTCCTCCTGGTCGGCGTCGATGAAGTGCTGCTGGAAGTAGTCGCGCAGCGCTTCCTCGCAACGGCCGCCGAGGACGCGCAGCGGCGGCGCGACCGCGAACTGGACGCGCCAGTCGCGCACGTGGCGCATGAGATCGTAGATGCGGCGATCCGAGCCCATGTACGGCGGGAAGTACTCGGCGAAGACGACCGCGCGCGGAAGCGGGATCGCGGTAACGTCGTCAGCGATCTCCGGACTGGTGACGGTGGCGCTCAAGGAGGAAAGCTCCGAACTGGGCAGGCGGGGCGAAGATACCGGCGATGATTGCGCCCCATGCGGAGAACGCAACGATACACGCAGTCCAGATGTGGATCTGTGGACCGAAACGTGCCCGCACCCGAACCGAGTTGCGCGATCGCACGATCCAGCCGTTAGCATAGCCGTTCGCGCGGACGTGCAAACCTCGTGCACCGACGAGCACCCAACCGTCGTCGTATCGAGTTGCCAGCGTGACGAGCGTATCTCCTTCCGGAAGAGTGACTGCCTGCCCGAGCCACGGAGAGACGAGCCGCGTCGATGCGATCCGCATCACACCGCCCGGCGCGACGCGACGCGACGCGATCGCCAGCGCCGCCGGGCCGTGCGCGATCACGCGCGTATCGCCGCGCGCGTCGAACGCGACGCGCGGCGCCCGCTCGGTTCTGCACGCCGGCGTACAAATTTCGATCGGATCGGACGAAAAGACGAGCAGCGGCACGCCGGCTCGTGCATCGACGCCGAGCGTCGAGGGCCCGAGCGTCACCGCGAGCGGATCGAGCAAGTCCGCCCACCGGGCACGAAGCCATCGCCAGCGCTGCGCGGGAACCCAGCCGTCGCGCGGCGTGCCGGTTCGATTCGGAAAGGTGAGCGCGGGAGCCGCGTACGGCACGTCGACGTCGGTTGCGTCGCGCGGAATCGAGGACCAGCGCTCGTTCGCCGAGACGACGCGCGAGCGGCGCGGCAGCACGAGCGCGGCGAACGTTCCGTGCCGCACGACGGGCAGCGCGCGCGGATACGCGTCGAGATCGTCGAACGCGGCGCGCGCCCGCGCGCGGATCGCCGCGCCGCCGCTCACGTCGCGCGCGAGATCGGACTCGGAACGCAGCCCCGTGCGCAGCGAGAGTCCGGTCAGCTCGAGCGCGCTCGCGATGCGCCGCGCCGCGCGTCCGTCGCGCGCCGCCACGAGGCCGGCGAGCGCGTCGAGCTCCGGCGTCGCGCCGTATTCCGCCGCGCTCGGATGATCGCCCGGAAGCGCGGCGAGGACGTCGACGCCCGAGCGCGGTGAATCGCCGAGCGCGATCGGCATCCGGTACGGCAGCGGCAGATAGCGTCCGGACGGCGCGTCGCGCAGCACCGCGGCGCGCGCGCTCGCGACCGACGCCGGGATCGTGCGCGGCGCGAGAAACTCCGCGCGCGAGGGGAGCGGCGCGCACAGCGCGAGCGCACCGAGCGCGGAGAGCGCAATCGCCGGAAGCGCTCCGCGCGAGCCGAGCCGCGCGACGCCGGCGGCGAGGCCGAGCGCGACGAGCGCCTCGGCGTGATAGAACTCGCGGAACGTCGCCGCGCCGGGCACGTGCGCGAAGAAGGCATCGAGCACCGGCGCGAGCGGGCCGCCGTAGCCGGGTGCGATCGCCTCGCCGGCGAGCGCCGCGAGCAGCACGCCGATCGCCGCGGGCGCCCGCGCGACGAGCCCGGCCCAGCCGGCGAGCGCAAGCAGCGCGAGCGCGACCGAGAGCACCGCGCTCGCCGCGTACGCGCGATCCGCGTACGGCACGACGTAGCCGAGCATGCGCGCGCTCTGCCACCACGGTGCGCTCAGCGCGCGTTCCCAGCTCGCGTTCGGCGCGGCCACGGTGTACGCGAAGCCGGCGTGCTCGCCGAGCGCCGCGACGAGCGACGGCGCGTCGGCGAGCGCGAGCGCGACGACGACGGCCGCCGCGGCGCCGAGCGCGCGTCCGCGCCGCGGGTGCGCGAGCGCGAGCGCGACGACGACGATCGTCGAGAACGCGAGAAACTGCGGCTGCGCCGCGGTGCACGCCGCCCACGCGATCGCCCGGCACAGCGCGCGGCGTCCGCCGCCGTTCAGCGCGTGGGCGAACGATGCGGCGAGCCACGGGAGCGCCGCGTAGGCCGCGAGGTAGGCGGTGTGCCCCGCGCCGAGCTTGTTCGCGACGACCGGCGAGAGCACGTAGACGCCGCTCGCGAGCGGCGCGGCGAACGATGCGCCGCCGCAGCGGCGCGCGAGCCGCGCCGCGCCGAGCCCGGCGAGAACGAGGCACGCGAGCAGGTAGACGCGCAGCGCGAGCTCGCCGCCGGCGAGCGCGCCGAGCCCGAGCGCGAAGAACGTGACGGGGTTCGCGGAGACGAACGGGTTGGCGTGGCCGAGCCCTTCCGGCTCCCACGCGGAGAGCGCGACGGCGAACGCGTCGCGATAGCGCGCGGCGTCGAACGGCCAGCTCCAGTCGTGCTGGTACATCGGGAGCCCGTGCGCCGCCAAGAGCGGCCACACGGCGAGGGCCGCCGCGGCGAGCGAGACGAGGGCGGCGAGTGCGGCGTCAGGCCGCTTCTGCAACACTGCGGAGCGGCACCACCCTACCCGCCCGGTTCACGCGCCACAACGACTGCACGAAGGCGAAGGACGACGCCGCGAGCACCGCATGGACGGCGCTCGCCAAGGAGTCGTGGAACACGGCCACGAGCCCGATCTCCAGGACGATCGCGGCCCACAGCCCGGCGACGAAGTCGAAGCGGTGCAGCGCGATCTTGAACGCCGCCACGATCGTCGCCGCGCCGAGGAACACCATGGCGAGCGTGTATTCGGCGAGCAGCGGCGCGACGCTGGTGAAGGCGCCGCCGGCGAGCGCGCGGATCGCGAGCCCCGGCACGAGCAGCGTCACGGCGAGCGCGACCGCCGAGATCGCGCCCGCGGCGGCGAACGCACGATACAGGAAATGCAGCGGCGACTCGCCGCGGCTCGCATGCGCCGAGGCTTTCGGGAGCAGCACCGTCGGCAGCGTGCCGAGGACGAAGAGCACCACCTTCCCGGTCAGCGAGAGGACGCCGTAGAGCCCCGCCGTGTGCGGGTCGTAGTAGTGCTTCACGAGCACGACGTCGACGTTCGTGAGCACGGTCGTCGCCGCCGATCCGAGCCCGATCGCGCCCGCCGTCTGCAGCAGGCGGCGCAGGTCCATGTGGAGCGGCTCGCGCGCCGCGCTCGTGTGCGCGCGCACCGCCGAGAACGTGTACGCGAGCGAGGCGACGACCGCGATGAGATAGCCCGTCGTCGCGCCGCGCACGCCGAAGCCCAGCTCGACGAGCACGATCCCGAACAGCGCCTTCCCGGCCGTCTCGACCATCAGCGAGACGACGTAGCGGCGGAAGTCCTGCACGCCCTGGACGATGCTGCGCGCGATCGTGTTCAGCAGCGCGGCGGCGAGGATCACCCCGCACAGCACGGCCAGGACGGGATCGCCGAGCCGCAGATACGACGACAGCGCGTCGCGCAGCAGCACCGCGGCGAGCAGCACCGCGGGGAACAGCACGAAGCCCGCCTGCACCACGCGCGCGTAGAGCGCGGCGAGCTTCCCGCTCTCGCCCAGCGCGTGGAACTGCGCGGCGAAGCGCACGATCACCATCGAGAGCACGCTCGCCGGAATCGAGGCGAGCGCGACGAGCGAGATCAGCGAGGTGACCGCGCCGTACCCGGCCGGACCGAGCGCGCGGCTGACGACGAAGTGGAAGACGTAGTTGAAGGCGTTCGAGCCGACCGTCGCGCCGAAGACCATCGCGCCGCTGCGCACGAAGTCGTCCGCGAAGACGCGCTTGAGACGCTCGAACTTAGGCAATCGGCGCCTCGCGCGTCTCGGGCGCGCTCGGGATGCTGCGCTGGAACTTCTGCACGATCAGCGTCGCGATCAGCTTGAGCTCGTCGAGGTGCAGCAGCCGCGCGACCGTGACGAACACCAGCGCCGCGATGCCGAGCAGCCCGGCTAGGTAAAGCGCCTCGGCGGCGAACGGCGCGCGCGGCGGCGTCGTGAACCGCAGCGCCCACAGCAGCGCGCCGGTCATCGCGCACGAGCACAGCAGCGCGCCGCCCGCGGCCCGCGAGAGCTCGCGCACCTGCAGCCCGCCGAGCAGCCGCCACGCCAGCGCGCCGAGCAGCAGCGTCTGCACGCCTTGGCTCACCGCGTTCGCCCCGAGCAGTCCTTTCGCGCCGTAGCCGGGAAGCCACAGCACGGAGAGCACGATGTTGATCGCCACGGCGAGCACCGAGATCGCGACGGTGAGGCGGACTTCGCGGCAGGCGAAGCAGCAGCGGCTCAGCACCACGTTCGCGGCGGTCGCGACCAGCCCGACCGCGGCGTACGGCACGAGGTGCGCGGTGAGGATCGCGGAGCTCTCGACGAACTGCCCGCGCTCGAAGAGCGTCCGCACGATCGGCGCGGCGAGCACGACGAGCCCCAGCGTCGCCGGGATCGCGATGAACATCACGAGCCGCAGGCCGGTGACGACGCTGCGCCGCGCGGCGGCATGGTTCGCGCGCGCGAAGTGCGAGGCGAGCAGCGGGAACATGACGGTCGCGATCGCCGCGGCGAAGATCTGCTGCGGGAAGCCGACCAGCTTGGTCGCGTAGTTGATCCCGGCGATGTATCCCGGGGGGAGCGTCGAGGCGAAGAAGCGGTCGAAGAGCAGCGCGATCTGGCCGGCGGCGCTCCCCACGACGATCGGCCCCAGCGTCTCGAGCATCCGGTGCAGCCCCGGGTGCTTCAGGTCGATCACCGGCCGGTACGCGCCGAGCCGGAAGAACGAGGGCAGCTGCACGACGAGCTGCGCGCACAGCCCGAGCGTCGTCCCCAGCACGAGCGCGTAGATCCCGAGCCGCGAGAACAGCACCACGACGGTCGCGATCGTCACCGCGTTGATCGCCAGCCCCTGGAGCGCGGCCGCGCCGAAGCGATGGTGCGCGTTGAGCGCGGCGGCGACCACGCCGGCGAGCGAGGTCCCGATGATGCTCGGCATCATCCAGCGCGTCATGCGGATGGCGACGTCCATCTGCGGCCCGGGAAAGCCGTGCGCGATCAGCGGCACGTACACCGGCGCGAAGAACCAGCCCGCGACCGCGGCCGCGACCAGCACGACGAACAGCCCGTTGAGGATCGTGTTCGCCAGCCGCCACGCGTCCGCGTCGCGCCCGTGCGCGAGGTACTCGGAGAACGTCGGGACCAGCGCGCTCACCAGCGCGCCGTTGAACAGCCCGAAGAGGATCGTCGGGATCGTCGCGGCGGCGAGGAACGTGTCCATCTCCCACTGCGTGCCGAAGTAGCGAGCGTTAACGACCTCGCGCAGGAAGCCGAGCATCGTCGAGCCGAGCGTCGCCGCCATGACGACGAGCGTCGAGCGCGCGACGGTGCGCGCGCTCGGCGAGGGGACCGCTTTCAGATGCCGCTCAGTGCGCGCCATCACCGCGAAGGACGGCCGGCACGGTGCGCGCCGCGATCGCGAGGTCGCGCCACGGGGTCCACGTGTCGATATACCGGTTGTCCAACGCCATCCACTCGTCGAACGAGACGGCGGACCGGCCGGAGATCTGCCACAGGCAGGTGATCCCCGGCTTCACGCACAGCCGCCGCAGCGCGTACGCGTCGTAATGGGCGACCTCTTCGGGAAGCGGCGGGCGCGGCCCGACGACCGCCATCTCGCCGCGCAGCACGTTGACGAAGTTCGGCAGCTCGTCGATCGAGGTCCGGCGCAGGAAGCGCCCGAGCCCGTGCAGCCGCGGATCGTCGCGCATCTTGAAGACCGGCCCGTCGACCTCGCTGTACGCACGCAGGCCGGGGAGCATGTCGTGCGCGCCCTCGACCATCGTGCGCAGCTTGAACATCATGAACGGGCGGCCGTCGCGGCCGATGCGGCGCTGCCGGTAGATCGGGCTGCCGCCGTCGGCGCACACGATCCCCAGCATCGCGAGCAGCAGCACCGGCGCGCTCAGCCCCAGCACGCCCAGCGCGATCGCGACGTCGAGGGCCCGCTTCGCGACGTGCATCCAGCCCGGGCGCGCGGGCGCCAGCGGGAGCGGGAGCGGGGCGAACCGCTCGAGCGCCGGCAGGTCGGGGAAGGCCTGGACCGCGCTCACCGGCCGTTCGTCCCGAAGATCGCCTCGAGCCGGCGTCCGACGTGGCCGAGCCCGTCGATCGTCCCGAGCTCACCGGCCGGCGCGCTGCCGTACTCGACGTACGGCACGAACTCGCGGGTGTGGTCGGTCCCGGGCTGGCTCGGATCGCAGCCGTGATCGGCGGTGAACATCAGGCCGTCGCCGGGGCGGATCCGCGCGAGGATGTCCGGGATCCGCGCGTCGAGCCGCTCGAGCGCGCCGGCGTACCCGCGAACGTCGCGCCGGTGCCCGAATTTCGTGTCGAAGTCGTTCAGGTTGACGAACACCAAGCCGTGGTCCGTGGCGTCGGCCAGCTCGAGCGCACGATCGACCGCCTCGCCGTTGTCGGCGACGCGCACCGAAGATGCGATTCCGTGACCGCTGTAGATATCGCAGATCTTCCCGACCGCGCGGACCGGTACACCGGCTCGCTCGAGACGGTCGAGGACCGTCTCCGGCGGGGGGATCGCGTAGTCACGGCGGTTCGGTGTCCGGACGTAGTTCCCAGGCGAGCCCACGAATGGTCGCGCGATCACCCGGTTGACCTCGTGCGGCGGGACGAGCATCGCGCGGGCGCGCTCGCACCAGTCGTACAGCACCGGGAGCGGGACCGTCGTCTCGTGGGCCGCGACCTGGAACACCGAGTCGGCCGAGGTGTAGAGGATCGGCCTCCCCGTCCGCTGATGCTCCTCGCCCAGCTCGGCGATGATCTCCGTCCCCGAGGCGGGGATGTTCCCGAGCGGCGGCTTCCCGACGATCGCGGTGAAGCGCTCGACCACCTCCGGCGGAAAGCCGTCGGGATAGGTGGGAAACGGCACCTCGGTGACGACGCCGGCCATCTCCCAATGGCCGGTGATCGTGTCCTTGCCCTTCGAGCGCTCGCGGAGCCGTCCGACCGCGGCGAGCGGCGGCACGTGCGCGTCGACGCCGCGGATCGCGGTGATGTGGCCGAGCCCGAGACGCTCGAAGTTGGGGAGCCGCAGCCCGCCCTGGCGCGCGGCGACGTTCCCGATCGTATTCGCGTTGGGACCGTCATGGTACTCGGACGCATCCGGAAGCGCGCCGACGCCCGCGGAATCCATGACGAAAACGAGTACGCGCGGCATCGGACCGGCGGCGTTCTTGGCTTCGCAGGACCGCGCCTCCCGCGACGCGGAACGCCGTGATCCGCCTCATGCGTCTGTTCTTCGCCGCCGCGGCCGCCGCGTGTGCCGTTCTCACCGCCGCCGCGCGCCCCGCGCTCGCCGGTCCGGAGACGCGCAGCATCGATCTCACCGCCAAGGGCGTCGCCTACTATGCGAACCAGTTCGTCATCGTCGCCGACGGCGACGTCCGGGCGCGGCTCTCCGACGGCACGATCATCCGCGGCGAGACGTTCTCGATGGACCTCAAGATGAACCGCTTCCTGGTCGCCGGCAACGTGAGCATCGACGGCCCGGCGATCCACCAGCGCGGGGCGGCGTTCTCCAGCTTCCTGAACACCGAGCGCGAGTACTTCATCCCGAACGGCGTCCCCGACCGCTGGACGTACTTCGGGAACGACTACTCCGACACGCACGCCGGGCGGACGCAGCCGGGCGACGCGTTCGCGTTTCCGGCGACCGCCGGGCGGCCGTACATCAAGGCCGGCGGCGCCGAGATCATCCCCAATACGAACGTCCGCTTCGACGGCGTCTCGCTGCTCGCGGCGGGCGTCTACGTCCCGCTTCCGCGCTACGTCGTGACGTTCGGGCCGAACCCGAACTTCTACCAGAACGCGTTCTCCGGCGCGCGGTTCGACGTCGGGATCCCGTACAACGGCTCCGAGCACAGCCTCTCGGCGCTCCACATCCGCAACGATCCCGCGAACGGCACGTACGTGTCGTTCGACCAGCACTTCGTGTGGGGTCAGGACTACGTCGTGTTCTCGGCCAACCCGCTGAACCGCCAGCTGCGGCAGTACAATCTGATCGGCTACGACCGGCTCTCGCCGAACTCGGACGTCCGCGGGTTCTTCCAGGAGAGCGTCGATCAGAAGGGCTACATCAGCCAGCCGCTCGACGCCGGCGCCTACGAGAACGTTCAGAGCGATCTGTCGGTGAAGCACCTCGGATTCTTCTCGCTCGTCGCCGACGAGACGAACTGGGAGCTGCTGGGGATCGCGCCCAACGACACGTACCTGCACCGGCGCGCGCACCCCGACGATCTGCTGCTCTCGTTCACCGGGAACCGTCCGACGATCCCGAAGACGCCGATCGCCTTTCAAGTCGGCGCCGGGCTCGGCTACGCGCACGATCAGTACGGCGAAGGCTACTATTCGGGGCTGCAGACGCTGCCGAACGGCGGCTACGGCCCGCCGACGGAATGGTACCGCTTCGTGAACCTCTCGCTGATGACGACGCGCGCGATCCAGCTCGGGAAGGGTGCGAACGCGCCCGGCCTCTCGCTGGTCGGCACGAAGCAGCTCGAGTGGGTGTCGCCCGAGTCGCTGATCGTCGACACCAGCAGCGCCACCGCGTCGATCTCGCGCGGGTTCGATCTCAACCGGCTCAACGCGTACGTCGCGTACACGCTGCTGCAGACCGGCGTACTCGCCGGCGACAACCAACTGCGCTACTTCCCGCCGACGGCGAACGTGTTCTGCGGGCAGTTCGGCTGCTTCAGCGGGCTCGCCGCGTTCCGCGGCCTCTCCACGAGCCGCGGCTACACGCTGGGCTTCGTCTACCAGCCCAACGCGTACTTCGGCTTCTCGATCACCGGACACCGCTTCTACGACACGCCGGCGCCGGTCCCGGGCTATTTCGGCCAGCCGCCGTATCAGCTGCTCGGCGACGTCCACTTCCGGCTCGCGCCGCAGGTGGGACTCGACGTCCAGCAAGCGTACTACTTCAACTTCGCGAACCTGCGGTGGGCCCCGCAAACCTACTTCCAGTTCACGCCATGAGAAGAACGCTTTCGACGCTCCTCGCCGGCGCCGCGCTCGTCGGGCTCGCCGCTCCCGGACTCGCGCAGCCGGGCCCGCCGCAGCCGCACTCGCTCGGGACGCCGCTCCCGCAGCCGAACGCGCCGGGGACGCCGGTACCGGTCACGGTTCCGACGCTCCCGCCGCGCCCCGGCGCCACGCCCGCGCCGGCCGGACCGCCGGTCGCGACGCCGACGCCGTCCGGCGCGCTGCTGCGCTTCACCGGACAGCTGCTGGATCTGCGCTCCGGCTACGTGTACTTCACGACCGGGGATGCGTTCAAGGTCGCCGACGCGCTCAAGGTCGACGACTACGACCACGGCGGCCCGCCGAAGGTCGTGCCGGGTCCGCGCGTCTACGCGCGCGCGATCCTCGATCCGGCGACGCACGCGGTCGTCGAGCTCGACGTGACGCGCCACCCGCTCGCGGCCGACGCGCAGTACGCCGCGGTGACGCAGCGGTACGTCGTCGCGAGCAGCACCGCGAAGCCGAATCCCGAGCTCGTGCCGCACCCGGGCTTCACCGGCCGCGAGGTCGCGGTCGCGTTCGTCGTCGAGGTGCCGCCGACGACCCCGCTCGACGCGCAGATCTACGTCAGCACCGACGTGAGCCAATGGAACCCGCAAGCGATCCTGATGAGCCGGATCGACGCGACCCACTACCGGACCGTCGCGCGCTTCGCGTCGGGGACGGTCTTCTTCTATCGGATCACGCGCGGCTCGTGGGCGTCGGAGGAGATCGGCCAGGACGGCCTCGAGGACCCGCCCGCGAAGTTCGAGGTGCGCGAGGCCGACGCGCAGCTGGTCCGCCACGTCGTCTATCACTGGCGCGACGACCGCGCGGGCAGCGTGAGCGCGCCGGCGGCGCCGGGCGCCGTGCCGACGCCGTTCAACGCCAACCCGTTCCTGCCCGGGACGGTCCCCGGGAACTTCCCGCGGCCGCCGGGCGCGGCGACGCCGGGGCCGCGGACGCCGAACCTTCCGCCGCATTGATGCGACGGCTCGCCGCCGGGGTCGCCGCCGGCGTGTTGGCCGCCGTCCCCGCGGCGGCGTCGGCGCGCCCCGCGGCGAGCCTCGACGGCGGGACGGTCGTGTTCTTCTCGGACACGCTGCTCGTCGTCGCCCGCGACGGCGCGACCCTGCGCTTCGCCGACGGGACGACCGGGCACGCCGACGCGGCTTGCGTCGATTTGAAGAACGACCGCGTCGTCCTCGCCGGGCACGCGCGGCTCGCGCACGCGGAGAAGTCGGCGGCGGCCGACGCGATCGCCCTGGAGCTCGAGGGTCCGCGCGTCGACCTGCTCGACGCGTCGTCCGGCGTCACGAGGACGACCCGCGCGCTCGGGCCGACGGTTCCGGCGGAGCTCGACGCGGCCCGCTTCGCCTTCCCGGACGTCGCCGACCGCAACGCGTTCATCCGGGCGAAGCACGCGGCGATCACCCCGCACGCCGACGTGCGGTTCCGCCCCGCCGCGTTCCCGACGTCGGTCGGCGGCCTCCCGGTCCCCTCGTACCTGTACACCTTCGCGACCGGCGCGGGCTTCGCGGCGACGAGCTTGCCCGGCTCCGATTTCGATCAGCCCTACGGGCTGTGGGGCAGCCCCACGTCGCTCACCGCGCTGCACGCCCGCTGGGAGGACGGGCCGGGACCGGCGATCGGGCTCCAGGAGTCGTTCGTCTCGGGCGACGACGCCTACGCGACGGCGGCCTTCGACCAGCCGTTGCGCGGGTACTCGACGCACGGCTTCGACGCGTACCGCCGGCTGGGCCGGCGCTACACGGTCAGCGCCGACGTCACCGGCACGATCTACGGGACGCTCGAGCACGTCGGGACGACCGCCGCGATCGGCGCCTTCGGCGGGCGCGCCGACTACAGCCGCACGACCGCCGGCGCGTCGACCTTCGACGCGAGCCTGCACACGCCGGACGAGCCGCTCTTCGCCGGCGCCACCTGGCGCCTCAAGGCCGACGCCGGCTTCGACGCGCAGCGCGGCGGGCTGCTGTTCCCGCTGCCGGACGCGAAGCGCTACCCGCTGGTGTGGCGCCACGGGCTCGATCTGAGCGTGGCGACGCCGGTCGTCCGGATGCCGCTGAAGACCACGCTCGCGATGACGTTCGACGCCGCGCGCACGTGGTACGCCTTTCCGCACCGTTACGACGTCCTCTCGGCGAGCGCGATCGCCTCGCGCCAGCTCACGCGCAAGCTGCGGCTGTTCGGCGGCTATCAGGAGAGCTGGAGCGCGCAGGTCTACCCGGGGCTGCAGCAGCTGTTCTATCCCGTGCCGACCGTGCCGATCCTCACGCCCGACGGGACGCCGTACTACGGCTACGCGGCGTACAGCGGCGCCTCGGTGCTGCGCGCGGTGGACCTCGACGCGCAGTACACGCCCACGTCGACGAGCGCGGTGCACCTGACGGTCGTGCACACCGACGACTTTCCGCAGTACCGCGGCTTCGGCCGGCCGCAGTGGCAGGCCGGGGCCGACGTGCGCGTCCACCCGTTCCCGAACTTCGGGATCGACGTCGGCCGATTCTACGATTTCGCGTGGGGCGGGACGCGCTGGGTGCCGCGCTGGAGCTTCGCGATCACCCCGTGACCCCCGCGCTCGCCGCCGCGGCCGCCGCGGTCTTTCGCATCGTGCCGCTCGCCTGCGAGGGCGATCGGCTCGCCGTCTCCGGCGGCGGCGTGCTGCGGCTCGCCGCCGGCGCGAGCTGCGCCGCCGTCGTCCCGGGCCGGGCGCTCACGATCGCGCTCGACGCGGACGGACGCGTGACGCCGCGGCCGCCCGACCCGCAGGCGCGTCCGGCCGCCGAGATTCCGCGCGTCGCCTACGTCTTCGCGCCCGCCGCCGCGGCGCAGACGGATCAGACGGAGCTGGTCGACGCGACGATCGACGTCGTCGTCCCGCCGCGCACGCCGCCGACCGACGACATCTACATCAGCACCGACCGCAGCGGCTGGTCGCCCTCGGAGGTGCGGATGGATCGGGTCGACGCGCGGCACTACCGCCTCGGACTGCGGCTGCACCGGGGCGCGCGGGTCCTGTTCCGCGTGACCCGCGGGTCGTACGGGACGATCGAGCGCGACGCCGCGATGGCGCTCCCGCCCGCGCACGTCCTCGTCGCCGAGCCGGGGGCCGACGTGACCGTCGTCGTCGCGAACTGGGCGGACGTCGATTAGCACCGAGCCCGCGCCCCGGCCGCGCTTCGCGAACCGCGACCACGCGGCGATCAACGCGCTCTGGATCGGGATCCAGTTCCAGGACGCCGCGCTCGTCGCGATCATCGTGCCGGCGCTCGTCCTGCGCATCGCGCCGCGCGGTCACACCGCGACCCTCGCCGGCCTCGCGACGCTGGCTGGCATCGCGGTCGCGCTCGTCCCGCCGTTCGCCGGGGGGCTCTCCGACTGGGCGCGCCGGCGCGGCGGCGACCGGCGCATCGAGACCGCGATCGCGCTCGGCGTGGACATCCTCGCGCTCGGCGGGATGGCGCTGGCGGCGACCGTCGGCGAGCTCGGGCTCGCGCTCGTCGCGGCGACGATCGCGCTGACGACGGCGCAGACGATCTACCAAGCGGTGCTGCCCGACGTCGTGCCGCGGCGCGCCTGGGGGACCGCGGCGGGATTCCGCGGCGCGATGACGCTGGTGGGGACGGTGGTCGGGCTGCTGTGCGCGGCGAAGCTCCCGCCGCGCGAAGCGCTTCTCGCGACCGCGTCGATGATCGCGCTCACGACGCTGAGCCTCGCGCTCGTCCCGCGCCCGTCGGCGCTGACCACGCCGCGCGCGCACGCGATCATCCGCGACCGCCACGATCTCAACGTCACGCTCGTGGCGCGCGGCTGGATCGTGCTCGGGATGACGCTGCTCAACACCTACGTGCTGTTCTTCTTCAGCGACGTGCTCAAGGTGCGCGACGCCTCGCTCGGGACGGGGCTCGTCGCCGGGGCCGCGCTGATCGGCGCCATCGCCTCGAGCGTCGCGGCCGGGCGGGTGTCCGACCGAATCGACCGCCGCAAGGTCGTCGCGCTCTCCGGGGTGCCGATGGTGCTCGCCGCGCTCGGCTTCGCGCTGGCTCCCGAGCGGGGGCTCATCTACGCGTACGCGGTGCTCTTCGGCCTCGGTTACGGCGGCATCTTCTCCGTCGGGTGGGCGCTCGCGCTCGACGCCGTCCCGGAGCTGGGCGACGTCGCACGCGATCTCGGGATCTGGGGGACGCTCTCGAACCTGCCCGCCGTCGTCGCGCCGGCGCTTGGCGCGTGGATCATCGCGCGCGGCCACACGCCGGCCGACGGGTACCGGCTGCTCTTCGGCACGGCGGGCGCGTGCTTCGCGATCGGCTCGCTCATCGTGCTGCGGGTCGGCGCGACGCCGGTCGCGTCGGCGTGGTCGCTCGTGCTCGAGTGGGCCGCGATGATCGCCCGCCAGCCCTACGTCCACGTGCGCGTGCGGATCCGCCAGTGGGGGCGGCTGCCGTTCCGCCGCGGGCCGACGGTGCTGATCGCCAACCATCAGCACGAGGACGAGTCGGAGATCGTCGCCGGCCGCGCGTTCCTGCAGGGGCCGTGGTCGCGCCCGATCTTCACCGCGTCCTCGCGGCGGCTCTACGAGCCCGGGTTCTTCGCCTGGCGGATGCCGTGGCTGGCGCCGCTGATGCGCAACGTGAACGCCGGCCCGCTGTTCGCGACGCTCGGGATGCTGCCGCTCGAGAACGAGCTCTCGTCCCGGCCGCTGCGCAGCATCGCCTTCGCGCTCCGCCCGGTCCACGGCGACCTCGCCGTCGAAGAGGTCTTCCGCGCCGAGGCGCTCGGGGCGCTCCCCGAGGGTGCGCGCCGTCTCTCCGACCTGCAGTCGGCGCGCTTCTTCTTCGCCGGCGAGACGCGGGTGAAGCTCGCCCACGTCCGCGAGCCGTACCGGCGCGAGCTGCTCGACGCGATGCGCGCGGGCGTCGACGAGGACATCGCGCGGATCGTCGACGTCGTGCGGCGCGGCGTGACGTTCTACGTGACGCCCGAGGGGTTCTACAGCACCGACGGCCGGATGCGCCCGCTGAAGGGGATCGTCGACCATCTGCTGCGCGTCGGGGAGCCGTGGCTCGCGGCGATCGCCTTCGACCCGTTCCGCGGGCGGCGGCTCTCGCTGCTCTATCGGGTGCTCCGGCCGGCGGACCCGGCGCGGCTGGGGACCTCGCTCGCGGCGGCGCGCCCCGTGACGACCAGCGCCCTGCTCGCGACCTGGCTCCTCGCGGTGGACCTCCCCTTCGAAGCGCGCGAGGCGGCCGAGGGGGTGGCCCGGCTGCGCGACGCGCTCCCCTCCGGCGCGTTCGTCGATCCGGAGCTGGTGCGCGACGCCGAGGCCTGCGTCCGCGAGGCGATCGCGACGCTCGCGCAGCGCGGGACGCTGGTCCTCGACGGCGCCCGGTACCGGGTCGGCGAGCGGCGCCGCGACCCGCACTTCCCCGACGTCGCCGACATCCTCGCCTACCAGGCCGCTTTCCACGCCGAAACGGTCGATGCGCTGCGCGCGCTCGCCGACGGCCCCGCCGCGCCGGCGGCGCCGGAGCGGACCCGACCCTAGCGCACGCGGACGCTGACCGCGGTTTGGGTCGAGAACCCGGCGGCGGTCACCCCGACGAACGTCACCGGGAAGGTGCCGTGGACGAACGGCGGGAGCCGCGGCACGACGGTGCTCCCCTCGAACTCGCCGGGCGCGACGCGGGGCACCTGCAGCGACTGATTGCCGGCCACCGCGCGCACGGCGACGATCTCCGGCGAGGTGCGGACGACGGCGTGGACGGTGGTGCCCGAGCGGACGACGCTGGGGCTGACGCTCGCCGAGATGATCACCGGCTGCGGCGTCGGCGTCGCCGGCTGAGCCGGCGCGACGGGCTGCGGCCGCGCGGGCTCCGCGGGCCGCGCCTCCGGCGCGAGGGTGGACGCCGGCTGCGGGGCGCTGCCGGCGCCCGGCGCCGCGGCGGGCTGCGCGCCGCGCGATTCCGGCCCGCTTTGCGGGCGCTCCGCAGCGCCGGCGCCCGCGGCCGGCGGCGGCGCGGCGACCGTCGTCCCGGGCGGCGGCGGCGTCCCCGCCTCGCCGGGCGCCGGCGTCCCGACCGTCGCGTTCGCGGGCGCCGGATTCGCGCGCGGCACGTTCCGCGGCTGCGTCGTGACGGCGGCGGCGCCCGGCGGCGCCGTTCCCGCCGCGCCCGCCGGCGGCGACGTTCCCGCTGCGCCCGGCGCCGGCGTGCCGACGAGCGCGCCGGACGGCGGCACGGCGCCTGCCGGCGCGCCGCCGTTCGCGCGGGCGGCCGCCGGTGAAGCGGCGCTCACCGCGCCGCTCCCCGCCGCCGACGTCGACGCCGTGTGCGCGCAGCCCGCGGCGAACGCGACGGCGGAAAGCAGCGCGGCAAGGCGGAAGCAAGCGCGCATGGGACCGACGCTGAGCGTGGTCGCGCCGCTGTACGACGAGGAAGGGAACGTGGCGGAGCTGATCCGCCGCCTCACCGCGGTCGCCTCCGGGATCGCGGGCATCGAATCATACGAGCTCGTTCTCGTGAACGACGGAAGCAAGGACGCGACACTGGCGCTGCTTCGCGAGCACGCGGCACGCGACCCGCACCTCGTCGTGGTCGACCTCTCGCGCAACTTCGGCCACCAGCTCGCCGCGACGGCCGGGCTCGACGTCTCGCGCGGCGACGTCGTCGTGCTCATCGACGCCGACCTGCAAGACCCGCCGGAGCTGATCCCCGAGATGATCGCGCGCTGGCGCGAAGGCTACGACGTCGTCTACGCCGTGCGCCGGAACCGTCAGGGCGAGAGCGCGTTCAAGCTCCTCACCGCGCGGATGTTCTACCGCATCACGCGACGGCTCACGAAGGTGTCGATCCCGGTCGACACCGGCGACTTCCGGCTGATGTCGCGGCGCGTCGTCGACGCGCTGCAGGGGATGCGCGAGCGGCACCGTTTCATCCGCGGGCTCGTCGCGTGGCTCGGCTTCCCGCAGGCCGCGGTGTACTACGATCGCAACGAGCGCCACGCCGGCAGCAGCAAGTATCCCGTCTCGAAGATGCTGCGCTTCGCGATCGACGGGATCACCTCGTTCAGCGACGTGCCGCTGCGCATCGCGACCTGGTTCGGCTTCATCGTATCCGCGGTCGCGTTCGTCGTCGCGATCGTCGAGATCCTCATCCGCGTCTTCACCGGCTACAACTTGCCCGGCTACACCTCGACGATCTTCGCGATCCTGTTCCTCGGCGGCGTGCAGCTGATCGGAATCGGGATCCTGGGCGAGTACGTCGGCCGAATCCACGACGAGATCAAAGGGCGGCCGCTGTACCTGATCTCCACCGTCGAGCGGTCCGGCGAAAGCGTCCCGGTCCCGGTGCGCGAGCGGCGGGCGGAGGCGATACGGAGGTTCTGACCGGAGCGCCGCGGCTCGACGCCGCGGCCGCGGTCTGGTTCGTCGCCGTCGCGCTCGCGACGGCGATCCTGACCTGGCGCCGCCGCGAACTGGCGCCGGCCGCGCTCGCGCTCGCGGACCCGTTCGCGCTCGCGCGCTACGCCGGCCCCACGACGCTCACGACGTTCAAAGCCGCGCTCGCCGGCGCGCTGCTCGCGCTGCTCGCGCGCCGCGGCTTCGCGCTCCCGCGCGACGGCGCCGGCCGCGTCGTCGCGCTCGCGCTCGGCGCGGTGATCGTCTGCACGGCCGCGACGATCCCGGTCGCGCACGCGAAAGCGCCGGCGCTGCGCGAGACGCTCAAAGCGGTCGAGTACGCGCTCGTGTTCCTGGTCGCGTGGTCGGCGGCGCGCGACGACCGCCCGGGCGCCGCGCGCTGGTTCGGCCGGAGCTGCGGGCTCGCGCTCGCCGCGGTCGCGCTCGACGCGCTCGCCGATTACGCGCGGCCGGAGTCGGTGCTGCGCGCCGGCGGGCACACGATCGTGCGCATCGCCGGCGCGCTGGAGGGCCCGAATCAATTCGCCGCGTGGATCGGGCTCGCGCTCCCCGTCGCGGTGGCCGAGATCGAGGCGGTCGTCGCGCTGGGCGCGCTCGTCGCGCTCGCCGGCGCGGCGCTCGCGCTGACGCTCTCGCGCGGCGGCGCGGCGCAGAGCGCCGCCGCGCTCGCCGGCGCGCTGCTGGCCCGCGGCGAGCGCCGCCCGCGCGCGCTCGCGCTCGCCGCAGCGTTCGCGCTCGCCTTCGCGGTCGCGCTCGGCGCGCTCGTCGCGGCGAGCGGCGGCGCCGGGGCGCTCTTCCGCTCGAGCGACGACGCGGGCGGCACGGGATCCCGCGCGATCCTCTGGTCCGCGGCGCTCGCGATGGGGCGCGCGCATCCGCTCCTCGGCGTCGGCGCCGGAAACTTCGAGCTCGAGCTGCCGCGCTACGGCGCGCCGCCGCGCGTCCGCACGCAGGCGAACTCGCTCTATCTCGAAGCGCTGGCCGACGGCGGGATCGTGCTGCTCGGCGCGACGCTGTTCGCCGCGCTCGCGCCGCCGCTGGTGCTCGTGCGCGCACGCGGACGACCGCTGGTGCTCGCGGCGGGCGTCGCGGGCTTCGCGCTGGCCGCGCACGGCCTCGTCGACGACGTCACGTTCTTCACGAAGGTGGGTCAGCTCTGGTGGCTGATCGCGGGGGTCGCCGCGGCGTGCGCGGCGCCGTCGCGCTCGTCGCCGAGCACGACGCCCGGCACGAGGTAGCGCCGCACGTAGTCGTCGACCGCATCCTCCAGCGGCGTCGCCGCCGCGGTCCACCCGGCGGCGCGCAGCTTGTCGATCGTGGCGACGGTGCGGTACTGATACTTCCCGCGCAGCATCTCCGGCATCTCGACGTAGACGATGCGCGGCGGACGGTCGAGCGCGGCGAAGACCGCGCGGGCGAGGTCGTTCCACGAACGGTCGCGCCCGGACCCGACGTTGAACAGCCCGCTCGCCTGCGGCGCGTGCGCGAGGAACGCGGTGATCGCCGCCGCGTCCTTCACGTAGAGGAAGTCGCGCGTCTGCTCCCCGTCCGCGATCCCGTTCCGGTAGCTCTTGAACAGCTCGATCGCGCCGCGTTCGCGGATCTGCTCGAAGGCCTTCGCGACGACGCTCCGCATCGCGCCCTTGTGGTCCTCGTTCGGCCCGTAGACGTTGAAGTATTTGATCCCGACCGCGCGCGGCAGCAGCCCTTCGCGCCGCATCCACAGATCGAACAGGTGCTTCGAGTACCCGTACATGTTGAGCGGGCGCAGCGCGTACGGATCGAGGTCTTCGCGCATGTCCGACTCGCGCGCGCCGTACGTCGCGGCGGACGAGGCGTAGACGAAGCGCGCGCCGCGCGCGAACGCCCAGCGCGCCAGCTCCTGCGAGCGCCGCACGTTGTTCGCGACGAGGTACGACGCGTCGCGCTCGGTCGTCGACGAGCACGCGCCGAGATGAAACACCGTCGCGACCTCGCCGAAGGCGTCCGGCTCGGCGGCGATCCGCGGGAAGAACTCCTCGGCGTCGACGTAGTCGGCGAAGCGCAGCGGGACGAGATGGCGCCACTTCTCGCTCGTGCCCAGCCGGTCGACGGCGATGACGTCGTCGGTGCCCGAGAGGTTCAGCTCGCGCACGAGCGCGCTCCCGATGAGCCCCGCCGCGCCGGTGACGACCACCCGCCGCGCGCTGCGCCCGTCGCCGCTCACGCGACGTTCCCTTCGGCGCGCCGCGCGTCGCGGACGATCGATTCGACGATGGCGCGGTTCGTCGGCGCGATGTCGCCGAGGGTGAACGCGCGCGCCACGCGCTCGGCATCAGCCGAGGCGCCCACGCATTCGGCCAGCGCGTCGCCGGCGCGCACGCTCGTGCCGACGCGCGCGACGATGCGGATCCCGGCGAGCGGTCCGTCGGCGGCGACCAGCTCGCGCGCAAGCTCGCCGATCGCGACCGCGTCGATCGCGACGACGACGCCTTCACCGGGCGCGACCGCCGCGCTGACGTGCGCGTCCGGCGCCATCCGCTCGAGCGCGGCCCGGCTGCCGCCCTGCGCCTCGATCATCTGCACGAAACGCTCGTACGCGGCGCCGCTCTCGAGCGCCCCCTGCGCGCGCGCCGCGACCTCTTCTTCGACGATCCCGCCGACGAGAAGCATCTCGTGCACGACGGGCATCGTACCGTCGGCCAGCCGCGCCTCCCGCCGCGTCCCGCGCAGGAAGTCGCGCGCCTCGATCGCTTCGAGCCCCGTCCCGATCGCCGCGCCGAGCGGCTCCTCCATGTCCGAGACGAGCGCGCTGGCGCGGCGGTCGAAGCGTGCGGCGAGCGCGACCAGCGTGCGGGCCAAGCGCGTCGCTTCGCCGAGCGTCCGCATGAACGCGCCGCGCCCGGCCTTCACGTCGAACACGATCGCGTCGGCGCCGCCGGCGATCTTCTTCGAGACGATCGAGGCGGCGATGAGCCCGACGGAGGGAACGCTGCCGGTCCGGTCGCGCAGCGCGTACAGCTTCTTGTCGGCCGGCACGAGGCGCTCCGACTGGGCGGCGATCGCGCAACCCACCACGTCCACCTGCGCCGTGAACGCTTCGGGTGTCAGGTCGGTGCGCACGCCGGGGATCGCCTCCAGCTTGTCGAGCGTCCCGCCCGTGTGCCCAAGCGCGCGGCCGGAGAGCTTCGCGACCGGGACGCCGCACGCGGCGACGAGCGGGACGGCGATCAGCGAGACCGTGTCGCCGACGCCGCCCGAGGAATGCTTGTCCACCACCGTGCGGCCGCCGTGGAACGTGAGGACGTCGCCGGAACGCACCATCGCGTCGGTCAGCGCCTCGATCTCGGTGTCGGCCATGCCCCGGATCGTGCAGGCCATCAGCAGCGCGGCGACCGGCGCGTCGTCGATCGCGCCGGATGCGTAGCCGCCGACGATCCGCTCCCAGAGCTCGGCCGGCACGTCCCCACCGTCGCGTTTCGCCTCCAGCGCGCGCCGAAGCCAGCCCGTGTCCACGGCTCCTCGGATTCGCGCGGAAACGGCGCGAAGCCCCCGGCGTGCCGGTCCGCCTCGCCGTCGCCGCGCTCGCGCTCACCTGCGCGCTCGCCGCCCCGTTCGCCTTGTCGGACGACGTGTGGGCCTACGCGGCGTACGGCGCGCTGCTGCTCGACGGCCGCGACCCGTGGAGCGCCGCCTGGCACGCGGCGGCCGCCGCGCCGCACGGGGGCGGTTGGAGCGCGGCGGCTCCGCCGCACGACCCCGTGCTGAGCTCGGCGCTCGCGCGCTGGGGCGGCTCGCTCCCGCGCGACGTGTACGGCCCGGTCTTCACCGGGCTGTGCGCGCTCGTCGTCGCGGCGACGCGGTCGCTCGGGCCGGACGCGGCGGTCGCGGGGCTGCGCGCGCTCGCGGCCGCCGCCCTGCTCGCGTGCGTCGCGCTGGCGTCCCGGCGGCGGCGCGCGCTCTCCGCGCTGCTGGCGTACCATCCGGTGATCCTGTGGAGCGCAGCGGAGGGACACAACGACGCGCTGTGCCTGGCGCTCGTGCTGGCGGCGGACCGCCTCCGCCCGTCGGCCGGGCCGGTGCCCGCGTCCGCCGGCCGGGTCGCCGCGAAAAACGGCCTATTGATCGCCGCGACGGCGGTCAAGGCCGTCGCCGCACTCCCGCTCGCCTGGTCGCTCGCGGCGCTGCCCCGCCGCCGGCGGCTCGGCCCCGCCGTTGCGGCCGCCGCCCTTCTTCTGGTCGCCTACGCGCCGCTGCTGCGCGATCTGCTCGCGCACGGGCCGGACGCCGGGCCCGGAGCGCCCCGGCTCTCCCTAGTGCACGGCGCGGCGCTCGCGGCCTGGGCCGGCTCGCCGCTCCCGGCGATCGCCGCGGCCGTCCTGGGCGCGGCGTGGCTGGCCGGCTGCGCTCGGCTCGCCGGCCGCGGCGAACGCGTCGCCGCCGCGGCGCTCCTCGGCTGGAGCGCGCTGCCCGGACCGGAACCGTGGTACGCGCTCTGGCTCGCCGGGGCCGCCGCGGTGACCGGCACCGCGCGGCCGGGCGGGCGGGCGCTCCTGGCCGCCTCGTTCACCGGCGCGTTCGCGTACCTGCAGGACGCGCTGCCCGGAACCGCCTGGCATGACGGGGCGTTGGTGAGTGGAACGATGTTCCTCGTGTACGCCGTCCCGCTCGCCGTCGCGCTCCTCCTCCAGCCCGCCTCCCCCGCGCCGACGCCGAATCCCGTCCCGCCGACGCCGCCCGCGCTCGTCACGCCCGCGCCGCCGCCGACACCCGCGCCCGCGCCCTCGGGCGCGCCGCAGCCCGCGCCGTCCGGCGCCCCGCAGCCCTCGCCGGCCGGCTCGCCGCAGCCCATCCCGTCCGGGGCACCCTCGCCCGGCGCGGTCGCGAGCCCGGCGGCAAATCCGTTCCGCTACGTCGTGGCGCCGCCCGATCCGCCGGCCGCCTCGCCCCGGATCGTCGAGATCGCGCTGAACGACAAGACGCTGCACCAGGGCGGTTCGCTGCTGGTCCGCATCACGACGAGCCCCGACGTCACCGCGGTCGTCGCGCGAACCCTGGGCCGCGAGATCGGCATCCCGCAGTCGTCCCCGGGCGTGTTCGCCGGGATGCAGCAGCTCCCGACCGGGATCCCGTTCTTCTTGCTGAACCGCACGTATCAGGTCGACTTCGTCGCCTCCACCGCCGACGGCCGCAGCGCGTCGTACACGCTGCCGATCCGCCTCGAGCGCTGACGCTCAGGTCGAATACGCGAACGTCGTCGACGTGCAGGCGCCGCACCCGAGGGTGACGGTGCTCGTGCCGGCGGCGAGGTCGAAGAACGCGACCGCGCCGGCGCGGCCGGCGGGGACGACGTTCGGCGACGTCCAGCGCATCGTCGCCGGATCGCTCCAGAAGGCGACGCCGAAACGCGTGGCGACCGGCGCCTGGAAGCGCAACGTGAGCACGCCCGCCGCGGCGGTGACGCCGACGAGCGACGGCATCTCGCTCGCGGCGAGCTGCGGGACCGGCACGTCGTAGCGCGACGTCGTCGCGCGGTCGAAGGCGAACACGCGCGACGGCATCGTCTCGCCGGCGCGAAACGTCAGGCCGACGTGCGTGTCGTGCGCGTCGATCGTCGCCGGACCGTAGCGGCCCGACGCGGGGAGCGCAGGGAACGCGACGACGCGCGCCTCCGCCGCCGGCGCGCGGAGCAGCGCGACGGCGCGCGCGAGCGTCGTCACCGTCATGCCGTCGAGCTTCGCCTGCGCGTAGAGCGCGCTCTCGATCGGCGCGTCGGCGGCCGCCTGCGCGGCGAACTCGCTCGCTTCTTCCTGCGCGACGACGAGGAGCGGCGTCGTTGCGCCGGCCGCGGCGTACGCGTCGACGATCCCGCGCACGTAGCCGGCGGCCGCCGCCGGCATGAGCCCCGCGCGCAGCCGCAGGTCGTCGGGATCGGTCGAGTACGCGTCCTCCCGATCGCTCAGGTACGCCATCGTGAGGTCCCGCGCGGTCCACTCGACCCCGGCCAGCGCGCACGAACCGCCGGGTGCGGGGCGCTTGTACGACGCCGGGTCGGCGCAGTAGATCCCCCACGGCGTGCCGCGATCGGCGGTGCCGTCGACGCCGTCGGAGTTCCACGCGATCCCCCAGAACGCGCCGACCCCTGCCGCCAGCGTCCCCGCGACGTCCCGCTCGCGTCCGGCGCCGAGCACCGCGACGCTCGGCGAGAACCAGCTCCACGCCGCGCGCGCCGGCGCGACGAGATCCGGCGAGACTTGCACGTCGTCGCCCAGCGCGTGCTCCGCGTCGTACGTCGCGGCGTCGGCGCCGGACCACGGCCGGTCGACGAGATACGTGAGCGGGACGCCGGCCGCGTGCGCGACGGCCGCCAGCGGCTGGACCGGACCGTCGCCCGGCGAGCCGACGAGCGAGACCGCGGCGAAGACGGCCTTCGTGGGACCGCTGGGCCGCGCCCAGGCCGGGACGGGCTCGGTCTGCGCGCTCAGCACGCCCGAACATGCGGACTGCGCCACGTCGAGCGGCGCGAACGCACCCGCCGGGACGGTGTACCAGACCCGGCCGTCGGCGGAGACGCGGCACGAGGCGGCGCCGTCGAGCCGGTCGACCGCGACGCCCGCGTTCGGCGCGACGGCCGGCGGCGCGTACGGGGGGAGCGCCGTGCTGCCGCCGCACGCCGCGAGCAGAACCGTGCCGAGCAGCGCGAGCCGGCGCACGCGCCGCCGTTCGGCGAGCGCGCGAGCGTACCCCGCAGCCGGCCCGCCCACGCGATCCGGCGGGTGCGCGAGAAACAGCGAGCCCCGCGCCGGGACGGCACGGGGCTCGGGTCAGCTAGCGCGGCGACCGGGGTCGCTCGGACGTCAGTTGACGACCTGGACCTGAATCTTGCGCGGCTGGGCCTTCGGGTGGAGCGAGAGCGCGAGCGTCAGCATGCCGTGCTCGACCTTCGCCTGGATCGCCTCGCTGTCGATCTCGTCGGGGATCAGGATCGACCGCTGGAACGAGCGCTTCTCGGACTTGCCGGTGACGGTGAGGACGCGGTCCTCGACGGTCACGTCGATCTCCTCGGGCTTGTAGCCCGGGACGGGCAGCTCGACGGTCCAGCCGTTCTCGGTGCGCTGAACCTCGCCCGAGAAGCCGTAGTTCGCGTTGCCGAAGACCGCACGGAACGGATCGAAGCCGAACAGGTCGCTCACGAGATTCCGGTTGCCGTTCTGGCGCGTCATCAGATCAGCCATGGTTGGGTGGTGCCTCCGCAGGTACGCCGCCCGAGGTATCGGGGCGGCCAGATTTCTGTCACACCGATCCTATCGCGTCTTAGCACTCCTGTCAATGCTCTGCTAGAAGTGCTCGCTGCGGTTTCGTGGTATCGTTGGAGACCCGTGTCCGCCCTCGCCCCGACGCTCGTTCGCGCTCTCCCCGCCTCCTCACGGCCGCTCGCCGAGCTGCTCGAGCGGCTCCGCACGCCGCTCGCCGGCCGCGGGCTGGCGTTCGCCCTCCACGAGACGACGAGCACCGCCCGGCCCTACCTCCTCGCCTCGCTGCACGCGGCGCTCGGCGGGCAGATCTTCGTCGTCGTCCCGACGAGCGACGTCGCGGAGCGGACGTTCACCGACCTGACCTACTATTTCGGCGAGAAGGAGCCGCGCTCGGTCGCCCTCCTGCGCGCCCGCGACGAGACGGTCGGCGCGCTGGAATCGCCCTCGGAGCGCAGCGCGCGGATGACGCTGCTCGCCGACCTCTGCGCGAAGAAGCCGCAGGTCGTCGTCGCACCGGTCGCGGCGCTCCGGCAGTTCGTGATGCCGCGCGCCGTCTTCGAGGCGAGCGCGTTCACCCTGCGCACCGGCGAGGAGGCCGGGTGGGACCGCACGCTGGAGCGGCTCTACCGCCTCGGCTACGCGCGCGTCGACGTCGTCAGCGCGGCCGGCGAGTACGCCGTGCGCGGCGGGATCCTCGACGTGTTTCCGGCGACCTCCGACGAGCCCGTCCGCGTCGAGTTCTTCGGCGACGAGGTCGAGTCGATCCGGCCCTTCGCGCTGCAGTCGCAGCGCTCGAGCGGCGCGGTCGAGGCGGTGACGGTCACGCCCTGGCTCGAGGTGCTGCGCGACGACGCGCTGCGGGCGAACGTGCTCGCGCGCGCGACCGGCGAGCCCGGCGTCGTCTCGGCGCTGCGCGCGTACCTCGCCTCGGGCGCCGACGTGCCGGAGCCGTGGCTGAGCCTCGCCTACGACGAGCCCGCCTCCGTGCTCGACTACCTCGCGCCCGACGCGCTCGTCGTGCTCGAAGAGCCGGGGATGCTCGAGACCGTCGAGCGCGGGCTCGAAGACGAGCGCTCGCGCGGCGCCGCCGCCGTGATGGCCGGCGTCGACTCCGGCGAGCTCGACGTGCGCGACGACGAAGTCGGCGAAGCGCTGCTCGCCGACGTCGCGGCGCCGTATCCGCGGCTGCGCGATCACGAAGCGCGGCTGCGCGCGCGCCGGGTCCTCACGATCACCGGCGGGATCGAGACCGGCGACCTCGGCTGGCTGCCGCCGGCGATGGACGGATTCGTGCTCGAGACGCGCCCGGCGGAGCACTTCAACCGCCGGATCGAGATGTTCACGCAGGCGGTGCGCGAGTGGGTCGCCGCCGGCGAGACGCTGTGGGTCGTCGCGTCCGGCGCCTCGCGCATCGCCGAGATCCTGCGCGCCGCGAACGTCACCGTGGAGCGGAGCGCGCCGTTCGTCCACCTGCGCGCCGCGGGCGGCGACGGCGTCGCGATGGGCGCGCCGGCGCACGGCCGGGTGTTCGTCGATCAAGGCTCGATCGAGAACGGGTTCACCATCCCGGCGCTGCGCCTGCGCGTCGTCGGCGACCGCGAGATCTTCGGCCAGCCGGCGAAGCGCGTCAAGCTGCGCGCCGTGAAGGAAGGCGTCCCCGTCACGCTGGCCGATCTCAAGGTCGGCGACTACGTCGTGCACGCGGTGCACGGGATCGGCCAGTATCTCGGGCTGCGGACGGAGACGATCCTCGGCGCGACCAGCGATTATCTGGACCTGCGCTACGCGGGCACCGACCGGATGCTGGTGCCCGTGCATCAGATGCATCAGGTCACCAAGTACAACGCGAACGAAGGCGCCGCGCCGCGGCTCTCCAAGATGGGCGGCGCCGACTGGGCGCGCACGAAGTCGCGCGTCTCCGAGAAGCTCGCGGCGATCGCCGAAGGGCTCGTCGAGCTGTATGCGGAGCGCGAGCTCGCGAAGGGCCACGCGTTCGCGCCCGACACGCCGTGGCAGGCCGAGCTCGAAGAGTCGTTCCCCTACGAGCCGACGCCCGATCAGGCGAAGGCGATCGACGAGGTCAAGCGCGACATGGAGTCGCCGCGGCCGATGGACCGGCTCGTTTGCGGCGACGTCGGCTACGGCAAGACCGAGGTCGCGGTGCGCGCGATCTTCAAGGCCGTCGCCGACAAGAAGCAAGTCGCGGTGCTGTGTCCGACGACGCTGCTGGCCGCGCAGCACACGCGCACGCTGCAGAACCGCTTCGCTTCGTTCCCCGTCCGGGTCGAAGAGCTCTCGCGCTTCAAGACGCGCAAAGAGGCGCAGGCGGTGCTCGACGATCTGGCCGAGGGCAAGGTCGACGTCGTCGTCGGAACGCACCGCATCCTGCAGAAGGACGTCATCTTTCGCGACCTCGGGCTGATCGTCGTCGACGAAGAGCAGCGCTTCGGCGTGATGCACAAGGAGCGCCTCAAGCAGCTCAAGGCGAGCGTCGACGTGCTCACGCTGTCCGCGACGCCGATCCCGCGCACGCTGCAGATGTCGCTGATGGGCGTGCGGGATCTCTCGCTGATCCAGACGCCGCCGAAGAACCGCATGTCGATCAAGACGGTGGTCGTCCCCGCCGCCGACGCGGTCGTGCAGCGCGCGATCAGCGCCGAGCTCGACCGCGGCGGCCAGGTGTACTACGTCCACAATCGCATCGAGTCGATCTACGGCGTCGCGCGCGCGCTCGAGCAGCTCGTCCCGAAAGCGCGCGTCGCGGTCGGGCACGGACAGATGCGCGAGCACGAGCTCGAGCCGGTCATGGAGAAGTTCATCGACGGCGAGATCGACGCGTTCGTCTCGACGACGATCATCGAGAACGGGATCGACATCCCGAACGTGAACACCATCGTCGTCAACGACGCCGACAAGTTCGGCCTCGCGCAGCTCTACCAGCTGCGCGGACGCGTCGGCCGCTCGAACCATCAGGCCTACGCGTTCCTGCTCTATCAGGCGCACAAGGCGCTGACCGAAGAAGCGAAGGCGCGCCTCGAGGCGATCCGCGAGTTCACGCACCTGGGCAGCGGTCTGCAGATCGCGATGCGCGACCTCGAGATCCGCGGCGCCGGGAACCTGCTCGGCGCGGCGCAGTCCGGCTTCATCGGCGCCGTCGGCTTCGAGACGTACGTCCAGCTCCTCGCCGAAGCGATCGCCGAGCGGAAGGGCAAGCACGTCGAGCAGGAGGACGCGCGCGAAGCGGTCATCGACGTCAAGCTCGACGCGTACGTCCCCGAAGACTACATCCCGCAGGTCTCGCAGAAGATCGCCGTCTACCAGCAGCTCGCGGCGGCGCGCACGCTGGAGGGCGTCGACGACGTCGTCGCCTCGGTGCGCGACCGCTTCGGCGCGCCGCCGCCCGAGTTCGACGCGCTGGTCGAGATCACGCGGCTGCGCGTCATGGCGCTGTCCGTCGGCGTCACCCGCGTCGTGATCAACGAGCAGCGGCTCACGCTCGGCGTGGGGAGCGGCTTTCAGCTCGATCCCGCCTCGATCCCGAAGCTGCAGTCGATCACGAAGAACCGCTTCCGCTTCGGCGAGGGCAAGATCACGATCGACCTCCCGGCGCGCACGCCGGCCGAACAGCTGCCGACGCTGCACGCCCTGCTCGAAGCGCTCGAGAACCGCGCCGCGTAGGCGGCGGCGCGGCCGCGCGATCAGCCGGACGGCTTCGCCGCGCGCTGCGCGACGAGCGCGAGCCAGTTCGCGCGGGCCTGCGCTTCGGTCAGGTTCGGATCGGGGTCGCAGGCGAAGCCGAACGCGTCGAACGCGGCCCGATGGCGGTCGCGGATCGCGTACGCGAGCTGCGGGACGATGAGGCGCTTCCACAGGTCCGGCGTGCCTTGCCAGAAGTGCCCCGGCGTGATGCGGCGCGTGCTCTCCGGCGAGAAGCGCTCGAGCACGGCGTCGACGTCGTCTTCGGGCTCGAGGCCGAGCATCCGCAGCACCAGCGCGAGCTCGCCTTTCGCGTCGCGCACGAAGTCGCCGTAGCGCAGGACGGCGTCGGACGTCGCGGCCCAGCCGACGCTCACGTCGAGCAGCGCGGAGGCGCGCCAGCTCAGCGCGTACTGCACGAACGCCGCGTCGACCGGCGTGGTCTCGAACGTCAGGCTGCGCTCGTCGCCGCACTCGCCGGCGATCCAGCGGTTCGCGTCCGGCTCGCCCGGCGCGTACTGCAGGATCGACAGGAGCACGTCGAGCGGGTGGCGCGCCGTCACGAGCACGCGGAAGCCGCGCTCGCGCAGGAATCCTTCGAACGCCGCGCTCCGCCGCCAGTGCATCGCCATCGAGAGGTCGGGCGGGAGCCGGTCCCACGCGATCTCCTGCGGCAGCCACGCCGCCCAGTTTGGGATGCGCAGCACGCCGGTGAGCACGCGCCGCATCCAGACGTTCCCCGTCCGCGGCGTCGAGGCGATGAAGAACCGTTTCCGCGGGAGCTGCTCCACGACGCTGGCCGCGTTGCACGCGGCGCGGGCGCTCACCTCGCCGCCCGCGGCGTACGGCCCTCGGGAAGCGCCCTTCGCAGGCCGCTCGCTCCCGTGCCGGTTCCCCGATCGTGCGATTTTCGTGCGCGGCGAGGTCATCCGGGCGGTACGGCTAACCCGGCCGCCGTGCGGCGCCGATACCACGAGGGTGGTCCGACCGCACGGGGCGTACCGGCTGCGCTGCTGCGGCTGCGGCGCCGAGCTCGCCGACGACGGCGTCCTCCTCGACTGCCCGCACGGGCACGCGCCCGCGCTGCTGCGCTCGGTCTACGCACCCGCATTCCGGCCGGAGGGGCCGGGGACGCTCGCGCGTTACGCGCGCTGGCTCCCGCACGCGCGCACGCTTCCCGGCGAGGCGGCGACGGCCGTCTACCGGGCGGGCGCGCTCGGCGCACGGCTCGGGCTGCGCGACCTCTGGATCGCGTTCAGCGGCTGGTGGCCGGAGCGCGGCGCGACGCTCGCGACCGCGACCTTCAAAGAGCTCGAGGCGTTCGCCGTCCTGGCGCGCCTCGCGCCCGGCGAGCGGCGCACGCTGGTCGTCGCGTCCGCCGGCAACACCGCGGCGGCGTTCGCGCACGCCGCGACGCTGCAGGACGCGCCCGTGCTCATCGTGATCCCGCTCGACGCGTGGGAGCGGCTCGCGTCGCTGGTGCGCATCGGCCCCTCGGTGCGCGTCGTCGCGGTCGAGGACGGGCAGTACGACGACGCGATCGGGATCGCGCGGCGGCTCGCGCGCGAAGACGGCTACGTGCTCGAGGGCGGCGTGCGCAACGTCGCGCGGCGCGACGGGATGGGAACGGCGATGCTCGCCGCGGCGGAGGCGATCGGCGCGCTGCCCGACGTCTACGTGCAGGCGGTGGGGAGCGCGGCCGGCGCGCTCGCGGCGCACGAAGCGGCGCTGCGGCTCATCGGCGACGGGCGCTTCGGCGCGACGCCGCCGCGGCTGCTGCTCGGGCAGAACGCCCCTTTCACGCCGATCCACGACGCGTGGTCGCGCGGCAGCGCGGCGCTCGAGGAGCGCCCGCCGCACGTCGCGCGCGAGCAGATCGCGCGGATCGGCGCCGCGGTGCTCTCGAACGTCGCGCCGCCGTACGCGGCCGCCGGCGGCGTCCGCGACGCGCTGCGCGAAAGCGGCGGCGGCACGCGCGCCGTCTCGAATGCCGAGATGCTCGACGCGATGACGCTCTTCGCCGAGACGGAAGGCATCGACGTCGAGCCGGCCGCCGGGGTCGCCCTCGCGACGCTCGCGCGCTCCGTCCGCGACGGTGCGGTCCGGCGCGACGACGTGGTGCTGCTGCACGTCACGGGCGGCGGCGCGGCGCGCCGTCCGCGCGTCGAGGCAGCACAGCGGCCGACGCTCGTCGTCGCCCCGAACGCCTCGGACGAGACGGTCCTCCGCGGCATCGGCGCGCTGTTCGCGTAACTCAATACAACCGCGATTCGGCGAGGTCGAGGTCGTACTGGATGCGGCGGAAGATCTCGTCGGGAATCCGCCCTTCGTCGCGTAGACGCAGGATCTCGCGCCGTTCCGCGGCGACCGCCTGGCTCTGCGCGTGGTGGTCGAAGACGCTCGCGGCGTCCTCGCCCTCATCGCGACGCGCTCCGTGCGACTCCAGGTGCTCGATGCGATCGGCGTACTCGGTGCGCAGCCGATCCAAGATCCGCCGCTGCTCGTCGCCGGTCGCGTCACCCTGCATGCGCTCGATGCAGTGCAGCCCGCTGCGCAGCGCGGCGATGCGCACCGCGATCTCGCGCCGTCCGCCGTCGCCGTCCTCGCGCACGCGCAGCAGGCGCAGCATCGGCCCGAGCGTGAGCCCCTGACCGACGAGCGTGACGAAGATCGCGATGAACGTGATGAAGACGATCGCGTCGCGCGCGGGGAACGGCGCGCCGTCGGCGGTGCGGAACGGAAGGGCGAGCGCCGCCGCGAGCGAGACGATTCCGCGCATGCCCGTCCAGCCGATCACCGTGAGCGCCGTCCAGTGCGGCATCGGATCGTTGCGGGCGACGATCGCGATCAGCCGCGGCAGGCGCGCGGTCGGATAGACCCACGCGAGCCGCACGACGATGAGCAGCACGCTGATCGCGAGCGCGGGCCCCAGCAGCGAGAGCACCGAGTGCAGCCCGCCCGCGACGGTGCGCAGCTGCAGCCCGATCGCCAAGAAGACGTACGCGTTGAGCACGTAGATCCACAGGGTCCAGACGTTGAGCGCGATCAGCCGCGTCTCCGGGCTCATCACGAACGGCGCGCGCCGCGCGAGCGCGATGCCGGCGACCGCGGTGGCCAGCACGCCCGAGACGTGCAGCGCCTGGCCGCCGAGGTACGTGCCGTACGGGACGCCGAGGAACAGCAGGTTGTCGATCAGCGAGTCGCTGAGCTGCCAGCGCTTGAGCAGCCGTTCGAGCCGCTCGACGCCCCAGGCCGCGACGATGCCGACCACGACGCCGCCGGCCGCCACGACGACGAACGAGAGCGCGGCGCCGCGCAGCGTGAAGCCGCCGGTCGTCACCGCCGCGACCGCGTACCCGTAGATGACGAGCGCGGTCGCGTCGTTGACGAGCCCCTCGCCTTCGACGATCGCCACGATGCGGCGCGGCACGTGGAAGCGCTCGAACGTCGCGGCCGCGGCGACGGCGTCCGGCGGCGAGACGATCGCGCCGAGCACGAACGCGCTCGCCAGGCTGAGCCCCGGGACGATCTTCGCCGCGACGAACGCGACCGCGACCGTCGTCACGACGACCAGGCCGATCGCCAGCTGCAGAATCGCCCGCAGGTTCCGCCGGAACATCCGCCAGTCGGTCGACCATCCGGCCGAGAACAGCAGCGGCGGGAGGACGGCGAGGAAGATCCAGTTCGGATCGATCGCGACGCGCGGCATCCCCGGGATGAGCGCGAGCGCCGTCCCGGCGAGCACGAACACGATCGGGTACGGGAGCGCGAAGCGCTTTGCGACGATCGCGAACGCGAGCGCCGCGGCGAGTCCGAGGACGAGGAGGACCGGCCCGCTCACCGTGCGCGTCCTCCCTCCCGCAAGCGGGTACTCCCTTCACGTGGCCGCGAGCGAGAACCTCACCGGGCAGATCGACAGCACGATCGACTCGGTCGCCGAGCTGGAGCGCAGCGCCCTCGAAAGCGCCTCGCTGCATCAGCGCGCGATCGAGCGCTTCGTGCTGACCGTGGGCCGGCCGCGGACGATCTGGCTGCTGCTCGGCGTCGTGGCGCTGTGGATCGCATTCAACGCGCTGGCCGCGGCGGCGGGCGGACACGCGGTCGATCCGCCGCCCTTCGCCTGGCTCGAGCTCACCGTCTCGATCGCCGCGCTGGTGATGACCGTGCTGATCCTCACCGTCGAGAACCGCATCGGCGAGTCGGGCGAGTCGCGGGCGCGGCTGCACCTGCAGATCAGCCTCCTCGCCGAGCGCAAGACGGCCAAGATCATCCAGCTGCTCGAAGAGCTGCGCTACGATCTGCCCCAGGTGCCGAACCGCGAAGACCGCGAGGCGCAGGAGCTGCTGCTCGCCGCCGATCCGCACGAGGTCGCCCGGGAGCTCGAACGCCGCACCCCCTCGCGCGGCGACGCCGTCGTGCGCACGGACGCCTCCGCCGGTAAAGAGGCCTCAACGCAGACCGGGCCTGCCTGAGGCCGACGGCGCGGACCGCACTTCCCGAACATGGCCGGAACGGACGCCCGCTCCGGAAAGGACGCGGGTACCCCTCCGCGAAACCGGGGCAGGTCGCGGAGGCCAACCGAACTCCGCTTTTCGTACGTCACCGACGGAGTTCCGATGTCCCGTGCTCTCCGCGCCGCCGCCTCGGCCGGCGCCGCCGCCCTCTGCGTTGCCCTCGCCGCGTGCTCAGGCGGCTCGGGAGGCGGCAACGTCGCGTCCGTCAACGGGCAGACGATCAGCCGCAGCGCGTTCGATCAGAAGCTGGAGTCGACGCCGGTCGCCAAGCAAGTCCTCACGCAGATGATCCAGCAGGACCTCATCGACCAGTACGCGGCGAACAACCACATTCAGGTCTCTCAGGCGGAGATCGACAAGCAAGAGAACGACATCAAGTCGAAGTATCCGCCCGGCCAGTTCGATCAGATCCTGAAGAATCAGGGGCTCACCGAACAGGACGTGCAGAACATCCTGAAAGAGCGGATCGTCCTGAACAAGGCCGTCGCGCCGCAGGTGCACGTGTCGAACAGCGACGTGAAGGCGTACTTCGATAAGAACCACGCGCTCTACGACAAGCCCGCGCAGGTGCGCGCGCGCCACATCCTCGTCGCCGATCAGAAGACCGCGCAGACGGTGCTCGCGAAGCTGAAGGCCGGCGGGAGCTGGGACGCGCTCGCGAAGCAGTACTCGACCGATCCGTCCACCAAGGACAAGGGCGGCGAGCTCGGGTGGTTCGGTCGCGGCCAGATGGTGCCGCAGTTCCAGGACGCCGCGTTCGGCGCGAGCGTCGGGCAGATCGTCGGGCCGGTGAAGTCGCCCTTCGGCTACCACGTGATCCAAGTCGAAGGCAAGCGCCCGGCGACGAAGGCGACCCTCGCGTCGGTGCAGGGCCAGATCAAAGACCAGCTCGTCCAGCAGCAGGAAGCCGCGCAGACGCCGCAGTTCCTGAACCAGCTCCGGTCGACCGCGAACATCCAGATCAACGACGACCGCTACAAGGACATCTTCCCGCCGGTTCCCTCCGCGTCGGCGGGACCCGCGGCGGGCGCCTCGACCGCTCCGGCGGCCGGCGCGTCGACCGCGCCCGCGCCGAGCCCGGCGGCGAGCGGCCACTAGCGCGCTCCGCGGCGCACGCGCCGCGCGAGCGGAATCCGACGCGAGGCGGGAGTCGACCAGACCCCGCCTCGCGAAGCGTTCGGGGATGATCCGGATCGTCGGATTGGGCCCCGGTGACCCCGGGCTCCTCACCCTCGGCAGCCGTGAGTCGCTGCGCGCGGTCGGCCGCGCGGCGACCGTCATGGCGCCGCCGGAGCTCGTGCGTTTCCTCGAGAGCGACGGCGTCGCGATCGAGCGCGCGCTGATCGCCGACCAGGGCCTCTTCCTGCGCGGGTCGGGCGAAGTCATCGACGCGTTCGTCCGCCACCTCGACGACCGCGACCTCGGGCTCGGCGTCATCGGCAACCCGCTCTCCGACTTTCTCGGCCTCCCGGTGCTGCTGCGCGCGCTCGAACGCCGCGGCGTCGATGCGGAGCTCGTCCCCGGGATGCCGCGGGCCACGCTCTCGGCGTCGATCACGATGCCGCTCGTCCCGCTGCCCCCCGGCTCGACGCACCACACCTGGGACGATCTCGTCGAGATCATGGCGCGGCTGCGCCGTTCGTGCCCGTGGGACCGCGAGCAGACCCACGCCTCGCTCGTGCGCTATCTCATCGAAGAGACGTTCGAGGTGGTCGACGCGATCGAGCACGGCGGCGACGCCGAGCTGTGCGAAGAGCTCGGCGACCTGCTGTTCCAGATCGTCTTCCACTCGCAGCTCGCGACCGAGCGCGGGAAGTTCTCGGTCGCCGACGTCATCGACGGTCTCTCGAACAAGATGATCCGGCGCCACCCGCACGTGTTCGGCGACGTCGCGGTCGCCGACGTCGACGCCGTCTGGGCGAACTGGGAGCAGCTCAAGTCGCAAGAGGCCGCGGGGCAGGCGCGGACCTCGAAGCTCGACGGGATCCCGAAGCACCTCGGCGCGCTGCAGCGCGGCCAGAAGATGCAGGAGAAAGCGGCGCGCGTCGGCTTCGACTGGACCGACCCGCGCGACATCACCGAGAAGCTGCACGAGGAGATGCGCGAGCTCGCCGAAGCGCGGCTGAAAGCCGGCGATCTGAAGCCCGAAGACCCGCACGTGCGCGAGGAGCTCGGCGACGTGCTGTTCACGGTGGTGAACCTCGCGCGCCGGCTCGGCATCGACGCCGAAGGCGCGATGCGCGACGCGAACGCGAAGTTCGACCGCCGCTTCCGCTACATGGAAGCGTACGCGCTCGCCAGCGGCCGCCCGCTGAACGACATGAGCCTGGACGAGCTCGAAGATCTGTGGCAGCAGGCGAAGACGGCGGCGTGAGCGATCGCGGGGACTCCACGGCCGGACGCGAGGCGGCGCACCACGACGGCGAGGTGCTGATTCGCCTGCGGATGAGCGCGCACGACGCGCACTACGGCGGCAATCTCGTCGACGGCGCGCGCATCATGGGATTGTTCGGCGACGTGGCGACGGAGCTGCTGATCCGGCACGACGGCGACGAAGGGCTCTTCGTGGCGTACGACCTGGTGGAGTTCAAAGCGCCCGTGTACGCCGGCGACTACATCGAGGCGCGCGGCCGCATCACCAGGACGGGCACGACGTCGCGAACGATGGAGTTCACCGCGCACAAAGTGATCGCGGCGCGCCCCGACGTCTCACCCTCCGCCGCCGACGTGCTCGACGAGCCGGTCCTGGTCGTCCGCGCGCGCGGCACGTGCGTCACGCCCAAAGCCGCGCAGCGGGCGGCGCCGCAGGGGTAGCGGCGCGCGCCGCGCTACAGCCCGACGCTGGCGAGAAGCGCGCCTTCGGACAGCGCGCGGAGCTTGGCGTAGGCGACCTCGCGCGGCATCGGCGCCATCCCGCAGTTCGTCGAGCACAGGATGCGGTCGTCGGGGAGATAGCGGCGCGCGAGATCGATCGTCGCGTTCACCTCGTCGGCGGTTTCGACGCGTTCCGTCGCGACGTCGATCACGCCGATCGCGACGATCTTGTCGCCGGCGAGCGCGAGCACCTCGGGCGGGACGCGCGAACCGGCCAGCTCGATGCTCACCTGATCGATGCGGCTCTCGGCGATGAGCGGCAGCACGTGCGCGTACTGGTCCCAGCGCATGCCGAGATTCGCCTTCCATTGCACGTTCGCCGGGATGCCGTAGCCGTAGCAGACGTGCACCGCCGTCGCGCAGCCGGCGGTCGCGAGCGCGCGGTCCAGCGCCTCGATCCCCCACGCGGCGACCTCGGCGAAGTAGACGTTGAACGCCGGCTCGTCGAGCTGCACGACGTCGACGCCGGCGGCCGTCAAGTCGGCGACCTCGTCGGCGATCGCGTCGGCGAAGGCGAACGCGAGCGCCCGCCGGTCGCCGTACGCTTCGTCGACGACGGTGTCGACCAGGGTCATCGGGCCGGGGATCGTGATCTTCAGCGGGCCGTCGGTGAGGGTGCGCGCGAACCGCATCTCGTCGACGTGGATCGGGTGGGTGCGCCGCACCTCGCCGACGACGGTCGGGCAGAGCGCTTCATAGCGGTCGTCGCGGATGCCGCGCGTCTGCCGCTTCGTCGCGTCGACGCCGGTGAGCCGCTCGGCGAATCCGTGCACGAAGTGCTTGCGCGACTGCTCGCCGTCGGTCACCGTGTCGATCCCCGCGCGCACCTGCTCGAAGATCGCGATGCGCGTCGCGTCGCGCTGCGCGTCGTGCAGATCGCCGCCCTCGAGGCGCCAGCTGGGGAAGATTCGTTCCGGCTCGGCGAGCCACGACGGCTTCGGCAGACTCCCCGCGATCGTCGTGGAGAACGGCATGGGCGGGGCTTCCGCAGGCCGCCGCCCGCTCCCCGTCGCGGCGTTACGCGCTCGCCGCCGGCGAGGGCCGCTCCGCGGGCCACGGCGACGAACGCAGCCAGCGCTCGAAGCCGTCGGCGGAGAGCGGACGGCTCAGATAATAGCCCTGCGCGACGTCGCATCCCAGCCCGGTGAGCTGTTCGAGGGCCGCCGCCGTCTCGACGCCTTCGGCGACGACACGGAGCCCGAGCGCGTGCCCGAGATCGCTGATGAGCCGCACGATCTCGGCGTCCTTCGCGTCCGCGACCATGTTGAGCACGAAGCTCTTGTCGATCTTGATCTCGTCGACCGGGAGCCGCTTGAGATTGCTCAAGCTGGAGTACCCCGTCCCCAGATCGTCGATCGCGACGACGACGCCGAGATCCGCCAGGCGCGCGAGCGGTTCGCCCATCGCCGCTTCGTCGGTCATGAGCACGCTCTCGGTCACCTCGAGCGTCAGGCGGTTCGGAACGATCGCGTGCTCGCAGAGCAGGTTCGCGACCGTGTCGGCGAGCTGCGGATCGTGCAGCGAGTTCAGCGAGAGGTTCACCGCCATCCCGAGCCGGAGCCCCGCGCGATCCCACGCGGCGAGCTGGCGCAGCGCCTCGCCGAGGACCCAGCGCGTCAGCGGCACGATCGCGCCGGTCTGCTCGGCGAGCGGCACGAACTGGTCCGGCGGCAGCACGCCGAGCTCGGGGTGCGGCCAGCGCACGAGCGCCTCGACCGCGTCGACGACGCCGCTGCGGATGTCGAGCTTCGGCTGATAGTGGAGCAGCAGCGCGCCCGCGTCGATCGCGCGGCGCAGATCGGCGAGCAGCGTGAGCCGCGCCGGTCCGTGGCGGTCGTGCGCCGGATCGTACGTCACCACGCCGCCGCGTCCGCGCTTCGCGACGTACATCGCGACGTCGGCGCGGCGCAGCAGCGTTCCGGCGTCGTGCCCGTGCGCGGGATAGAACGCGAGCCCGAGGCTCGCCTCGACGTCGAGGACGCGCTCGGCCAGAACGCACGGCTGCGCCAGCGCGGCGAGGAGCCGCTCGACCACCGGCATCGCCGACGTTTCGTCGGCGTCGCGCAGCACGACCGCGAACTCGTCGCCGCCGAGCCGCGCGACGAAATCGGAGTCCCGGAGCACGCCGCGGAAGCGTTCCGCGACTTCCTTCAGCAGCGCGTCGCCGGCGTGGTGGCCCAGCGTATCGTTGACTTCCTTGAAGCGGTCGAGGTCGACGACCGCGAGCGCCAGCGTTCCGCCGCGCGCCTCCGCCAGCGCCAGCTCGCTCTTGAGCCGCTCGTCGAGCAGCGTGCGGTTCGGCAGATCCGTCAGCGCGTCGTGCAGCGCCTGATGTTTGAGCGCAGTCTCGGCGCGATGCCGCTCCGTGATGTCGTTGGCGACCACGATCACGCTCTCCACCGCCCCGGCGGCGTCGCGAAGCGGCATCCAGCGCGTCTCGAGCACCACGTCGCGAACTTTCGCCTGCGCCGTGTGCTCCTCGCCGGCGAGCGCGCGGCGCAGCTGCTGCAGCAGGGCCGGCTCGTCGGCGTACAGCTCGAAGAACGAGCGGCCGAGCATCCGCTGCGCGGTGTGCCCGAGCGCGACGAGATCGCGGCCCTCCGCCATCTTCACGACCCCGTCCCGCTCCAGCGCGATGAGGATCACCGGCGCGTTGCCGACGAGCATGCGGAGCTGCCGCCGGCTCTCCGCGAGCGCGCTGCGCTGCTGGGTGAAGTGCCAGTCGATTCGCGTCGTGACGAACGCGACCGCCAGGACCGTGAGCGAGAAGAAGGCGATCGCGCCGGCGCCGACGGCCGCGAAGCCCACGACGTCGTGGTCCAGCGGCGCGGGCGCGACGACGAAGCGCGCGGCCGCCATCCCGGTGTAGTGCATCCCGGCGATCGCGAAGCCGACCGCGATCGCCGCGCCGACGCGGCGCCAGGCGAAGCTTCCGCGCACCCGCCGGAGCGAGAAGAAAATCCGCAGGCCGATCAGCGAGACGACGATCGCGACCGCGACGGAGAGCGCGACGATGCGGAGATCCCATTCGGCTCGGGCCGGCATCCGCATCGCCGCCATACCGACGTAGTGCATCGTCGCGACGCCGATCCCCATGACGACGCTCCCGCCGATCCAGTGACCGGCGCGCAGAACCGGCCCGCTCGCCACGAACAGCGTCACGCCCGACGCGGCGACCGCCGCGACGAACGAGAGCACGACGAGCGGGACGTCGTAGTCGATCGGGATCGGCAGATGGAACGCCAGCATCCCGGTGAAGTGCATCGACCAGACGCCGCCGCCCATCGCCGTCGCGCCGCCGAGCAGCCACCACGCGCGCGCGCGTCCGCGGCTGGCGCCGACGCGCTCGGTCAGCGCGAGCGCCACGTACGCCGCGACGCTCGCGATCACGATCGAGAGCGCGACCAGATGCCAATCGTAGCCGCTGGGCAGCGGACAGACCGCCAGCCCGATTCCGTCCATCCTCGTCAGCGTTTCGCCGGGGCGAATCTCCTCAATTCGGTTTTCGGCGCGCACGCGCCGCCCGGCGCGCCGCTTTACACCCTCATGCGCGCGCGCGGGCCGAAACTTCACACAGCGCTTCGGAGGCGGCGGAGCGGACGCCGCCGGCGGCCGCCGGGAACGGGCATGGCGGATCGTCGCGGCCGCGGAAGACGGTCCCGTTGCGGCTCGACAAGTTCATGAAGGTGTCCCGGCTCGCCAAGCGCCGGGCCGAGGCGAAGGACGGCATCGAGGCGGGCCGGATCACCAAGGACGGCCGGCCGCTGAAGCCGGGCTACGAGGTGAAGCCGGGCGACGTGCTCGTCATCCACTACCGCACGAAGTTCCTGACCGTCCGCGTCGTCACCGTTCCGGAGCGGGTGCTGCCCTCGCTCAAGCCGGCCGACCTCTACGAGATCGTCGGGGAGCGCAAGGACGACCCGGCGGACTGGCTCGGCTGACGATGCCGGAACGCTCGCGGATGTCGTCGGACGCGAAAGACGCGCTCGCGCGCGACGTCCCGGCCGACGCCGCCGTCCGCGCCGCGCTGCGCGCGGGGCTGGCGTACTACGGCGCCGCCGAGGCCGGCGGCGAAGCGGTCTTTCGGACGCGGCGGCCCGCCGTGGCCCGGCTGGCCCGGACGCTCTTCGAAGAGCGGCAGGCGCCCGCGGCGGTCCGGCGCGGCCACGACGCGCGGCTGTACAAGGCAACGACGTTCGAGATCGACCTCGGCCCCGCGCCGGCCGCCCCGCCCCCGCGCCCGCGCCGTCGCGACGAACGCCGCGCCGAGCTGCGGGCCGCCTTCTTGTGCGCCGGCTCGGTCGCCGCCCCGCAGCACGGCTATCACCTGGAGTTCGTCGTCCGCGACGCGGCGCGCGCCGAACGGATCGCCGCGCTCATCGCCGCCGAAGGCGTCGGGCCGCGGACGATGACGCGCAAGAGCCGCCGCGTGGTGTATCTGAAAGGGCTGGACGAGATCGTGACGGTCCTCGGCGCGATCGGCGCCTCGGGCGCGGTCCTGCGGCTCGAGGACGTGCGCGCGGTCAAGGAGACGAAGAACCGCATCCACCGGCTGGTGAACACGGAGGCGGCGAACGTCGTGCGCGCGGCGGCCGCGGCGGCGCAGCAGCGCGAGGCGCTGCAGTACCTCGCCGACGCCTACGGGCTGCGCAACCTCTCGCCGGTCCTCCGCGAGGCCGCGCAGCTGCGCCTCGCGCATCCCGACGAGACGCTGGCCGAGCTCGGCCGCCGCTGCACCCCGCCGGTCGGGAAGGCGACGATCAACGGGCGGCTCGCGTCGCTGATGCGGCTGGTGAAGCGGTTGCGCGGCGAGAGAGAGGAGCCGGAAGTTTCCTTCGTCTAAAGCGGCCGGGCTATGCGCATCGGTATCAACGGGTTCGGCCGCATCGGCCGCAACTTCACGAAGGCCCTTCTGGAGCGGTACCCCGACGCCGAGATCGCGGCGGTCAACGACCTGACGAGCGCGGCGGAATGCGCTCACCTCTTCAAGTGGGACTCGAACTACGGGCCCTACGAGGGCGAGGTCTCGGCGAGCGGCGACACGGTCACGATCGACGGCCGGGCGATCAAGGTCCTCGCCGAGCGCGATCCCGGGAAGCTGCCCTGGCGCGACCTCGGCGTGGACATCGTCGTCGAGTCGACCGGGATCTTCACCGACGCCGCGAAAGCGCGCGCCCACATCGACGGCGGCGGCGCGAAGAAAGTCATCATCTCCGCGCCGGCCAAGGGCGAGGACGTCACGCTGGTGCTCGGCGTCAACGACGACCGCTACGATCCCGCGCAGCACCACGTCATCTCGAACGCCTCGTGCACGACCAACTGCCTGGCGACCGCGGTGAAGCCGATCGTCGACGGGCTGGGCTGGGTGCGCGGCTTCATGACGACGATCCACTCGTACACGAACGATCAGAACATCCTCGACGCGCCGCACAAGGATCTGCGCCGCGCGCGCAACGCCGCCACGAACATCATCCCGACCTCGACCGGTGCGGCGAAGGCCCTCTACCTCACGATCCCCGAGGTGCAGGGCACGTTCGACGGCTTCGCGCTGCGCGTCCCGACGCCGACGGTCTCGATGGTGTACCTGGTCGTGCAGACGCAGAAGCCGACGACGCGCGGCGAGCTGAACGCGCTGCTGCGCGCGGCCGCCGAGGGGCCGCTGGCGAAGTACGTGCAGTACACCGAGGAAGAGCTCGTCTCGAGCGACTTCAAGCGCAACCAGTACAGCTCGATCATCGACGGCAAGCTCACGAACGCGAACGGCGACCTCATCCAGATCGCGGCGTGGTACGACAACGAGTGGGGCTACTCGTGCCGGCTCGCCGATCTCGCCCAGATGATCGGCGCGAAAGTTCCGTCGTCCGTCGGATGAGACGCCGTTCGCGCACGCTCGTCCCCGTCGCCGCCGCGGCCCTCGCGGCGGCGACGTGCGTCAGCGCTCCGGCGAGCCCGCGCACGTTCGCCTTCGACGATCTCCGCAAGCTCGTCGGAATCTCGTCGCCGGCGATCTCGCCGGACGGCACGCGCGCCGCGATCGTCGTCACGCGCATCGATTGGAACGACGACCGCTACGAGCGCTCGATCGACCTGGTCGATCTCAAGACGCACGCGCGCCGCACGCTGACCTCGGAGCGCAAAGCGCTCGGCGACCCGCGCTGGTCGCCCGACGGCACCCGGCTCGCGTTTCTGGCCGACGCCGGGAGCGGCGAGGAAGCGCGCCCGCAGGTGTACGTGATGCCCATGGACGGCGGCGACCCGCGCGCGATCACCAAGGCGCCGGAAGGCGTCGAGCAGTTCGCGTGGCGACCCGACGGTGCGGCGATCGCGTACGCGGCGAGCGACGCGGATCCGAAGAAGCACGGTGCGGCGCGTTTCGAGGACGCGTTCGTCTTCACGACCGAGCCGATCACGGCGCGCAAGCGGCCGAAGCCCGTCCACCTCTTCGTGGTCGACGCGGGCGGCGGACGCGCGACGCAGCTCACGACCGGCCCGGCGAGCGTCGCGGCCGGTGAGGCCAAATCGACGCTGTCCTGGTCGCCCGACGGGAAGCGCATCGCGTTCGTGCTCTCGCCGAACGCAATCCTCAACGACGCCGATCGCGCGCACGTCGACGTCGTGGACGTCGCGACGAAGAAGCTCTCGCAGCTCACGACGCACGCGGGGTACGAGTCGGACCCGCTCTTCTCTCCGGACGGCAAGCACGTCGTCTACCTGCACTCCGAGGGCGACAATCAGATCAACCCCACCGAGGCGTACGTCGCGCCGGCGACCGGCGGCGACGGCACGCCGGTCTCGCATCCCTACGACCGCACGGTCCACCTCGCCGCGTGGCTGCCGGATTCGAGCGGAATCCTGTTCGCCTGTCATGACGGCACGTCGCTCGCCCTCGTGCGCGCGCCGCTCGACGCAGCCCCCTCGCGCATCGACCTCGGCGAGCTGAACGTCACCTCGCCGCTCGACGGCGCGATCGCGCGCGACGGCGCGATGACCTTCGTCGCGACGTCGACGAAGGAGCCCTCCGAGCTCTACTATCGCCCCGCGGGCGGCACGCCGGTGAAGGTGACCGACTACAACGCGGGCATCGCGGCGCTCGCGCTCGCGCCTTCCGAGACGCTCGCGTTCCATACGAGCGCGGGACGTGACGGCGACGCCGTCCTGACCACGCCCGCCGGCTTCACGCCGGGAGCGAAATACCCGCTGCTCGTCGCGATCCACGGCGGCCCGACGTCGGCGTCGACGCGGTCGTTCGACCGCTTCGCGCAGCTCGCCGCCGCGCGCGGGTGGCTGGTGCTGCAGCCGAACTACCGCGGGAGCGACAACCTCGGGCAGACCTATCAGCGCGCCGTGCGCTACGATCCGGACGCCGGTCCCGGCGCCGATATCATGGCGGCGGTCGACGCGGTCCGCGCGCGCGGCATCGTCGACGACCGGCGGATCGGCGTCTTCGGCTGGTCGTACGGCGGGATCATGACCGCCTGGATGATCTCCAAGTATCATCTCTGGCACGCCGCCGTGTCAGGCGCATCGGTGAACGACTGGACGACCGACTACGGCGTCGCCGACGACTCCGACTCCGACCGTGCGCTCTTCCACGGGTCGCCGTTCGTCGGCAACAATCGCGCCGAATGGGACCGCGCCTCGGCGATCACGTACGTTCGCGACGTGACGACGCCGGTGCTGATCCTCTCCGACGTCGGCGACAACCGCGATCCGTTCGCGACCTCGTCGATGTATTGGCGCGCGCTGCGTGACAATCACAAGGACGCAACGCTCGTCGCGTACCCGGTCGACGGGCACTTCCCGAGCGATCCGGTCCGCAGCGGCGACGTGTACCGCCGCACGCTCGACTTCATCGCGGCGCACTTCCGGTGACCGGCGCGCCGGCGACCTGACGTCCGTGTGCACCGTGCTGCTGCTCCTGCGCCCCGGCGAACGCTGGCCGCTCCTGCTCGGCGCGAATCGCGACGAACGGCTCGATCGCGCGTTCGATCCGCCCGCGCAATGGTGGCCGGACGCACCCGACATCGTCGGCGGCCGCGACCGCATCGGCGGCGGCAGCTGGTTCGCGCTGAACGCGAACGGCGTCGTCGCGACGATCGTGAACGGGATGCACCGGCTCGGCCCCCAGCCCGGAAAGCGCAGCCGCGGCGAGCTGGTTCTCGGCGCGCTCGCCCACCGCGACGCACGCGCCGCGGCGCACGCCGTCGCCGCGCTCGACGGCTCGGCGTACCGGGGGTTCACCATGCTCGTCGCGGATCGGGCGCGCGCGTTCGTCGTGACGAACGACGAGCGCGCGATGCGCGTCGACGAGCTGCTTTCGGGCCACCACATGATCACGCCGGACGGCGTCGATGCGGCCGGAACGCCGCGGTACGACGCGCACTTTCCGGCGTTCCGCGCGGCCAGCCCGCCGGATCCCGCTCGCGACGACTGGGCCGACTGGACGGCGCTGCTCCGGCACGCCGATGCCGACGACCCGCACCGCGCGATGACGGTCGTCACACCGGAGGCGTTCGGGACCGTGGCGAGCTCGCTGCTCGCGCTGCCGGCCGCGCGGGAGGCGCCGCCGGTGCTGCTGTTCGCGAACGGGGCGCCGACCGAGGCGCCCTACGAGCCCGTTCCGATACCGTGGGAACGTGCGGCGCGCGTGGAACAACGCTGACGTGCCATTCCGAACGCTGGCCGGCGCCGACGTGCGCGGCAAACGGGTGCTGCTGCGCGAAGACCTCAACGTGCCGATGAAGGCCGGCGCGATCGCCGACGAGACGCGCATCGCCGCCGCGCTTCCCACGCTGCGCTGGCTGCGCGAGCACGCCGCGAAGACCGTGATCCTCTCGCATCTCGGGCGTCCCGACGGTAAGGCTGATCCCAAGTACTCGCTGCGGCCCGTCGCGACGCGGCTCGGCGAGCTGCTCGGGACCGAGGTGAGGTTCGTCGACGACTGCGTGGGCGATGCGTGCGTCCGCGCCTCGCGCGAGCTTCCCGACGGCGGGTTCGCGCTGTTCGAGAACGTCCGCTTCCATCCCGAAGAGGAGGCGAACGATCCGGCGTTCGCGCGCGAGCTCGCGAAGTCGGGCGATCTCTACGTCAACGACGCGTTCGGCACGGCGCACCGCGCGCACGCCTCGACCGCGGGCGTCGCCGCCGATCTCCCGGCCTACGCGGGCTTCCTCATGCAGGCCGAGCTCGAAGCGCTGGGCCGGCTCACCGGCGATCCCGCGCACCCGTACGTCTGCGCGATCGGCGGCGCGAAGGTCGCCGACAAGGTCGGCGTCTTCAGCAACCTCCTCCGGAAGGTCGACGCGTTCGTGATCGGCGGCGGCATGGCGAACACGTTCCTCGCCGCGCAGGGCGTCGAGGTGGGCTCGTCGCTGCGCGACCCCGATCTCGGGCCGGCGAAGAGAATCCTCGCGGAGACGCAGGCGGCGGGCGTCACATTGCACCTGCCGACCGACGCGGTGGTCGCCGACGCGTTCGACGCCGACGCGACGGCGCGCACCGTCCCGCTCGCGCGGGTCGGAAGCGCCATGATCCTCGACATCGGCCCCGACACGGCGCGTGCGTACGCCGCCGTGCTGCGCGGCGCGAAGACGATCGTCTTCAACGGCCCGATGGGCGTCTACGAAAAGGCGCCGTATCGAAACGGCACGCGCGTCGTGGGCGAGGCGATCGCCGAAGCGACCCGCCACGGCGCGATCAGCGTCGTGGGCGGCGGCGACGCCGCGGCGGCGGCGCACGAGCTCGGTTTCGCCGGCGCGATGACGCACGTCTCGACCGGCGGCGGCGCGACGCTCGAGTTCCTCGAAGGGAAGACGCTGCCCGGCGTCGCGGCGCTCGAGACGTGACGCCCCGTACGCCGCTCGTCGTCGGCAACTGGAAGATGCACAAGACCGTCGCCGAGACGCGCGCGTTCTTCGCCGCGCTGCGAGAGCGCCCGCTCCCGCTCGACGACGTCGACGCGGTCGTCTGCCCGCCGTTCACGGCGCTGTTCGCGGCGCGCGAGGAGCTGCGCGGCAGCCGCATCGGGCTCGGCGCGCAGAACGTCGGCTGGGCCGACCGCGGCGCGTTCACCGGCGAGATCTCGCCGGTGATGCTGGCCGAGCTCGGCGTGACGTGGGTGGTCGTCGGACACTCCGAGCGGCGCGCGCTCTTCGGCGAGCTCGACGAGCGCGTCAACGAGAAAGTTCGCGCCGCTCTTGCGCACGGGATCACGCCGATCGTGGCGGTCGGCGAGACGGCGGACGAGCACGCCGCCGGGCGCGCCCGCGACAAAGTCTGCGAGCAGGTCGCGGCCGCGTTCGCCGGGATCGCGCCCGCCGACGCGGCGCGCTGCGTCGTCGCCTACGAGCCGATCTGGGCGATCGGAACGGGGCACGCCGACACGCCGGAGAGCGCGAACGACGTCATGGGCGCCATCCGCGGCGCCGCGCCCGGGCTCGCCGACGTGCGCGTGCTCTACGGAGGAAGCGTGAAACCGGAGAATCTGGCCGCGTTCGTCGCGCAGCCGAACATCGACGGAGGGCTCGTCGGCGGCGCGTCGCTCGAGCCGGCGTCGTTCGCCGCGCTGCTCGAGGCGGCGCGGCGGGAGGTGCCGGCGTGAAGCGGCGCCCGTTCGTGCTGTGCATCCTCGACGGCTGGGGCTGGAGCGCGGAGACGCGCGGCAACGCGATCGCCGCGGCCGACTTGCCGAACTGGCACCGTCTCCTCGAGACGTATCCGCACACGCTGCTCGAAGCGAGCGGCGAGCGCGTCGGTCTTCCGAGCGGCGTGATGGGCAACAGCGAAGTCGGTCACATCAACATCGGGAGCGGCCGCGTCGTCCCGCAGGGCGTCGTCGTCATCGACGAAGACATCGCCGCCGGGAACCTGCCGAACAACGCGACGCTGCGCCGGTGCTTCGACCACGTCGCGAGGAACGGCGGCCGCGTGCACTTCCTGGGGCTCGTCAGCGACGGCAAGGTGCACAGCTCGCTCGACCATCTCGAAGCGCTGATCGACGCCGCCGCGGAGGCGCGCGTCCCGTTCGTCGTGGACGCGTTCCTGGACGGCCGCGACACGCCGCCGCGCTCGGCCGGCCAGTATCTCGCGCGGCTCGAGCGGCACCTGACCGCCACGGGACACGCCGGCGCGATCGCGACGATCTCCGGGCGGTACTACGCGATGGACCGCGACAAGCGCTGGGAGCGCACGCAGAAGGCGTACGACGCGCTCGTGCGCGCGCAGGCCGACCACCGCGCCGCGACGGCGCAGGAGGCGCTGGACGCCGCGTACGCGCGCGACGAGAGCGACGAGTTCGTCGTGCCGACGCTCGTCGGCGAGCCGCGCCCCGTGCGGGACGGCGACGCCTGCATCTTCTTCAACTTTCGTCCCGACCGCGCGCGCCAGCTCACGCTCGCGTTCAGCGACCCAGCGTTCGATCACTTCCCGGCGGAGAAATTCGCGAACCTCGTCTTCGCGACGATGACGCGCTACGAGGAGAACTTTCCGAACCCGGTGCTGTTCGGGCCGCGTCCGCAGTACCGCGTGTTCGGCGAGATCGTCGCGGACGCCGGGATGACGCAGCTGCGGCTCGCCGAGACCGAGAAGTACGCGCACGTGACGTACTTCTTCAACGGCGGGCGCGAGGACGTGTTCCCCGGCGAAGACCGCATTCTGATCCCCTCGAACCGCAGCGTGCCGACGTACGACAAGGCGCCGGAGATGTCGGCGAGCGACATCACGAGCGCGGCGGTCGAGGACGTGACGCATCACCGCCACGACGTCGTCGTGATGAACTACGCGAACGCCGACATGGTCGGGCACACCGGCATGTGGGACGCGACGATCTCGGCGCTCGAGACGCTCGACGGCGCGCTCGGCCGCCTCGAAGCCGCGGTGCTGCGCGCCGGCGGGATCCTGGCCATCACCGCCGACCACGGCAACGCCGAGGACAAGATCGACGCCGACGGCAACCCGCTCACCGCGCACACGACGAACCCCGTGCCGTTCGTCATCGTGTCGGAGCCGCCGGTCGGCGCGCTCGCCGACGGCGGAAAGCTCGGCGACGTCGCGCCGACTTTGCTCCCGCTGCTCGGGCTCGCGGTGCCTGCGGAGATGACCGGGACCGACTTGCTCGCGCCGGCGGCGGCGCCGGTCCGGTGAAACGCAAGCACGTCACCGCGGCGGCCGAGGCGCTGCGCGAAGCGGCGGGCGGCGACATCGACTGCGCGATAGTCCTCGGCAGCGGGTTCGGCGGCGTGCTGCGCGAGCGGATCGACGGACGGACGATCCCGTACAAGAAGATCGACGGGATGCCGGAGACCACCGTCGCCGGCCACGCCGGCGAGGCGCACGTCGGGACGCTGCACGGCCGCCGCGTCGTCGCGTTCAGC
>Ga0070739_10000897_pt1 | contig 49600 bp, 50 predicted proteins | sample Coa_R1_7_FD_66445 | JGI IMG/M metagenome (GOLD analysis project Ga0070739, IMG submission 66445) | Surface soil microbial communities from Centralia Pennsylvania, which are recovering from an underground coalmine fire - Coalmine... | ecosystem: Environmental > Terrestrial > Soil > Unclassified ...
CTCCCTCGAGGCCAGGGCGGCCCGGCTGGAGGGCGAGGCGCAGTCGCTGCAGGCCCGGCTGGACGCCTCCGCCGATGCCGCCCCCCGGTTGGCCGAGCACGCCCGCCGGGCCGCCGATGACCTGCGCCGGGCCGAGGAGCATCTCGAGGCGACCGAGGCCGCCTCCGCCGACGCCGCCCGCTCCCACCACGGATGGCAGGCCCGGGCCGAGGCGCTCGCCCTGGCCCTGGACCAGGCCGCCGCCCGTGCCGGCGCCGAGCGGCTGGCGGGCCTCGCCGGGCTGGTCGGCACCCTGGCCGAGCTGGTCGAGGTCGACCCCGGCTGGGAAGCCGCCTTCGAGGCCGCCGCCGGCGAGGCCTTGGTGGCGGTGGTGGTGGAGGACGTGCAGGCGGCCCGGACCGCCCTCCGGCGCCTGGCGGCCGACGGGGCGACCGGGGCGGTGCTGGTCCTGGGCCTCTCCCGCCCCCGGACCGGCGCGCCGTCCGCCGGCGACCAGGTGCGGGCCCATGTCCGCTCCGGGGATCCTCGCGTGGAGTCCCTGCTCGACGCCGTCCTCGGGGGGGCGGTGGTCGTGGGCGACTGGGAGGAGGCGCTGACCAGGGCGGCGGGCGAGCCTGACCGGGTCGTGCTCAGCGCCGGCGGCGACCGCTTCGCCCCCACCGGCTGGCGCACCGGTGCCGCCGGGTCCGGTGCCACCGGGGCCGCCCTCGACGAGGCCCGCCAGCGGGCGGAGGAGGCCCTGGCCGCCGCCGGCGCCGCCGCCCAGGCGGCCGAGCAGGCCCGCGCCGACCTCGCCCGGGCCCGGGCCGCACACCAGCAGGCCGCCGCCGCCCTGGCCGCCGGCGAGACCGAGGTGGGTGAGGCGGAGGCCGGGCTCGCCCGGGCCAGGGTGGCGCTGCAGGAGACCGCCGGCGAGCGCCAGGTCCTCGACGCCGAGCTGGCCGAAATCGGCGCCCGACTGGAGGCGGAGGCGGCCGAGCGCTCCCAGCTGGAGTCCCGCCTGCCCGAGCTGGAGCACCGCGAGCGGGCCATGGTCGAGGCCTCCGCCTCCCGCCGGGCGGCCGCCCGGCGACTCGAGGAGCTGGCGGCGGCGGCCGCCACCCTGCGCACCGACCTCGAGGTGAGGGCGGCCGGGCTGGAAGAGCGCCGGCGGGTGCTGGCCACCCGCCTGGCCGAGGTCGAGGACAGGCTGCGCAGCCACGTGGCCGAGCGCCAGCAGGCCGCCGCCCGCCGGACCCGGCTGGAGGCCACTGTGGTGGCGCTGGACCGCCTGGCCGTCCTGGTGCGTGCCCACGACCTCCAGCTCGAGGCGGGGGCGGCGGAGCTGCGGGAGCGCCGGCGCCGACAGGCCGAGCACACCCGGGCGGCCTCGGAGCACCTCGACGGCCTCCGGCGGCGCCGGAGCGAGGCCGAGCGCACTCTGGAGCAGGTCCGCGAAAGGGCCCAAAGGGCCGCCATCGAGGAGGCCGAGGCCCGGCTACGGCTGGAGACGATCGTCGAGACGATCCGGCGCGATCTGGACTGCGAGCCGGCGGTGGCCAAGGCCGCCTCCTGCCCAGCCCTGCCCGAAGGTGCCAGCGCCCAGGGCCGTCTGCGCGACCTCGAGCGGGAGATCCGGCTGCTGGGCCCGGTCAACCCGTTGGCCCTCGAGGAGCACGCCGCCCTGCAGGAGCGCCACGGGTTCCTCGAGTCGCAGCTGGAGGACGTGAAGTCCTCGCGGCGGGAGCTGGCCAAGGTGATCAGGGCGATCGACGTGGAGATCATCGACGTCTTCGCCGCCGCCTACGCCGACGTGTCCGACAACTTCACCAAACTGTTCGCCACCCTGTTCCCCGGCGGATCGGGGCATCTGCGCCTGACCGACCCGGACAACCTCCTCGAGACCGGCATCGAGATCGAGGGCCGCCCTTCGGGGAAGAACGTGCGCCGGCTGTCGCTGCTGTCCGGTGGCGAGCGATCGCTCATCGCCATCGCCTTCCTCTTCGCCGTGTTCCGCAGCCGGCCGTCCCCCTTCTACCTGATGGACGAGGTCGAGGCCGCCCTGGACGACGTCAACCTGCACCGCTTCCTCGATCTGGTCCACGAGTTCCGCGACGAGGCCCAGCTGCTCATCGTCAGCCACCAGAAGCGGACCATGGAGGCGGCCGACTGCCTGTATGGCGTCACCATGCAGCCGGGCGGGTCCTCCAAGGTCATCAGCGAGAAGATCGCCGCCCACACCTGATCTCCCGAACGGGCGGCCGGAGCGGTGGTTGGGCCCGGTCGGGGGAGCGGAGCCGCCGGAGGCAGCGCCCTAGGCTGACGCCATGACGCTCGTAGTCGTGGTCGTCCTGCTGGCCGCCTTCGTCCTGGTGGTCGCCGGGACGGTCCTCATCCGCTCGAGGGTCGGCACCGACCTCGAGCCGCCGGCCCCGAGCAGGGCCCGGGGAGCCACGCTCCTACCGCCGCCCGAGGCTCCCCCCGACACTCAGGTGCACCCACCGGTCGCGCCCGTCGAGGCGGAGGGCCTCGCTGACTCGGCTGTCACCGAGGCCGAGGTCATCGAGCCTCTCCCCGGCGAGCCGGCGGTGGTCATCGAGCCGGTCCCGCCCCTAAAGCCGTCCATCCGGGACCGCCTGGGCCGGGCCCGCAGCCTGCTGGCCGGTTACGTCGGCTCGGTCCTGTCCCGCTCCTCCATCGACGACGAGGCGTGGGAGGAGCTGGAGGAGGCCCTGATCCGGGCCGACGTCGGAGTGGGCACCACCGGCCAGCTCCTCGACGCCCTTCACCAGAGGGTGAAGGCCGAGTCGCTGGAGACCCCGGCGCAGCTGGTGGCCGGGCTCAAGGCTCAGATCAAGGCCGATCTGGCCGGCGCCGACCGCAGCCTCGCCCTGCGGGCCGACACGACCAACGTGTGGCTGTTCGTGGGGGTGAACGGGGTCGGCAAGACGACCACCATCGGCAAGGTGGCCCTGGCCCGCCGCAGCGAGGGCAACGACGTGGTGCTGGCGGCGGCCGACACCTTCCGGGCGGCGGCGGCCGAGCAGCTCGAGCAGTGGGCCAGGCGGGTGGGGGTCGACCTGGTGCGGGGGGCCGAGGGCGGGGACCCCGGCTCGGTCGTCTTCGACGCCGTCCAGCGGGCCGCCTCCAGGGGGGCCCAGCTGGTCCTGGCCGACACGGCCGGACGGCTCCATACCAAGGTCAACCTGATGGAGGAGCTCAAGAAGGTCCGCCGGGTGGCCGAGCGGCCCCCGGGCGCGGTGACCGAGGTGCTGCTGGTGATCGACGCCACCACCGGCCAGAACGGCCTCACCCAGGCGCGGGAGTTCGCCCAGGCGGTGGGGGTGACCGGCGTGGTCCTGACCAAGCTGGACGGGACCTCCAAGGGCGGCATCGTGCTGGCCATCGAGGCCGACCTGGGGGTGCCGGTCAAGCTGGTGGGGGTGGGGGAGACCGCCGACGACCTGCTCAGCTTCGACCCCGAGGAGTTCGTGGACGGCCTCTTCGAGTAGCCCCGGTCGGGGGAGCGGAGCGACCGGGAACCGAGCCAGTACCCTGTCAGGTTCCATGTTCGAGTCCCTGTCCGACCGGTTCGAAGGCATCTTCGGGCGTCTGCGCGGCCGGGGCCGGCTGGGCGAGGCCGAGGTCGACGAGACGCTGCGCGAGATCCGGGTGGCGCTGCTCGAGGCCGACGTCAACTTCCGGGTGGTACGGGGCCTGGTCGGGCGCATCCGCCAGCGCTGCATCGGGCTCGAGCTGTCGAAGAGCCTGACCCCGGCCCAGCAGGTCATCAAGATCGTCAACGAGGAGCTGATCGGGGTCCTGGGCGGCGAGCCGCTCAAGATCACCTACGCCTCCCGCCCGCCTACGGTCGTGTTGCTGGCCGGCCTGCAGGGGGCGGGCAAGACGACAGTGGCGGCCAAGCTCGGCCGCTGGTTCCGCCAGCAGGGCCGCAACCCGCTCCTGATCGGCGCCGACCTCCAGCGTCCGGCCGCTGTCGACCAGCTGCGCATCCTGGGCCAGCAGGCGGGGGTGCCGGTCTTCTCGGAGCCGACCGATCCGGTGGCGGTCGCCCGGGCCGGAAGGGCGGAGGCCGAGCGGGTCGGGCGCGACGTGGTGATCGTCGACACCGCCGGGCGCCTGACGGTCGACGACGACCTCATGGACGAGGTGCGGCGCATCTCCGAGGCGGTGCAGCCGACCTACACCTTCCTCGTCCTCGACGCCATGATCGGCCAGGAGTCGGTGGCCGTGGCCGAGGCGTTCCACGCCATCCTCGAGCTGGACGGCGTCATCCTCAGCAAGCTCGACGGTGACGCCCGCGGTGGTGCGGCCCTTTCGGTCAAGGAGGTCCTCGGGCGCCCGGTCGCCTTCGCCTCGATCGGGGAGAAGCTGGAGGACTTCGACACCTTCCACCCCGACCGGATGGCGAGCCGGATCCTCGGGATGGGCGACGTGCTCACCCTCATCGAGAAGGCCGAGTCCGCCTACGACGCCGAGGTGGCGGAGAAGGCCGCCGCCGCCCTGCAGGAGGGCCGGTTCACCCTCGAGGACTTCCTCGAGCAGATGCAGCAGATCAAGAAGATGGGCCCCCTCCAGGGGATCATGAGCATGCTGCCGGGCATGCCCAAGGAGTTGCGCAACGCCAAGATCGACGACGCCGAGCTCGGCCGGGTGGAGGCCATCATCCGGTCTATGACGCCGGGGGAGCGACGCGACCCCGACGTCATCAACGGCTCGCGGCGGGCCCGGATCGCCACCGGCAGCGGCACCTCGTCGTCGGAGGTCAACGCCCTGCTCAAGCAGTTCCGCGAGCTGCAGCGCCAGATGCAGGCCATGGGCCTCATGGGAGCGCCCCGCCGCAAGTCCAACAACAAGAAGGCCAAGCGCGGGGGCAGGGTCACCCCGGCGGGGACCCGCCGCTGACGCCGGTCGCCCGGCCGACAAACCGAACCACAAAGAAGGAAGAGACGAGACAGTGGCAGTGAAGCTGCGCCTCATGCGCATGGGAAAGAAGAAGCAACCGACCTACCGGGTGGTCGCCGCCGACAGCCGCTCGCCCCGCGACGGCCGTTTCATCGAGATCGTCGGCACCTACGAGCCGCGCTCGGAGCCATCGGTCGTCAACATCGACAGCGACAAGGCCCTGGCCTGGCTGACCAAGGGGGCCAAGCCGACCGACACGGTGCAGAAGCTGCTGCAGATCTCCGGCGTCTGGGACACCTACAAGTCCAAGGCCGCCCCGTGAGCGACGCCGAGGGCCCCGAGGACTACGAGGACGACGACCTCGACGACGAGGACGACGAGCTCGACGGCAACCGGGTGCCGGCGGCGGTGTCCCAGGCCGTGCTCGGCTACGTGGCCAAGGCCATCGTCGACGAGCCCGAGGCGGTGGTGATCCAGACCGAGGAGGGTCGCCACGGGGTGACCCTGCGCCTGCACGTCGCCCCCGAGGACATGGGCAAGATCATCGGGCGGCGGGGCCGGGTGGCCCAGGCCCTGCGCACCCTGGTCCGCTCGGCCGGATCTCGCGACGGCGTCGAGGTCCAGCTGGACATCGTGGACTGAAGAAGAGGAAGAAGAAGGCTCCCTGTCGCTCCTCGAGGTCGGTCGGGTGGTCAAGCCCCACGGCCTGCGGGGCGAGGTGGTGGTGGAGTTGGTGACCAACCGGGCCGAGCGGCTGGCGGCGGGCTCCCACCTGGTCAGCGGCGACCGCCAGCTGGTGGTCGAACGGGCCTCGCCCCACGGGCACCGCTGGATCGTCCGATTCGCCGGGGTGGAGGACCGCGAGGGCGCCGACCGGTTGCGGGGAGCGGTGCTGGCCGCCCCGCCGCTCGAGGATCCAGACGTCCTGTGGGTCCATGACCTGATCGGATCGGTCCTCATCGACACCGGCGGCCAGGCCCGCGGGACGGTGGTGGCGGTGGAGGCCAACCCCGCCAGCGACCTGCTGGTGCTCGACAACGGGGGCCTGGTGCCGTTGCGCTTCGTCGTCTCCCACCGCCAGGGGACGGTGGTGGTCGACCTGCCCGCCGGCCTGCTCGATCCCTGAGGGGCGGCGGTGCGCATCGAGATCCTGACCCTGTTCCCGGACATGGTCGAGGGGTACCTGGGCCACAGCCTGATAGGCAAGGCCCGCCGGCAGGGGGTCCTCGACGTGCGGGTCCACGACCTGCGCTCGGCCGCATCCGACCCCCACCGGTCGGTGGACGACGCTCCCTTCGGTGGCGGCCCCGGCATGGTGCTCGCCCCCGAGCCGGTCTTCGCCGCCGTTGAGGCGGTCGCCCCCCTGCGGCCGCTGATCCTGCTCAGCCCGGCGGGACGACGCCTCGACCAGGGCGAGGTGCGGCGCCTGGCCGGCCTGGCCTCGGGCGGGTTCTCGCTCTTGTGCGGCCGTTACGAGGGCGTCGACCAGCGCATCGCCGACCACCTGGTCGACGACGAGCTGTCGGTGGGCGACTACGTGCTGGCCGGCGGCGAGGTGGCCGCCCTGGTGGTCACCGAGGCGGTGGCCCGGCTGGTGCCCGGGGTGATGGGCAACGAGGAGTCGGCCGGGCAGGAGAGCTTTGCCGAGGGGACCCTGGAGTACCCCCAGTACACCAGGCCGGCCGAGTTCCGGGGCTGGGGGGTGCCCGAGGTGCTGCGCAGCGGGGACCACGGCCGGGTGGAGCGGTGGCGCCGGGCCCAGGCCCTGATCCTGACCCTGCGCCGGCGTCCCGACCTCATCGCCGCCCGCGGCGGGCTGAGCCCGGACGAGGTGCGATTGCTGGCCGACCACGGCTATCCTGACCTGTCCCCCGGCAGCACCCAGGAGCCTTCCGCGCCATGAATCCCACCGACCTGGTCGACCGCAACAGCCTGCGCGACGACATCCCCGCCTTCGGCCCGGGCGACACCCTGAAGGTCCACGTCAGGGTGGTCGAGGGCAACCGCGAGCGGGTGCAGGTGTTCCAGGGAGCGGTTATCCGCCGCCAGGGATCCGGCGCCCGCGAGACCTTCACCGTGCGCAAGGTGAGCTTCGGGGTGGGGGTGGAGCGGACCTTCCCGGTCCACTCGCCGATCATCGCCCGCATCGAGCCGGTGACGGTCGGAGACGTCAGGCGGGCCAAGCTGTACTACCTGCGCGACCGCACCGGTAAGGCGGCGAAGATCAAGGAGAAGCGCCCCAGCCGTTGAGCCGGCCGGGGCCAGCCCGGGCCCCTTCGCTGCTGCGGGAGGCCGTCACCCTGGTGGCCGTGGCGGTGGCCATCGCCGTGGTGGTGAAGGCCTTCGTGGCCCAGGCCTTCTACATCCCCTCGGGCTCGATGATCCCCCAGCTGGAGATCAACGACCGGGTGGTCGTCTCCAAGCTGGCCTACGACCTGCACGACCCGCGCCGGGGCGACATCGTGGTCTTCAAGGCCCCGCCCAGCCAGCAGCCGCTCCAGCCCCCACCCGAGACCGGCGTGTCCGGCGTGCTCCACACCGTGGGGACCTGGATCGGGGTGGTCACCCCCTCGACCGAGGACTACATCAAACGGGTCATCGGGCTGCCCGGCGACACCGTGGAGGCCCGGGCGGGCCACGTCTACGTCGACGGCCGGCTCCTCATCGAGCCCTACCTCCCGTCCGGGCTCACCACCGCCGACTTCGGCCCGGTGGTGGTCCCGCCCGGCCGCCTGTGGGTGATGGGGGACAACCGGGGGGACTCCTGTGACAGCCGGTGCTTCCCCGAGGGGGCCATCCCCGCTTCCTCGGTGGTGGGTCGGGCCGTGTTCCGGGTATGGCCCTTCTCTCACGTCTCGTTCCTGTGAGCGTCGTACAGTTGGGGCGGTGGGCTCTCGATGAGCGCTGAGGACCTGGAGCGGTACGAGACCGAGATAGAGCTCCAGCTCTACCAGGAGTACCGCGCCGTGCTGCCGATGTTCCGCTACGTGGTGGAGACGGAGCGGCGCTTCTACCTGGCCAACGAGGTCAGGATGGAGCCCCGCAACGAGGGGGGCCGGACCTATTTCGAGATCCAGCTCACCGACGCCTGGGTGTGGGACATGTACCGGCCGGCCCGGTTCGTCTCCTCGGTGCGGGTGGTCACCTTCAAGGACGTGAACGTCGAGGAGATCCCCGAGAAGGAGCTCTGAGGGTGGTCGACGCCGCCGCCCGGCGGCAGCTGGGGGCTCAGGGCGAGGATCTGGCGGCGGCCTGGTACGAGGGCCGGGGCTACCAGGTGGTGGCCCGCAACTGGCGCTGCCGCGACGGCGAGATCGACCTGGTGGTCCGCCACGGGAGGGTCTTCGTGTTCTGCGAGGTGAGGGCGCGGACGACCGACGCCTTCGGCGCCCCGGTCGAGACCGTCACCCGCACCAAGCAGGCCCGGCTGCGGAGGCTGGCGGCCCGCTGGCTGGAGGACGAGGCCGGCATGCCGGCGCTGAGCATCCGCTTCGACGTCGCCTCGGTCCTCGACGGGCGTCTCGAGGTGCTCGAGGGGGCCTTCTGAGCCACCCGGGCCGGCCCGATCCATCGACTCCCGATCCCTCGACGGAGCCCGATCCATCGACGGTCTTGGTGGGGGCGGGGCGGCCGCCCCGCCAGGCCGGGGCCCCGGTCAACCCGCCGGTGGTCCTGAGCTCGACCTTCCGGGCCGACGGCCCGCTGTCGTATTCCCGCGAGGGCAACCCGACCTGGGCCGCCTTCGAGGAGGTGGTCGGACTGCTGGAGGGGGGCCGGGCCCTGGCCTTCGCCAGCGGCATGGCGGCCATCGCCGCCGTGGTCGAGACGCTGCCCGCCGGGGCGGCGGTGGTGGCCCCGGCCGACGCCTACAGCGGCACCCGCCGCCTGCTGGCCGACCTCGCCTCGCGGGGCCGGCTGCGGCTCCACCTCGTCGACGTGACCGAGGTCAAGCTCGTTGCCGAGGCGGCCGACGGGGCCGCCCTGGTATGGCTCGAGTCGCCCACCAACCCGCTCATGCGGGTGCCCGACCTCGCCGCCACGTGCCAGGCGGCCCACGAGCGGGGGGCGCTGGTGGCGGTGGACAACACCTTCGCCACACCGCTGCTGCAGAAGCCGCTCGATCTGGGCGCCGACGTGTCGGTCCACAGCGCGACCAAGCTGCTGGCCGGCCACTCCGAGGTGCTCATGGGCGTGACCGTGTGCCGCCAGGAGGACCTGCTCGACCGGCTGCGGACCCGCCGCAGCCTGCACGGGGCCGTCCCCGGGCCCATGGAGGCGTTCATGGCCCTGCAGGGGCTGCGGACACTGGCCCTGCGCATGGAGCGGGCCCAGTCCAGCGCCGGGGAGCTGGCCCGCCGCCTGGAGTCCCACCCGGTGGTTTCCGAGGTGCTCTACCCCGGCCTGGCCGGACACCCCGACCACGACCTGTGCCGCCGCCAGATGTCCGGGTTCGGCACCATGGTGTCCTTCGTGGTGGCCGGCGGGGCGGTGGCGGCCGACGCCGTGTGCGGGGCGGTGCAGGTCTGCACTCCGGCCACCAGCCTGGGCGGGGTGGAGACCCTGATCGAGCGGCGGGGGCGCTGGGAGGGCGAGGAGCACCTGCCGCCTGGGCTCTTGCGCCTCAGCGTGGGCATCGAGCACGTCGAGGACCTCTGGGACGACCTGGCCCGGGCCCTCGAGGCGGCGCACCGGCCGGGCTGAGGCCGGTTGGGGCCGGGCTGGGGCGGCCGGGCGGCGCGGGCCTATCGTCCCCGGACATGGAGACCCTCATCGTCGAGCGCGACGCCGGCGTCGTGACCGTCACCCTCAACCGACCGGAGAAGCGCAACGCCATCAACTCGGTCATGTGGGACGAGCTGCTGGAGGTGTTCGAGACCGTCGCCGACACCGAGGAGGACCGGGCCCTGGTGCTGACCGGGGCCGGCGGGGCGTTCTGCTCGGGCGCCGATCTCACCGATCCACGGGCCGCCTCCGGCCACCAGCTGGTGCGCATGCGTCACGTGGCCGACGTCGCTTTGGCCCTACACCGCCTGCCCAAGCCGACCATCGCCAAGGTCGGGGGGGTGGCCGCCGGCGCCGGGTGCAACCTGGCCCTGGGCTGCGACCTCATCGTCGCCTCCGACGAGGCCCGCTTCTCGGAGATCTTCAGCCGCCGGGGCCTGACCATCGACTTCGGCGGCTCGTGGCTCCTGCCCCGCCTCGTCGGCCTGCACAAGGCCAAGGAGCTGGCCTTCTTCGCCGACGTCATCAGCGCCGAGGAGGCGGCCTCCATCGGACTGGTGAACAAGCTGGTGCCGGCGGCCGAGCTGGACAAGGTGGTCGAGGAATGGGCCCGGCGCCTGGCGGCGGCCCCGCCCCTGGCGGTGTCGATGACCAAGACCCTGCTCAACGCCAGCTTCGCCGCCTCGATGGACGAGGCCCTGGAGGACGAGGCCCGCTGCCAGGCGGTGAACTTCTCGACGGCGGACACCCGCGAGGCGATGGCGGCCTTCATCGAGAAGCGCGAGCCCCGCTTCGAGGGGCGCTAGCCAAACCGGCCCGTCGGGGTCGGCGTCGGCGTCACACGCCGTCGGTAGCCTCTCCCCAAGCGTTCGAGCGGCCGGCGCAGCCGTAGTCGCCGGACGGCCCCGGGCCACCCCGGGCCGGCCGGTCACAGGCCCTCCTCCGGAGTCAAGGTCCCCGAGGAGGTCCGGTGATCGCCAGTGTTCTGTCCGCCGTCCTGACCGGAATCGACGGTCGCCCCGTGCGGGTCGAGGTCCACGTGTCGTCAGGGCTGCCCGGCCTGACCGTGGTGGGCCTGCCCGACGCCGCCTGTCGCGAGTCGCGGGACCGGTTGCGGGCCGCCTTCATCTCCTCGGGCCTGGCTTGGCCCCTGCGGCGGGTGACGGTCAACCTGGCCCCTTCCGGCATCAGCAAGAGCGGGTCCGGGCTGGACCTGCCCATGGCCGTGGGCCTGCTGGCCGCCACCGGCCAGGTGCCGGCGGGGGGCCTGGGCGACTGCGGCTTCATCGGGGAGGTCGGCCTCGACGGCTCCCTCCGACCGGTGGCGGCGACCCTGCCTCTGGTGGCCGGCCTGGCCACCCGGGCGGTGGTCGTCCCCACGGCCTCGGCCGCCGAGGCCGCCCTGGCCGGGGTGGTCGTGCGCCCGGTGGGCAGCCTCACCGAGCTGGTCGGCTGCCTGCGGGGGGAGCGGGGCTGGTCGGACCAGAGGCCGACGGCTGCTCCGACCCCGCCGCCCGGGGCCGGCCCGGACCTGTCCGAGGTGCGGGGTCAGCGGGTCGGCCGCTGGGCGCTGGAGGTGGCGGCGGCCGGAGGCCACCACCTGCTCATGGTCGGCCCGCCCGGCTCGGGCAAGACCATGCTGGCCGAGCGTCTCGCCGGGGTCCTCCCGCCCCTCGACGACGCCGCCGCACTGGAGGCCACCAAGGTCCACTCCGCCGCCGGCCGTCCGGCCGGCGAGGGCCTGGTGCGCCGACCGCCGTTCCGCGCACCCCACCACAGCGCCACCATGGCCTCGATGCTTGGCGGGGGCAGCCGGGCGCTCCGACCGGGCGAGATCAGCCTGGCCCACAACGGGGTCCTGTTCCTCGACGAGCTGGGCGAGTTCCCGGCGGCGGTGCTCGACGGGCTGCGCCAGCCGTTGGAGGAGGGGCGGATAACGGTGTGCCGGGCCGCCGAGCGGGTCACCTTCCCGGCTCGGTTCCTGCTGGTGGCGGCCACCAACCCGTGCCCCTGCGGGGAGGGGATGACGCCCGGGGCGTGCCGGTGCGGGTCGTGGGCCACCGCCCGCTACGCCCGCCGCCTGTCCGGCCCGCTGCTCGACCGGTTCGACCTGCGGGTACCGGTCGACCGGCCCGACTACGACCAGCTCCTGTCGGCCGACCCGGCCGAGCCGAGCGCCGCCGTGGCCGCCCGGGTCGGCCGGGCCAGGGCGATCGCCCGCCAGCGCGGGGTGGCAGCCAACGCCGGCATCGCCGTCGCCCACCTGGACCGGTTGGCCCCCCTGGGCCCGGCCGCGGCCCGGTTGCTCGAGCGCCAGGTGCGCTCGGGCTCCCTCACGGCGAGGGGCATGGCCCGCATCCGAAGGGTCGCCCGCACCCTCGCCGACCTGGCCGGGGTCGAGGGCCCGGTGGAGGAGGCGCACCTGGCGGCGGCGCTGTCGCTGCGCAGCGGGTGGGAGAGCCTCTGGGGCGGGAGGGCGGATTGAGCGCTCCGGCGGATGCCTGCGCCCTCGACCGGGCCTGCGCCCTGGCCCTGGCCGAGCTTCCGGCGATGACCCAGGGCCGGCTGCGCCACCTGCTGTCTCGGCGGTCCCCGGCGGCGGTGTGGTCGAGCCTTTCCGGGCCGCCCGGCCGGCACCGGGCCGCCCCCTCCGGCATCGACGCCCGGGTGCTGGGCCGCTGGCGCGAGCGGGCGGCGTCGACCGACCCCCTCCTCAGGCGGGAGGAATACCGCCGGCAGGGCGTTGACGTCCTCGTCCGCGGGGCATCCGGCTACCCGGGCCGCCTCGCCGAGGACCCCGCCGCCCCCGAGGTCCTCTTCGTGAGGGGCGATCCGGCCGTCCTCGACGCCCCCGTGGTCGCCCTCGTCGGCACTCGCAGCTGCACCGGATACGGCGCCGTCGTCGCCCGCCGGCTGGGCCGGGGCCTGGCCGCCAGCGGGGTGGTGGTGCTTTCGGGCCTGGCCAGCGGGATCGACGCCGCCGCCCACCGGGGTGCCCTCGGGATCCCCGGCGCCCCCGTGGCCGGAGCGGTCCCCGGCGGGTTGGGGCGCGTCTACCCGGCCGGCAGCGCCGACCTGTGGGAGGAGGTCCCGCGGCGGGGCGCTCTCCTGAGCGAGGCGCCCCTCGGCGCCCGCCCCGAGCGGTGGCGGTTCCGGCGCCGCAACGCCATGGTGGCCGGGCTGGCCGACGTGGTCGTGGTGGTCGAGTCCCACCCCGCCGGCGGGTCGCTGGTGACCGCCGATTTGGCCGCCGAGCGGGGGGTGACGGTCATGGCCGTGCCCGGTCCGGTCACCAGCCGGGCCTCGGCCGGTACCAACGGCCTCATCGCCGCCGGGGCCACCCTGGCCCAGGACCTCGACGACGTGCTCATGGCGGTGGGCCTGGGTGGGGGCCTGCGCCGGGCGGCCGGCCGGTCCGGGCCGGTCGATCCTCCGGCGCCCGCCGGAGAGGGGAGCCCGGGCGGCGCCGGGGCGGCCCTGCTGGCGGCGGTGGACGCCACCCCGACCGGCCTCGAGGCGGTCCTCGACCGCACCGGCCTGGGCCCGGTGGAGGCGGCTGCCGGGCTGGCCAGGCTGGTGGACGCCGGCCGGCTGCGGGCGGGTCCGGGGTGGTGGGCGAGGCCGGGTTGAGGCCGCTCATGGGGCTGGGATGGCCCTGACCGGCGGGGGCGCGGCAGTACGTTGGACCGATGGCCTGGCGCCTCGACGCGTTCGCTGCCTCCCTGACCGATGCCTCGCCGGCCACCGCCTCGGCCTACCGGTCCGACCTGGCCGGCTTCGTCGAGTGGGCCGAGCGCTCCGGCGCCGAGGGTCCGGAGCAGGTGGATCGGATCCTCCTGCGGCGCTATCTCGCCTACCTGGCCACCCGCCGCTACGCCCGCCGGACGGTGGCCCGCAAGGCCTCTGCCCTGCGGCGCTACTTCCACTGGGTCTCCCGCTCGTCCGGAACGCCCGACCCTTCCCTCGGCATGTCGGCCCCCTCGGGCGAGGGACGGCTGCCGCGGGTGCTCTCGCGGGAGGAGTTGGAACGCCTCCTCGAGCCCGAGGGCGCCGAGGCGGTGACCCCGGTCGCCCTGCGGGACCAGGCGGTGCTCGAGCTCCTCTATGGCAGCGGCCTGCGGGTGGCCGAGTTGTGCGGGTTGTCCACCGCCGACATCGACCTGGCCAGGGGGGTAGTCACGGTGTGGGGGAAGGGTTCCAAGCAGCGCCTGGTGCCGGTGAGCCAGGCGGCGGGCGAGGCGGTGGCGGCCTGGCTGGGCCGGGGCTGGCCGGGCCTGGCCAACGAGGACAGCCCGCCCGACGCCATGTTCCTCAACGCCAGGGGGCGGCGGCTCGGGCCCCGCGACGTGCGCCGGATCATCGACCGCCAGGCGCCCTCGCCGACGCATCCCCACGCCCTGCGCCACACCTTCGCCACCCATCTGCTCGACGGCGGCGCCGATCTGCGGGCCGTGCAGGAGATGCTGGGCCACGTCAGCCTGCAGACGACCCAGGTCTACACTCATGTGAGCAAGGAACGGTTGCTCCAGGTGTACGAGCGCAGCCACCCGCGAGCATAGGGAGCCGGGTGTCGGAAGAAGAAGCCGGTGCCATAGAGGAGCTGTGGCGCGACTACAAGCAGTCGGGCTCTCGCCAGTCGCGGGACCGGCTCATCGTGCACTACTCGCCGCTGGTCAAATACGTCGCCGGCCGGCTGGCCGTGGGCCTGCCCCAGACCATCGAGCAGTCGGATCTGGTCAGCTACGGCATCTTCGGGCTGATCGACGCCATCGACAAGTTCGACCCCGAGCGCCAGGTCAAGTTCGAGACCTACGCCATAACCCGCATCAAGGGCTCGATCATCGACGAGCTGCGCTCCATCGACTGGGTGCCCCGCTCGGTCCGCGCCAAGGCCAGGGCGGTGGAGGCCGCCTACGCCAAGCTCGAGGGGGCGATGGGGCGCACCCCGAGCGACTCGGAGCTGGCCGGGGAGCTCGGCCTGTCGGAGAAGGAGCTGGCGGACACCCTCACCCAGATCTCCTTCGTCGGCCTGGTGGCCCTGGACGAGGTGCTGGCGGGAGCGGAGCGGGGAGACGGGGCGACCCTCGGTGACACCGTGGCCGACCGGGGCGTCGGTCCGGTGGCGGCGTTCGAGGTGGAGGAGATGAAGCAGATCCTCTCCTCGGCCATCAACCGCCTGGGCGAGCGCGAGAAGATCGTCCTCAGCCTCTACTACTACGAGGCGCTCACCCTGGCTGAGATCGGTCAGGTGCTCGGGGTCACCGAGAGCCGGGTGTGCCAGATCCACACCAAGGCCATCATCCAGCTGCGCAGCCGGCTCTCCGAGCCCGAGCGCGAGCCGGCCTGAGGCCGGGCCACCGGCCCCGGCGGGCCAGGTAGACTCCGGCCGGTCCGCCCCCTCGGGGGCCCAATCAGACCAGGCCCGGGTGCACCCACGGTCGCCGGCAGGCGCGGCACTCGGGCTGCCATAGAACCGATGGGAGACCAGGCATGGCCGTAGTCACGATGAAGCAGCTGCTGGAGGCCGGGGTCCATTTCGGCCACCAGACCCGCCGTTGGAACCCGAAGATGAAGCGGTTCATCTTCGGCGAGCGCAACGGCATCTACATCATCGATCTCAACCAGACCCTGCAGCGGGTCGCCGAGGCCTACACCTTCGTGCGCGACCTCGTCGGCGATGGGGGGACGGTCCTGTTCGTGGGGACCAAGAAGCAGACCCAGGACCCCATCGCCACCTACGCCGCCCGTTGCGGCATGCCCTACGTGAACGAGCGCTGGCTCGGCGGCATGCTCACCAACTTCGCCACCATCAGCGGGCGGGTGAAGAAGATGCAGGAGTACGAGCACATGCGGGCCGCCGGTGACTTCGAGGCCATGCCGAAGAAGGAGGCCCTCATCCTCCAGCGGGAGCTGGAGAAGCTGGAGCGCAACCTCGGGGGCATCCGCAACATGAGCCGCCTTCCCGAAGCGGTGTTCGTGATCGACACCAAGAAGGAGCACATCGCCGTCACCGAGGCCAACAAGCTCGGCATCCCCATCGTGGCGGTGGTGGACACCAACTGCGACCCCGACCTGATCCAGTACGTGATACCGGGCAACGACGACGCCATACGGGCCGGCAACCTCATGTGTCGGGTCATCGCCGACGCCGTCGACGAGGGTCGCCTGATCGCCTCCCGCCGCGGTGGAGCCGTCCCCCCCACCCCGGCCCCGTTCGACCCCGAGGAGGAGGCCCGCCGGGCCGAGCAGCAGCGGGAGGCCCGCCGCCAGGCCGCCCTCGAGGCCCAGGCCCGCCAGGCCCGCCTGTCCGCCCCGGAAGCGGCGACCCCGGCCGCCGATGCGGCCCCGCCGGCGGGAGACGGGCAGCCGGCGGCGCCACCCGCCGATGGACCGGCCGACGAACCAGTCAACGAACCAGCCCCATCGGAGGATCAGTAGAGATGCCAGCTTTCACGGCCAAGGACGTCCAGTCCCTGCGCCAGTCGACCGGCGCCGGCATGATGGACGCCAAGCGCGCCCTCGAGGAGAACGACGGGGACTTCGAGGCGGCGTCGCGCTGGCTGCGGGAGAAGGGCCTGGCCAGCATGTCCAAGCGGGAGGATCGCGAGAACACCCAGGGGGCGGTGGCGGTCGAGTCCGCCGGCGGCGCCTCGGCGATCGTCGAGCTGCGGTGTGAGACCGACTTCGTGGCCAAGTCCACCGACTTCGTCGAGCTGGTGGAGGAGCTGGCCCGCACGGTGGCGGCCAAGGGCGACGAGGCCGCCGCCGAGCGCCAGGACGACATCGACCGCCTCAAGGTGACCCTCAAGGAGAACATCGCCCTCGGACGGGTGGTGCGCTTCGAGCCCAGCGACGGCTCCGCCGTCGACAGCTACCTGCACACCCAGAACGGCCGGGGGGTCAACGCCGTCATGGTGGAGCTGGCCGGTGGCACGCAGGAGCTGGCTCACGACGTCGCCGTGCACATCGCCTTCACCAAGCCGGCCTACCTGTCCCGCGACGAGGTCCCCGCCGAGCTGGTGGAGGAGGAGCGACGCACCCTCGAGGCCATCACCCGCAACGAGGGCAAGCCTGAGGCGGCGCTCACCAAGATCGTCGAGGGCCGGCTCAACGGCTGGTTCAAGGAGCGGTGCCTGCTGGAGCAGGACTTCGTGCGGGACGAGAAGGTGAGCATCACCAAGCTGCTGGCCGACGGCAAGGCCGAGCTGCGCCGCTTCGCCCAGGTCGTCATCGGAACCCAGGCTTGACCGAGGCGGCCACCGCACCCAGCGGATCGGCCGCCCGCCAGCCCCGCTGGCGCCGGGTCGTCCTCAAGCTGTCGGGCGAGGCCCTGGCCAGCTCGGCGTCGGACGAGACCATCGACGGCGCGGTGGTCGAGCGGCTGGCCGGTGAGGTGGTCAGGGCCCGCCAGGAGTTCGACGTGGAGATGGCGGTCGTGGTCGGCGGGGGCAACATCTGGCGGGGCACGTCGGCGGCCGGCTCCGGCCTCGACCGTGCCACCTCGGACTACATGGGCATGCTGGCTACGGCCATCAACGCCCTTGCCCTGCAGGACGCCCTCGAGCGCCACGGCCAGCCCACCCGGGTCCTCTCCGCCATCCAGATGGCCGAGGTGGCCGAGCCCTACATACGGCGGAGGGCCATGAGGCACCTCGAGAAGGGCCGGGTGGTCATCTTCGCCGCCGGCACAGGCAACCCGTTCTTCACCACCGACACCACCGCCGCCCTGCGGGCGGCCGAGATCGAGGCCCAGGGGGTGCTCAAGGGCACCCACTCCGGGGTGGACGGGGTGTACTCGGCCGATCCCAAGGTGGAGCCGGGGGCCACCCGCTTCGACGAGATCGGCTTCATGGAGGTCATCGCCCGCGACCTGCGGGTCATGGATCTGACGGCCATCACCCTGTGCAAGGACAACAGCCTGCCCATCCTGGTCTTCGACGTGATGGTGCCGGGCAACATCCAGCGTGCCCTGCTGGGGGATCCGATCGGTACGCTTATCCGGTGACCGATGACTCCCTGATCGAGGTCGCCCTGGTCGACGCCAAGGAGAAGATGGTCAAAGCGGTGGGCCACGCCCAGTCCGAGTTCGCCACCGTCCGCACCGGCCGGGCGTCGCCCGCCCTGGTGGAGCGGATCAAGGTGGACTACTTCGGCACCGAGGTCCCCCTGCGCCAGCTGGCCGGGTTCAACGTGCCCGAGGCCCGCCTGCTGGTGATCACCCCCTACGACAAGGGCTCGATCAAGGCCATCGAGAAGGCACTGCAGAACTCCGACCTGGGCATCAACCCCTCCAACGACGGCCAGGTCATCCGCCTGAGCGTGCCGCCCCTGACCGAGGAGCGGCGCAAGGAGCTGGTCAAGGTGGTACGCCACAAGGCGGAGGAGGCCAGGGTGGCGGTCAGGAACCTGCGCCGGTCGGCCCGCCACGAGCTGGAGGGACTGGAGAAGGGCGGGGACATCTCCTCCGACGACCTCGACCGGGCGGAGAAGGAACTGGAGAAGCTGACCCACGAGTACGTGGGCGAGATCGACCGGCATCTCCAGCACAAGGAGCAGGAGCTCCTCGAGAACTAGGCAGGCGCCGCCACGGTACGCGGGGGCCCGGCGCGCCAAGGAGGGAGCATGGACTCCGACAACGAGGACACCGAAAGCCCCGAGCAGCCCGTCTCCGCCCGTCCCGCCGGCGAGGGGGTGCGCATAATCGGCGCCGACGAGGCTGCCGCCGCCTTGGAGGCCGGCCAGGCCGCCGGCCGCCGCCCCGAGGACGCCCCCCGCTTCGGCGACGTGCCCGAGGCGCCCGAGGGCCCCCGGCCGGCCCACCGGTTCCCCCTGCCCGAGTCGGTGGACCCCTCCGACATCGCCCGCTCCCCGGTGGCCGGCCGCACCGGCGAGCCGGGTCCGGCCGGTCCCCCGGCCGGGATGCCGCACTGGACCGAGCCCCCCACCGGCGAGGTGCCGGCCACCCTGGGCTCGCCCGAGGGGGATGACGACCTGGCCGCCTGGGTGGGCTTCGCCGGCAAGGCCCGATGGCGGACCGAGCCCAGCGACTGGGCCGAGGTGGACTTCGAGGACACCGCCGACCTCGCCTCCGACCTGCGGGCCGACGACCCCGAGGACCCCTTCTACCCCGACGAGGCCGAGGAGGAGGACGTCCCCCCGCCGACGTGGTCCCGCATCACCTCGAGGCCCGAGCCGCCCCCGCCGGCGCCGGCCCGGCCCCGTCCAAGCGGGGTCGGCCCCCGGGTGGCCACAGGGGTGGGCGTGGGCGTGCTGGCCCTCCTCATGTTCAAGGCCGGGCCCGCCCCCAGCCTGGCCCTGGTGCTGGTGGTGGCCACGGCGGCGGCGGCCGAGGGCTACTCCGCCTTCCGCCGGGGCGGCTACCGCCCGGCCACCCTGCTCGGCCTGGTGGCCACGGTGTCGGTCATCCTCGGTGCCTACAGCCGGGGGGAGGCGGCCCTGGTGCTGGTGTCGGCGCTGGTCACGGTGTTCTCCCTCATCTGGTACCTGGCCGGGGTGGTGCGGGCCGACCCGGTGCCGAACGCGGCTGTCACCATCCTGGGCTTCGCCTGGGTCGGCCTGCTGGCGTCCTTCGCCGGGCTGCTGCTCAACCCCAGCACCTTCCCCCATCGCCACGGGGTGGCCTTCCTGCTGGGGGCGGTGGTAGGCGGCGTCGCCTACGACGTGGGCGGCTTCGTCTTCGGCCGCCGGGTGGGACGGCGCCAGCTGGCCCCCCGGGTCAGCCCGGCCAAGACGTGGGAGGGCCTGGTCGGGGGCATGCTCACCGCCCTGGTGGCCTGCGCCATCGTGGTGTCTCAGGTCCACCCCTGGCGCTTCCGCGACGGCATCGCCCTGGGGGTGGTCGTGGCGGTGGTGGCGCCTCTGGGCGACCTGTGTGAGTCGATGATCAAGCGCGACCTCGGCCTCAAGGACATGGGCTCGGTGCTGCCCGGCCACGGCGGCGTCCTCGACCGGGTCGACGCCATCCTCTTCGTCCTGCCCGCCACCTACTACCTGGTGCGGGTGCTGGGCATCGGATGACCGTCGGCTCGACCGGCGGGGGACCGGACGGCGGGCAGGGCGCCGGGCGACCGGTCACGGTCAGCCTGGTCGGCTCCACCGGGTCCATCGGGACCCAGGCCGTCGACGTCATCGCCCAGGCCCCCGAGCGGTTCCGGGTGGTGGCGATCGGGGCCAACCGGTCGGTGGACGCGCTGGCGGCCCAGGCCGAGGCCCTCCGACCCGAGGTGGTCGCCGTCGCCGATCCCGACGCCGCCGAGGCGCTGAGGCCGCGGCTGCCGGCCGGGGTCCGGCTGCTGGCCGGCCCCCGGGCCCTGGCCGACATCGCCACCGAGGCCGAGGTGGTGCTCAACGGCGTGGTCGGCTTCGCCGGCCTGCCGGTGACCCTGGCCGCCCTGGGGGCGGGACGGCGCCTGGCGCTGGCCAACAAGGAGTCCCTCATCGCCGCCGGCCCGGTGGTGGCGGCCGCCCGCTCGGCCGGCGGCGGCGAGATCGTGCCGGTGGACTCGGAGCACTCGGCCATCCACCAGTGCCTGCGGGCCAGCCCGGGCCCGGAGGCGGTGGCCCGCATCGTGCTCACCGCCAGCGGCGGGCCGTTCCGGGGCATGGGCCTCGAGGATCTGGAGGCCATCACCGCCGCCCAGGCCCTCGCCCATCCCACCTGGGCGATGGGGCCCAAGATCACCGTCGATTCCTCCACTCTCATGAACAAGGGCCTCGAGGTGATCGAGGCCCACGAGCTGTTCGGCGCCGACTACGACCGCATAGAGGTTGTCGTGCACCCCCAGTCGGTGGTGCACTCGATGGTGGAGTTCACCGACGGTGCCACCCTGGCCCAGCTCTCCCTGCCCGACATGCGCCTTCCCATCGCCTACGCCCTGTCTTATCCGGCCCGGTGGCCGGCCCCCCACGGCCGCATCGACTGGGCCGACCTGGCCCGGCTGGAGTTCGCCCTGCCCGACCGCTCGGTCTTCCGCTGCCTCGACCTGGCCTACCAGGCCGGCCGGGCCGGCGGCTGCGCCCCGGCCTGGCTCAACGCCGCCAACGAGGTGGCGGTGGCCGCCTTCCTCGAGGGTGGCCTGCCGTGGCTGGGGATAGCCGAGGTGGTGGAGGAGGCGCTGCAGGACTACGACGGGGGCCCGGCCTCCGATCTCGATGCCGTGCTGGGCGCCGACCGCCTGGCCCGCAAGCACGCCGCCGCCGCCGTCGACGCCCACCGGGGAGCCCGATGACCCTGACCACCGCCCCGTCCCCCCCGGCCGGGGGAGGCCCCACCCCCGACACCTCCGAGCAGCGGGCCGCCTTCGGGCGCCTGGCCCTGATAGTGGCCGCCGGCGTGCTGGCCGCCCTGGTCACCCACACCGCCAGCACGGTGGCGGTGGTGCTGGCGATCGTGGGCATGATCATGCTGCACGAGTTCGGTCACTTCATAACGGCCAAGTGGGCGGGGATGAAGGTGACCGAGTACTTCCTCGGCTTCGGCCCCCGGCTGTGGTCGTTCCGGCGCGGGGAGACCGAGTACGGCATCAAGGCCGTCCCCGCCGGGGGCTACGTGAAGATCGTGGGGATGCACAACCTCGACCAGGTCGACCCGGCCGACGAGGCCCGCACCTACCGCCAGGCGTCGTTCCCTCGCCGGGTCCTGGTGGTGTCGGCCGGCTCGGCCATGCACTTCCTCATCGCCCTGGTGCTCATGTGGGCGGTGATCGTCTTCGTGGGGACGCCGAGCGCCACCAAGGTGGCGGTCGGGGGCCTCAGCCGGATCGACCAGGGCCCCACCCCGGCCCAGCAGGCCGGTCTGCGCAACGGGGACATCTTCGTGTCGGTCAACGGCCGCCGCTTCACCAGTTCCGACGCCCTGCGCTCCTACATCCAGCACCGGCCCGGCCAGGCTCTCGCCGTGGTCGTGGACCGCCACGGCCGGACGGTGCCCCTGACCCTCACCCCGGTGGACGAGCGCGAGGTCACCGAGTCGGGACAGCACCTGCTGCCGCCCAACGCCCCGGCGACCGGACTGATCGGCGTGGTGCTGTCCACCCCGCTCGAGAAGGCCAACCCGCTGGTGGGCACCTGGGACGCGGTGAACCAGCTCGGCCACTACGTCTGGACGGTGCTGGGCGCCCTGGGCCAGGTGTTCTCCCCCCACGGGCTGGCCAACTACGGGCACCAGCTGTCCGGACATGTCGCCACCGGGCCGGGGGCATCGACGGCCAACGGGGACCGCTTCATCTCGCCCGTCGGCATCGTGCGGCTCGCCTCCGACGCCGCCCAGTCGGGGCTGCTCACCGTGCTGGAGCTGCTCATCGCCATCAACGTCTTCGTCGGCGTGTTCAACATGGTCCCGCTGCTGCCCCTCGACGGGGGTCACGTCGCCATCGCCGTCTACGAGCGGATCCGCTCCCGCCGGGGGAAGCGCTACTTCGTCGACGTGCGCCGGTTGATGCCGGCCACCTACGCCGTCATGGTGCTGATCCTGTTCCTGGGGGTGACGTCGCTCTATCTCGACATCACCCATCCCATCCCCAACCCGTTCCAGTAGGGGTCGCCGTGCGCAACGCGATCATCGCCGCTCCCCGCCGCCCCACCCGGCAGGTGATGGTGGGTGACGTGCCGGTGGGGGGCGGGGCGCCCATATCGGTGCAGTCGATGACCATCACCAAGACCGCCGACGTCGAGGCCACCCTGGCCCAGATCTACGCCCTGGCCGGGGCGGGGGCCGACATCGTGCGCTGCACCTGCAACGAGCGGGAGGCGGCCGAGGGCCTGGCCGCCATCGTGCCCCGTTCGCCGGTGCCGATCGTCGCCGACGTCCATTTCCACTACGAGAGGGCCCTCGAGGCGCTGGAGGCGGGGGTGGCCTGCCTGCGCCTCAACCCCGGCAACCTGCGCAAGCCCGAGGAGATCCGCCTGGTCGCGTCCGAGGCGCGGGACCGGGGCGTGCCCATCCGCATCGGGGTCAACGCCGGTTCCCTGCACCCCGACCTGTACAAGAAGCACGGAGGGGCCACCCCCGAGGCGCTGGTGGAGTCGGCCCAGATGGAGCTGGCCTATTTCGCCGAGGTCGGCTTCGACGACGTGAAGATTTCGGTCAAGGCGTCCAACGTGCCGCTGATGATCGAGGCCTACCGCCAGCTGGCCGAGGTGGTGGACCACCCGCTGCACCTGGGGGTGACCGAGGCCGGCCCGCCGCCGGCGGGCCTCATCAAGGCCACCGCAGGCATCGCCACCCTGCTGGCCGAGGGCATCGGCGACACCATCCGCTACTCGCTCACCGCCGACCCCGTCGAGGAGGCCCGGGCCGGCCGCCAGCTGCTCGAGGCCCTGGGCCTGCGCGAGCGCAAGGCGGTGGACCTCATCGCCTGCCCCTCGTGCGGGCGGGCGGAGATCGACGTGATCGGGGTGGCCAAGCAGGCCATGGAGGCCCTGGAGGGCCGAAACCTCCCCCTGCAGGTGGCGGTGATGGGCTGCGTGGTCAACGGACCGGGTGAGGCGCGGGAGGCGGACCTCGGCATCGCCGCCGGCCGGCGCAAGGGCCACCTGTTCATCCGGGGCAAGATCGTGCGGGTGGTGCCCGAGGACGAGATGGTCGCCGCCCTGGTCGAGGAGGCCGAGCGGCTGGTGGCCGAGGGGGTCGACGCCAGGCTGGCGGCGGCGGAGGCCGGCGCCGAGGCGGAGGCCGAGGCCGACCGCCGGGCCCTGCTCGAGGACCGGGGCTCGGATCCCAACCACAGCGGGGACCGCATCGAGCTGATCCGCAAGGCCGACCGCGAGGCCGGTCACTGATCACCGGCGCCTGAGCGCCGGCAGCCCCGACCGGACGCCGATTGCGGGCCGCCGAGGCCGGAGCGGCGGCGGCCACGGCTATACTCATCTGGTCGTCCTTCGGGCGGCGGAAGCGTGGGCTAGGGCCCACGCTTTTGTTTGCGTTGAAGCGGAACCCGGTCCTTGAAAGGTGAGGAGGTGAGATGGACTCGGCTGAGCAGGTGCGCGAGCTGGTCGAGCCCGTCGTGGCCGCCTCCGGCCTCGAGCTGGTGGACGTGGAGGTGCGCAAGGGCCTGGTCCGCCTGAGCGTGGACCGCCCCGGCGGGGTGGACCTCGACGCCATCAGCGCCGTCACCCCCGACGTGTCGGCGGTGCTCGACGCACACGACCCGGTGCCCGGTCACTACGAGCTGGAGGTGTCCAGCCCCGGCCTCGAGCGGCCCCTGCGCACCCCGGAGCACTTCCGCCGCTTCGTCGGTTCGACCGTATCGATCCGCACCCAGCCCGGGGTGGAGGGGGAGCGCCGCCTCCAGGGCACCCTCGTCTCCGCCGACGACGAGGCCGTGGTCGTCTCCCCCGTCACCGGGGACGCCCGGAGGGTCGCCTACACCGAAATTGAGAGGGCCAGGACCGTCTTCGAGTGGGGACCGCCGCCGCGGCCCGGGCACTCCAAGCCGGCCGGCCGCTCGCAGAGGAGAGCGAGCACTTCATGAGCAAGACCAACTTCGAGTTCCTCGAAGCCCTGCAGCTGATCGCCCGCGAGAAGGGCATATCCGTCGACACCCTGCTCGACGCGCTGGCCAACGCCCTGGTGGCGGCGTACAAGCGCCGGCCCGACGCCGCCGAGGAGGCGGTGGTCACCGTCGACCCCGACTCGGGCGAGATCCGGGTCTACGGCCAGGAGCTCGACGACTACGGCAACGTCATCCGCGAGTGGGACGACACCCCCGAGGACTTCGGCCGCATCGCCGCCCAGACGGCCAAGCAGGTCATCCTCCAGCGCATCCGCGAGGCCGAGCGCGACCTCAAGTACGAGGAGTACGCCGGGCGGGAGGGCGACATCGTCACCGGCATCATCCAGCAGAGCGACAACCGCTACACCCTGCTGGACCTGGGCAAGGTGGAGGCCCTGCTGCCCCAGGCCGAGCAGGTCCCCTACGAGCGCTACGACCACGGGGCCCGGCTCAAGGCCTACATCGTCGAGGTGCGCAAGACGACCAAGGGCCCCCAGATCGTCGTCAGCCGCACCCATCCGGGCCTGATCAAGCGCCTCTTCGAGCTGGAGGTGCCGGAGATCGGCTCGGGGGTGGTGGAGATCAAGGCCTGCGCCCGCGAGCCCGGGCACCGCACCAAGATCGCCGTGTGGTCCAACGACCCCAACGTCGATCCGGTCGGGGCCTGCGTCGGCGCCCGCGGCGCCCGGGTCCGGATGGTCACCAACGAGCTCCGGGGCGAGAAGGTGGACATCGTCCCGTTCACCGAGGATCCGGCCGAGTTCGTGGCCCGCGCCCTGCAGCCCGCCCGGGTGAAGGAGGTGCGTCTCGACGACGAGACCGGCACCGCCACGGTGATCGTCCACGACTTCCAGCTCTCCCTGGCCATCGGCAAGGAGGGCCAGAACGCCCGCCTGGCCGCCCGGCTCACCGGCTGGCGCATCGACATCAAGAGCGAGACGCAGCTGGCCGAGGAGGAGGCCGGCTACGCCGGCGAGGAGTGGGCCGAGGGCGAGTGGGTCGAGAACGAGGCCGGCGAGATGGTGTGGCAGCCGGCCGAGGGCGGCGAGGCCCTGTCGGCCGAGCAGTGGGCCGCCTCCGACGGCGATGCCGGCCCCGCCCCCGCCCCCGCCGATGCTGATGCCACCGCCGCCCCGGCCGAGGCGTCCGGGGCCGGCGCCGGAGAGTCGGCGCCGGCTGGAGAAGCGGCCGGCGAAGGCCAGGGCGCCGGGGAGGCCGGGGCCCCGTAGGTGCCCCTGCGCACCTGCGTCGGTTGCCGGCGGGTGCGCCCCCAGGCCGAGTTGGTCCGGGTGGTCGCCACCCCCACCGGGGTACAGGTCGGACGCGGGCTGCCGGGGCGGGGAGCGTGGCTGTGCGCCGGCTCGTCGGCCTGTGTGGAGGAGGCGGTGCGGCGCCGGTCCCTGGCCCGGGCCCTGCGCACCCAGGTGGGCGAGGAGGCGGTCGAACGGCTCAGGCAGGTGTCGGGGCCCGGCCCGGAGTAACTCCGATCCAGCCGGTGCCGCCGGTGTGGGAGGATGGTAGGCCGCGTGGGTGGCGCCGAGGCGCGCGCCGTCCCGCCAGCAGGAAGGACTGACAGGGCAGTTGGCAAAGAAAATCCGGGTCTACGAGCTGGCTCGTGAGCTCGGGCTGACGAACAAGGAAGCGCTCGACCTGTGCGAGTCGCTGGGGATCGGGGTCAGGAGCCACTCCTCGAGCATCGAGGACGCCCAGGCCGATCGCGTCCGGCGCAAGGCTGACCGCGAGGGCCTGCGGCGCGACGCCACCCCGCCGGAGGACAAGCCCGAGCCCCCGGCCCGGCCGGCCCCCGCCCGTCCGGCGCCGGTGGAGCCGGCGGCCGAGGCCCCCGAGCCGGCGGCTCGCCCCGCCGCCGAGGCACCCCGTCCCGCCCCCGAGCCGGTGGCACCCCGGCCGACTCCCGAGCCCCCCCGACCGACCCCGGAGCCGGCCCGGCCGGAGCCGGTACGACCGGCCGCCGCCGCCCGCCCGGTCACCTCCGCCCCGGTCCGATCCGCCCCGCCCGCCGCTCCCGCCCGCCCGGCGGCCACCCCGCCCGAACGGCCCCCGGCTGCTCCTGAGCGCCCCGCCGCCCGACCCCCCGCCGAGGACCGCCCGGCGGCCGCCGCCGCCCGGCCCGACGCCGGCGAGCGCCCCCGGCCCGCCGACCCCAGGTTGGTCTCCAGCCGTCCCGCTGGCGACGCCCCCGACGTGGCCCGACCCCCCCGGGGGCCCGACGGTGGCGGCGGGCAGCGCCGCGCCCCACTGTCGTCCACCGGCAAGCCCATCCCGCCGCCGCCCGGCATGCGCCGGCCGCTGTCGTCCACCGGCAAGCCCATCCCGCCTCCCCCCGGAGGACCGCCCCGTCCCGGCGCGCCCCGCCCCGCCTCCGGTGGTGCCGGCGGGCGCGGGCCCGCCCCCGGGGTTGGTCGCCCGGCGCCCGGTGCCGGCCGGCCCGGCTTCGGGCCGCGGCCCGGCGGCGGAGCACCCACCGGCGGCGGCCGACCCGGTTTCGGCCAGCGTCCCGGCGGCCCCGGCGGCGCCGGCGGCTTCGGCGGACGGCCGGGGGCGCCCGGTGGTCCCCCCGGCGGCGGCCGAGGCGGGGGTCCGCCCGGACGCGGCCGCCCGCCCCAGCGTCGGGCCCGGCGCCGGCGTCGCACCTTCGAGGAGCTGGAGCCGACCCAGCCGACGACCTACACCCCGTCCAACGCCCCCATCCCCGAGGACGAGGTGATCATCGAGCGCGGCTCGACCGCCCAGGACGTCGGCCCGAAGCTGTTCCGCTCGGCCGGCGACGTCGTGCGCTTCCTCCTACTGCAGGGCGAGATGGTCACCGCCACCCAGTCCCTGTCGGACGACATGATCGAGCTCTTCGCCGCCGAAATCGGAGCCAAGGTCCGACTGGTCGATCCGGGCGAGGAGAAGGAGGCGGCCCTTCAGGCCAAGTACTTCGAGGAGGACGAGGGCGACGAGGAGCTCCAGCGTCCCCGCCCGCCGGTGATCACGGTCATGGGCCACGTCGACCACGGCAAGACCCTGCTGCTTGACCGCATCCGCCAGACCAACGTGGTGGCCGGCGAGGCCGGCGGGATCACCCAGCACATAGGCGCCTACCAGGTCGAGAAGGAGGGCCGCCTGATCACCTTCATCGACACCCCGGGCCACGAGGCCTTCACCGCCATGCGGGCCAGGGGGGCGGAGGTGACCGACATCGCCGTGCTGGTGGTGGCGGCCGACGACGGGGTGATGCCCCAGACCGTGGAGGCCATCAACCACGCCAAGGCGGCCGAGGTGCCGATCGTGGTGGCGATCAACAAGATCGACCGCGAGAACGCCGATCCCAACCGCGTCATGCAGCAGCTGTCCGAGCAGGGCCTGGTGCCCGAGCAGTGGGGCGGCGACACGATCATGGTGGAGATATCCGCCCTGCAGAACCTGGGCGTCGACGACCTGCTCGAGCAGCTCCTGCTGCTCGCCGACGTCGAGGAGCTCACCGCCAACCCCGAGGGCCGGGCCCGCGGCACGGTGCTGGAGGCCAACCTCGACATCGGGCGGGGCCCGGTGGCGACGGTCCTGGTCGAGAAGGGCACCCTGCGGGTCGGCGACCCGGTCGTCGCCGGCGCCGCCTGGGGCAAGGTGCGGGCCCTGGTCGACGACAAGGGCGACAACGTGAAGGAGGCCCTGCCCTCCATGCCGGTGGAGGTCCTGGGCTTCTCCGACGTGCCCAGGGCGGGCGACGAGTTCAGGGTGACGGCCGACATGGGCACCGCCCGGACCATCGGCGAGACCCGCGAGCAGCGTTACCGCACCGCCGGCTACGCCCCCACGCCCATGGCCACCGCCGGTGCCCGCCTCGAGGACATCTTCGAGCAGATCCAGCGGGGCGAGGTCGCCACCCTCAACCTGATCCTCAAGGCCGACGTGCAGGGCTCGCTCGAGGCCCTGACCGAGGCGCTGCGCAAGCTGGAGCGCGACGAGGTGAAGCTGGCCTTCGTGCACCGGGCGGTCGGCGCCATCACCGAGAACGACGTCCAGCTGGCCGCCACCTCCAACGCCACCATCATCGGTTTCAACGTCCGTCCCGACCGCAAGGTGCGGGAGGTGGCCGAGGCCAACGGGGTGGACATCCGGACCTACGAGATCATCTACAAGGTGCTCGAGGACATCGAAGCGGCCATGGTGGGCATGCTGGCGCCGGAGTACGAGGAGGTCGTCACCGGCGACGCCGAGGTCCGCAAGATCTACCGGATCCCGCGGGTGGGCAACATCGCCGGCTGCTACGTCACCAACGGCACCATCACCCGGGGGTCCAAGGTCCGCTTCCTGCGCGAGGGCGTCATCATCTGGAAGGGCACCATCACCTCGCTCAAGCGCGTCAGGGACGACGCGCGCGAGGTGCAGTCGGGCTTCGAGTGCGGCATCGGGCTGTCGGACTTCCAGGACCTCCACGAGGGCGACATCATCGAGACCTACGAGGAGCGGGAGATCCCACGCACGTAGGGGCTCTCCTGGTCGAGCTGCACATGCCGGACAGCCACTCCCTCAAGGAGAAGCGGGCGGTGCTCAAGCCCATACTCGAGGGGACCAGGCGGCGCTTCGCCGTGGCCAGCGCCGAGGTCGGCCACCAGGACTCCTGGCAGCGGGCCAGGCTCGGCATCGCCGCCGTGGCCGGCACCCCCAGCCAGGTCGAGGCGGTCCTCGACGGCTGCGAGCGCTTCGTCTGGTCCCGCCCGGGCATCGAGGTGCTGGCCATGCAGCGACACTGGCTGGACATGGAGCCATGACCCCGGCCGCCCGGCGCCACCCCTCCGGCAGCCAGCGCTACCCCCGGGTCTACCGGGTGAACCAGCTGGTGCGGGAGGTCCTCGCCGACGAGCTCGAGCGCCTGGCCGACTCCGACGAGCGCCTGGGGCTGTTGACCATCACGGGTGTGACGACCGAGCCCGACCTGCGTCATGCCACCGTGTTCCTGAGCTCGCTGTCCGAGGAGGCGCGCGAGGGACTCAACCAGCACCGCGCCGCCCTCCAGGCCAGCCTCGCCGGGCAGATCAGGCTGAAGCGCACCCCCCGCCTCTCCTTCGAGGCCGACCCCGGCGTCGCCACCGGCACCGCCATCGACGATCTGATCAGGCGCATCCACTCCGGGGAGGCCGGCGACGCCGAGGCGGACGCCCGGTGAGGGTTGACGCCGAGCTCGACCGGGCGGCCAAGGCCATCGACGCCGCCGGGGTGGTGAGCCTGGCCTGCCACGTGTCACCCGACGGCGACGCCCTCGGCTCCCTCCTCGCCCTCCACCTGCTGTGCCGGTCCCAGGGCAAGGAGTCGGTGGCGGCGTGGCCCTCGCCCGCCCACGTCGCCCCCCACTACCGGTTCCTGCCCGGTCTGGAGGACACCACCCCGGCCGACCAGTTCCCGGCCAGGCCAGAGCTCATGGTCACCTTCGACTGCGGCTCCATCGACCGGTTGGGCCGGCTCACCGACGCCGCCCGGGCGGCGGGGGAGCTGGTCGTGCTGGACCACCACGCCACCAACACCTGCTACGGGACCATAAACGTGGTCGACGCCGACGCCGCCGCCACCGCCGTGCTGGTGCGCCGGCTGGCCGCCCGGCTGGGCTGGCCCCTCACCCGGCCGGCGGCCGAGTGCATCTACGCCGGGCTGGTCACCGACACGGGCCGTTTCCAGTACTCCAACACCACCCCCGAGGTGTTCGCCCTGGCCGAGGAGCTGGCCCGCTTCGACCTGCCCATCGAGCACATCACCCGCGAGCTGTTCGAGAAGCACCGCTTCGCCTACCTGCAGCTGGTGGCCGACGTGCTGGGGCGGGCGGTGCTTGAGCCGGGGCTGGCCCTGGTGTCGGCCGCGGTGACCAGGGAGGATCTCGACCGTCACGGCGTCGACGTGGAGGAGACCGAGGGCCTCATCGACCTGCTCCGGCGCACGGCGGAGGCCACGGTCGTGGTGCTGGCCAAGGAGGCCCCCGAGGGGGTGCGGGTGTCCCTGCGGTCCCTGGCCGAGGTGGATGTGGGAGCCCTGGCCCGGGCCATGGGTGGCGGGGGCCACCGCTTCGCCTCCGGCTTCACCCACCACGGCACCGTCACCGAGGCGCTCGAGCTGGTGAGGGCCGCCCTTTCCGGGTGATGGCCCCCACCGGTTCGACCGCCACCGGCTTCCTGAACGTCGACAAGCCGGCGGGCTGGACCTCCCACGACGTGGTGGCACGGTGCCGCCGGCTGCTGGGCCTGCGCCGGGTGGGCCACGCCGGCACCCTCGACCCGGACGCCACCGGTGTGCTGGTGGTGGCGGCCGGCCCCGCCACCCGCCTGCTGCGGTTCCTCGCCCCCCTGACCAAGCGCTACGAGGGCGAGATGGTCCTCGGCGTGGCCACCTCGACCCTCGACGCCGCCGGCGAGGTGACCGGCCGCTGGGACATGGCCGGGGTGGACCTGGGCCGGCTCCGGGCGGCGGCGGCCGGGCTCACCGGCGACATCATGCAGGTGCCCCCGATGGTGTCGGCGGTGCAGGTCGGGGGCCGGCGCCTGCACGACCTGGCCCGCCAGGGGATCGAGGTGGAGCGGGCCCCCCGGGCGGTGACGGTCGAGCGCTTCGACGTCACCCCCGGTTCCGAGCCGTCGGTGTTCTGCTTCGAGGTCGACTGCTCCTCGGGGACCTACGTGCGGGTGCTGGTGGCCGACCTGGGGGAGGCCGTAGGAGGCGGGGCCCACCTGCGCCGGCTGCGGCGCACGGCTGTGGGGCCCTTCGCCGTCGACGACGCCGTCCCCCTCGACCGGGTCGGTCCCGACCGGCTGATGCCGCCGGCGGCCGCCCTGTCCTTCCTGCCCACCGTGGCCCTGGGCGACGAAGGTCTCGACGCCGTCCGCCACGGCCGGCCCATCACCGCCCCCGAGGCGGGCGCCGAGGGGCCCTGGGCCCTCACCGGCCCCGCCGGCGAGCTGGTGGCCGTGTACGAGGGTGACGGCCGCGGCGGCCTGCGGGCGGCGGTGGTGCTGGCCCCGGCGTGATCCGGGGGCAGGAGCCGGCCCGCCGGTAGCCTCCGGCCCAATGGAGGTGCTCAGCGACGGCGAGCCGTGCCCGCAGCTGGGCCGGGGCTCGGTCATCACCATCGGCGCCTACGACGGGGTCCACCTCGGCCACCGGGCGATCATCGCCGAGGTGCGCAACCGGGCCCGTGCCCAGGGGGCGGCCAGCGTGGTGGTGACCTTCGACCGGCACCCGGCCCGGGTGGTCAGGCCGGAGTCGGCCCCCCTGCAGCTGACCGACCTCGACCAGAAGCTCGAGCTGCTGGCCATGACCGGGGTCGACTACACCATGGTCGTCCGTTTCGACCAGGTCCGGGCGGCCGAGTCGGCCGAGGACTTCGTCTCCGAGCTCTTGGTGGGCTGTCTCAACGCCCGCGGGGTGGTGGTCGGCCACGACTTCCATTTCGGGCGGGGCCGGGGCGGCAACGTGGCCCTGCTGTCGGACATGGGCCGCCGGCTGGGCTTCGACGTGGTGGGCCTGCGGCTGGTGTCGGACCCGGAGGCGGCCGAGGTGGTGTCCTCCACGCGCATCCGGGGGCTCCTCGGGGCGGGGGCGGTGGAGGAGGCGGCCCGGCTCCTGGGCCGGCCCCACGAGGTCCGGGGGGTGGTGGAGAAGGGGGACGGGCGGGCGGGGCCCGAGCTCGGCTTCCCGACCGCGAATGTGGCCGTGCCGGCCGACATCCAGCTGCCCGCCGATGGCATCTACGCCGGCTGGTACCGCCGACCGGAGGGCAGCGTGCTCCCCGCCGCCCTTTCCCTCGGCCTGCGCCCGACCTTCTACCCCGAGGGTGGGCCCCGCCTCCTCGAGGCCCACCTGCTCGACTTCAGCGGCCGCCTCTACGGGGAGGTGGCCAGGGTCAGCTTCAGCCACCGCCTCCGCGACGAGGAGCACTTCGACACGGCCGAGGCCCTGGTGGATCAGATGGCCCGCGACGTGGCCGCCGTGCGGGAGCTCATCACTCTTCGGGGGGAGCCGACCGGCTCCGCTTGAGCTCGGCCCGGCGGTGCTTCTCCCGCAGGCGGGCCTCGCGGGCGCCGGGGCCGGGCGCCGAGGCGATGCGGGGCCGGGGTACCCGGAGGGCCTCGGCCAGGCGGGACCGGAGCCGGTCGAGGGCCAGCTGGCGGTTGCGGGCCTGGGAGCGCTCCTCGCCGGCCCGCACCCGGACCACCGGGCCCAGGCGGCCCAGAAGCCGCTCCCGCTGACGGGGCCCCAGGGACTGGGAGGCCGCCACGTCGAAGCTCACCTCGGCCACGGTGTGGGAGCGGTTGGCGTGCTGGCCGCCGGGCCCACCGCTGGTGGTGAACCGCCACACCAGCTCGGCGGCCGGTATGACGCAGGAGCGGGTGACCCGCAGGTCGTCGCCGTCGCCCTCCATCCGGCCAGACCCTACCGGGGGGCCCGTCGGGCTCGTCCTGCTACGATGTCCGCCGGCGCCGGCTACCGCCGCCGCCCCCCGAGGCCGGACCCGACGGGTCAGCCGACCGAAGCACTGAGGACGCTGCAACCATGCCCCCGGACAAGACGGCGACGATAGAAGCACACCGCCTCCACCCGACCGATACCGGGTCGCCGGAGGTGCAGGTCGCCATCCTGACCGAGCGCATCAGGCACCTGACCGAGCACCTGCGGGTCCACAAGGGTGACCATCACACCCGCCGTGGCCTCATGCAGCTGATCGGCCGCCGCCGCCGCCTCCTCAACTACGTGCGGGACAACGACGTCGAGCGCTACCGCTCGCTCATCGCCCGGCTGGACATCAGGCGCTAGCCCCCGGGGACAGCCGGAGGCCCTGGCCCCCGGCACATAAGCCAAGCGGGCGACGGAGGGTCAGCTGCCAGTCGCAGCCCACCCGGCGAGGATCGGGTGCGCCACGACTGGGAACTGGCCCCGGCGCCCCGGAGCCTGCCCCCCCGGAGGGGGCGGGAGGGAGAGCCGAATGGCCGAGGCCATCACCGTGTCGGCGCCGATAAGCGGCACCGACAAGACCCTTTCGTTCGAGACGGGCCGACTGGCCCAGCAGTCCCAGGGCGCCGTGGTCGGCCGCCTGGGCGAGACCACCGTGCTGGTGACGGCGAATGCCGACAAGGGGGTGCGGGAGGGGATCGACTTCTTCCCCCTCACCGTCGACATCGAGGAGCGCCGCTACGCCGCCGGCATCATCCCCGGCTCGGTGTTCCGTCGGGAGGGCCGGCCCTCCGACGAGGCCATCCTCACCTGCCGGCTGATCGACCGCCCGCTGCGGCCCAGCTTCGCCGACGGCTACCGCAACGAGACCCAGGTCATCGGCACCATCCTCGGCGCCGACATGGAGAACCCCCACGACGTCCTGTGCATCAACGCCGCCAGCGCCGCGCTGATGCTGTCGGGCATCCCCTTCGAGGGCCCCATCGGGGCCGTCCGCATCGCCTGGACCGCCGAAGGCACCTGGCTGCCGCACCCCACCTACCAGGAGGGCGACGCCTCCACCTTCGAGCTGGTGGTGGCGGGGCGGATGACCGACGACGGCTCCGACGTGGCCGTCATGATGGTCGAGGCCGGCGGCACCGAGCGGGCCTGGGAGCTGTACCAGTCGGGCACCCCCAAGGTGACCGAGGAGGTGATCGCCGCCGGTCTGGAGCAGTCCAAGGTCTGGATCCGCGAGTCGATCGAGCTGCAGCGCCAGCTGGTCGAGAAGGCCGGTGTCCATCCGCCGCTGCCGTACACCCCGCAGGCCGACTACGCCCCCGAGGTCTACCGCCGGGTGGAGGAGGTGGGGTCGGCCCGGCTGTCCGAGGCCGCCACCATCGCCGACAAGACCGCCCGCAACGAGGCCACCGACGCTGCCACCGCCGCCATTCGCGAGGAGCTGGCGTCGGAGTTCCAGGGTCGGGAGGCCGAGGTGAAGGCGGCCGTGCGCAGCCTGACCAAGACCCTGGTGCGCCGGCGCATCGTCAACGAGGGCCTGCGCATCGACGGTCGGGGCCCGACCGACATCCGGCCCCTGTCGGCCGCCGTCGGCATCCTGCCCACCGCCCACGGCTCGGCCCTGTTCCAGCGGGGCGAGACCCAGGTGCTCAACGTCACCACCCTGGGCATGCCCCGCATGGCCATGGACACCCTGCTGCGGGACAGCCTGACCATCGACGACCGCAAGCGCTACATGCACCACTACAACATGCCGCCGTTCGCCAACGGCGAGACCGGCCGGGTGGGGGGCACCAAGCGACGCGAGATCGGCCACGGCCTGCTGGCTGAGCGGGCTCTGCTTCCGGTGGTCCCGCCGGAGGACGAGTTCCCCTACGCCCTGCGGCTGGTGTCGGAGGTCCTCGCCTCCAACGGCTCGACATCCATGGCGTCGGTGTGCTCCTCCAGCCTGTCGCTGATGGATGCCGGCGTGCCCATCAAGGCGCCGGTGGCGGGCATCGCCATGGGCCTGGTCTTCGCCGAGGGCAAGTACACCACCCTCACCGACATCCTCGGGGCCGAGGACGCCTTCGGCGACATGGACTTCAAGGTGGCGGGCACGGCCGAGTTCATCACCGCCCTGCAGCTGGACACCAAGATCGACGGCCTGCCGGCCGAGGTGCTGGGCCAGGCCCTCCAGCAGGCCCGTCAGGCCCGCCTCCGCATCCTCGAGGTTATGAACGAGGCCATCTCAGAGCCGCGCCCGTCGGTCAGCGCCACCGCCCCCAAGATCGTCAGCTTCGAGATCCCCATGGACAAGATCGGCGAGGTCATCGGGCCCAAGGGCAAGGTCATCAACACCATCCAGCAGGAGACCGGGGCCGACGTCAGCGTGGACGACGACGGGGTCGTCGGCACCGTCACCATCGGGGCCAAGGACGGCAGCGCCGTCAACGAGGCCCGCCGGCGGATCGAGCTGATCCTCGATCCCCCCAAGGCCGAGGTGGGGGCGGTCTACACCGGGCGGGTGGTGAACATCACCAAGTTCGGAGCCTTCGTCAACATCCTTCCGGGCCGCGACGGCCTGGTCCACATCTCCAAGCTGGGCCGGGGCAAGCGGGTCGAGCGGGTGGAGGACGTGGTCGACCTGGGCCACGAGGTGACCGTCAGGGTCGACGACATCGATCCCCAGGGCAAGGTGTCCCTCTCCCTGGTCGGCGAGGACGGCGAGGCCGATGCCGGAGGCAACGGGTCGGCCGCCGCCGGCCACAGCGAGGCTCGCTCCTCCGGGTCCGCCGGTGCCTCGGGTCCCTCCGAGGCCGGAGGTGAGTTCGTCTCCTTCGAGGATGCCTTCGAGCAGGAGCTCAAGGACGAGTTCGGTGACCTCGGCCCGGCCCCGGCCGGGTCGCCGTCGTCGTCCGGCGGCGGCCGCCGCCCGGGCTCGGAGCGCGGTCCCCGCCGCAACCCCCGAAGGGGCGGCCGGCACTGATCCGCTCCACCCAGCTCGCCTGCGGGCTGCGCCTGGTCACCGAGGCCATGCCCGACGTGGCCTCGGCCACCGTCGGCTTCTGGGTCGGGACCGGTTCACGTGACGAGGCGCCGGAGCTGGCCGGCGCCTCGCACTTCCTCGAGCACCTGCTGTTCAAGGGGACCCCCACCAGGACGGCGGCCGCGATCGCCGAGGACGTCGACGCCCTCGGCGGCGACATGAACGCCTTCACCACCAAGGAGTACACGGCGTTCTACGTCCGGCTGCTGGCCGACAGCCTCGACCTGGGCCTCGACATCCTCTCCGACGTCATGTGGGACCCGGCCTTCCGACCCGACGAGGTGGAGGCCGAGCGCCAGGTGATCCTGGAGGAGATCCTGATGCACTCGGACGAGCCTTCGGACCTGGTGCACGACCGCCTGCTTGAGGGCGCCTACCCCGGCCATCCCCTGGGGCGCGACGTGCTGGGGGACGAGGGGACCATCGAGGCCATGTCCCGCGACGACATCCGGGGCTTCTTCTCCACCCACTACCGGCCCGGCAACATGGTGGTATCGGTCGCGGGCGCCATCGACCACGACCGGGTGGCGGAGGGGCTGGAGGCCCGCTTCGCCGGCAGCACCGGGGGCTCGCCGCCGCGGCGGAGCGAGCCCGGCCCGAGCCGGGCGGGCACCATCGTCACCCGGCGGCCCACCGAGCAGGCCCACCTGGTCGTGGGCCTGGCCACGCCCGGCCGCCACGACGAGGACCGCTTCAGCCTGGCCGTGCTCGACCACATCCTCGGGGGAGGCCTCTCCAGCCGGCTGTTCCAGGAGATCCGCGAGCGGCGGGGCCTGGCCTACTCGGTGTACTCCTACCGGGCCACCTTCGAGGACACCGGCATGCTCGCCCTCTACGCCGGCACCGCCCCGGCCAAGGCCCGCGAGGTGCTCGACATCATGATGGACGAGGTGCACAAGGTCGCCGCCGAGGGAGTGACCGAGCGGGAGCTGGCGGTGGCCAAGAGCCACATCCGCGGCGAGACCGCCCTGTCGCTGGAGGACTCCGCCGCCCGCATGAGCCGGGTGGCCCGCAGCCTGCTGCTGCACGGCGAGGTGATGACGGTCGACGAGCTCATCGCCCGGGTGGAGGCGGTCACGACCGACGACGTCCACGCCGTGGCCCGCAGGGTGCTAGGCGCAGCCCCTGTGCTGGCGGTGGTGGGACCCTTCGCCGAGGACGACTTCGGCCCGCTGCGGGTGGCCTGAGCCCCGGCCATCGCCTACCTTCGCCCCAGCGAAGGAGGGGCATGCTTCCAGCCGATCCGGACCTGGCGGCCCGCTGCGCCGGCGACGGCGAGTTCATGCTGCTGGCCCGGCACTGGTCCGGCTCGGTGGTCATCGCCGCCGGCGAACGCCGGGGCCGCCTGGTGCTTGAGGACGGGGTGCCGCTGTCCTGGGCGCCGGCCGACGGCCCCACCGCCGACGGCCCCGGCCACGTCAGCCTGGAGGCAGCGCAGCCGACCTGGGACCGGCTGCTGGCCCGCTGTCCTGGCCCGTTCGCCAACGACCTGGTGCCGGCCCAGGCCCTGGGGCTGGCCATCGGCGGGGACCGTGAGACCTTCTGGCAGTACTACCCCGCCCTGCGCCGCCTGGTCGACCTGCTCCGGGCGGAGGGGGACGACTCCGGCGCCCCGCATCCGACCTCCGCCGTCGGGGACGCCGGTCCTGCAGCGGTCCGCTTCGACTCGCCGGTCGGGCGCTATGTGCACCTCGCCCTGGAGGGACGCGACCACCGGGTGTACTTCGAGGAGGCCGGCGCCGGAGTCCCGATGCTGCTGCAGCACACCGCCGGCTCGCACGGGGTGCAGTGGCGGCACCTTTTCGAGGACCCCTGGGTCACCGAGCACTTCCGGCTGATCGCCTACGACCTCCCGTTCCACGGCAAGTCGCTGCCGCCGTCGGGTGAGGCCTGGTGGTCCCACCCCTACCGGTTGACCAGCGCCTTCGCCATGTCGGTGCCGGTGGCCCTGGCGTCCGCCCTCGAGCTGGACCGTCCGGTGTTCATGGGCTGCTCCATCGGCGGCTGCCTGGCCCTCGACCTGGCCCGCTGGCACCCCGAGGTCCTGCGGGCGGTGGTGGCGGTGGAGCCGGCGCTCAAGCTGGAGGCCACCCCCGACCTGCTCGAGGGCTTCTGGCACCCCCGGGTGAGCAACGAGTACAAGGCCCACATGATGCACGGGCTGATGTCGCCCTCGTCACCCGAGGCCTACCGGCGGGAGACGGTCTTCGCCTACAGCCAGGGGTGGCCGCCGGCGTTCTCCGGCGACCTGCACTACTACCTGGAGGACCACGACCTCCGGGAGGAGGCCGCCGGCATCGACACCGCCTCGGTGGCGGTGCACCTGCTCAGCGGGGAGTACGACTACAGCGCCACCGTCGGCCACGGCGAGGCCGCTCACCGGGCCATACCCGGATCCACCTTCACCGCCATGACCGGCCTGGGTCACTTCCCGATGTCGGAGGACCCGGCCCGGTTCATGGAGTACCTGAGGCCGGTCCTGGCCTCCATCCTGGACGCGCCGTGAGCGGGTTCGACCCAGCGTCCTTCGAGCCGGCCCGCAAGGGAAGGCAGTTCGAGGACTTCGAGGTGGGCCGGGTCATCGAGCACCACTGGGGACGCACCCTCACCCAGGCCGACAACGTCGCCTTCTGCACGGCGACGTGCAGCTGGAGCCCGATGTACCTGAACGCCGAGTTCGCCCGGGCCCACGGGCATCCCGACGTGGTCCTGCACCCGATGCTGGTGCTGTGCACCTGCGTGGGGCTGAGCGTCGAGGATCTGTCCGAGGCCGGCGGCCCGTTCCTGGGGGTGGACGGCTGCCGGTTCCTGCGCTCCCTGCACCCGGGCGACACCGTCACCGCCCGCTCGACGGTCATGGACAAACGTGAGTCCCGCAGCCGCCCCGGCACTGGCATCGTGACCTGGGCCACCGAGGGGCGCGACCAGCGGGGCGAGAAGGTGCTCGAGTACCGGCGCACCAACCTGGTGGCGAGGAGGTCCGGGCGTGGCTGAGGACCTGGTCATGCCGCCGGTGCCTGAGCTGCCCCATCCATGGCGCACCGACCGCCGCCTCGAGGTGCAGGCCGAGGCCAGGCGCTTCGCCATGGAGGAGGTGCTGCCGCTGGCCAACGAGCTCGACCCCCGCCGCGAGGAGATCCCCCGGTGGTTCCTCGACCGCATCGGGGCCCAGGGCTACTTCGGGATCACCGTCCCGACCGACTTCGGCGGCATGGGCCTCGGGGTGTTCGAGTACTGCATGATCGCCGAGGAGCTGGCCCGGGCGTGGATGAGCGTGGCCAGCATCATCGCCCGGGGCCAGGGGATGGGCACCGCCTTCCCCGACCCGGAGAAGCGGGCCCGCCTGCTCAACCTGTCGGCCCGGGGCCAGTGGATCGGCGCCGCCGCCCTGTCCGAGCCCGAAGCGGGCTCGGATCTGGCCAACGTGACCACCCGGGCGGTGCTCGACGGCGACAGCTTCGTGGTCACTGGACGCAAGCGCTGGATCGGCAACGCCAAGGCCGCCGATTTCATCCAGCTCCTGTGCCGGGTGACCGACCCCGGCCCCGGCGAGCCACGCTCGGCCGGCCTGGCCACCCTCATCATCGAGAAGGAGCGCGACTCCTTCCCCGACGGGCTGACCGGGCGGCCGATCGACAAGATCGGCTACCACGGCTTCCTCACCTGGGACCTCGAGTTCGACGGCCTGCGGGTGCCGGCGGCCAACCTGGCCGGCGGGGGGCGGCGCCGGGGGGCCGAGGAGGGCTCCCGCCGTGGCGCCTTCGCCGCCACCCAGGCGGGCCTCAACGTGGCCCGGGTGCACACGGCGGCCCGGGCGGTGGGCCTGGCCCGGGCGGCGGTGGAGGACTGCATCGTGTACCTGCAGACCCGGGTGCAGTTCGAGCACCCCATCGGCGACTTCCAGGCGGTGCGGTTCAAGCTGGCCGAAATGGCGGCCCGGGTGGAGCAGGCCCGCGCCTTCTACCGCCAGGTCGCCGATCTCATCGACCAGGGCCAGCCGTGCGAGCGGGAGGCGGCCATGGTCAAGCTCACCGCCACGGAGATGGCGGTGGAGGTGACCGGCGACGGCATCCAGCTCCACGGTGGCAACGGCTACACCACCGAGCGCCAGGTCGAGCGCCACTGGCGCGACGCCCGCCTCACGACCATCTTCGAGGGCACCAGCCAGATACAGCAGCGCATAATCGCCGACCGGCTTCTGCCGCGCAGCCCGCTGTCGTGACCCAGGGCCCGTCCGTCCCGACAAGCTGGTACTTCGAGGACCTGGTGCCGGGCCGGCGCATCCGCCACGCCCGCTCGGCCACGGTGGGCGAGGTCGAGGGCTCCTGGATGGCCAAGCTGGTCATGAACACCGCCCAGGCCCACTGGAACGAGCACTACCTCACCGACTCGCCCCTCGGCAGTGGGCGGGTGGTCTTCGGTCTCCTCACCGCCTCGATGGTGGTGGGCCTGGCCGGCCAGGACACCGCCGACAACGCCCTGCACGAGGTGGGCCTGGACGGGTTGCGCTTCACCGCCCCGGTCCACCACGGCGACACCCTCACCGCCTTCACCGAGGTGGTGGCGGCTGACCCCCACCCCGAGCGGGACGACGTGGGGGTGGTCCGGTTCAGGCACTGGGGGCTCAACCAGCACGACGTGGTGGTCTTCGAGGGCGAGCGCACCACGGTCGTCAAGCGCCGCAGCCACTGGGGAGCGCCGTGACCGGGGACCACGCACGCGCCCACGAGGCGGCCCGCCCCATGGACCCCGGCCCGAGCGGGCCGCTCAGCGGGATCCGCATCATCGACCTGACCCAGGCTCTGGCCGGGCCGTTCTGCACCATGCTGCTGGCCGACCTGGGTGCCGACGTGGTGAAGGTGGAGCCGCCCCAGGGCGACATGGCTCGCATGATGCCGCCGTTCGCCCCCGAGGACGACCAGCGCGCCTTCGGCGGCTACTTCGCCTCCATCAACCGCAACAAGCGGGGCATCGTCCTCGACCTCAAGACCGATGCGGACCGCCGGCGGCTCAAGTCCCTGGTCGCCCGGGCCGACGCCGTGGTGGAGAACTTCCGGGCCGGGGTCATGGACGGGCTGGGGCTGTCCTACGAGACGCTGGCCGCCCTCAACCCCCGCCTGGTCTACGGGGCCATCCGCGGCTTCGGCGACCCGCGCACCGGCGAGAGCCCGCTGGTTGACTGGCCCGCCTTCGACGTGGTGGCCCAGGCCATGGGTGGGGTGGTGAGCTTCACCGGCACCACCGAAGGCGAGACGGTGCGGGTCGGTCCCAGCGTCGGCGACCTGTACCCGGCCACGGTGGCGGCCCTGGGCATCACCGCCGGCCTGCTCCACGCCCGCACCACCGGCCAGGGCCAGTTCATCGACGTGGCCATGTACGACGCCGTAACCGCCCTGTGCGAGGCCATCGTCTACCGGTGGTCCTACGCCGGGGTGGTCACCGGTCCCACCGGAAACAGCCACCCCCAGCTGTCGCCTTTCGACCTCTACCCGACGGCCGACGGCAAGTGCGCCATCGCCGCTCCGTCGGCCAAGCACTGGGAGATCCTGTGCGAGGTGATGGGCCGGCCCGACCTGCTCACCGACGAGCGGACCCTCACCAACGGTCATCGGATGAAGAACGCCGCCTTCGTGCGCGAGGTGATGGTGGAGTGGACCTCGGCTCGGACCACCGCCGAGGTGGTGCAGGCCCTTGGCGGTCGGGTGCCGGTGGGCCCGGTCCACCGCGCCCCCGACCTGTTCGAGGACGAGCACCTGCGGGCCCGCGGCATGCTGGTCGCCGTCGAGCACCCGGGCATGTCCCGACCGGTGGTGTTCCCCCACAGCCCGATCCACTACGGCTCCACCCCTGCGGCGGTGCACCGGCGGGCGCCGCTGCTGGGGGAGCACACCGCCGAGGTGCTGGCCGACCTGGAGGAGGAGACCACATGAGCAGCCCCCGCCCCTTCCGCCTGCGCCGCAGCGAGCTGTCGACCCCCGGCACCAGCGAGAAGATGATGGCCAAGGCGGCGGCCAGCCAGGCCGACCTGGTCTTCCTCGACCTCGAGGACGCCGTCGCCCCGGCCCAGAAGGCGTCCGCCCGCCAGCCGATCGTCGAGGCCCTCACCGGGCTCGACTGGGGCCGCACGACGAGGGCGGTGCGGGTCAACGGGGTGCACACCCCGTGGTGTCACGAGGACGTGGTTACGGTGGTCTCCGGCGCCGGGGCCGCCCTCGACGTGGTCATCGTGCCCAAGGTCAAAGCGCCGCGGGACGTGTGGTTCGTCGACACCCTGCTGGGCCAGCTGGAGGAGCGTCTCGGCCTGCCGGCGGGGGGGATCGGGTTGGAGGTGCTCGTAGAGGAGACCGAGGCCCTGGCCCGGGTAGAGGAGATCGCCGGCTGCTGCCCCCGCCTCGAGGCGCTGATCCTGGGGGTGGGGGACCTGTCGGCGAGCCAGGGTGTGCGCCTCGGCCACATCGGCGCCGGAGCCGAGCGCTATCCGGGCGACGTGTGGCACTACGCCCGCAACCGCATGATCGTGGCCGCCCGGGCCAACGGGCTTGACCCCGTCGACGGCCCCTTCGCCAACTTCCGCGACCCCGACGGCTACCGGCGGGAGGCAGGGTGGGCGGCGACGCTGGGGGCGGTGGGCAAGTGGGCCATCCACCCCGACCAGGTGGCCATCGCCAACGAGATGTTCTCACCCAGCCAGCGCGAGATCGACCAGGCCAAGGCGGTGGTCGCGGCGGTCCGCTCCGCCGAGGCGGCCGGTGAGGGGGCGGCCAACCTCGACGGGGTCATGATCGACGCCGCCACCGCCCGCATCTTCGAGACCATCCTGCGCCGGGCCGAGCAGGCGGGCCTGGCGTGAGCAGCACCGACGCCCGCTCGCCGGCCGCTGCCTCGCCGGCCGGTCTCACCGCCGAGCTGGCCCGCCGGGCCGGCGCCACGCGCTTCGATGCCCTGCCCGGCGAGGTGGTCGAGCTGGCCCGTCAGTGCCTGCTGGACTGGCTGGGGGTCACCCTGGCCGGCGCCGGCGAGCCCGCGGTCGGGATCCTGCTCGACGAGGTCGACGAGGGCCCGGCCACCGTGGTGGGCCACCGGCGGGGGGCGGGCGTCCTCGACGCCGCCCTGGTGAACGGGACGGGCTCCCACGCCCTCGACTACGACGACGTGAACCAGGCCATGTTCGGGCACCCCTCCGTCCCGATAATGGCCGGCCTGCTGGCCCAGGCCGAGTCGGTCGGCGCCCGGGGCGCCGACCTGGTCACCGCCTTCGTCGCCGGCTACGAGCTGGAGTGCTCGTTGGGCCGTGCCCTGGGGGTCGAGCACTACCGGCGGGGCTTCCACACCACGGCCACGGCCGGCACGTTCGGGGCGGCGGCCGCATGCAGCCGGCTGATGGCCTCGGCCCCGTCCGTGCTCGAACAGGCTCTGGGGATCGCCGCCACCCAGGCCGCCGGGCTCAAGTCGATGTTCGGCACCATGTGCAAGCCACTGCACGCCGGCGCCGCCTCCAGGGCGGGCCTGCTCGCCGCCCGGCTGGCGGCCCGCGGGTTCACCTCCGCCCCCGCCGCCGTGGAGACCGAGCAGGGCTTCGCCGCCACCCACAGCCAGAGCTTCGAAGCGGCGCGGGGGCTGCAGGAGCCGGCGGGCGGGTGGCACCTGCTGTCCAACCTGTTCAAGTACCACGCCGCCTGCTTCCAGACCCACTCCACCATCGAGGGCCTGCGACGGATGCGCGAGCGCGAGGGGATCGAGGTGTCCGACGTCGCCGAGGTGACCGTGCACGCCGATGAGCTGCAGCTGGGCATGTGCAACATCGCCGAGCCGGTCACCGGCCTGCAGGCCAAGTTCAGCCTGCGCCAGACGGCCACCTTCGCCTTGGCCGGGCTGGACACCGCCTCGGCCGACACCTACAGCGAGGCCACCGTCGCCCGCCCCGAGCTGATTAGGCTGCGCTCGGCGGTGGTGGTGGTCCCCGACGGTCAGCCCGGTCCCACCCGGGTGGACGTGGTCCTGCGGGACGGCCGCCGCCTGAGCGCCGCCCACGACGTCTCTGTGCCCGAGTCGGACCTGGCCCTGCAGCGCCGGCGGCTGGAGGCCAAGTTCGCCGCCCTGGCCACCCCGGTGGTGGGCGGGGACGCCGCCGCCGCCCTGCTCGAAGCCGTCGGCCGGCTGGAGGACCTCGACGACGTGCGGCCGCTGCTCGCCCTGACCCGGCCGGCCTGACCGGGCCGGGCCCCCTACCGGCTCAGGACCGCTCCTCCTTGTTGCCCCATCGCTCCCAGCTCACGATGTGCTCGGGCGGGGGGCGGTCGGCGGGACGGAAGTCGGTCCCCTTGGTGTAGGCCACCGGCAGCAGGCCGACCTGGGTGACGTCGGCGGGGATCCCCAGCAGCTCGGCCGCCTGGGACTCGAAGGCCAGGTGGAAGGTGGTGAGCGCCGAGCCGAGCCCCCTGGCCCGCAGGGCCAGCTGGAAGCTCCACACCGCCGGGAAGATCGAGCCCATGAAGCCGGCCCAGGCCCCGGCGGGGGCGCTGGCCGGCAGACGGCCCTGGATGCAGGGGATCACCAGGACCGGAACCCGCTCGAGGTTCTCGGCCAGATAGCTGGCCGAGTCCAGCACCCTCGACAGCTGGTTCTTCTGGTCGCCGATGGAGGCGGCGTTGGCCTTGAGGTACTCGCCCCCCGCCCGCCGGTACATGTCGGCCAGAGCCGCCTTGGGCCCGGCCTCGGTCACCATCAGCCAGCGCCAGCCCTGGGTGTTGGAGCCGGTCGGCGCCTGCTGGGAGATCCTCACGCAGTCGAGCAGCACCTGGCGCTCCACCGGCCGGTCCAGGTCGAGCCGCTTGCGCACCGCCCTGGTCGTCGAGAGGAGGGCGTCGGTGATCTCGAGGTCGAAGGGGGTGTCCATGAGCGGCGACGGTAGCCGCCGGGTCCCATAGGGTTCAGGGCCGTGAGGGTGGGTGTGTTCGGAGCGGCCGGCCGCATGGGCGCCGAGGTGTGCCGGGCGGTGGCCGCCCAGGACGACCTCGACCTGGTGGCGGCGGTGGATCCGGGTGCGGTAGGGGCCCGTCTGGCGACGGTGGCCGGCCCGGCCGTGCCCGACCTGGCGGTGGCCGGCGAGGCCGGCGCCCTGGCCGAGGCCGGAGCCGAGGTGGCGGTGGACTTCACCCGCCCCGACGCGGTGATGGCCAACCTGCGCTGGTGCGCCGCCAGCGGCGTGCACGCCGTGGTCGGCACCAGCGGGCTGGGGGAAGCCGACCTGGCCGAGCTGGCCTCGCTGTTCGGACCGGGGACCACGGCCCACTGCGTCGTGGCTCCCAACTTCGCCATCGGAGCGGTGCTGATGATGCGATTCGCCGCCATGGCGGCGCCCTACTTCGACACGGCCGAGATCATCGAGCTGCACCACGACACCAAGATCGACGCCCCCTCCGGCACCGCCATCGCCACCGCCCGGGCGATGGCGGCGGCCCGCAACGGCCGGGCGTGGGCGCCCGACCCGACCACCGAGGAGGTGCTGGACGGGGCCAGGGGCGGCTCCACCGACGCCGGGGTGCACATCCACTCGGTGCGCATGCGGGGAATGGTCGCCAACCAGGAGGTGATCCTCGGGACCACCGGACAGACGCTCTGCCTGCGCCACGACACCATCGACCGCACCTCGTTCATGCCCGGGGTGCTGCTCGCTGTCCGCGGGGTCGGCGTCCGGCCCGGGCTCACTGTCGGGCTCGACGCCCTCCTCGGCCTGGGCGGCTGAGTCGGCCGTCCGCCCGCCCGAAGAGCCGGTGATCATCGTCGTCTCCGGCCTGCCCGGGGCCGGCAAGACCACCACGGCGGGACTGCTGGCCTCCCGACTCGATCGGGCCGCCCACGTCGAGGCCGACAGGTTGCAGGAGATGACCGTGTCCGGCGGGGTCTGGCCGGAGGGCCCACGGGAGATGACCCCGGAGGCGGCGCGCCAGCTCCGCCTCCGCCTGCGCAACGCCTGCCTCCTCGCCCGGTCCTTCGCCGCCGCCGGGTTCACCGCCGTCGTCGACGAGATCGTGGCCGGGGCCCGCCTGGATGAGCTGATCGAAGACCTGGCCGGTCTGCCGTTCGCGTTCGTGATGCTGGTGCCGGCCTTCGAGGTGGTCCACCGGCGCTGGCAGGCGATCGGAAGCCCGTTCGCCGACGTGTTCGGCTGGATCGACGAGGAGATCAGGACCGCCACCCGCCGGGTGGGGCTGTGGCTGGACACCACCACGCTCGATCCGGAGGGGACCGCCGACGCCGTCCTCGAACGGCTCGACGAGGCCATGGTCCTCCCGTGACGGGCTCGGTCCCCCGACGCAGCGGTTGGGCCGGCGGCTGTGGGCGGCCGGCCGCCGCAGCCAACCCTCGGGGGTGGCCGCACTACCCTTCGGTCTTGTAGTTTCCGCAGGTCAGCGCCGGTTTCCGCGGCCGGTTTCCGTCTGAAAGCCAGGTGAGCCAATGCAGGGCCTCATGCAGGACTTCCCGCTCACGATCGACTCCATCTTCCGGCGGGCCGAGCGGCTCTTCCCCTACAAGTCCGTGGCGACGGCCACCGGCGCCGGCGTCGAGCGCACGACCTACGGGGCCTGGGCCGAGCGGACCCGCCGCCTGGGGGGAGCGCTGGACGAGCTGGGGATCTCCGCCACCGGCCGGGTGGCCACCTTCGCCTGGAACAGCACCCGCCACCTCGAGCTCTACTTCGCCGCCCCGTGCACCGGCCGGGTTCTGCACACCCTCAACATCCGCCTGTTCGCCGAGCAGATCACCTACATCGCCAACCACGCCGAGGACGAGGTGATCTTCGCCGACCGCAGCCTCATGGCCCTGCTGTGGCCCCTCATAGACCAGCTCCGAACCGTGCGCCACGTGGTCGTCATGGACGACGGCACCGGCGACGTCCCCGACGACCCCCGCATCATCGACTACGAGGAGCTGCTGGACCGTTCCGCCCAGGTCGAGTTCGGGGTGAGGGACGAGAACCAGGCGGCGTCGATGTGCTACACGAGCGGCACGACCGGCAACCCCAAGGGGGTGGTGTACTCCCACCGCTCGGTCGTGCTGCACTCGCTTGGCACGATGCTGGTGGACTCCCTGGCCGTGCGGGAGGCCGACGTCATCCTGCCGGTTGTGCCGATGTTCCACGCCAACGCCTGGGGGCTGTGCCAGGCCGGGGTTATGGCCGGAGCCAGCATCGTCTTTCCGGGTCGGGACCTGTCCCCGGCCGCCATCGCCGACCTGGTGGTGGACGAGAAGGTGACTCTGGCCGCCGGCGTCCCGACCATCTGGATGGGGGTGCTGCCCCTCCTCGAGGGTCGGGACACCTCCAGCCTGAGGGCCATCCCGTGCGGCGGATCGGCCGTGCCCCGGGCGCTGTCGGAGGCCTACCGCGAGAAGCTGGGACTCCCGATCCTGCAGGCGTGGGGAATGACCGAAACCAGCCCGCTGGCCTCGGTGTGCCGGGTGATCAGCGCCCTGGACGGCCGTCCCGAGGAGGAGCTGGCCGACCTGCGGGCCACCCAGGGGATACCGGTGGCCCTGGTGGAGGACCGCATCGTCGAGCCGGGCACGACCGAGGAGCTGCCGTGGGACGGCAAGGCCAGCGGCGAGCTGCAGGTGCGGGGCCCGTGGATCGCCAGCACCTACTACAACGACGACCGGGCGTCGGAGTCCTTCACCGAGGACGGCTGGCTGCGCACCGGCGACGTGGCCACCATCAGCCCGGAGGGGTACATCCACCTGGTGGACCGGACCAAGGACCTCATCAAGTCCGGCGGGGAGTGGATCTCCTCGGTGGAGCTCGAGAACGAGATCATGGCCCACCCCAAGGTCGCCGAGGCGGCCGTCATCGCCATCCCTCACGAGAAGTGGGTGGAGCGCCCGCTGGCCTGCGTGGTGGTCAAGGGCGGGGAGGAGCTGACCAAGGAGGAGCTGATGTCGTTCCTCGAGCCGAGGGTGGCCAAGTGGTGGCTGCCCGACGACATCGCCTTCATCGACGAGGTGCCTAAGACCTCGGTGGGCAAGTTCTCCAAGAAGGACCTGCGGGACCGCTTCGCCGGCTACCAGCTCCCCTAGCCCGGGCGGGATGCCCGATCGCCGCCGCCAGCTGCTCGAGGCGGCCTATGACTGCATCGGCCGCTACGGCATGGCCAAGACCACCGTGGAGGACGTCGCCCGGGCGGCGGGGGTGTCGCGGGCGACCATCTACCGGCACTTCCCCGGCGGGCGCGACCAGCTGGTGGCCGAGGTGGTGTCGTGGCAGGCGGCGGTGTTCTTCGAGCAGCTGGCCACCGCCGTGGCCGGCGCCCCCGACCTGCACGCCGTGCTGGTGGAGACCCTGCTCTTCGCCCGCCGGGCGGTCCTCGACCACGCCGTGCTGCAGAAGGTGCTGGAGACCGAGCCCGAGCGGCTGCTGCCCCAGCTCACCTTCGAGGGGGCCCGCATCCTCGGCTTCGTCAAGGGCTTCCTGCGCCCCCACCTGAGCCCGGCCGGCCTGCGCCCGGGCATCGGGCCGGACGAGGCGGCCGACCTCCTGGGCCGGCTGCTGCTGTCCTACATCGGCTCCCCCGGCTCCTGGGACCTGGCCGACCGCGACCAGGTCGAGGCCCTGGTGCAGGCCGAGATGCTTGCCGCCGTCACCTGAGAGGGTGGGGCTGGCCGCCGCCCACCGCTCGGGGGTCCGGCCTGGTTGATGATGAGACAAAGATGGGAATAGTGTCTCAATGTGCAGGCAGTCACCGACCAGCTGCGGCCCAGCCGTTCGGCCCGACCGGCCCGACCGACCCGACCGCTCCGGGCGGGCGAGTCGGTGCCGGTGGGGCGCCGCGCTGCTCCCGTCCCGCTCGAGGACCGCATCCTCGATGCCGGCCTGCGCTGCATCGCCCGGTGGGGCATCTCCAAGACCACCCTGGACGACCTGGCCCGCCAGGCCGGCTGCAGCCGGGCGACCCTCTACCGGGCCTTCCCCGGCGGGCGGGAGGCGGTGCTGCGGGCCCTGGTCGCCCGCGAGGTGGAGCGGCTGGTGGCGGCGGTGCGGGCCCGCATGGACGCCGCCGTCTGCCTCGAGGAGTGCCTGGTGGGCGGCATCCACGAGGCGGCCACCAGGGTGGCCGACCACGATGCCCTGCAGTTCGTCCTGGCCTACGAGCCCGACCTGGCCCTGCCCCACATGGCCTTCGCCGCCCTCGACCGGGTGCTGGCCGCCGCCGCCGCCGTGGCCGCCCCGGCACTGGCCCGCTGGCTGGGAGACGACGCCGGCCGGGCGGCCGGCTGGGTGTGCCGGCTGATGGCCTCCTACCTCACCTGCCCCTCCGACGAGGTCGATCTCACCGACGAGGCTTCGGTGCGCCGCCTGACCGGCCGATTCCTTCTTCCTGCCCTCGCCCGCCCGGTCCCCGCCGGTGGGCCCTCCGACCACCCAACCGAACCGGCCCCCAGTGGGCCCCGAGCCCGAGGAGAGCGATGAGCACGTCGAACAAGGACCTGATCGGGCGCGAGGACGTCAACGACCTCGAGGCGATCCTGGCCATTACCAACAGCGATGTCGACGAGGTGATGCACACCGTCAAGGACAACGCCGAGGCCATCTTCACCTGGGACTACGAGAAGGGGGCCCGGCCCGGCCTCAACAAGCTGTACGAGAAGGCCAAGACGTCGCAGTGGAACGGGGAGACCGACCTGCCCTGGGACACCGAGGTGGACCAGGAGGCGGTGGTCATGGCCAACGCCGCCGCCGCCGGCACCGGGCTCAGCCAGGGCATGGACCTGACCGGCACGCCGTTCGAGAAGTGGGGCGACAAGGAGTTCGTCCAGCTCGGCGTGGAGAGCCAGAACTGGACCCTGTCCCAGTTCATGCACGGGGAGCAGGGCGCCCTCCTGTGCACGGCGAAGATCGTCGAGACCGTCCCCTGGATCGACGCCAAGTACTACGCCTCCACCCAGGTGATGGACGAGGCCCGCCACGTCGAGGTGTTCGCCAAGTACCTCGACACCAAGC